>ERZ772971.1713-NODE-1713-length-12510-cov-6.554075_pt1 | contig 12510 bp, 18 predicted proteins | sample MGYA00511943_ERZ772971 | MGnify/ENA primary metagenome ERZ772971 (study PRJEB29015, sample SAMEA2737929) | human oral metagenome | biome: human oral; feature: human-associated habitat; material: dental | place: China | collected 2144 ... | reverse complement strand
CTTCTATACCTTTTTGATAATCTCTATATTCTTTTACCTTTATACCTGCTATTTCAGTATGCTTTTTTATTCTCATAGACTTCATAATTTTTTGTATTTCTTCAAGCCCATCTTTTCCTTTTTTAGTTATAGGAACAGTAATTTCTAAACGCCAACCATATTTTTTATAAATTTTCATAATTTCATTGTAGATACTTGAATCATTATTTTCAAAAGTTGTTGCCATTTCTGCAATTACCATAGAAGCAACAACTGCATCTTTATCTCTAACATGAGTGCCTATTAAATATCCTATTGCTTCTTCAAAACCAAATAAGAAAGTTCCATCTAATTCATTATTTTCAAACTGTCTAATTTTCTCACCTATATATTTAAACCCAGTAAGAACTCTTAAAGCCTTTTTACCATTCTTTTTTACAATAGTATCAAAAAGTGGAGTTGATACAACAGTTGTTATCATAGTTCCATTTTCTGGAATATCTTTCTTATGATTTAAAATATATTCTGCAAATAAGATTCCTATTTGATTTCCATTTGGGAAAAACCATTTTCCATCATTATCAAGAACTGCTAAGCCCATTCTATCTCCATCAGGGTCATTTGCTATACAAATTTTGGCTCCAACCTTATCAGCAAGTTCTGTACTTAATTTAAAAACAGTTGTGTCTTCTGGGTTTGCATAATCGCAAGTAGGAAAATTTCCATCAGGTTTTTCTTGTTCTTTCACAGGATACACATTTGTATAACCCATTTCTTTTAAAACTCTTTCAACTGGTCTTGCTGCAACTCCATGTAAAGGAGAATATACAAATTTTATTTTATCTTTATTTTCTACATTAGGATTGATAGCATTTTTCTTAACTTCTTCTATATATCTGTCATCTAGCTTTTTTCCAACATAAACAAGGAGTCCTTTATCTATTGCTTCTTTTTCTTCCATTATTTTAATACCAGTAAATATATCAACTGCTGCAACAGAGCTTACAATACCTGTTGCTTGTGGATCTACTATTTGAGCACCATCTTCCCAATAAACTTTATATCCATTATATTCTTTTGGATTATGAGAAGCAGTTATCATAATACCTGCTTGTGTTTTTAATTCTCTGACTGCAAAAGAAAGTTCAGGAGTTGATCTCACCCCATCAAATAGATAAACTTTTATTCCATTTCCTGCCAAAGTCATTGCAGTATTAATAGCATTTTCAACAGAATCTAATCTTGAATCATAAGCAATAGCAACACCTTTTTTCTTTCCTACTTCTCCTGTTTCTTTTATAATATAATTAGCTAAACCTTGTGTAGCTTTCCTTATATTATATTTATTCATTCTGTTTCTACCAATACCTCTTATTCCTCTCATACCAGCAGTTCCAAAACTTAAATCTGTATAGAATCTACTTTCAATTTCTTTTTCATCATTAGCAATACTTTTTAATTCCTCTTTTTCACTTGTAGATAACATATCAGAATCTAACCATTTTTTGTATTCATCTAAAAACATATTATCATCCCCATTCTTGTGCTCATTTTAGGTTATTTTAAAATATTCCTGCAATCACTTTTCCTAATTCATCTTCTAATAGTGGAATAGCACTATTAAAATTTAAGTTTACTTGATTAGCTGTACTTAAAACTCTTGTAGAATATTTTTCCATATTAGATGAAGCATTAGAAGTAGATGTTATACTTCCAGAATTTCCTTGTTTAACAGAATTTCTTGTTGAAGTTTTAACATTTCTTCCAGTTTTTTCTGTAATTAAAATATCTGTTACCATTGCATAAGCGGTATCATCAACCAAAGCATCAGCTAATGTTCCTATTGCTGCTCCAGCAAGTCCCCAACCAAGAGCTGTATATGCTCCACCTGAACGTTGAGCTCCTAGCACTCCTCCAATTCCTGCTCCTAAAACAGCATCAGAAAAACCATTCTCACTATCTAAATTAACTTTATCTACTTTTAAAATATTAGCTTGTAACCAATATTTTGCTTCTGCTGGGTTATTAACAACTCTATAACCTTTTGATGTAAGAACACTTGTTATTTTTTGCTCAATATTTAAATTTTTTCCAGAAGTATTTCTGATTTGAACGAATACTGTTCTTTCATTTGCAGCTGCTGGCTCTAGCCAAATTGTATCTGACATTTTTGTTTGTACATCTAAGTTTCTTTTTGAAACTACTGTATGTAAAGTTGAACAAGATACAAAAGTAAATATTAGTAGTGAACTGAATAATATAGTTTTAAAAAATTTTCTCATTTTAATCTTACCTCTCTTATTAATATTTTGATTTAATGTATTTTAACATAATTTTTATTGATTGTGAACTTATAGAAATATTTTAATTTCTATTTTCTTTTAGCTGTTATTTCTTCAACCTCCAAAGAATATACAAGAGTTCTTGGAATTGCTGCTGGATTAAAGTAAGCCTCTTTATCTTTATGATATTGAGCCATCAACTTTTTTAATGCTTCCATTTTTTCATTTTCAGGTAATATTTTTATTTTCCCTTTGCCTATAACACTTTCATATGACATAGTACAATAACCTTTTTCTTCATAGTATTGGAGCTCATGTTTTCCATCCATTTCAAAGGTTGCTTTCATCTCTCTTTTTATTATTTCAACTTTTGTACCTTCCAAGGCACTATGAAAATAAAGAATTATTTTTTTATCATCAACTTCTAAACCAAAATTTAATGGAATTATATAGGGATATTCTCCATTATTAAAAGCTAACCTACATACATCACATCTTTTCATTATTTCTATTATTTCATCTCTACTTTTAATTTCTCTATCTGCCTTTCTCATTTTTTCCTCCATAGTTTAATATATAACAATTTTAACATAAACTTAATATGATAACAACTGATAGTTTATTATTTTACCTATTAAAAATATTATGATATAATTAGCTAAGATTTATTTTTTAATATCTAAAACAAAAGATAGGAGTGGATAAATATGAATAAATTTTTTATTGCTTTATTTCTTATTATATTTGGATTCAGTTTTTCAAATAAAACTTTTACAAAAACTGTTATTAAGAATAAAAATAATATAGTTGATGTAGTTTTTATCCTAGATAGAAGTGGTTCTATGGGAGGATTAGAATCTGATACTATTGGTGGATTTAATTCTATGCTAGAAAAACAAAGAAAATTAGAAGGTAAGGCTTATATTACAACTGTTTTATTTGATGATCAGTATGAGTTATTACATGATAGAGTTAATATTTCTAAGATTAATAATATAACTGAAAAAGAATATTTTGTTAGAGGAAGTACAGCTCTTTTAGATGCTATTGGTAAAACTATTGCTAAGGAAAAAGCTATTCAAGATACATTAGGAGAAAATGAAAAAGCAGACAAAGTCTTATTTGTTATAATAACAGATGGATTAGAAAATGCAAGTAGAGAATATAGTTCTACTACTGTTAAAAAATTAATAGAAGCTCAAAAAGAAAAATATGGTTGGGAATTTTTATTTTTAGGTGCAAATATTGATGCAATAGAAACAGCAAATTCAATAGGTATTAGTGCTGAAAGGGCTGTAAACTATAATTCTGACAGTATAGGAACTAAAAAGAATTATGATACTTTAAATAAAGCAGTTGAGGAAGTTCGTTCAGGAAATGAATTGAAAAAAGAATGGAAAGCTGATATAGAAAAAGATTATAATGAAAGAAAAAATAATATGAATTAATTTTGTATTGTAGAGTTGTTGTAATATTAAATCTTGCAGCAGCTCTTTTTTTATTAAAAAAGCTCTTGCTAAAATTAAATAATAGTGCTATAATTAGTTTCACAATTAAATATGGGGATGCAAAGGTTTCGACGGGGTTGTGAGGTTATAGGTAGCAGGTCAGGTTTGTCGCTGTGAAAGACTAAACACATCGTTTAGATGGAAACAAAGAATACGCTTTAGCTGCTTAGTTCAGCTACACCTTGGATAACTTATTCTATACGGGTTTTTCAAAGGTGTTGACTAGTATAGATTACCATAAATGATTTCTCTAAGTTTATGGGACATTTTAGAGGATAATTTTAATTAGCCCTGTTTACGGGAGTAATTATTATGAAATGTAATAGTAAACTAAACTTGTAGAAGCTTATGATCATTATGATTTCGGACACGAGTTCGACTCTCGTCATCTCCACCATTTCTATCAATATACATAGGAAATAGTCTAAGTACGATTTCTACATATGTTTCATATACTTTTATCTCTTTAACAAAAGTTTCAATTATAGCTTTTTTTATATTTTCTTTATTGAAATTTGCCTTAAAGTTTCTTATAAATGCTTCAATATTCTCTCTGTTTATCTTTTTAGAAGCAGAGATTTTATTTTTTTCTTGGGTAAGTAAAAATAGCTCTCTTTCAAGTTCATTGTTTTTCTTTTCAAAAATTTCTTTTGAAATTTTATTATCTAAAAAGATTTCTAGTAATCTATCAATTTTATCTTTTATTCTTTGAATTTCTATTTCTAATTTTTTAAGTTCTTGAGCTTTTTTTAATATCTTTTCATTCACAGATTTTTCAATTTTGGATGCTATACTTTTAATTCTTTTTTCTGTAAATATTTCTTTCTTAATAGTTTTAAAAACAAATTCTTCTAGTATTTCTTTTCTTATTGGTTTATTCTTACAGTCATTGACTTTTGTTTTTCTATTAATACAAGTATATCCATATGTAATGCTTCCATCTCTTTGTCTTGAACGATAACCACCTGAATATCTTCCTCCACACTCTCCACAAGTGCAAATTCCTGTTAAATAATATGTTTCATGTGCTGTCGCTCTACTACCTGTTTTTCTATTTTTCATCTTTGTTCGAATCTTTTCAAAATCTTCTTTACTGATTATTTGTGGAACTCCACCTTCTATTTTAACCTCATTACCAGTTAATTTACCATGTCCATCTTTTTTACCATATATAAAAACACCTGTATATTTTTCATTTAGTAAAATATCTCTTATAGATGTCTTCCTGAATGGTTTACCTAATTTATTAAATCTCCCCATTTGATTTAATTGTTCAGCTATACTTACATACCCTATACCTTCATTATATAGTTTATAAATTATCTTCACTGTTTCTGCTTCAACTTCATTAATTATATATCTTCTATCTTTGTCAAGGTTATATCCTAATGGTGGTATTCCACCATTATGGATACACTTTAAGGCATTTTCATTTAATCCTTTTTTTACTTCTCTTGATAGATTTAAACTGTAATATTCATTCATTCCGGTAAGAACAGATTTTAATATTACACTTTCTGGGCTATCATTTAGTTGCTCTAAAACTGATAATAACTTAACTCCATTATCATTTAATTTTTTTTCATAAATAGCGTGGTCATACCTATTTCTAGCAAATCTATCAAATTTATGTACAACCACACATTGAAATTCTCTCTTTTTACTATCCTCTATTAATTCCAAAAATTCAGTTCTATCTTTGATTGATGTTCCAGAGATAGCTTCATCTTTATATACTTTTATTAAATTGTAATTGTTCTTTTGACAAAACTCTCTTATAGCTCTTTCTTGAGCTACAATGCTTTCTTCTCTTTGATTATCTGATGAATATCTAGCATACCCTACAACATTAATCATTTCCCTGCTCCTTATATTACTTCACTTAAAAAATTATCCACTAATATATTTATAAAATTATCATAAAGCATCTCATCACTTTCTGTAAAAAATACTTTTATTATTTTTTCTTGTTTCATCAGTTCCACTCCTTGCCAATTCTTTTCATATTCTTTTGCCACTTTTCCCAGTAGCAATTAAATATGTCATCTTTACTGTATCCTAACTTTTGAGCCATCTCCATTAAATTATCAATAGCATATAAAACATTGTCATTAATGATGTTATCTATTAAATTCAATGTTGGCAGTACCTGTGAGCCATAATCTTTAATTTGCCAACCATTAAAATCTACTGCTACAAGATGTTTAATTCTTGCATAATTATTAACTGTATCTTCATTGAAATTAATCATTTGAGCATAGAAGAAATAAATATCTGTAAGTTCTTCCAGTTCCATAGATTTGTTATATTCTTTAGTTTTCCAAGTCTTATGACTTTCTTTTGTTTCCTCATTAAATTCAACACATTCAGCTATGAGAGACATTTTAATATCTCTCAAATATCTAGGTCTAACATTATTCAAATTTTTATCTAAATGTTTTTGTAATTTTAATATATCCTCAAAATTTTCTGGTCTTTTAATCATATTTCTTCTCCTACTAAATTTTGTATAAAAACTTTCAATGTTTCAAAATTTTCTACTTGTAGCCCAAACTTATCAACTTCTCTTGTAAAATGAAAAAAATCATCACCATAATAATTTACATTCACAAAATCATCTCCAACCATATAACTTACAACTTTTTCCAAATCTATTATAATTATTCTTTTATCTGTTGTTTTTATTTTTAAGTATTTCATTATCTCACTTCCTTATTTTTCTTTTAATACCAATACTGGCCATAAATTTTCATTCATTTATTACCTCAAATTGTTGTAAAAATTCTATATATTCATCATCACTAACAAGTACCCAACCATTTTTAAATTTTCCAAATCTTTTTAAAAAATCATCTAATTCAAAATAATATGGCCAACCTCTGTTATCAGTAAGATTAACCACATTACTACAAACTCCTTCAACTATTAAACTATCCCAGCTTTTATGTTTAACCTTATTATTTTTTTTAATTTCTTCTACTGCTTGTTTAAAAGTCATTTGTCTATTCCTCTTTCATAAATATCAACCAATGTGTCTTAGCCCTCTTATTACCAAACAAAGGCTTAACATCAGTCAATTTTAATATTTCATTAAGTTTAATCTGCTCCTCATTCCATTTGAAAACTAATATTCCATTAACTTCAAGAACCCTAAAACATTCATTGAAGCCTTGTTTTAAATCCTCTTGCCAATTAGGACTTAGTTGGCCATATTTTTTAGCCAACCAACTACTAGCTCCAACCCTAACTAAATGTGGAGGGTCAAAAACTACTAGCTTGAATGTTTCATCTGGAAAAGGTATATTTCTAAAGTCAGCAACTATATCAGGTTTTATTTCTAATTTTCTTCCATCACATAGAGTATCTTCAAGCTCTCTATTATCCATATACACTGTGTCATCTCTGCTTTTTTGAAACCAAAACATCTTTGACCCACAGCATACATCAAGAATTCTTTTCATTATTATTCTCCTAATAATTCTGGGTTTTTATAAATATTCCCTAATACTTCTATATCTTCTTTATAGTAATTCATTCCTAATACTACTAATGGTCTAGGCTTAATATATTCAACAACAAAAGCTCCCCATTCATCAGAATATTTAATTACTCCAATTCCGTGATTAGCTCTAAGTTTTACAATATCACCCTCATAAATTTCTTTTCCTTTTTTATCATAAAGTCCTGTATATTCTGATATTATGATATTTTCAAGATCGTCTTTTTTAAATTCTTCAAAATTGAGATCGTCAACTAAAATTCCTATTTTTCCATCATTAGTTATTATTACTGGATAATTATAATCATTGTTAAAAAATCTATCACATACTTTATCCCAAATTCTAAATTTTATTTCTCTACTCATCTTCTTCCTCCCAATCAGCTATATCTTGTATATAATTTCCATTATTTTCACATTTACAGCACTCTACACATTCTTCTTCTGTTGTTTCTAATGTCATCTCACAAATTTCACCCATTCCATCTTTATCAAAATCTACATCTACATATCCCGTAATCCCTAATTTAAAATCTGTACAACCACATTTCTTACATTTCCACATTTTCAACCTCCAAATCTTCTATCTTCTTTTTTAGTTCTTGTAAACATTTATCACATAAACTTATTATAGTTCCACTATTTCCACCATCTTGTCTGATAGAAATAAGATTAGAACTTTTAGTATTACAGCTTAGGCAATAACTATGTAAATATCTATATCTAAGACTTTTACTTTTCTCATCTTTGTCAATAACTATTTCAATCATTTTCTCCTCCAATCTTTCCTGCTCTTACCTTAGCCCAGAACTCTTGCCATTCTTTGCTATCAACTACTTTTTGAGCTTCTTCTTCTGTTTTAAAATAATTTCCAAGTTCAAATATTTCATTATCTTTTTTATCATAATAATCATAACAACTTGAAATTTCTCCATCATAAATCGCAAAATATGTTTTGCCTTTTTCTGCTCTCCATCTCTTAGGTATTCCATATTTTTCATTTACAGCATCTATTAAAAACTGTAAATCTGGAACCAATTTATTTTCTATTAAATATGGTTTATCATAACTTTCTAAATTATCAATTTCTAAATCTATTTGATAATCACTAACACAACTATGGTGATTATAACCAATATATTCTTTTTTAAATTCATTTCTATATCCATAACCAAAACAATATTTCTTTTTGTCTTCATGTGCTATTTCTGTTAATGGCATTTTTTTTAACTTTATTTTATTTACTTTTCTAATTACCCAATAACTATATTTATCAGTTGCTTTTATTATTTCTATCTCTAGTACATTTTCTTTTTCCATTACTTCCTCCTATTTTCTATACTTTGAACACCCTCCCGATGTCGGCAATATGTTAAACTATTGAATTTTCAACATTTTGTTGACTCCAACAATATGTCAAACCTCTATATTTTCCGACTGTTTCCAAAATAGAAATAATCGTAAAATCTAGCTTTTAATTTTCTGATATTTTGAATAAAAGTTCTTTTATTTCTTCAAAGTTATTTATTGCAAAAGGGCCTTCTTTTGGATAATTTGTTATTTCATAATTTTTAGATATAAAACTTATTAAATTATTCTGAATCTGAATTTTTTTTATGTCATCTAAATTTATTAATTCAGTTAATCCATTAATATATTCTAATTTTATATATTTCATTTACTCCTCCTTAAATGCTTGAAAGTGTCCTTTATATATTTCTTTCAATTCTTTCACTTGTTCAGGACTTAGATATATTCCTGCCAAGTGATATTTTTTCATAAAATCAATTCTACTTATACAGTTATCAGCTTCATCATGATGTTCTCTACATAGGCACATAACACGATAATTAAGTCCTGTATCTGATTTATATCCACTTGTTCCAACTCTATCAAAATGTTGTAATTCTCCTGGTCTTCCACATATACAACATATTTTCTTTTTAAGAGTTACCCAGATAAAAGTATCTTGATAATCTTCAGCAAATAAATCTCTTATTTCTTGTCTTAAAGGTATCTCCCAATATATAGCCATTTCAAATAAATACTTAACAAAATCATTGGCTTGTTTTTGTGTTAGTGAATTTAATGATAAACTAAATCCACCATTTTGAATTGCTAGGCTCTGTAATGCCTTTATAACATTGTCTGTAAGTTCATCTACTGTTAGATTATCCTTGTTGTAAATAGAAGAAATTAGGAACGCCTGAGCGTTTTTAACAGTGTCAAATCCATCATAGATTTTAGTAAACTCTCTCTTCATAAGTTGTTTTGTGTATGCAAGTTCTATAAATGATGGTCTTGCTCCTGCTTCATTCCCTTGCCAAAAGTTAGCAAAGTCATCTAAAAGCCAATATATTAATTTTTGCGTTTGCCTTGTGTATCCTAATTTCTCCATTTATTTGCTCCTAACTATTTAATTTCTTTTTCATTTGTGAATACTCTCTTTTAGTCAATTCTTCAACATCTTTTTTATAATGTTCTTTTATATAATTTTTCATATCTATATCAACGAATTTACAAAGTATTTCTAAATCTGATAACTCTTTTTGGCTACACTTTTGATTAAACTTAACTAAAATATCGTGTGTTGTTTGTAAATCTTTCAAATCTAAACTTCCAAGATTTTTAGTTTTGTATTTTTTTAAAATTCCTTGCATATCTTCAGTTGTTGCTATATTTGAAATAGCCTCACATAGTAACTGTTTTTGATTTATCTTTAATTGATTTTCAAGAACTTCTAAATCTTCTATACTCATCATTCCAATTTCTGATAGCTTGTATTCTCTTTCATATTCTTCTCTATTTCTTTCATCAACCATTGAATTAATAGAGCTTATTAATTGTTGCTTTTTAGCTCTTGATACTTCTTCATAAGAAGCAACTTCATCTCCATCAAGTCCAATTCCTAAATTTCCTAATGCTCTACCTACTGCCGAAGTTTCTGCATTTTCTACATGCGATGTTTTATTTACAAGTGAGCTTTTTTCATCTCTTAACTCCATAGCAGTTCCAGTAGATTTTAAAATTCCATTTTCATCTCTTATAATCACCCTACAAGTTGCTACCTCTTGAGTTATTGAAAGCCATTGAGTTTCTAAACTCCAGTTTTTAAAATTTTCAGAACTTCTAAACTCTTTTAATCTTTCTACAACTGGAACATAATTTTTACCTTTTATATTAATTGTTTTCATTTCTTCCTCTCTTTATCAAATCAAATAGTAAATCAAATGGCTTGTTTACACATAGCCATAAGATTTTTAATAACCATATAATTTTAAATTTAATAATATTTTCTACAATACAATGATGGGAATATTCTATATATGCTTTATAGCAAGTGGTTCTATTGCAATCAATGAAGATGATTATGGTTTTATTGCAATAATATTATATTTAGCATTTGTAGGAGTAGTTTATTTGGTAGGTTATGGGCAACTTAAAAAGATAACAGTGAAAGTACTTTCTATAACATCACTTGGATTTTTTGGAGTAGCTGTTATTATGAAAATGATTAAAAATATATTTTTTACAGATGTAACTCTATACATTTTATTATCTCTACTTGTTATTATAGGGACTATAGCTGGAGTAGTTAAATCTGTTTCAAAATTAGAAAATGAAAATATTAAAAAGTTTACAAATATAGTTGTAGGTTTCTTAAAAGTGTTAGCATTTTTCTTGCTTATAGCTTTGGTATTTTCTTTTTTAAATTTAATGGGCTTAGAAGAAGGAGCATTAATAGTAATTTCAATTATTTTAATCATTTTTTCATATTTTGCAGCAAGAATACTTAAATTTGAGAAAGATAAATTAGAAATAGTTGCATTTATTGCAGGACTTATATGTCTTGGAATATACTTAGGTTCTTATTTAGATATGAAACCTTTAACTATACTATTAATTATTACAATTATTTATGATGTATTTTGGTTCACTATGCCAACAAGAGCATTAGACTTACACTTATTACCTTTACATTATTGTTTACTAGGAGATTTTCTTATTGAGAAATTGGAGTATGTAGATTATTACTATATAATTATCTTTGTAGCTCTTATTATAGAAGGATATTTTGTATATAAGAAAGATTTACTTTCAAATGAAAAAATTAAAAGAATTTTATGTGGAAATGAAGTTACATTACTTGTAATGTCAACTATATGGCTTTATTATATGGGAATAGGAATGTTCTTAGTAAATGCACTTTTAGATCTTTCAAGTAATGCTAGATATTATAATGTAGTATTAGTTATGCTTACTGCAATAATTGGCTTATTTATAATATATAGAGAAATTAAGAACCCAACTTTAAAAATAGTTCTATCTGTTATGTTGATAGCTTTAAATTATTTTGCATATTCAGAAACTTTAAGTTTGGCTATTACTCTATTACTAATGTTAATTTATGCTTTCAGAGATAGTAAATGGGGACTTGCAGTTTCTACTTTGGCAACAACTTATGTAATTTTTGTTTATTATCTTGGTTTTTATAAAACATTACTTGATAAGTCAATAGCTCTTAGTATTTCAGGAGGATTACTTCTAGTAGCTTATTTAGTATTGAAATATGGATTTAAAGGGGTTGAGGCTAATGAGTAATAGTATAAAAAAAATACTTTTAATTATAAATATTGTAATTCTTTTTGTAGTAACAGGTTTTTCTGCAAATAAAGAGGAAAGTTATAAAAAATTAGATAGTTATTTCTATTTGGAACTTGCACCAGTTGACCCTCGTTCACTTTTACAAGGTGACTATATGACTTTAAATTATGATATTACAGATAAAGTTAGAGATTTTATATATAATAATAGAACATATATGTATGATGAAGAAAATGAAAATGAAAGTGAAGAAAAGAAGGAATTAAGAAAGTTAGCAAATTCTAAAAAAGCATATATAGCTGTTCATTTAGATAAAAATAAGGTAGCTAAATTTGTTAAAATAACAAAAGAAATAACTGATGAAAAAGATTTACTTTTTATAGCTTATAAGACTAATGGATTTGATGTAAATATAAATGCTAATAGCTATTTATTCCAAGAAGGAACTGGAGATAAGTATGAAGATGCTCGTTATTCAAAGGTTGTTTTAGTAGGTGATAAATTAAGATTGGTTGATTTAAGAGATAAAGATTTTAAAGAGATTAAGTAAAAAATGGGAGCTATTGAAAAATATTTCAATAACTCCTTTTAATCTTGTTCATTTATTATCTCCTCAATAGAATTATATTGTTTTTCC
>ERZ772971.1710-NODE-1710-length-12515-cov-4.274799_pt1 | contig 12515 bp, 11 predicted proteins | sample MGYA00511943_ERZ772971 | MGnify/ENA primary metagenome ERZ772971 (study PRJEB29015, sample SAMEA2737929) | human oral metagenome | biome: human oral; feature: human-associated habitat; material: dental | place: China | collected 2144 ... | reverse complement strand
CTGCGGTCCTCCAATGATGAACAAAGCTGTTCAAAAAATGGGTCAAGACTTTGGTATGCCCGATGAAAATATCCGTTTCGACGACTTTGGTGGTTAATAACTACCTACATTATACAAAAATCCGACTTAGTAATAGGTCGGATTTTTTATGATATAGATAAGGTTTCTTTTCGTTCTTTTATAATTGTGGGGTGAGTGATAATCTCTAAACTCATAACTTTATCTGCCAGATTAATACCAATACTTAAGAGTCCTTTTCCTTCATTGATGTAATAATACCATATCTTTCGGTCAGTAAAAAGTTTTTCATCAGTATAGAAAGGGTGTCCTAAGGTAGATTCGACAAGAAGACTATCATCTCCAAAACGAATGGGAATATACAGTGTTTGCAAAATATGATTAGCTATTTCAGTAAGTTCTTTATGCAGTAAAATATCCTCAAAACTGATAGCAGAGAGAATATCACTATTTCTTTCCTTAAAGCAGATAATGTAATACCCCAAACAATTGGCTATACCTTCTACACCAGCATAATCAAAAGGGATAGTTTCAACAAAAGAAATGAAATTAATAAGACTGAAATCTTCAATATTTATATTCATAAAATGAATTGTTGTTTCCTATGAGAGGTCTTTTGAGTGCAAAAATAGGAATAATTGTTAGAATTAGAGGGATTTCCAAAAAATATTGTACCTTTGTCATTATTTTTAAATCATAGTGTTATGAAAAAGATATTTGCAATCCTTGTATGCGCCTTGGTGTCGTGTACCAATTCAGAAGAAGCAATAAAGGCTTATCAGCAACAAAAAGAAGCTATAGGCTTACAATCAGCTGAGAAACAAAATGAACTCTTAGGGCAATCTCCTATGGCTTTTAAACAAAGTATGCAGGCAATAGCCCAACAATACGGCAAAATACTAAAAAACTTGCCAGCAGATTTCGCAGCTAAAGAAGAGAAAGCTAACCACTATCAACAGTTGGCTATAGTATCGGAATATCTGTTGAATCACCGTAAATATACTGAAGAAGAAGCTCCTGCTATCAAAGAGTTACAAGATTTATGTACTGCAGTAGATTTAGACAATGCTACTGATTTTAATGATTATCCTGAGTATCAAACTTTAGTACACAATATTTTTAAGCTACGTATCTACTCTTATAAAGTACAATATGAGTTTGATGACCCTTGGGGAAAGATTTTAGCTGACTTCAAAACAATTAAATCAGAAAACATCAAGCAAGCACTAGCCCCTTTGCTCATAGAAGGGGTTTCACCTACTTCGGCAGCTACTACTAACGAAGAATTAATGGCTTTAATACCACAAATAATAAAAAACACTGAGCTTCTACAAGAGCTCAATCAGCGGATAAACTTGGTTAATAAACTTAAATCAGGGCAACCTTTCCCGCCTTTTGAAGGAGTAGTAGATATGAATGACAAGCCCATAAGTTTTGAGCAACTAAATCTAAAAGGAAAAATGCTCTTCATCGATATTTGGGCAACTTATTGTCCTGATTGCAGAAAAGAACTCCCTGCCTTAGAAACCTTACAACAAACTTATAAAGGCAAACCCATTACTTTTGTAAGTATTTCGGTAGACCGCGATAAAGAAGCGTGGAAAAAAATGGTAAAAGAGAAGAAACTAAGCGGTATTCATCTCTATGCTTCACCTGAAACAAAAGAATTATTCAAAAAACTATATGATTTGCGAAGTATTCCGCGTTATATGTTAGTAGATAAAGAAGGTAATATCATTTCTATCAATGCTCCAATGCCAAGTAAAGGTACAGCATTAGAAAGCCTCATCAACTTATAAGACAAAATTTTAGGAAATATTTTTGGTCTTTAACAAAATATTTTGTAATTTTGTTGCCGAAAAAATAAGTTTATAGTCATAAATAAACCAACAGCTTTATGAAAAGATTGTTACTTTTATGTGGAATATGTTGTTCTACATTTGGTTTTGCACAAAGCAAACCTAACATTGTACTCATCGTATCTGATGACCATTCTTATCAAACCATTGGGGCTTATAACAACGGGCAAACCGATGCTACCCCTGCTATTGATAAGTTAGCTAAAGAGGGAGTTACTTTCAACAAAGCATTTGTAACCAACTCTATTTGTGGCCCTAGTAGGGCTTGTATCTTAACGGGGAAATACAGCCATAAAAATGGATTTATGGATAATGAAACCTCGCATTACAACTCGTCTCAGCAGCAGTTTGTTAACCTTCTACAACAAGGTGGCTATCAGACCGCTTGGATAGGTAAATATCATTTAGGTGATGACCCTAAAGGCTTTGACTTCTTCAAAATATTGGTAGACCAAGGCAGATATTTCAACCCCGACTTCATCATTGAAGGCAAAAAACGCGTACGCGAGCAAGGGTACGTGAGCAATATCATAGAAGACGAAGCAGAAAAATGGCTTGATAGACGGGATATGAACAAACCTTTCTGTTTAGTAGTAGGACACAAGGCTGTACACCGCACTTGGATGCCTGACCTACCTGAATTAGGAGCTTATGAGCATGTTAATTTTCCCCTACCAGACACTTTCTTTGACGATTATGCTACACGTGTGCCTGCAAGTATGCAAGAAATGGCTATTGGAAAAGATATGCGTATGGGTTATGACTTAAAAATGTTTAAAAATGAGAAAGATGTAGCACAAGACGCTAACTTCTCTCGAATGACAGCTGCTCAATTTGCTGCTTATAACGATTTTTACAATCCTATCAGAAGTGAATACTTCAAGGAAAACCTCAGCGGAAAAGAATTAGCAAAATGGAAGTTCCAACGGTATATGCGCGACTATCTTTCTACTGTAAAATCAATGGATAAGAACATTGGGCGTATGCTCGACTACCTTGAAAAACACAATTTAAAAGACAATACTATTATTATTTACCTTTCAGACCAAGGTTTTTATATGGGTGAACACGGATGGTTCGACAAGCGTTGGATGTACGAAGAATCTTTCCGTACCCCTATGATAGTTTCATACCCTAAGCTCTTCCCTAAAGGCACTACTAACGATGATTTTGTATTAAACATCGACTTAGCTCCTACTTTCTTAGAACTAGCAGGAGTAAAAGTACCTGAAGATATACAAGGTAAATCTTTCTTGCCTTTATTTGCTAAAAAAGCAAAACCTATCCGTAATCAATTGTTCTACCACTATTACGAAAATGGAGAACATGCTGTATCACCACATTTTGGAGTTCGTACTGACCGCCATAAACTTATCCGTTACTACAAACGTTGTAATACTTGGGAATTATTTGACCTTAAAAAAGACCCTAAAGAATTGCAAAATGTATACGGACAAAAAGAATATCAGAAAATCACTAAAGAATTAGAAAACTTACTACTAAAAGAAATTCGCGATAAGAAAGATGACCTTGCTGAAAAAGTATTCTTCAACAAAGAATTCCCAATACAAAAATAACTATGCTGCGACAGTTTTTACTCTTGTTATTTCTATGGGTATGCGGCAACGGATATGCTCAGACCTTAGATTCTATTTTTGAAAATCCGGCAGTACAAGAAATAAACCGGATGCCGATGCGTGCCTCTTATTTTCCTTTTGAAGAAATAAGTAAAGCAAAAAATGGTTTGCCTTCTAATTCTACACGCTATTTAAGTCTAAATGGCGAGTGGTCATTCCTTTGGAAAAACGATTATAAGCAACTTCCTAAAAATTTCTATAAGAAAGATTACAAGGAAGAGAAATGGGATAAGATAACTGTACCTGCCAATTGGGAGATGAAAGGTTATGGCATTCCTATTTACGTAAATGCTTCATATGAGTTTAACCAAAAAAATCCCACTCCTCCTGACATTCCTGATGATTTAGCCCAAAATGCAGGTGTATATCGCAAAGTATTTGAGCTACCTTCAGCTTGGAAAGACGAAAAGGTTTACCTACATTTAGGAGCTGTAAAATCAGCATTTAAACTCTATTTCAATGGTACTTTTGTAGGAGTTGGCAAAGATAGTAAGTTGGCTTCGGAGTTTGACATCACTCCTTATCTAACCTCTGGAAAGAACCTAATAGCTATGGAAGTAAGACGATGGACGGATGCTAGTTATTTAGAGTGTCAAGATATGTGGCGTTTTTCGGGTATTTCACGTGATTGCTACTTATATATGCGTCCTAAAACACACTTTTATGACCTAAATATACAATCAACCTTAAGCAATAATTACGCTGATGGGCGCCTCATTGCTTCTGTAGAGGTATGGAATGAAACCATTCAAGATAAATCAAAATATCAAGCGGAACTATCTGTATACTACAAAGATAAGCTACTTTATCAGGAGAAGAAAAATACTACAGCCTTAAAAAGAGCTTTTGGCAAAACTGAGTTACAATTTCAAGCAGACTTTCCACAAGTGAAAGCATGGAGTGCAGAACTGCCCCATTTGTATAGGTTGCAAATAGTGTTATACGATGCTGAAGGTAAAGTAAAAGAAGTCATCAGTCGCCCTATTGGTTTTAGAACTGTAGAAATAATAGGAGCTAACTTATTAGTAAATGGGAAACGCATCTTGATAAAAGGTGTAAACCGACACGAAACTGATCCTTATACAGGTCAGGTAGTATCGCGTGAAAGTATGGAAAAAGATGTAATGCTAATGAAAGCTCTCAACTTTAATGCAGTACGTACTTGTCACTATCCTGATGACCCTTATTTCTATGACCTATGTGATCAATACGGACTTTATGTAATGGATGAGGCTAATGTAGAAAGCCACGGAATGCATTACGAAGTAGATAAAACACTTGCTAACGATACCCAATGGGAATATGCCCACCTATTGAGAATGCAACGAATGGTGATGCGTGACAAGAACCACCCTTCTGTCATCATTTGGAGTATGGGCAATGAAGCTGGTAATGGATGGAATTTCTATAAAGGTTACAGAATGATGAAAGGGTTAGACCCTACTCGTCCTATTCATTATGAGTTGGCTCATTACGATTGGAATACCGATATTGAATCGCGTATGTACAGACGTATTCCTTTCCTATTAGAGTATGCTTTGAGTCATCATCAAAAACCTTTCTTACAATGTGAGTATGCACACGCTATGGGCAATAGTTTAGGAAACTTCCAAGAATATTGGGACGTTTATGAGCATTACCCTAAGCTACAAGGCGGTTTTATATGGGATTTCGTAGACCAAGGTATATATAAAACACTACCTAACGGGAAGAAAATACTGACATATGGAGGAGATTATGGGGATAAAAATACCCCAAGTGACAATAACTTCCTTATCAATGGAGTTATAGCTTCAGATAGAAGTTTACACCCACATTCTTACGAAGTACGAAAGGTACAACAAGAAATAGGATTTCAGTACAAGAACAATGTACTTACCCTGCGTAATAAGCACTTTTTCAAAGATTTGTCAAATTATGAAATACAATGGAAGTTACTAAAAGAGGGTAAAGAAGTACAAAAAGGTAGTATCACCAACCTTGTAGTCTTGCCTCAAACTGAAGCTACTATTATAATGCCTAACTTGTTGGTAGACAAACAAGCCGAGTATATACTACAATATACTGCAGCTTTGAAAGAAGATGAGGGGTTATTAAAAAAAGGAACTGAATTAGCCTTTGCTGAGTTTCCTTTGACAAGCTATCAGGCTGCAAAAGTAGAAGAAGACAGCACTCCTATTAATATAGAAGAAACATCTACTTATATCTTGCTAACAAACAAGAATTTCAGTGCTAAAATTGATAAAACAACAGGCAAATGGACTTCTTTCAAAGTAAAAAAAGAAGAACTTTTTGCTCCTGAAGGTTTAGAAGTAAACTTATGGCGACCAGGTACTGATAATGACTTTGGGGCTGGGCTACCTAAGAAATTACAACATTTACAAAATGCTGATAGTAAAGCAAAAGAAGTAAAAGTTAGTGTTGAGTCTCTACCTTCAGAACAAGTAAAGGTAACCATTCAAAAACAATTAGTGGAAGGGAGTATCGCATACAAACAAGAGTTGCTTTTTAATGGGAAACCTTCTGTAATAGTAAGTAATACTTTTAAGCCTTTAAAAGATGATAAAACACTTACCTTTAAAATTGGGAATCACCTTACTCTATTGCCTTTTGAACGCATTCAATGGTATGGAAGAGGTCCTTGGGAAAGCTACCAAGACAGAAAAACCTCTTCTTTAGTAGGACTATATGAAGGAAGTATTGAAGCGCAAGCACATCCTTATGTACGTCCACAAGAAACAGGAAATAAAACAGAGGTGCGCTGGGCAAAACTAATGAAGAAAGGCGTTACTCTTGCTATATATAGCACTGACAAGTTGCTAAATGTAAATGCTTTGCCTTATAGTCCTGAGCAATTATTTCCTGGTATTGAAAAAGGGCAAACACATTCAGGTGAACTTACTCTAAGCAAAAACACTCATTTAGACATTGATTTACAACAATTAGGTCTTGGAGGAGATAATAGTTGGGGCAACCTACCTATGGAACAATATTTATTGTATTTGTATAGACCTTATAGTTATTCTTACAGATTAGTTGTTGAATAAATTATTATCTTAACTCTATTCCCTAAAATTTAATATGGGGGTATTTCATAGTAAATACCTCCATTTTTTGTTGCAATTGTATTAAAAATTGCTGATGTTTTTCTGTATCAGGGTTAAACGGACGATGTAGAAGAGCCTTTTGAATACTTTCTGCTTGCTTCATATCCATTTGAGTAGCTGTATCTATATAAGTAGCTACCAAGCGCTCCCATATATAATTTATTGCCATTTCTGAAGGATGCACCATATCATTAGCATAAAATCGATAGTCGCGAAGTTCATCTAAAAGCAACTCATAAGCTGGAAAATAAGTATAATAACCAGAAGTAATTAGAGGATAAAGCGCCGAGAAAAGTTGCGACTTACTTACTTGGTTTTCTAAAAAACCATCTTTAATATGCCGTACAGGAGAAATAGTAATAACTAACTGCATTGAAGGATTAATTTGCTTTAGCAATTGAGCTATACGAATAAGACTCTCTCCTATTTCTTCTATCGATAGAAGCCTTTTAGAAAAATGTTGTTGAGGAAGTTTATGGCAGTTAGCTACTATTCTATCAGTACTATTATAGATATATACCCAAGCTGTACCAAGCGTAAGAAAACAGAAATTAGCTCTATGCAATTTATCATAAAGCAATGTCTGTTGCCTGTTAGCTAAAGATATTGACTCTTTGAGTGAAATACGACTCATATCCGAGTGAAAATCAAAACTATGCCATAGTTCATTATGAAGAAAAAAGTCTTCAGCTACATAAGGTATTGACTGTAGAGCTCGAGTAATAATATTCTCAATAGCCAAAGGATGAAAGAGAATACCAAAGGGATTAAGTGTTATCGGAAACTTGTAATAAGCAAACTTCTCACCCATATTCACAGCAAAGCAGGAGCCTAAACTCACAATACTACTATGATAAGTAATAGAAGCATCAACCTTAGAAATAGGAATAATTGTTCTAAAATCCACTGATATAAAAAATTATAAGTTTTGACGCTCAAGGTCTAATAAAAACTTCTTTCTATCAAGACCTCCTGCATAACCTGTAAGCGTTCCATTAGTACCAATCACACGATGGCAAGGTATTATTATAGAAATACGGTTCTTCGCATTAGCATTGGCTACTGCTCTTACTCCCTTAGGATTGCCTACTTCTATTGCCTGCTCTTTATAAGTACGAGTTTCTCCATAAGGTATTGTTTGTAGTACTCTCCACACTTCTTCCTGAAAAGAAGTACCAATAAGCTCTATAGGGAGCGTAAATTCCTTTCTTTCTTTAGCAAAATATTCATTCAATTGGTGTGCTAGTTCTAAAAGCAATGGCGTATCTTTCTCCTCATCATCAGTAATTTTAAAATGTTGCATTGCTATAGCTTGGTCTATTAGTAATGTTTTGCTATCGAAAAAATCAAGTAAGCAAATAGCCTCATCGGTTGCCATTGCTATCATCTCTCCTATTGGAGTTATAATTTTCTTTTTATATAGTTTCTTCATTAACAGTTTTTCAATAATATCTCATTTCTAACTTATAAAACTCTGTAGTGCCAATTCGTAACTCTTCATACCAAAACCTACTATGCACCCTTTCACTACTGGCGATAGATACGAATGATGTCTAAAAGCCTCACGAGCAAAGGTATTTGATATATGCACCTCTACCACTGGTGTAGATACTGCTTTTACTGCATCTGCTAATGCCACTGAGGTATGTGTATACCCTCCTGCATTAAGTATGATGCCATCATAAGTAAAACCTATCTCGTGTATTTTATCAATAAGCCCCCCTTCACTATTGCTCTGAAAATAATGTAATGCTACTTCTGGGTATTGAGTTTGAAGTAGAGCTAAATAATCTTCAAAAGTCTGACTTCCATATACTTCTGGTTCTCTTTTACCTAAAAGATTGAGATTAGCCCCATTGATAATCATTATTTTTTTCATATCTTATCTTTCTTCTTTATTTATTACCTCTCTCACTTTATTTAAAATTGCCTCTACCGTAATCGTCTCTATTGCTTTATCGTACCCTTTAGGATATTTTTTACCATAAACTGAAGTAGGAACAAGTGGAAAACGTGTTCTATCTGCCAAAAGAGCATTCTCCATTGGCTGGGCATACGGATAAAAACCAGCGTATGGATGAGTTACCCCCCAAATAGTAATAGTTGGCACTCCATACATAGCCGATAGATGCGCATTACCACTATCCATAGCCACCATTACATCTAAGTGCGAAATAAGCTCTAATTCTTGCTTAAATGAGAGCTTACCTACCATATTCTCAGTATTAGGTAAGCATATTTGCTTTACTTTTTCCTCTTCTTTCTTTCCTCCTCCGAATATATATATTTTACCATTAGGATATTGCGCTGAAAGTTGCTGAATCACTTCACACATCTTCTCAAAAGGGTACTGTTTCCCCTCATACGAAGCAAAAGGAGCCACCCCTATATTCACTGTATCACTTAACATTCTTTGTACTGTTTCACTTATATCGGGCGGTGGAAGCAAATAATCTTCTGTTAGATCTATAGGAAACCCCAAAACTGCAAATACATCAGCATAACGCTGATAAGAGGGCTTTAGAGGGTGAAATGACTTAAAGCGGTAACGAGTAAGTGCCTGTTTTTCTATGCGTCCCTTATTTATTTGGGCAAAAGGTATCCCACTTCCTTTGAAATACAATCTCAAAATATTAGTACGCAATACGTTATGAATATCAGCCACTCCATCTATTCCTTTAGCTTTCAACTCCTTATACAGTCTATAGAGTCCGCATAATCCTGCGTGTTTGCCATTTAGCTCAGGCGAAAACACTTCCAAATTAGGAATATGTGCAAACATAGGAGCAAAGAGTGGACGCGTAACATACGTAATTTTCACCTCTGGATACTGGTCAGCAAATGCAGTTACTATGGGTACACTGATAGCTACATCTCCCATTGCTGACATTCTAAAAATAGCGATATGTTCCATTTTGTTTTGGTATTAAATATTTTATTGTTACTTTTGGCAGCTGAAAAACACCTACTTGTAATCAAAAAACAGGGTTAACTATAGTGCAAATGTAGTAATTATTTTTTAATTTTTATATATTATGAAGCATTTATTTTTAGTTTTTTTTATTGCTCAGTGCATCTGGGCACAAGAGCCAAGTGTTTTTGACTTTTCTAAGAGTCTACGCATCGACTTCAATTTGCTTACCGACGCCCAGCATACTGAAGTACTTTTTCAACAACTGAAGAAAGAACCATATTGGGGTGGCCCCACTCATCAGCTTATCGCACCTAACTGGGGCAGTTTCCGATTGCTGGTATTAGATGGTTCAAAAATCGTCTTTTCAAAAGGTTTTAACTCACTTTCTAACGAGTGGGCTGCTATCGATGAGGCTAAAAACGAAAAACGCCTCTTTTATCACGCTATTCAAATTCCGTTTCCTAAAAAAAATCTAAGGGTACAGATTGATCAACGTGACCGTGAGGGTGTTTTTCACCCACTTAGCAGCCGTGAAATACGCCCTGACGATTATTTTATTAAGGTAGAAATGCCTATCAATTACCCTTCAAAAGACCTACTAATAAACGGATCCCCTTCTGAAAAAGTAGATTTGGTTATTCTTGCTGAAGGTTATACAGCTGCCGAAGCCGATAAGTTTTATGCTGATGCCCAGCGTATGACCGACTATATGTTCACTATTCCTCCTTTCGACAAACTCAAAAAAGACTTCAATGTGCGCGCTATTGCTGTACCTTCTGCTGAAAGTGGTACTGATGTGCCCGGTAAAAATGTTTACCGAAACACAGCGTTCAATTCTTCTTTTTACACTTTTAATCAGGAACGTTACCTCACTACCAACAGTCTGAAAGAAATAGCTGATGTAGCGGCTGCAGTACCTTATGACCAACTATATGTATTAGTCAATACCCCTATTTATGGCGGAGGTGGTTTTTACAATCATCTTAATTTAGGCACTGCCGACAACGAACTCTCTGAAAAGGTGTATATACACGAGTTCGGACACGGTTTTGTGGGACTTGCCGATGAGTATTACTATGATTGGGATCCTACTTTTCAGGATATGTACAACCAAAAAATAGAACCGTGGGAAGAAAACATCACCACTTTAGTTGATTTTGGTAGTAAATGGAAAGATATGGTGGAGAAAAATACCCCTATCCCTACCCCTCGTACTAAAAAATACCAAAAAGTAGTAGGTGCTTTTGAAGGAGGAGGGTACACCAGCAAAGGGGTTTATAGCCCTATGCAAGACTGCCGTATGAAGTCTAATGAGCCTAAAGGTTTCTGCCCTGTCTGCGAAAGAGCCATACAGAAAATTGTTAATTTTTACACCAAATAACAACAGCGTACAAATAAAAAACTTTGCCAAAGTCTTTTACATCCTTGGCAAAGTTTTTTATTTTATCTTCTAATCTTTTGGCAAAATGCCTTTACTATTTCTGCCGAAATCCTACCTGCTTCTTCTACAAATTCGTTATACGAAATAGCATTACCTTCGCCAGCTTTGTCTGATATAGCACGAAGCATCACAAAAGGGACTCCTAACAGATAACAAGTTTGAGCTATAGCAGCAGCCTCCATTTCTACCGCTTTGGCTTGCGGAAAAGTATTAGCGATCTGCTGCAAACGTTCAGGTGATGAAATAAAAGCATCACCACTCACTACTTGCCCATAATGTAAGCGATACTGATGTTGTGCTGCTACTTCTTTCAGTTGTGTTGACCATTGAACATCTGCCATAAAAGCGGGAGGCATCTGCGCCTGCTGCCCCATTTCATAACCAAAAGCCGTTACATCTACATCGTGATGACGTACTTCAGTAGCTAAAATAATATCGTGCACTGAAGTATCAGCTAATCCTCCAGCAGTACCTGTATTAATAATAAGTGAGGGATTATATTTTTCTATTAACAAAGTAGTAGCTACTGCAGCACTCACCTTACCGATACCCGAAAGTAGCACTACAACCTCTGTACCACAGAGTGTCCCCTCATAAAATGCAAAACGCCCTATCTTTGTTTCCTTACAATCTATAATGGCAGCCCTGAGAGTATTAATCTCCAGCTCCATAGCGCCTATAATTCCTATCATTTGATAAATAAATTAAAAAGAGGGACTGTTCAATCTCTAAAGAACAGCCCCTTACTTATAAATATGAACTTTATCTATTTCTTATTTTCTACCAATAATGGTTTCATATTTTCAGTTATATATGTTTCTGCCTTATTACCCTCGGCACTATATATTATAAGAGCCTTTATTTCAGGATGTTTAGCTAAAAATTCCTTACTTTTTTCAAGACCTATAAGCATAAACATAGTAGCATACGAATCTGACTCGCGTGCAGATTTGGTAACTACTGTAGCACTGAGCATTTTACTTTCCAAAGGTTTACCTGTAGAAGGGTCGATAATATGCACAAAGCGTTTCCCTGTACCATCTATCCACACACGGCGGAAGTTCTCATCAGTAGAAACAGCCTCATTAGTTAGTTTTAGATTTACTTCAGAATAATTAGAATCTAATTCATAAGGGTCAATCACATTTACTACCCAAGGTTTTCCTTCTATAGTATTTTTACCACTTACTTTTATTTCGCCTGCTACTTTCACCACATAATCATTGATACCTTTTCCTTGCAAATAGTCACCAATTACATCTGCGGTATAGCCTCTTACCACAGACGATAAATCCACTTGAATGGCTGGATGTTCTTTTTTTACATAACCATCAGCTCCTATTTGTACTTTGTCAAATCCTACATATTGTTTTAAACTATCTATCTCGTGGTCAGTAGGTATTTTAGAAATAGGTTGTACCATCTCACGACCAAATCCCCACACTTTTACAAGTAACCCCACTGTTGGGTCATACTTTCCTCCACTTTCTTTCCATATCTCACGAGCAGCTGTATATACTTTCTTAAAGTGTTCATCTG
>ERZ772971.1709-NODE-1709-length-12518-cov-9.728236_pt1 | contig 12518 bp, 10 predicted proteins | sample MGYA00511943_ERZ772971 | MGnify/ENA primary metagenome ERZ772971 (study PRJEB29015, sample SAMEA2737929) | human oral metagenome | biome: human oral; feature: human-associated habitat; material: dental | place: China | collected 2144 ... | reverse complement strand
GACTGTGCTCAGTGCCACATCGTACTTCTTGGCGATCTCCGTGTAGGTCAGTCCGCGGTCGAGGTGGTCGGCCACCAACTGCTCGATGCCTCGCCGCCCAAACCGCACCAGGAGGCTGCGCTGCTTGAGGTCTGCCTGCTGCTCAGCCTGCCTGCCCCCAGCCAGTGCTGCCTCTAGCGCGCGCCTAGTCGCCACCAGCGTGTAGCCGTATCTGGAGTAAGCCTGCAAGATCTCCGCTCACGCACCGCAATACCAATGAAAACTCATCAAGGTGTCATGAGTCAGGTGAGTTTGGCGGCGTTCTCGTTCCCGGTGAGCCCGGCGGCCATCAAGTGCAACCTGATGATTCTTCAACTCGAGAGCCAGTCCCGCATCGTTCCGACGCTGCGGTCAACGTCTCAGTGATGACATCCATGTCAATATCGAGAGAGATGGGAAGCAGCCTCGGCCTTAGTGCGGTGACTACGCCGTGATAGCCAAGAGAGACACCTTCCGCGATACTGAATTGACGAACGAGGGGACGACGTGACGGAAGATTCCCTAGCCATAACAGTCAGCGCTCGGCAGTGGATCGGGCTGTGCGCGTTGGCCGGAGGGTACTTCATTGCTCTCCTCGACCTGACAATTATCAACCTCGCAGTTCCCTCACTGACACGGGACTTAGGCGCGTCCACAGCCCAGGTGTTCTGGGCGGTCAACAGCTACGGTCTCGTTCTCGCACTGGCGATCATCCCGTCAGGTCGTTTAGGTGATCGATTCGGACACCGACGCCTCTTCCACCTTGGGACGATCATCTTGGCAGCTGCCAGCCTCGCCTGCGGTGTTGCGACCTCTCCGTTCGTCTTGATCGCCGGCCGGTTCCTTCAAGGACTCGGTGCCGGCATGCTGGTGCCACAGACTCTCACGCTCATCGGTGTCACCTTCCCTGAAAAGATTCGTGGGCGCGCAGTCGGCATCTGGGGATCAATTGCAGGAACTGCATCCATCATCGGTCCCCTGGCCGGCGGAGTGTTGATTGACGGTCTCAGTTGGCGATGGGTCTTCCTCATCAACCTTCCGATTGCGGCTCTCGTCGTGGTTCTGGGTCTGCGAAGCCTTCCAATCGAGATGGCCCGTTCCGTGAGACTTGATCTCGTGGGCACCTTTCTCGCAGGCATCGGCCTTGTGGCACTTCTCTATGGATGTCTGCAAGGTCCCCATGCGGGTTGGGACCTGTTAACCATTGCTTGCCTGCCGTTTGCTGTGTTCTGCGTGTTTGTGTTCTTCCGGTATGAACGTCGGGTAGATCCGGCGCACGCAGTTTTTCCACAGTCTCTTCGCAGAAATCCACGGTTCCTCGTTGCCGCTGTATTCGGGCTCTTTGCGGCCCTTGGTGTATTCGCTTTGACCTTTCTCGTATCGAACTACATCCAGTCCGTGCTGGGGCAAACGGCGTTCTGGGCGGGGGCTGCTCTTGCGCCAGCGTCGATTGCGTCTGTGGTCACAGCACCTATTGCGGGTCGCTGGGTTGATGAGGGGAAGGCCCGCCTCGTCCTACAGATCGGCTTCGGGGCCTCCGCGATGGGAACCGCCCTGAGTATGCTGATTGCCGCCATGGGGGGTTCTTGGGCGTGGTTCTTGGGGGCGACCGTCGTTTTCGGTATAGGAAATGGGTTTGTGATGGCGCCACTGACGACAGTAGGTATGACTGCGCTGAGGGGTGACGAGTTCGGTGCTGCGTCATCTCTCCTCAATGTCCTTCGTCAAGCCGGCCCTGTGTTAGGGGGAGCCATTGTCGGACTCTTGATGCAGACGCTCGCCGCCATGCCTACTGAATTCGACCCCCTGGGGCTTTCGAGTTCGGTCGTTGCGTGGGTATTAAGCGTTCCCTTGCTGCTATTTGTTGTCGGTCTCTTTGTGTATTCGTTTGTTCCAAGTTCGATGGTGTCAGCAATTGATTGAGGTGGTTTCGCGGCAGAGTTCCGCCGTGCATACTGTCGTTGATTTAAAAAGACGTGTCCCACGGAGGTTACGTGAGTTCCTCCGCTCGCTGGCGCTTAGCCTGCTGGATGCACTTGCCGACTGTGCTTGGTGCCACATCGTGCTTCTCTGCGATCTCCGTGTAAGTCAGGCCACGGTTGAGGTGGTCGGTCCCCAGCTGCTCGATGCCTCGCCACCCAAATCACACCAGAAGGCTGCGCTGCTTGACTTCTGACCTTTGTTCGGACTGTCTGCTACCAGCCAGCGCAGTTTCCAGCGTGCGTCGGGTCGCCACTAGCGTGTAACTGTATCTGGAGCAGACCTGCAAGATCTCCGTTCAGGAACTTGATAACTTGCTCGAGCCCTCGGCAGCCGATGCACTGCCGAGGGCTCGAGTGTTGCGGGAGTGGGGAGATGGGAACGGCGGCTATGGTTCGATTGTCAGGTGAACGCTTCAGGATGTGCTCGAGTCAGCTGTAAAAGTGGACTGGGTCGTAATTGTTTCCAGTCAGAGGATCTTCTGCCTGATAGAAGTAGCGAGTGTCCTCGAAGGCTCGTGCTAGGCTGACGCACTTTGTTGCCCCTGGGCCGACTGAAATATAATATCTCGGCCCTCGCCGTCCGTTTGATGGTGCTACGGTGACTCCTGCGTAATCCGTGCCGGTTCCTGTGACGCAGAATTGGTCGTTCGCGTCGTCGTAACTGACTTTTGTGTATCCTCCTGTGGCATAGTCGGTCGGTCCGAAGGAGTTGGCGGACGCCGGTGCGGCGACAGCAATTGCTCCTAGAAGCGCTGAACTGACCGCTGCGGTCTTGATGAGGTTTCGTTTTGTGAATCGCATGGTGAGTGTTTCCTTTTGTTGGGCGTTGAAGTCCGGGTGCTTCGTGCTTGTTGCCGTAAAACTATGAGACTGTGGAATCTGCCCTTGCGGTAGGGGATTAATGTCCTACGGTACATGCGTCAAGGAGATGGGAATGACGGAATGACGCGTTCGTCAGTCAGGAGCGTCTTGATGTGCTCGGGTCAGCTGTAGAAATATACCGGGAAGTTATCCAAGGCTACTCCGTGATAGAAATGAACGGTATTCATCTGATAGTAGTAGGCGCTGTCCTCATATGCTCGAGCTAAGCTGACGCACTTGGTTTCTCCGGCGTTGACTCGGATGTTATAGGTCGGTCCGCTGCCAGCATTCGAGGACGCAACAGTAAAATCAGCTCCATTGTAGATACCGTTTACGCAGAAGTCGTCGGTTGCGTCGTTGTAGCTAATTGTCGCGTCGCCGTAAGTGCCGTTGTAGGTCGGTTCGAATGTGTTCGCTGAGGCGGGTGCTGCGATTGCTAGTGCTCCAACAAAAGCTGAGCCGATGGCGGCGGCTTTGATGAGGTTCCGTTTTGTGAGTTGCATGGGGTGTCTCCTTTGACTGGACGCTGACGTCCGGGTGATCTCACTGCCTGTTGCTGCACAACCATGAGACCTCAAAAATAGTATGAGCGGTAGGGGGATCAATCCCCTGTGGTTCGCGTACGAGGGGGTGGGTGCGTTGGGTTGCCATCAGCGTGTAGCCGCATCTGGAGTGAGCCCGCAAGATCTCCGTTCAGGAGGTTGAGAACCTACTCGAGCCCTCGGCAGGTTGAAGTGTTGCCGAGGGCTCGAGTGTTGCGGGAGTGGCGAGGCGAGACTGATAGCTGTGACGCGATTGTCAGAAGGACGCTTCGGGGTGTGCTCGGGTCAGCTGTAGAAGTTGACCGGACTGTTGTCGCCTACTTTGAAATAGTAATAGCTGTTTTCGTTTGCTTGCCACAGGTGGACGCATTTTGTTTCACCTCCCCGGACGTAGAAATTAAATTCTGGGCCCTCACCTTTTGTTGCAGGATAAATGCGGATGTTCGTTTGGGACCACCAACTAGCGGGGGACCACCAGTCCCCGGCTCCGGTTACGCAGAACCGCTCGTGCTGGTCGACGTAGCTGACCATTGCTTGGCCGCCGGTGCCATAGTCAGTGGGGCCGAAAGAGTTTGCTGAAGCGGGTGCGGCGACTGCTAGTGCTCCAACAAAAGCTGAGCCAATGGCGGCGGTCTTGATGAGGCTTCGCTTCGTGAGTCGCATGGGGATCTTCTCCTCTGGGTAGGCCTTCGAAGTTGAGGTGACTTCGTGCTTGTTGCTGCACAACCATGAGACCTCAAAAATAGTATGAGCGGTAGGGGGATCAATCCCCTGTGGTTCGCGTACGAAGGGGTGGGTGTGATGGGGTGCGTTGGGTTGCCATCAGCGCGTAGCCGCTTCTGGAGTGATCCTGCCGGGTCGTCATTCAGGAACCTGCACGTGCACTCGAGCCCTCGGTAGTTTGAAGTGCTGCCGAGGGCTCGAGTGTTGCGGGAGTGGGGGAGATGGGAATTGCGGCTATGACACAATCGTCAGGAGAGTACTTCGGGATGTGCTCGGGTCAACTGTAGAAGGAGACGGGATCCTCGGTGTTTACATAGAAATAGTAGTAACTGTCCTCAAAGGCTCGATTCAAACTGATGCATTTTGTCTCATCCTTGCTGACCCAGAACCAGTAGCTCGGGCCGCGGCTCTCTGTTTCGGGGTAAATAGCGACGAGCGAGTATGGAGTGCTGCCAGTTGCGCAGAATTGGTCGGTGTCGTCGTTGTAGCTAACCATAACGTTGCCGCCGGTGCCATAGTCTGTCGGTCCGAATGAGTTCGCCGAGGCTGGCGCCGCGACTGCTAGTGCTCCAACAAAGACTGAGCCAATGGCGGCGGTCTTGATGAGGTCTCGTTTGGTGAGCTGCATGGTGATCTCCTCCTTTGGTTGGGCCTTCGAAGCCGGGGTGACTTCGTGCTTGTTGCAGCACAACTAGGAGATCTCGAAAATAGTATGAGCGGTAGGGGGATCAATCCCCTGTGGCACACACACCAAGGAGATTGGGGGGCGCCTCTCGTCTCTGCTGTGCGTTGCACATGGATTTGGTGGCCTACCGCTTCGGACACCGTCGCCCCGTTCTCACAGGTGCTTGAGGGCCTCGCGTCGGCTGAGCGGGGACAGGTCCGGATGTCCCTGGACGAAGGCGTGCACCCAGTCGCCGTCCGTACGCGCGTAGTCGCGCAGCGCCCAGCCGATGGCCTTGCGGATGAAGAACTCTGAGTCCTCCTGGTTGGCCTCGATGATGGCTGTGAGCAGGTCAAGGTCCGTGTCGGCCTTGTGCTGGAGCTGGCAGATGATGGCGCTGCGCCGTACCCACATGTCCGGATCGGTGGCCCACACGCGCATGCGGGCCGCGGCAGCCGGGTGCTGACGCACCACCAGCCCGACGGCGTGGGAGGTCTCATCGACCAGGTCCCACCACTGCCCCGTGCGCAGAAAATGCTCGTAGAGCGCCAGGGACTCCATGCGTCCAGCATGCGATGTGGACAGCTTGGATCGGATGATGGCCAGGGCCGCGTAGCGCTCCTCGCGGTGAGCGGCCCCGTCCCACAGGCGCCGCAGCGCGGCCTCCCAGGTGGCGGCCTCGGCCCACAGATCGGCATGGGCGCCAGCAGCCCTTCGGGCAAGGCGCCGCGTTTCCGGGACTCCGACGCCGTACATCGCCATCTCGGACTTCAGGTACGCCCGCTGCTGCTCCGCGCGGGCAGGGTCGCCCGCGTCTTCCAGTGCCTCGCGCAGGTCGGTGAGGAAGGCTGTGATCCGCGCACTCGTCTCCCCGCTCATCGGCTCTTCACCTCTCTCCGCCTCCTCGTAGTGCACAGCGCGTGTCTCCCGTCGCCACATGACGAGCTTCCGGGGACATTATGACCCCGGTGCAGGCCGTCCATCCGGCTCGCGGCTGGGGCGTCTCAGGCCAAGCTGCCCGCGACATGTCGTCGGGCGGTTTGCTCGCGGGGCGCCCTCCCGGTAGGCTGCCCATGCATCCCATGGCGGAGCTGTGGGAAGGCGATGGAGATGTCGCATAGTGGCCTAGTGCGCCTCCCTGCTAAGGAGGTTGGGGTGGAAGCCCCTCGGGAGTTCGAATCTCCCCATCTCCGCCAGAGTAAGAGCCCTGGCGCGCAGCAGCGCGACGGGGCTTCGTCGTCGGCCCAGCCGTTGCCGCAGAGAGGGCTGTGCCTGGGCCGGCCTCCCTTCAATCGACCGAACGGTCGACGGCTCGCATCCTGCGGTCTACCCTGGCAGTGGCCCATCAATCGTGCTGGGAGTGAGCGGCCATGACCGACATGGACAACCGAAGACAGGCCATCGTCGGATACGCGCTCATTGGCGGTTTCGTCGCCCTCTTCATCGTTCTTAACTGGGCCGGCCCCGGACGGGTCCTGTCGCTTGTGTCCGCAGTGGCCGTTGTGGTGACACTGCTGGCGATCAGAACCAGATCGCGTCTCGCCGTGATCGCAGCCGTCATCCTCCTGGTGACGCTACCGTTCGTTGCGCTGCGGACCCACGCGGGCTCCGCCGTCGGCGCCATCGGTCCGCTGGTGATGTTCGTCGGGGTTGCTTGCTGGCAGCGCCGGAGGGCTCCGGCTGGATCGGGAGCCGGCGAAACCGCTTCGGCGGCCACTCCCCGCTGACCGGGCCCGTGAATCAGCCCCGGTCGGGGCGTTCGCCTCTGGCCGATCGGGGTGCCTACGTGTCCTCCCGGGCCGATCCGGGATAGCGTGATGCTGTACCCGACTGAGAGGGAACTCATGTCTGACCACGATGCAACCCAGCCTCCGTCCTCCGGAACGCCCCGTTCCGGTGAAGGGGACGAGTTCAGCGCCCGGACCGTCCTCATCAACCAGGAGCTGCTCGACGCCGCACGTTCCGAGTCGCAGCCGGCAGCCGGACAGGTTCCCGGCTCCGCACCCGGTGCGGTACCTGGCGCTCAGGCTCAGGCCGGCTCGTGGCGCCCCGCACAGCCCGACCTTCCCGCCGGGCCTCCCCCCGAGGAACAGACGCGCGCCTACCCCGCAGGCGCTGGACGGGCGGCCGCGCAGCCGGCAACTGCCCCTGCCGACCCCTACCTCCAGCCCAACCCCTACGCCCAGCAGGGCGGGACTGACCCGTTCGGACCGCCGAGCCCGCAGTCCCAGCCCGGTCAGCCGGCTCAGTTCGGCCAGCCCGACCCGGCTGGAGGCGCTGGATTCGGCGGGGCCACCGCTCCCTTCCAAGCCGGGCAGCCTGCCGCGCAGCCGGGTGGCCAGCCGACGCCGTACAGCCAGCCGGCTCAGCCCGCTTGGGGCACCCCTCAGGCCGACAACGGCGCCGCAGCCGCAGCGTCACCCTTCGCCCAGTCGGCGCCCGGCGTTCCATCCGCGCCGGGTGCGGCCTCGGATCCGGCCGCAGCCGCGGCGTCGGGAGCCACCACGGGTCAGGAGACTCTGTCCTGGCAGGGGCCGCCGCAGGCCTCCGCCCGCCAGCCCGCCCCGCACTCGCATCCTTTCAGTGGTGGCCGCCATGAGGGGGACGTCGGCATGTCCTCGGTCTTCCCCACAGCGACGGCGCGCGCAGAGGCCGAGCAGATGGCGGAGACCTACGCCCCCCAGGGCGCGGCGCAGCCGGTCGCCCAGTCTGCGCCGTCGTCGGCTCCGTCCGTACCGTCGCAGAGCTCGGCACCCCAGTGGGGTTCGGCACCCTCCTCCGACGCCGCAGCCGGTCAGGCCCCCTCCTTCTCCGACGTGGTTCCCGGAGCAGCGGGGGCGTCGTTCGGGCAGCCGGTGGGCGGTGGCGCGCCGGCGCAGGTCCCGGAGGAGAGTGCCGACTCCGTCGGCAGCTGGATGCTGACGATGTTCCTGGCCGCAATCCCGCTGTTCGGGCTCATCTACATGCTGATACTCGCCTTCGGCAGCGGCCACTCCGCCAGCAAGAGGAACTGGGCCATTGCCACCCTCATCTGGGCGGCCATTGCCACCGTTCTGTCCATCCTGCTTTACGTCGTGCTGGGCGCCACACTGCTGGCAGTGGTGAACTCCTCCAGCGCAGGATGAACGGCCCGCTCAACAGTGTGAGCACCGCTGCCGCAACAGCGTTTGCAGGGCCGGAGTCCCGTCGTCGACGGGTACTCCGGCCCTGTGCCCATCCTCACGGGGCGCGGATTTGTCCCCTGGGTGGACGCTGAGTAATCTTCTATCCGTCGGCAACGACGAGCGCCTGTAGCTCAACGGATAGAGCATCTGACTACGGATCAGAAGGTTGGGGGTTCGAATCCCTTCGGGCGCACCAACACCCCGCCCTCGGCTGAAGAGTCGGAGCCGGGGTGTTTTCCATTTCCGGTGCTCCCCGGCTCCGACGACGCGGCTCAAGTGAGTCGCTGCGTCTCTGTGTCAGCCTTTCTCACCACCTCCTGCCTGGGGCTCCGGGTCCGCCGCGCAGACCTCCCCGTCTGAAGGAAGCGTCCCGTTGACGAGGAAGTCGCTCACCTTCGCGCTCGTGCAGGCATTGCGACCGGTAGCGCCGTGACCGTACATGTCCACGCTCAGCAGATGGCTGTTGCGGATCCTCGACACCAGTGTCTGGGACCACGGGTAGGGTGTTTGCGGATCGTGCAGGATGCCGATGACGAGCATCGGGTTCGTGGCCTCGACGTCGACGTCGACCGCCTCGGTCCTGCTGGTGTGTCCCCAGCCGTGGCAGAACGCGTCGTACTGGGGTAACAGACTGTGGAAGACCGGGTAGTCGTGGTGGTAGGAGGCCAGTGCCGCATCCCAGCTCGACTCGTTCCCGGCGTCGGGGAAGTCGAGGCACCGGTTGGCCGAGAAGACTTTGAGACCTTGGAGCTGCTCGACCACCTGCTTCTCGGTCGTGGGAGGTGCGCTGTTGCCGGAGACGGCGTCGGCGTTCGCCTTCAGAGCGCTGCCGTCGTGCGCATTCATGGCCTGGGTCAGTCCCTCGGTGAGCAGCGGCCACTTGTCAGGTGATGTGGTGACGAGCTTGCTGATCGCGTCAACGGCCTTGGCTCGGTTCAGGGGCGTTCCGGATCCGGAGACGGTCAGCGGATCGGCATCCAGACCGTCGAGGAACGTGGCAAGCTGGGCGACGGCCGCATCCGTCGTACCGCTCAGGGGGAACCCCGCCTGGCCCTGTTGGGACTCGATGTAGGTGCGCAGTGACTGCTCCCCGGCTGCCGCATCACCTTCCATCGGATCCTGGCGAGCCATAGTGGGATCCATGGCGCTGTCCAGGACGACGCGTCCGATGTTGTCGGGGAAGAGCTCGGTGTAGACGGCGCCCAGGTAGGTTCCGTAGGAGTAGCCGAGGTAGTTGAGGTCTTTGTCTCCCACCAGTGCCCGCATGACGTCCATGTCACGGGCGACGGAACGGGTGTCCGCATGGTCAAGGATCTCGGGGACCTCCGTATGCTCCTCGCAGGCCGCGGCCTCGCGTGAGCCCTGGGTGACGATGTCGGCGGCGCTGCCCGGCGTCAAGGGGGAGAAGGGCACTTCGGCCTGCCCGGCCAGAATCGCCTGGACGTCCTCGGGGGTCCAGCAGGTGATGGGGGTGGACTGGCCGACGCCTCGGGGGTCGAAGCCGATGACGTCGTAGTTCGCCAGGACCTCGGACAGATCTCCACTCTTGTAGAGCTCGGCCTGCGACTCGATGACGGAGATGCCGCTTCCCCCGGGGCCGCCGGGGTTGAGGAACACCGAGCCCCGAGGGGAGGAGCTCGTCGATGGCAGCTTCTTGAGAGCCACTGTGATGGTCTGCCCCTGCGGGTTGTCATAGTCCAGGGGCACGGTCACGGTGGCGCACTGGAAGGCGGTCCCGGTGGCATCGTCGGTGCAGTCGGTCCAGGTGAGGTCCTGGTGGTAGAAGGACTCCAGGCCTTTGGGGACGCTCGCCCCCGTGGAGCCGGTGGAGCCCCCGGAACCGTGTGAACTGTTGCTGCCGGTGGTCTGAGATATGCCCGCGTTGCTGTTCGAGCTCGTACCGCTGTCCAGCACGACGCCGGCATGATGAGGGCTCTGCGCGGGCGGGCTCGCGGCGACCGCGGTGTTCGCGCCGAACATGCTGCAGGCGGTGATCGTGCCGAGCAGGGTGAGGACGGCGAGGGCTGAGGTGGCGTGCGATGGGGAGGTGGTTCGTAGGCGTCTCATGGCAACAAGCCTTGTGTCTCCGACGACTATGAACCATCCGGCAGCCTGGCCGGCTGCTGTCGGGGTAGCCCGACATGACAGCCTCCGCCGTCGGTGCTCCGGCTCAGTCCACGTTCAGACGCCGGCCGCCTCGAAGGCCTGGGCCAGGTCCGCGATGAGGTCGTCGACGTGCTCGATGCCGACGCTCAGGCGCATGAGCCGGTCGGTCAGCCCGTAGGAGGCGCGCACCTCGACGGGCACGTCCGCGTGCGTCTGCACCGACGGGCACGTCACCAGCGACTCCACGCCGCCCAGGGACTCGGCGAAGGTGAACACCCGCACCGAGGCCAGGAAGCGGGCCACGTCCACCGACTCGGCCAGATCGAAGCTCACCATGCCCGAGTGCCCCGGGTAGAGCACGCGCGTCACGTGCGGGCTGGAGCGCAGGAACTCCGCGATCGCGGTGGCATTGGCCTCGTGGCGCTCCATGCGCAGCGCCAGGGTCTTGAGTCCGCGCAGCAGCAGGAAGCAGTCGAAGGGGCCCAGCGTCGCCCCGGTGGTGTTGAGGCGGTAGTTCAGCCGCTCGGCCAGGGCGTCGTCGGCCACCACCGCCACGCCCGCCATGACGTCGTTGTGCCCGCCCAGGTACTTCGTGCCCGAGTGGACGACGACGTCGGCCCCCAGCTCCAGGGGTCGCTGCACCACCGGGGTGTAGAAGGTGTTGTCCACGACCAGCCTCGCCCCGGCGGCACGGGCCAGCTCGGCCGCCTCGGGGATCGGGATCTCCTCCATCATCGGGTTGGTGGGCGTCTCGATGATGACCAGGTCGGCCGGGGTGGCCAGTGCCTCGCGCAGGCCCTTGATCCCCAGGACGAAGTCGACGTCGGCCGCCCCCTCCTCGGCCAGGACCTCCAGGAACCGGAAGGAGCCGCCGTACAGGTCGCGCAGCGCCACGATCCGGCTGCCGTGAGGTGCCAGCGTGCGCGTCACCAGCTCCAGGGCCGCCATGCCCGAGGACAGGGCGAAGGCCGCCGTCCCGCCCTCCAGGCGAGCCAGGGCGTCCTGGAGGACGTCGCGGGTGGGGCTGGCCGTGCGCGTGTAGTCATAGCCCGTCGACTCGCCCAGACCCGGGTGGCCGTAGGCGGTCGACAGGTGGATCGGTGTCGTGATCGCACCCGTGGCCGGGTCGGTCCCGGTGCCCGAGCGCACCAGCAGCGTCTCCAGGCGGACCTGCGGGGCCGGGGCCGACGACGTCGGGTGATGGTGGACGGGGAAGGTGCGGGCGGCCGGCGGCTCCGGACACTCGGGGCGGCCGGTGGGCTGGGGTGCGGACGTACTGGTCATGGGCGGCTTCTCCTCGGGCTGGCGGGGCGGAAGGAATGATGGCTGAGGGGCGGTGGTGGTGCCGCCGGTGCTCGGTGGCTGGACGCCGGGTAGCCGGTCCGGTCGGCAGGACTCGGGCGAATCTGCTCGGGCGATCCGGCTCAGGCGGACAGGGCGACGCGACCGCGGCGAGCGGCCTGCCCGGCGCGAGCGGTCACGGTGGCGACGGCCGCCTCCAACCGGTCCAGGGCGGCATCGAGGGTGGCGCGGGGGCAGGCGACGTTAATGCGGGTGAAGCCCTCGCCGCCGGCTCCGAAGATCCGGCCGTCGTCGAGCCAGATCCCGGCTTCGTGCAGCATGACGTCGTCGAGCGCGTCGGGCTCGAGCCCGGTGGCCTCCAGGAAGCCCGAGCAGTCGAGCCACAGCAGGTAGGTGCCCTCGCAGGGCGCCGCCTCGATCCCCTCGATCCGCTCCAGGCGCGCCTCGACGTGGGCGCGGGCGGCCGCGATGTGCTCGCGCAGCGCGTCCAGCCAGGCCTCGCCGCCCTCGTAGGCGGCCCGGCAGGCCGTCAGACCCAGGACATTGGGCTGGGAGTAGCCGGTGGTGGCGAGCTCTCGGCGGAAGGCCTCGCGCAGGTGCGCATCGGCGATGAGGATGTTGGCGACCTGCAGGCCCGCCAGGTTGAAGGACTTCGACGGCGAGGTGCAGGTGATCGTGCGGGCGGCGGTGGCCTCGCTCAGGGAGGCGAAGGGTGTGGTCGCGAAGCCCGGCAGGGCCAGGTCGGCGTGGATCTCATCGGCCGCGACGACGACGCCGTGGCGGGCCGCGACCTCATCGAGAGCCGCGAGCTCGTCCCGGCTCCAGACCCGGCCCACCGGGTTGTGCGGGTTGCACAGGAGCAGCAGGCGCGAGCCGGTCGCCTCGATGGTGGACTCCAGGGCGGCCAGGTCACGGCGGTAGACGCCGTCGGCGTCGCGCACCAGCGGTACGGCGGCCACGGTGCGCCCGTTGTCCTCGACGACCTCGCGGAAGGGGTAGTAGACGGGCTCCTCGATGAGGACCGCCTCGCCCGGTGCGGTCAGGGCTCGCACGGCCAGGGCCAGGGCCGGGACGACGCCGGGGGTGACGGTGTTCCAGCCCGCCTCCACCTGCCAGCCGTAGCGGCGGGAGAACCAGCCGGTCAGGGCCGCCCGAT
>ERZ772971.1708-NODE-1708-length-12527-cov-2.629410_pt1 | contig 12527 bp, 10 predicted proteins | sample MGYA00511943_ERZ772971 | MGnify/ENA primary metagenome ERZ772971 (study PRJEB29015, sample SAMEA2737929) | human oral metagenome | biome: human oral; feature: human-associated habitat; material: dental | place: China | collected 2144 ... | reverse complement strand
AAGGTTTGTTCTTCGTTTCTTCCTCCCCTGTGTCCTGCAAGTACAGTCACAGTATTTTCATTGGAAGAAGGTAAATCTGTACCTTCTAAAACTCCTGCTCCATCTTTTAGGGACTTAATCTTTGTATCTTCAACAATAGGTAGGACAACACCTATCTTGTCAATCCTTATGACTCCTATAGCCGATGAATAAATTTCACCAACTTCTCCTTGTATAGAAGTCTCATCTATTGTTTCAGAACCAGTTTTTTCTCCTCCTGACTGCTTGTCACTTTTTGCCTTATTATTTTTGGCCTGATTTTTGACAAGTAGACTTTCAAGGCTGGTAGCCTTATCTTTCATGCTGTGAAGTTTATACTTTTGGTAAAGTAAAAAACTCACAGAAAAAAGAACTAATATAATCCCTATATATATAAAGAGCTTTCCTTTTTTCTTTGTTTGATTTTTTCTTTTTTTACTTCGCATGTTTTCTAAGTCTATAACCTACTAATGACAGGCAAGCTCCTAGGGCAAGTATCAACCAAGCAAATGTTGATGGATTTATTCCATCTCCTGTCCTTGGAAGAACTGGTCTTGGATTAGGAGTGTTAGGCTTAGGTGGAGTTGGTTTATTTGGTGTAGGTTTATTTGGTGTAGGCTTATTTGGCGTAGGTGGTTTTGGTGGATCTTCCTTCTTGTTAGTAATTGTTATACCATCCCTCATACTTCCACCATAGATTACCTTATACTGCTTACCATCAAACTTAATAATATTTCCATTTTCTCCAACTTCTTTAATAGTATAGCGGTAGTATTCATCAGAATCTGACTTAGCTTCTAAATCAGTGAATTCTCCAGACCACTTATTAGCCTTATTAAGTTCAAGTTTCTTACCTGTAGCCTTTCCTTCTCTATACAATTCTACTACTATCTTGTTTGTTGGTTCAGCGATATTATTATCCTTACTATCCTTCCACAACTTTGTCACCTTAAGGTCTATTTTATCTACTGTTGGTGGTGTCCATGGAGTATATGGTGGTGTGTAGTTATTGGTAATCTTAAAGCCATCCTTCATATCTCCTGTATAGTTTACACTAAACTGCATACCTCCAAATATGATTGAGCCTGCATTCTCTCCAACTTCCTTAACTGTATAATTATAGTAGGTTGTAGAGCCTAGTTTCTTTGCTACTGGAAGTTTCTTAAACTCTCCTGACCAGTTGTTGCCCTTATTAAGTTCAAGTTTATTGCCTGTAGCTACTCCATCCCTATATAGTTCTACTTCTAACTTTTCTACAGGTTTTTCACGACCTAATAGATTCCAGTTCTTTTCTACCTTTATATTTCTAAAAGGTGGTTCCATTGGTGTCCATGGTCTTTTTTCCTTATTGGTAACTGTAAGGCCATCTTTCATTGTTCCTCCATAAGTTACTCCATACCACTTACCAAGTAATTGAATGGACGCTCCACTTTCTCCTACTTCTTTGACAGTATATTTATAGTAGTTTGTAGATCCAAGACCATCAGCCACATCAAGTTTTTCAAAAGTACCTGTCCAGTTATTAGCCTTTGTTAGATTTAATTTTTTACCTGTAGCTACTCCATCCTTGTATAGTTCAACTTCTATCTTTTCTACAGGAGCATTTAGGTCATTGTTGTCCTTATCTTTCCAAACCTTAGTAACCTTTAGGTCTCTTGTAGGTGGTATCATTGGTGTCCATGGTGTTTTTTCCTTGTTAGTAACTGTAAGGCCATCTTTCATTTTACCTCCGTATGTTACTCCATACCACTTGCCTACAAACTGAATAGCATTTCCACTTTCTCCAGTTTCCTTAACTGTGTACTTGTGGATTGGTCCACCTAGGGTTGCTGATACAGGTAGTTTCTTGAATTCGCCTGTCCAGTTGTTAGCCTTTGTTAGGTCTAACTTTGTTCCTGTAGCTGCTCCATCCTTGTATAGTTCTACTTCTATTTTTTCTACAGGACCTACTAGGTCATTGTTGTCCTTATCTTTCCAAACCTTAGTAACCTTTAAATCTCTTGTAGGTGGTATCATCGGTGTCCATGGTTTAAGTTTCTTATTAGTTACAGTCAGCCCACCTGATTGCGAATCTGCACCATAATCAACCTTGTACCAGTTTCCATCAAGTTGTATATTATATCCGTTTTCACCTACTTCTTTAACCGTGTAGATATGCTTACTTCCATGTTCATCTGTTTTATCAAGATTTGTCCATTCATGAGTAATCTTTCCATTTGTAAATTCAACTGGATTACCTTCTGGTTGTCCATCTTTTAGAAGTTGAAGCCTAATAGCAGGCTTATCTCCCATCAATGGTGTTCCATCTTGATTTTCCCACTTTTTAGTGACTTTTACTGTTATTTTTTCTTCCTTTTTATTTTCAATATCTTTTTGTGCGATTTTTGTATTAGAATCAAAATCAGCAGGATTAACAGTGATAGGATCTTTTAATTTTTGGTAACCTTGTGGAGCTTCAGTCTCAACTAGTCGATACTCGTCTCTAAGTAACTTGCCAATCTCACCAATTCCACCTTGTCCTGTTGTGATTTCTCCGACTTTTGCATTGCTGCGCACACGAATAACATCAAACTTTGCACCAGCAAGTGGTTTATTATTTTCGCCTGTCTTTTGTATTTTAATTTTAAATACATATCCTTCACCAGTACCACCAGCATCTTTAATTTTATAATTACCATCTTTATTAAAAATTTCACTACCGTAGGTTAAACTTGCTTTGTTTTTAATTTCTTCACCAGCTACCGGTTCATAACCCAACTTAACCTCATATAAAATTTGGAATCCTCTTTTTTCATTTGATTCAGGATAATTTCCAATGTTAATTGTAAGTTTTTTACCATCAAATTTAACTTTTCCCGCAGCTATAAATTCTTGAGTAACATCTTTTTGGCCCCTAAGAATTACATAAGTAGTATGGTTTTCCCATTTCCCATTCAATATTTTAAGACTACCTTGAATGAATGAAACATTCTCGGATTGAATTGTATCTTCAAACTTGGCATTAACAAGAACTACATTGTCTTGATTAATTCTTATATCATATTTTCCTTTAGTTTTATCAGATGTCATCCAGCCACTTTTACTAAATTGAGAGTTAATGAAATGTGGTGGCTTATAGTCAACATGACCCCCAGGAATAACCTTTCCATTAACAGTTAAAGTTACCGGAAGCTTCCCTGATCCAGTTTGTGTCTCAGAATTAACAAGGGCATTAAAATAAAAGCTCCCTTGTACACCGGAATGTTCTTCTGCATATTTAGTATATGTAAGGACTATTTTCGCAGGATTTTGATTATACATTACTACATTAGCAATGACTTTGTCTCCATCCTTTATCTGAAATTTGTCAGGTGGCGCAGTGTCAATCCCTATAGGCAAGGTCATTGTTGTGGTATCCCCCTCTTTTACAACATTATCAGGCAATTTGAATTTCGCATATATCCTAAAGCCTTGCCATGCACCGACTTGTTGCCCCGGATTAAAAGGTTTACCCTCTGTATCTGTAACCCATGCCTCAGTAATTACATTTCCTTCTACTTCCTTGGTATTCTTGGCAAGGTCTTTTATCTTATCAAAATCTAGGTCTTCTTCAGCAACCAGCCTAAATTCTGAGAAATGACTTACCTTTCCACTTAGTGTTACACTTTGTATTCCTTTGTCTTCCATGAAACCCTTAGCAGTCATCTTGGTGTCAATTACTTTTGAAACACCATTTACTACATGATAAAGTTTTAAATTTACAGGCCTATCATCTGGTAGAAGATTAGATGTCCTATCCAAGATGAAAGATACCTTTACTTCTGTTCCCTTTGCAGGTTGTACTTCTTTGTTATTATTGTCCTTGAAAGTAATGTCATAAGCTATTTTGTCCTTAAGTTTTGACACCAACCTCACAGAAACAGTCGTTCCTTTAGGGAAAGCTCCCTTTGGTGCATCAACTTTTATAATCAGTCCTTTTTCTTGTTTTAAGAAAGATATTTTTTCGCTTTCTACATCTTCTTTCTTTTCTTCTTTTGTTTCAGGTGAAGTTTGTTTTTTATCTTGGTCTAAAGATGGATTTTCTTTAGCTTTTTCTCCAGTTTTTCCAAGTTTCTTTTCTTCTGAATCTTGGCTATTATTATTCTTTGGGTCTACAATTTTCCTATCCGTAGACTCTTTGCCTAAAGGCTTATTTTTTTGTTCTTCTTTTGCCTTAGGATCTTCAAGTTTTCCTTCTACAGATTTTTTGTCTAAGTCCTTTTTCTTTGGATCTTCAAGTTTCTTGTCTAGATCCTTTTTACCAGGTTCTTCAAGTTTCTTGTCCGTAGATGTCTTGTCTAAATCCTTTTTCTTTAGGTCTTCAAGATTCTTATCTACAGCTTTTTTATCTAAACCTGTATTTTTAGATTTTTGTATTATTTGATTTTTGTTATTTTTAAGTGTTTTTTCACTACCATTCAAAGTCTTATTAGCACTTACGTTTTGGTTGTAGGCAACATTATTGTCTGCATATGACAAGTTGTTACCAATACCAGAAACGAGGACATTAAATACCATAACAAGTGTTAATAAGATACTCATATGTTTTTTCACTCACATCACTCCTTACCCTCTTTATACCCTGAAACTTTTTAAATGTGCAATTTGAAATTCGGGCCCCTTGATACACCACAAAAAATCAATTATTAAATAAAGGTCCTAGTCAAATGCATAAATATACGTAATAATTATACCATAATATATGTATAAGTATCTAGTTTTTTTAAATTCGAATATTTTTAATTCTAACCAAAAGTAATAATTTTTATTAGTTAGTTCCTGAGCGTAAATATATCTTAGCACCATTTATTCATATCTTAGTGCCATTTATCTATACCTATTTATCCTTTCCTACTCTTAAACAAATGAGCAAAATATTCTATTGACATAATATCTAGCCCTATAATTTTAGATGCATTATTAGTGTTCTATTCAATTTGTCTGCAAAATACATATACACCCTTGTCATAAATTTTAAACCCTTACATATTTTAAGTGCATCCTTAAAAAAACCATCTAGGCTTAAAAGTTCTGTCTGTGTCTTATTTGCAAATTCAATTGGATCGTCTATGCTAAAATGCATCTGGGCATCCCTATTGCCAGTTTTCTTCACATACTTATTGGCTAGTTTTAAGCCAGCTGAATTTGTAACATCAAAAACCAACTCCCCATTAGGAATCCTATCTTTCATATCACTTATCATAGATAATATTTTTTCTTCTTTGAAGTATTGATAGACCCCTGAAACAACAAGCAAAGTAGGCAGGGAAATATCTACTTCTTTTATCCAATCAAGACTGAACATGTCTCCAGAAATTAGGCATTCATTTTCTGCTTCACCTAGTAGGCTTCTTCTTACCTCTATTACATCAGGTAAATCTACTTGATAAAAATTAACTGTTTTATTTCCTATACGGCTATAGGCTGTTTCAAGTCCTGCTCCTAGAAATACAACATTTGACAAATTATTATTTTCAGCAAATTTCCTTATTTTTTTGTCTATGGTATACTGCCTACAAACACTCGCCATATAAAAGTATTCTGTTGAATTTTCCTTTATCTCATTAGTAGGAATAAAACTTTCTATGGATAGGGCTTTTTCGTCATAGAAAAATTCCGGAAATTTTTTAGATGCATATATTCTTGCCATCAATGGAATATAGAGAGTATCTTCAAGACCCTTTAGTGTATTTTTTTCATTCATATTATCACCTTCTAAAAAAAATCAATATTATGACTATTAGTTATGACTATATACTATCTACTTATAGATCTTTTTGATAAGTATAATTACTAGTATTATATCATAATTATTGATATATATTCAATGTCTTGTAGGTCCGGTCTAGCACTTATAGCTACTTATCAATATATAATACTTTATAGGAATCAATTTATACTTATACATCAAAATAACCCTCCTTACTGAACTTTTATCCAGTAAAGAGGGTAAAACAGCAAAATATCTATAATTTTTTATACTAGTAAATTAGCTATTCTTCATCCTTATTGACACTCTTGATCAACTCATCCATATACATGCCTCTTTCTATAGAGTCATCAATCTTGAAGACTATTTCGGGTGCATATCTTAACTTGACCTGCCTACCATACTTCTCTTCTTATATATCCCCTGGCTGAGTTTAAGCCCTCTAAAGATGCTTCCCTATCTCCTCCTAGTATACTTATGTATACAAAGGCATATCTTAGGTCATTTGTAACTTCTACATCAGTTACACTAATCATAGATGTGATTCTTGGATCTTTTATCCCATTAATCAGCATACTACTGACTACTTTTCTTACTTCTTCACTAATTCTCTTTATCCTGTTTGAAGCCATATTCTACCCCTCTTTTCTGAGGCACTATTAGTCTAGAGTTCTTTCGACCTCTTTAGTGATATATGCCTCGACTACATCACCAGGCTTTATATCGTTGTAGTTTACAAAACTTAAACCGCACTCAAATCCCTGGGCTACTTCCTTCACATCATCTTTAAATCTCTTCAAGGCAGCTAGTTCACCTTCGTGGATGATTATACCATCCCTAACTATTCTAACCTTAGAAGCTCTCATTATCTTACCTGATGTTACATAGCAACCTGCAACCGTTCCAACACCAGATATCTTGTATATTTCTCTTATTTCTACCTTACCTGTATCTTCATCTACATAGTCAGGGTCTAGCATACCACTCATGGCAGCCTTGATATCTTCTATTGCCTTGTATATGATGGTGTATGTTCTAATATCAACAGATTCTTTTTCAGCCACCTGCTCTGAGCCGGATACTGGTCTAACGTTAAATCCTATGATTATAGCATTAGATGCAGATGCAAGTAGGACGTCTGATTCTGTGATGGCACCAACACCACCATGGATTACCTTAATGGCAACTTCTTCGTTAGACAACTTTTCTAAAGACTGCTTTACAGCCTGGACAGAACCCTGAACGTCCGCCTTTATTACTATGTTAAGGTCCTTAACCTTTCCTTCTGACATCTGGGCAAATAAGTCATCAAGAGAAATCTTTGAAGATGCCTTTAACATTTCCTCTCTCTGCATTGCCTGTCTCTTTTCGGCTATAAGTCTAGCTGTCTTGTCATTAGGAGTTTCAGCAAACTGGTCTCCACCTGCTGGAACTTCAGATAGGCCTAGTATTTCTACTGCTGTAGATGGACCGGCTTGTTTGATCCTCTTACCCTTGTAGTTAATCATGGCCCTTACCTTACCTGATGCTACACCAGCAACGATCGGGTCACCAACGCTTAGTGTACCACCCTGGACCAATACGGTAGCAACTGGACCCCTATTCTTGTCAAGTTCTGCTTCTATTACAGTACCTACAGCCCTCTTATTAGGGTTTGCCTTTAGTTCTTGAATCTCTGCTACAAGTAGTACCATCTCTAGTAGGTTCTCTATATTTATCCTCTTCTTTGCTGATACTTCTACAGAAATTACATCTCCGCCCCAGTCTTCAACCAATAAACCTTGCTCAGATAATTCCTGTTTTACCCTATCAGGATTGGCACCTGGCTTGTCTATCTTGTTTATAGCTATTATCAAAGGTACATCGGCTGCCTTAGCATGGTTTATAGCCTCAATAGTCTGTGGCATGATACCATCGTCTGCCGCAACTACTAGGATAGCTATATCTGTAACCTGGGCACCTCTGGCCCTCATTGATGTAAAGGCTTCATGACCAGGTGTATCCAAAAATACTATCTTCTGACCATTTATCTTTACTTCAGATGCACCTATATGCTGGGTAATACCACCAGCTTCTCCTGAGATTACGTCTGTGTCTCTTATTGCATCAAGTAGGGATGTCTTACCGTGGTCAACGTGACCCATCACAGTTACTACTGGTGGTCTTGGCACAAGGTCTTTTTCATCATCCTCTTCTATTTCCATCAAGGCCTCTATTTCTAGTTCTTCTATCTCTGAATTATCAGACCTCATTAGGGTAAAACCAAATTCACTACAGACTAGGGCGGCTATATCAAAGCTTATCTCCTGGTTTATAGTTGCCATGGTACCCATCTTCATCAATTTCATGATTACTTCTGATGCTGGCTTGTTCATCTGACTTGCAATTTCCTGGACAGTTATCTTGCCATCTACTTCAACGACATTTCCCTTCGCTTCCTTAATTTCTTCATTCAGCATTTCTATAAATAGCTGTAGGTTTTCACCCTCTAAATTTTTCTTATCTTCTGTTGTTTCTACACCAAAGTCATTAATTTTCTTTGCGATTTCTTTTTCGCTCATCTTATAATCTTCGGCAATCTTTTTTATGCTAGTCTTAGACATAAAAACCACCTCCTATATCTCGGTCCCGTCCAACAAGATCAATATCTGGTCTGACATCTTCTTGTCCTTTATTCCAAGTACAGCCCTGGGACTTTTTCCTATAGACCTACCCAATTCTTCCTTTGTTCCGAATTGCCTGCAGGCTATATTTCTATAACTGGACTTGTCTGTAAATAGTTTTTTTGTATTAGCTGATGCGTCGTCAGCAAGTATAATTAGGCTTAGTCTCATTTTTTTAAGGTCTCTTAGGGTAGTATCATCACCTGATACTAGGTTGCCCGACCTCATAGCTAGACCCAACCATGAGTATATCTTTTTTTCATTCATGCCGCTAACCCTCTAGTTTTTCTAGCTGACCTAGTAGGTGTTCATAGACTTGGTCATCCACATCCATCTTAAAGGCCCTATTTAGTTGTTTAGACTTAATGGCCTTAGTTAGACATTCCTGGTTGGCGCATACATAGGCACCCCTACCATTGGCCCTGCCTGTAGGATCAATAAAGATTTCATTTTCCTTGTTTTTTACGATCCTAATCAACCCCTTCTTTGCATCCCTAGTTTGACAAACTATGCACTTTCTCTGGGGTACTTTTTTTTGCTTTTGCATTGGACACCTCCAATATATTTTCTAACCATCCTGCCAGTCTACTATTAGTTTAAGTGACTGAGGAAGATACCTGCTATAATTAGTCTTGTATTTCTTCTTGAACGTCTTCTCCTAAATCAGATTCTTCTGATTCTAATTCTGAAGTTTCTCCAGTTTCAAAGTCTTCTTCATCTTGGCCTGCCAGTATTTCTGCTTCTTCCTGAGCCTTTAGTTCAGCCTCTTCAACCAATCTCTTAGCTTCCTCTTCAGCTGCAATTTTGTTTTTCTCTATTTCTTCTAATAGGGCAGCCTCTTCTTCTGGACCAAATTCTGATTCTGGTTTGATATCTATCTTCCAGTTAGTCAACCTTGCAGCAAGTCTAGCATTCTGACCTTCCTTACCGATTGCAAGCGATAACTGGTAATCAGGCACTATAACTATGGCAGACTTGTTTGCTTCGTCTATAAATACCCTTGTTACCTTGGATGGGCTAAGGGCTGCTTCTATAAATGTGGCTGGGTCATCGCTGTACTTAACTATGTCTATCTTTTCATCACCTAGTTCATCAACTATATTTCTAACCCTGGCCCCCTGCGTACCAACACATGCACCGATTGGATCTATATTTTCATCTATAGACTTAACTGCCATCTTAGTCCTAGATCCGGCCTCTCTTGATATAGATTTGATATGGACAATACCTTCTTGGATTTCAGGTACCTCCATTTCAAATAACCTCTTTACCAGACCTGCATTAGTTCTTGACAGCAGGATCTGTGGATTCTTGTTTGTCCTGTTTACTTCAAGAACATAGAACTTCATATTGCTACCAATCTTGTAGTCTTCATTCCTAATCTGCTCGCTCTGTAGTAGGACACCTTCGCCCTTACCTATCTGGACAAATACTATCTGCTTGCCATCTCTTGACGATGTCCTTGATATTTCACCAGTCACTAATTCATCCTGCTTTTCAAGGAATTCATTATATGTCATTTCACGTTCAGCTTCTCTTATCTTCTGAACTACGATTTGCTTAGCTGTCTGTGCTGCAATCCTACCGAAGTCTTTTGGTGTAACCTCGTGCTCAATTATGTCTCCTAGCTCATAGTTAGGATTTATTTCCCTGGCTTCTGATAACTCTATTTCTAAGAAGTTGTCGTATAGGTCTGATTCATCTACAACCACTCTCTGAGAATATACCTTTATATCACCTGTTTCCCTGTTCATATCTATTCTGACATTCTGGGCAGAACCAAAGTTCTTCTTGTAGGCAGATGTCAATGCCTGTTCTATAGTTTCTAGCAATACATCCTTGTCTATTCCCCTATCTCTTACAAGCTCATCAAGGGCTTGTATAAATTCTGTGTTCATTATTACCTCCGATTTATTTACCTATATTAAAATACAACTGCCAGCCTAATCTGGGCAATTTCTTTCCTGTCAAATTTCTTTTCTATATCCCCTATGGATACTACTACCATACCATCTTGGTCAAGACCTCTTAATTCTGCCTCAAACTGCTTGGTTTTTAGGTCTTGGTCATTCTTATAAAGTTTAACTTCTACAGTCTTGCCTGCATACTTGCTAAACTCCTTGTCCCTCTTTAGGACCCTGTCTATACCTGGTGAACATACTTCTAAGAAGTAGTTATCTTCTATAAAGTCTTCTTCATCAAGTATAGGGTTAATTTCCCTACTTACCTTTTCACATTCGTCCAGGCCTATTCCGTTTTCATGGTCTATAATTACCCTTAGGTAGTATACACCTGCTTCTTTGACGTATTCTACATCAACAAGCTCATATCCAAAGCCTTCGACACTTGGTTGAATCTTTTCTTCAACCCTCTGTGCAATGTTTTTCTTCATAGCACACCTCCTATTCAATTGTCAAAAATATTAAATTGTCTATATCAAACCCATCCCTTTAAAACCTTTTTGGTCATTAGGAGATCAGGTCTAAGATATCAGCATGAATCAGCATGAAAAAATGTGAGCCAAAAGATGCCTCACATTTAAAACACATATTCAATACATTCATAATACCATACTTTTGGTGGTTTTTCAAGGTATTTCAAGTATTTAATTGAATCGCTTCAATTCATTTAACTCAAAGGTCCACTGAGGTGTTATCATCTTACCGGCCTTTTTCACTTCATCCAGACTGTACCATGGACTAATTTCCTTGTTGGCCTTGTTTACCAAAACCTGGGTCTGCTGGGCTGGCATATATGACTGGGCTAGCATAAAGACCTTTTCACCCTTGTGATTTTCAGCCATATCTATAACCATAATAGCGTGGCCTACCCTCTTAGTTCCCGGAGTACCTCCTCTGACAAAGACATCTCCTATCTGCATATCATCTATACTTACACCATGGGTATCTTTGACCAAAGAAAGGGTACCACAGTAGCCATATACCACATTCATGAACTTCTTGTAGACTTTCTCAGACCTATCTGGCTCAGCCATCAAAAAGTACTGACCTGTTTCTGGGTCAACCCTATAACCTCTTGTATACTTGGAAAAATCAGCTAGTCCAGCCGATACAAAGTTAAATTTGATCTTGTCATACTGGCCTGTCTGGTAAAGATAGTCTCCCCTAAACTTAAAGCAGGCATCAGCACAGTGAAGGAGGTTTTTACCTTCTAAATCTATGTCAAAAACTGAATCGTAGACACCTTCTGATGGCTTCACCTTGCCATTATAATAATATGATTTTTCCCCATACTTTTTAAGTTTTTCATGTCTTAAAAATTCTCCGAAAGATCCCTTTGCAAGCTTGACCCTTGTAAATCCCTCAGGTGTTTTATATCTGGTCTCTATATTGTCACCATCCTTATTTACTAGAGACTTAACTTGATTACCTGAATCCTTGTCACCGGAAGTGCCTTCCTTGCTTCCACAGGCTGTTAATGATATGGCCATTCCCAAGCAGATTGCAAGTAGGGCCAGTCCAGATTTTTTAGTAAGCTTTATTTTACTATTCATACTATCCTCCCAACAAAATACGACCATTTATAGAGGTGGTTAACCTACACAATTATATGGGACAAGGTCCCCTTATAAAAAAGTCCCCCTACCTCATACAAGGCAGAGGGAAATTAAATAGCTATTTGATCACTCTGAATTACTTATTCAATTATATCACAAATTTACTTTAATAGGTAGATTAATAGAAAATATACATATGGTGCTACCAGTAGTACACTATCAAACCTGTCTAATACACCACCATGGCCTGGGATTATTTTTCCATAATCCTTGATATCTACATACCTCTTAATAGCTGATGCTATCAGATCACCCATCTGGGCGATAATACTGCCAAATAATGATATAATTACCATTACACCTATAGGCAGCTTGAATATTAAGCCAAATATTATACAGGCTATAATTGATCCTGCAATACCTCCCAGACTACCTTCGATAGTTTTTTTAGGACTGGTCTTTGGCATTAGCTTGTGCCTACCAAACCTCCTGCCTACAAAGTATGCGAAAGTATCTGTTGCAAAGGCGATTATAAATACCAACCAAACATATATATGACCCCTGTCAAGCCTTTCTGATATAAGAATTATGTAGTTGAAGC
>ERZ772971.1707-NODE-1707-length-12539-cov-14.279318_pt1 | contig 12539 bp, 7 predicted proteins | sample MGYA00511943_ERZ772971 | MGnify/ENA primary metagenome ERZ772971 (study PRJEB29015, sample SAMEA2737929) | human oral metagenome | biome: human oral; feature: human-associated habitat; material: dental | place: China | collected 2144 ... | reverse complement strand
TGCCAGCGGCCGGTTTTCAGATACGTCAGATAAGGCAGGATGCCGTCTGAAACCGCTTCCAGCTCCTCACGCTCCAAACCGGTGTACAAACAGGCTTTCAAACCCGCCTGCGTCACGATGCCCAACATTTTCTGCAAGGCTTCCGGCTGCCATTCCCCGCCCATAAACAACACGCAGCTAATCAGCCCGCGATAGCGTTTCAGACGGCCTTTCAAATAATCCTCGGTCAATTCCGTGCCAATGCCCTCTTTCCACGCATCGGCACTGTGGCAGCCTTTGCAGCGCAGCGGGCAGCCGGAAAACAGAAACGCCAACGACACTTCGCCCGGCACTTCCTGCCATACAATTTGCTCGATTGTGAATTTCAGCCGATTCATCTCACATCACCATAAACACAACATTTAGTGCGTATTAAATCATAAAAATACTATATATAGTATTTTATTTAACAATGCAGTTTTTAGTAACGATAAAAATTTATAATTTGTGCAATTGGGTTTTTAAATATATCGGACAATTCGAAACAAATAAAAAGGCCGTCTGAAAACGCGACATCGGCAAAACCGAAACTTCGGTTTCTGCCACACGGCACTAACGTTTTCAGACGGCCTCAGATTCCATTTTGCAGAAGACCTGCGTTCTCCGAACACAGTTGTCCGGCTACCCATCCATATAACGACGATGCCGTCTGAAAAGAACCTCTCTTTTCAGACGGCATCCGAACGGGAAATCCGTATTCGGTTATTACCAGCCAAAATTCACTGCCTGATTACCACGGAATTTCAAAACACCTTATCCAGACTACCAATAAGCGCGCAAACCGACAACGGTGGTGTAGTCGCGCTCTTTGGTACGCAATTCGTCCCGACGATATTTTTTCGTATGCGTGTTTTGGACTTCCACAAACGTTTTCATATTGAAAGGCTTGCTTTTCGGAATCAGATAATATTCCGTGCCCAGCATAAACTGGTGCTGTTTCTCTTTCTTATCCGAACCGGACACATAGTCCTGCTTTTCCGTTTTATAGGCATACATACCGTATGCGCGCCAGTCGCTGGTCAACTTATGGTACAGAATCGTACGGATTTCATTGTTGGTCTCTTTGTTGCCCGCGCCCTCTTCATCTTTAGTAATACTGCGCTCCAAATCCAAACCGACGGTGGTTTTATCGTAAGTATACGCGCTGCCGATTGAGTAGGCGGTACGAGAATAGTCGGAAGGTTCGGATTGGCGGAAACGTTCGCGGGACGTACCGGTCCCTACGATAAATTCCTGTTTGTCGTCTATTGTGAATTTTTTAATGGCACCGACACCCCAAATATCTTTACGTTTGTTGTCCAAACTCAAACCGTCGTTGCCGCGCGAACTGCTGCCGCCATAAAACACACCAGCTTTGATACCTTGGTCTTTATTGTCATAAACATATTGGACTGACCGGCGGACGCTGGAAGCCAGCAGCCCGTCGCTCAAACTCAACGTATTTGCCAAATCGGTTTGTTTGACATCGTCAGTAATAACCGACTGATTGCCGTAGGTCAACTCCCCGAACCGTTTATGACCGACACCCGCATAAAGTTGGCGGGTATAAAGATGGTCGAAATTATGGTTCGAACGGGCATCGTTACCGGCATTGTCTTTACCGCGAAACCGCCATTCGACGCGGCCCAAGCCGTAAAAATCATTGCCCAGCGACTGTTTCAGTTTGAACCCGAAGCGGGTACCGTTATTCTGAATCGGACGGTTGGTCTGATTTTTAGTAACCGAACCCTCTTTGACATCAGTTTCTTTATCGGCGGTATTGGTCAATTTAATACGGGCGGAACCGACGAATTCCACTTTCGTACCGGAGTTCTGGCTGTCGACCAATGTTACTGCTGAAGCGGTACTTGCTGCGAAAGCGGATATTAAAAAAGCTAAGGCAGTTTTTTTCATTATGGCTTCCTTAAGAAAAATTAGTAATCTAGTACCAGTTTACCAGTTTATAAAAATCAATCAATATTAATTAATATCACAATAAAAAACGCAATCATCAATAAGTTATATCATTATAATTTAAATGAAATTATGCAGAAGAATATCATTAACGTACCCGGTTAACCACCCTTCTAATCATTTCTTTAACATCTTATCCACATACATAATGAAAATATCTATTTCCTATAAAAATATATTTTCATTTAACAAATATATTTTTTACAAAATTTAATATGAATATTTTTGGATTGCCATTTATAATAATCACGCAATAATAAAATTATTTTTCAAGCAATTTATTAATTAAAATTATTAAATTTTAAAGGAATAATTAAATTATGCCGAATATATTAAAAAATAGAAACACGGCACCCAGAATTGCATTCTATTCGCACGATACCATGGGATTGGGACATGTCAGACGCAATATGTTGCTGGCGCAATCGGTATTGGAAGCCCATCCCGACGCCGACGTTCTGCTCTTGTCGGGTGTCCACGAGTCCGGCGCGTTCAAACTTCCCCAAGGAGCCGACAGCGTAACATTGCCGACTTATTTTAAAACATCGGAAGGGAAATATATCCCCCGCTCGTTAGGTAATGATATTACGCGGTTGGTAAAAATCAGAAAGGAAATCATCAGTGCTGCTTTAGATGCGTTCGAACCGGACATCGTCATTATCGACAATGTACCGCGCGGCGCAATGAACGAGCTGGACAATATCCTCCCCGAGCTGGCCAGCCGCGGTACGCACATTATTTTAGGCGTCAGGGATATTATCGACGAACCGGAAGCCGTACTTAATCAATGGGAAAAACTGAAAAATATTGAAATCATCCGTTTATATTTTTCCGGAATCTGGGTTTACGGCGACCCTAACCTATATGATTTCATTAAAGAATACCGATTACCCGAAGACATCTGCGAGAAGCTGCGCTATGTGGGCTATCTCGACCAAACCCGCCGCAACGAAACCCGCGGCCTCGATAATATTATTTCCGAGGTCAAGTCGCCTTACGCATTATGCGCGGTCGGCGGCGGGCAGGACGGTTTCGAACTTGCCAGAGCCTTTGTTCAGGCACGATTGCCTGAAGGCTGGAACGGTTTGCTGATTGCGGGCGCATTGATGCCCGGACAGCAGCGCGAACAACTCCATGCTTTGGCCGGGGCGCGTCAGGATATTAAGGTAATCGATTTCGTACCCGAACCCTTAAAAATCATGCAAAACGCCGAATGTATCATTTCCATGGGCGGATACAACACGACGACCGAGATTTTGTCTTTCAACAAGCGCGCCCTGATTGTGCCCCGCATCATACCGAGGACCGAACAATGGATTCGCGCCTCCCGCCTAGCGGAAATGGGCGTCATCGACTGCCTGCATCCGAAAGATTTGACGCCGCAAGCACTGAGCGAGTGGCTGGCTTCCAGAAAAACAAAACTGAATGCGCGCGACGTATTACGTTTTGACGGCTTGGACCGAATAGTGAACGAAATTCAAGCCATTCTTCACAATAACAACGCCAACTAACCACGAAAGTCTGATTAAAACATGAATAACAACCCAACCTCGGCAACCCGACCTCTTTATATCGGATACATACTGAAACGCTATCCCCGTTTTTCCGAAACTTTTGTGGTTAATGAAATTTTGGCGCACGAACGCGAAGGGGTGAAAATCGATATTTTTGCATTGGGGCCGGTGGAAGACACCCATTTCCAAGACGGAATTTCAAGGGTTCGCGCACCCGTAACGCGCTTGGAACACAAACATTACAAACCGGAGACCGTATGGCTGCTTATTCAGACGGCCTTTGAACGGCTGCCAAACTTTGCGGAAAAACTGGCACGGGCCAAGTGTGCCGTATATGAATTGACGCAAAGCATTTCAGTGGCGCTGGAAATACAAAACCGCGGTATTCAGCACCTGCACGCCCATTTCGGCACGCAGGCGGCGACCGTGGCGCGTCTGGCGGCCGATTTTGCCGGCATCACTTACACCTTTACCGCCCATGCCAAGGATATTTACTTCCGATACGCAGAACCTACCCGTCTGGATATGAAAATGCGCGATGCCTTTGCCACGGTAACGGTATCCGACTACAACCTCGCCTATTTGCAACAGCAATACGGCAAAGATGCGGAAAAGGCCGTACGCATCTACAACGGTATGGACTTGAGCAAATTCCCATACAACGAATTTACTTCCCGCGAACGCCATATTCTGGCGGTAGGCCGTTTGGTTCCGAAAAAAGGATTCAGCGTACTGCTTGAGGCGTTGTCGCTGCTGAAAAAACAAAATATCCGAATGCACTGCACATTGGTCGGCGGCGGACCGTTGTATGAAGATTTGTCCGCCCGAACCGAAGCCTTGGATATTGCCGACACAGTAACGATGGTCGGCCCGATGCCACAGCCTGACATCATCAGACTGATGAAAAACAGCAATATGGTTGTGGCACCGTGCGTTATCAGCGACGACGGCGACCGCGACGGCCTGCCGACCGTATTGCTGGAATCGATGGCTTTGGGTACGCCTGTGATTTCGACCCAGGTGGCCGGTATTCCCGAATTGGTCATAGACGGCGAAACGGGCTTGTGCGTGCCGTCTGAAAATCCGCAGGCGTTGGCCGAAGCGATGGCGCGCCTGCTGGACGACCATGATATTTGCCGGACATTCTCCCGTAACGGCCGCGCATTAATCGAACGCGAATATGACGAAGACCGCAACGCTGCGAAATTACGTCAGATTTTCAACGATGCAATCGACAGCCGTCCGGCCGTTTAAACGGAGGGAGGACCCATGCGAGTTGCTTATATCTGTGCCGACCCGGGCATTCCGGTATTCGGTACCAAAGGGGCTTCCGTCCATGTACAGGAAGTGGTTAAAGCAATGCTGTCCAGAGGATTGGACGTTACCCTGTTCGCCCAACGGTTGGGCGGGGACGTACCCGAAGCATTGAAAAATGTTCCAATCCGGAAATTGGAAACCTTACCGAAAGACTCGGTGGAAATCCGTGCTCGCGCCGCTTTGGCTGCCAATGCCAAAGTCGAAGCCATGCTGGAGGCGGAAGGACCGTTCGATATGGTTTACGAACGTTACTCCCTGTGGAGCAGCGCCGGTATGGATTTTGCGAAAAAACACGGTTGCGCAGGGATATTGGAAGTAAATGCGCCCTTGATTGAAGAACAGAAAAAACACCGCGAATTACCGCTTGAAGACGAAGCGCAACGAATCGCAGAGTCTGTTTTTACCGCTGCGGACGCCATAATTGCCGTTTCCCCCGGAGTGAAACAATACCTTGAAACATTTGAAAAAGCCCGAGGCCGCGTACACGTTGTAGCCAACGGCGTGGCATTGGATCGCTTTGCCCCTGCTGCGGAAAAAAATGCCCGAAGGCTGCAAACCCTCACGCCTTCTTCGGAAGTTACCGTAGGCTTTTTGGGCACATTAAAGCCGTGGCACGGTCTGGCGACACTGGTAGAGGCATGGGCCTTATTGCGGCAGCGCGGGCAGGATGTACGCCTGCTGATAGTCGGAGACGGCCCCGAACACGAATCGCTGCACAACAGAATCAATGCTTTAGGCTTGCTGGAACATGTGGAATTTACCGGTGCGGTACAGCCCGAAAATGTCCCCGAATGGCTCGGACGAATGGATATTGCCGTCGCTCCTTATCCGAATATGGAACATTTCTACTTCTCACCGCTGAAAATCTACGAGTACATGGCAGCGGGCATTCCCGTTGTCACCACGAAAGTGGGCCATCTGGAAAGCGTGGTGGCGCACAACCGGAACGGTATGCTGGTGGAAGCCGAAAATCCCGAAAAAATGGCGGACTGCATCGCCTCGCTCATCAAACAACCGGCAGAACTTCGGCGCTTGGGCACTTCCGCCCGCCAAACCGCCGAACAAGAACACAGCTGGCTCGCCGCAGTAGACCGCATTCTTAGAATTGCTGCTGATACAGGCCGTCTGAAAAAAACGGTATAGGCCGTCTGAAAAAACATTTTAAGAAAACCGCTCATGAAAAACTATGACTGGCAGGCTGCTGCCCGCCGTTTTCTAAACTACATCCGCCCGAAACGGCCTGACCGCCCCGCCATGCAGCAAAGCAACTGGTGGCTGGTGGCAAACCGTTTTAGAGATTACATCCGGCCGGAACGCTGGCTTATCGCCGGTTCGCTGTTGTCCCTGCTGACCGCGACTTTCGTCCGCCTGCTCAAGCCGCTTCCGCTGGCTTTCGCCGTGGATTACATCCTGGTCGAAGTAGTGGAACACGTCGACAAAATAGACGGCGGGAAAAGTCCCGCGGTTAAAAACATCAAGTTTGACACCAGCCTGTTTGAAATCTCCCTTCAGTCTATTGACAAACAATATCTGCTGCTGGGTTGCGGAATAGCCGTCGTCCTGATTGCCCTCCTGATGGCGGCCAGTAACTTTTTAAGTACCGTAGGGCTGTCTCTGGCAGGCAGCCGCATTTTGGCCAAGGTACGCAGCGACTTGTTCGTGCACTTGCTCGGTCTGTCGATGAGATTTCATTCCCAGGCCAAAAACGGTGATTTGACCATGCGCTTAGTCAGCGATGTCGCCATGTTGCGCGAAGCGGTGGTAACGGCTCTGATGCCGATGCTGGCAAACATCTTTGTGCTGTCGGGCATGCTCATCGTCATGTTCTACCTAGACTGGCGGCTGACGCTTTTCGCTATTGCCTCACTGCCGTTCCTATGGTTCACGACCAACCGCTCCGGCAGGCGCATTCACGAAGTCAGCCGCGCCCAGCGCAAAAAAGAAGGCGGGTTGGCCTCAAAAGCATCTGAATACATTGCTTCCATCAAAACCATCCAGTCTTTGTCGCTGGAAAACGAAACCATCCGCAGTTTTGAAGGCAACAACGATCAGAGCCGCACGCAAGAAGTGAAATCCAAACGGCTTGCCGCAGGCTTGGAACGCCGCGTAGACCTATTGGTGGCGGTAGTTACGGCAGTGGTGTTGTTTAAAGGCGCGAATAATGTCTTGGGCGGACAGATGTCGACGGGCGAATTGATTGTGTTTATGTCTTACCTGAACAATTCGTTCCGGCCGGTACGCGAGTATGCCAAATACACCGCCCGTCTATCGAAAGCATTGGCTGCCGGCGAACGCATTATCGACCTGATGGACCAGCAACCCGACATTAAAGACCGGCCCAGCGCCAAAACGCTGACTGATGTACGTGGCGAAATCCATTTTGACCATGTGGGTTTCAGTTACCAAGACAAAGATAAAAACTTTGTATCCGTATTGAAAGGCATGGATTTCAAAATTAATCCCGGCGAGAGCGTAGCGATTGTCGGCCCTTCCGGTTCGGGCAAAACGACCATTGCCAACCTGATGCTGAGGCTGTACGAACCTGACAGCGGGATTATCCGCATCGACGGCCGCAATATTCAGGAATACACCATCGCCAGTCTGCGCAAACAAATCGCCGTCGTGCCGCAGGAAAACCTGCTGTTCGGCGTCAGTATCCGCGACAACATCGCACTGGGTGCATTGCACAATGCCGGCGAAGTAACCCACGCTGAAATTATTGCCGCCGCCAAACTGGCGAACGCCCACGATTTCATCAGCGTCCTGCCCGACGGTTACAACACCATATTAAGCGAACTCGGCAGTTCACTTTCAGGCGGCCAGCGACAGCGTATCGCAGTGGCACGGGCGGCCATCAGCCACAGCTCGATTCTGCTGTTGGACGAACCGACCGTGGGTCTGGACCGCGAAAGCGAAAGCCATGTGATTAACGCCTTGCATAATTTAATGAAAAACCGTACGACCATCATGATTACCCATGATTTGGCGTTTGCAGCCACTGCCGACCGGATTATCTTCATCGAAGGAGGCATAGTGATGGAACAGGGCAGCCACGAGGAGCTGCTGGCCCTCGGTCAGAATTATGCAAACTGGTGGAAAATGCAGATAAGCTGATTTGTCTGTACCCAATTATTAATAGAAATAGAGGACCGGCCCTGATATGTTAACAGAAGCAGATAAAAAAATTATTTCGAACGATCCCGCCCTTTCCGGGCTGGCCGCGTTGCTGGATACGGAATTGCTGTTGGCAAAGTTGCGGGCAATTCCTGCATTGTGCACGGTAGAAAAAGCGGAGATTGAATATTTGCGCTACAAACCGGCCAACAGTTGCGCCTGCACTGTGCGTATCAGGCTTGCGGACGGTTCAAGCCGGTATTACTACGCCAAGGCTTTGACCAAAGAGCGGTTCAAAGAATCTTGGAACAAGCCCTCCCGTCAGAAACTGGTACAGGCGGGGCATCCGCAGGCTCCGTTGGCCGTTTTCGATTCGCATATCATGCTTCTGCATCCTGCGCACGACCGCGGAATAGGCCATCTGAAATGGCTGATTGACCAAGCGGAACGCAGGCATTTGTTCAAAGCCTGTTCGCTGCCGCCGTTACAAGATTACGACGAACTGGAAATCGATATTCTGCGCTACAAACCGGAACGCCGCTTGGTGGCAAGAATCAGCAAAGACCGGCAGCCTTTGGCGGTTATCCGTTGCGCCAATCCGGACGAATTTACCAGAATGCTGATGGGCAACGCATTCGGCGTCGCCCAAGGCGGCGTTCACCTGCTGGGAGCAGACGGCGCAAACCGCACCCTAGCCACCAGCTGGCAGAAAGGCCGGAGCCTCTGTCCCGAAGAAGGAGAGCCGCCCACAGCCGACTTAGTCCGACAACTGGCCAGACAGGTTACGCGCATTCATCATGCCGGTTACAAACATCCGATTCGATACACAATCGAAGACGAAGCTAAATCATTAAAAGGTGTCATCAACACCTTCAAGCATATCTTGCCGGAACAAACGGAATGGTTTGTCAGTTTGGTCGAACGTGTCGAAAAAGGGCTGGCTTCCGTTCCCGAACATTTTGCACTTATCCACGGGGATTTTTCACTGGATCAGGTGATCCGGCGGGAAAACAAACTCGGCGAAACTAGGCTGCACATTCTGGATTGGGACCGTTCCGCCTACGGCAATCCGTTGATGGATTTAGCCACGTTCCAAGCCAGATTGGAACTGCAAGTAATCGAAGGCATACTGCCGCGCCGGCGGGCCGACGAAATATTGGACACTTTCCTCAATACTTACCGGAAAAAAAGCGGAACGAGCCTTGACGGACTTTACTGGTTTACCGCTTCCGCCATGCTGCGCTTAGGTGCCGAACCTTTCCGCAAGCGCGACCCGCGATGGGAACAATGCGTCCTGCAACTATTGCAGCGTATTGAGGAGATTTTGGCCAAAACCGACGACCCTTATATGCCGACGGCTGAAAACGATACCCGTTTTTCCGAAGACTCCCCCCTTATAACCCTGCTGGACGTCCCAAAAATGCAGGCGTTGCTGCACGACGAAAAAATTCTGCCCGCACATGAACACATACAGTCTGCCGTATTGTGCCGCTACAAAATACGGCGGCGCGCCCTAGTGGATTACCAAACCGATACAGGGCATTTAATCGGCAAATACCGCGCCAAAGGGCTGGATGAGCGTTCGTACCTCATACAGCAAAAACTGTGGGAATCAGGTTTCGACACTCAAGCACAAACAAGCGTACCCGAAACGGCAGGCAAACTACCCGCGTTGAATACTTGGTTCCAATATAAGGTAAACGGACAAAACATCGGCAACATATTGATGCCGCAAAACGGCCGTCTGGCTTTTCTCGGCCAAGCCGTTGCCTGCGCAATCAACACCCTGCATCGAAGCCGGACGGCGCAAGAATTGGAATTGCCGCGGTGGACGCAAGAAAGCGAACTCGAAATCTTGCGCGACCGCCTAGCAAAGGCGCAAACCACTCTGCCGCAATGGGCAAAACGCATCGCAAACGTATTAGGCCGATGCGAAACTTTGGCGCAGCACTTGTCAGAAACGCCGTTCGTAACCGTGCACCGGGATTTTTATCAAGACCAGATACTTGAACGTTACGGCCGCTCCGGCCACATTGTATTGCTGGATTTCGATTTGCTCTGCCAGGGTCATGCGGCATTAGATGCAGGAAACTATATTGCACATATTCAAGAGTTTGCATTACGGCTATATGGCGGTATTGATGCACTGAAAGCCCATGAGGACGCATTTTTGCGGCAATTTCTGGCAGGCAGCGAAACCGCCAAGCGAAAAGAAGTGGACATTTATACCACCCTCAGTCTGGCCCGTCATATTTATATCAGCACATTATTTGGCAACCGCAAACACACCACCGAAACATTATTAAAACTGTGTGAATCACGACTGCATTCACAAACAAACAAAGTATGAGGCTCCCGATGAAAATTACCGTAGTAGGCGCCGGATATGTCGGCCTTTCCAATGCCGTGCTGTTCGCGCAACGACACGAAGTCAAGCTGTTGGACATCAGCCCGGAAAAAACAAACCTGATAAACCGGAAAATTTCGCCGATTCAAGATGCCGAAATCAGCGAATATCTGGCCACCAAACCGTTGAATCTGCATGCGACGATCCACGCGGACGAAGTATACGCCGACGCAGAATACATCATCATCGCCACCCCGACCGATTATGATCCGGAAACCAACTATTTCGACACCAGTTCGGTAGAATCGGTGTTGGAAACCGCATTGGCGAACAACGACCGTGCCTACCTGATCATCAAATCCACCATTCCGGTAGGATTTACCGTCAAAATGCGCGAAAAATTCAATACCGACCGCATCATCTTTTCGCCTGAATTTCTCCGTGAAAGCAAAGCGTTACATGACAACCTTTATCCCTCGCGCATTGTAGTCGGCGATACCAATCCGGCGGCGGAACGATTCGCCGAAGCCCTGCGCGATTGCAGCCTAGTACCCGACGCACCGATTATTCTGACCAACCCGACCGAAGCCGAATCCATCAAACTCTTTTCAAACACCTATCTGGCGTTGCGCGTAGCGTTCTTTAACGAGCTGGATTCCTTTGCCGCGGCTTTCAATTTGGACTCCCGCCACATCATCGACGGCGTATCGGCAGACCCGCGCATCGGCACGCATTACAACAACCCGTCGTTCGGTTACGGCGGCTACTGCCTGCCCAAAGACACCAAACAGCTATTGGCAAACTACGAAACCGTACCGCAAAACCTCATCGGTGCCATCGTCGAATCCAACAGCACCCGCAAAGACTTCATCACCAAAGACGTGTTGGCGAAAAAACCGTCCGTAGTCGGCGTATACCGCCTGACCATGAAATCCGGTTCGGACAATTTCCGCAGCTCAAGCATCCAGGGCGTGATGAAACGCATCAAGGAGCAAGGCGTCCCCGTCATCGTTTACGAACCGAAATATAAAGAAGACGAATTCTTCGGTTCCGCCGTTATCAAAGATTTGGCGGAGTTTAAGCAACGGGCGGACATCATTCTGGCAAACCGGCGGAACGACGACTTATCGGATGTCGGAGACAAAGTTTATACGAGGGATTTGAAAGGAAACGATTTCTGATTCATACCGTCATTTTTCCCCAAACAAAAAAAATTGAGGCCGTCTGAAAACGGCCTCGATTTTTCAGACGGCCTTTTTAATGCTCCAAACCGTCGGTATCCACTTTCACCACCTTATCGGATTTATCTTCCGGCAGCAGCAAGTTCAACACCACCGCCGTAATGCCGCCGGCGGAAATGGAGTTTTGGAACAAAACGGGCAGGTTTTTAAACACTTCCGGCTCAAACGCCACGCCTAAGCCCAAACCGACCGACGTTGCCGCAATCACTGCCTCGCGCCTGCGTATGCCGTGGCTGACCAAAATCCGCACGCCCGCAATCGCAATCAAGCCGAACATCAAGACCATCGCCCCGCCCAACACCGGACTCGGGATCGTCGTAAACGCACGTCCGACGACAGGGAACAAACCCAGCAGCACCAAAATCACGGCAATATATTTGCCCACATGACGCGAAGCCACGCCGGTCATCTGAATCACGCCGTTGTTTTGCGCGAAGGTCGTCAGCGGCAGCGAACCCAAAGCCGTCGCAATCACCGATACCAAGCCGTCCGCCAATACGCCGCCGCGCAGGCGTTTGGTGTATTCCTCGCCTTCAATCGGCTGGTCGGACACCATTGCCGTCGCGGTCAAATCGCCGACCGCCTCAAACACGCTCAACAGGAAAATCGCGCCCGCCACAATAAATGCGTGCCAGTCGAAAGCAAAACCGTATTTAAACGGTACGGGCAGCGTAACCAGCGGCAGGTTTTGCAGCGCGGAAAAATCCACCTTGCCCAAAAACAGCGCGACGATATAGCCGACAATCAAGCCGACCGCTATGCCGCTCATGCGCAGCAGCGGATTTTTCATGCAGTTGAATATCAACACGATCAACAACACCAGCGACGCCAGCCCCAAGTTTTCCATCGAGCCGAACGTGCTGTCCGCTTTCGCGCCGAAGCCGCCGCCGAAATCGGTAATGCCGACGTGTACCAAACTCAAGCCAATCAGCATCACGACCACGCCGCTGACCGTCGGCGTAATCACTTTTTTCAAATACGGCAGAAGCCACGCCGAGAAACACACCAAAAACG
>ERZ772971.1704-NODE-1704-length-12552-cov-5.215652_pt1 | contig 12552 bp, 11 predicted proteins | sample MGYA00511943_ERZ772971 | MGnify/ENA primary metagenome ERZ772971 (study PRJEB29015, sample SAMEA2737929) | human oral metagenome | biome: human oral; feature: human-associated habitat; material: dental | place: China | collected 2144 ... | reverse complement strand
TGGCCAGCCGCGCCTACGAGGACGTGGCCCTGCCCATCGGTCATGGCCAGACCATCTCCCGGCCGTCCACGGTCGCCCGCATGCTGTGGCTGCTGGCAGAATCCGTGCGCCCGCAGGAGGTGCGCCGGCTGCGGGCACTGGAAATCGGCACCGGCTGCGGCTATCAGGCCACCGTGATGGCCCGCCTGTTTGCCGATGTGGTGTCGGTGGAACGGGTACACTGGCTGCACGAGCTGGCCAAGGTCAATGTGCGCCCCTTCCGGCTGCCCAACCTGCGGCTGATCTTCGGGGATGGCACGGCGGGCGTCACGGCTGGTGCCCCCTACGATGTGGTGATCAGTGCGGCCGCCAGCGAATCGATCTCGAAGGACTGGCTGCGGCAGATGGCGGTGGGCGGGCGTCTGGTGGCGCCTGTCAAGGCACCCGACAGTGATGTCCAGACGCTGCATGTCGTCGACCGGGTCAGCCAGGAAGACTGGTCGCTGACGGTGCTGGATCCGGTACGGTTCGTGCCGCTGCGTGCCGGGGTGGCACGTTAGGGTGTTCATGAACGCATTCGTTCCTGCGCTGGCCCATGGTCTGTGTGCTGAAAAGGCAGCGCGCAGGCCAGACTGGTTGCCCTGGCACGCAGGGATCTGGAGCCAGCCCGGAGGGAAACGCCCTTTCGTCGCGCATGGCTGGCGTGCGTTGTGGCCCGTCTGTCTCCGCAAAGTGCGCGTTGGGCGTACGAAACGGGATGGCAGGGCAGGGGGCCGGCGTTTCGGGTATCTTTCGGTGTCCCCAAACGCCGGTGGTAAAGACGGAGGAATGATCTTGAAACTCGATGCGCTCAACAGACAGACGCGCCCGCTGCTGGTGGCCTCGCTGGCCGTGCTGATGGCCGGCTGCGCCGCCACCCGCCCGGCACCGGTGGTGCACCGCACCCCCATGCCGGAAAAGAGCCGGACGACCACGGTCCAGACGCTGCCCGGTGACGTGTCGAAGCATCCCGGCGGTCCCGGTCCGCTGGGCCAGAGTGGCTATGGTCAGCCCTCCGCCGACGGCCAGGCGGGCCGCGGGCAGGGCGAGACGGTCGATACCGCCCAGGTTACCCCGATCTACCAGGGCGCCATCAACACACCCGGACGCTGGGGCCTGCCCGACGATGTCGGCGTGAAGGTGGGGCCGCAGGGCATCAAGCGCGCCTACGGCACGCCACGTCCGCCGCTGCCCCGCGCCGAACAGGTGGCCCGGGCCGTACAGACCGGTGCCGTGGGCATGGGCGCGGCCGGTCAGGCCGGTGGCGGCAACCCTGCCGCAGGTGCTGGCCGTGGTGCCCAGGGAGCATCGGGTGCCCCGCAGGCGGGTCAGGCCGGCGCCCGTGACCAGGGCGGACGTGCAGGTGCGGCGGCGGGTGCGGCGGCGGGTGCGGCCGGTGCCGCGGCGTCCGGTGCCGTGGCCAGCCCGGTGACGGCACCCGGCGAGATCGGCAAGGGCAGGAGCGCCCCTGCCGGCGCACAGGCTGCGGCCGACAAGGCCGGGGCTGCTGCCGCTGAATCCCAGCCGGCGGTGGGCAAGGCACCTGCCGTGCCCAGCGCCACGCGCAACTTCGATGGCGTGCGCTTCAGCTGGCCTCTCGCCGGCAGCGTGCTGCAGGGCTTCGATGGCGTGAACAACAAGGGGCTGCTGCTGTCCGGCAAGACCGGTGAGGCGGTGCAGGCCGCGGCCGACGGCAAGGTGATCTTCAGCGGAGAAGGGCCGCGCGGTTACGGCAACCTGATCATCATCAAGCACAGCAATGAAATGCTGTCGGTCTATGCCCACAACCGCAGCCTGGCCGTGAAGGAAGGCCAGCAGGTCACCCGTGGACAGAAGATCGGCGAACTCGGCACGGCCGGTGGCAACCAGAGCGCGCTGCACTTCGAGGTTCGCCAGGCCGGCAAGCCGGTGGACCCTGCCGGCGTGCTGCCCAAACGCTGATCCAGGCCAGCGTGGGGATGAACAGGTCCAGGACACGCGCCGGCGTGCAGGCTTCTTCCACCAGCGCCCCGGGCAGGCAGCATCGCCGGGGCAAATCCTCTTCACACACCGGCAGTGGCAACTCACGCGACGGCAGGGGTAGCTCGCGCGCTGGTAGCGGCCATTCGCGTCGCCCGTCGCGGCCGGGTGCCGCCCCGGCGCCCTGGTCTGCGCCTGTATCAGGGCCCGTCCCTGTAACTGCTCACAACAGGCCTGCGCCCAACGGTGGGGCGGTCCCCATGGACGCTCCCGTTCCTGCACCTCTCACTACGACCATGGTTGACCTGGCCTGTGCGGAACCACCCCGGCTACTGAATGTCTGGATCGAATCGGTGGATCTGGACGGGCAGGGCATTGCCCATGCCGGCGGCAAGGTGGTGTTCGTGCAGGGCGGACTGCCCGGCGAGCAGATCGAGGCGCGCGTGCTGCGCAGCAAGCCCCGCTTCGACGTGGCCGACATCCAGCGCATTGCCCAGCCCAATCCCAACCGCATCGATCCCCGATGTCCGAGCTATGGCATCTGCGGTGGCTGCAACCTGCAGCATGCCGACCTGCGTGCCCAGGTGGCCTACAAGCAGCGCGTGCTCGAAGACACCCTCTGGCATCTGGGGCGTGTACGGCCCGCCCAGATGCTGCCGCCGATGGAAGGCCCCACCTGGGGCTACCGCTTCCGCGCCCGTCTGGCCGTGCGGGACGTGCCCTCGAAGGGCGGGGTGCTGATCGGGTTTCACGAGAAAAAATCCAGCTACGTCACCGACCTGCAGGAATGTGCCATCCTGCCGCAGAAGGTGTCGGACATGTTGCCGGCCCTGCATGCCCTGGTGGGCGCGCTGTCCACCCGCAACCGCATGCCGCAGATCGAGGTGGCGGTTGGTGACTGTGCGCAGCCCCCCCACCATCCGCTGGCGCTGGTGTTTCGGACCCTGCTGCCGCTGACTGCGGACGATCACCGGCGGCTGCTCGCCTTCGGACGCGAGCACGGCGCCGAGATCTGGCAGCAGCCGGGGGGCCCGGATTCGGCCCGGCTGCTGTGTGATGCACAGGGCAACCCGGAGGGCGTGTCGGCGCTGGCCTACGAGCTGCCGGAATTCGGCATTCGCATTCCCTTCGGTCCAACCGATTTCACCCAGGTCAATGCCGGCATCAACCGGCAGCTGCTGTCACGCGCGGTGCAGATGCTGGACGTGCAGCCCGATCACCGGGTGGTGGACCTGTTCTGCGGGCTGGGCAATTTCACGCTGCCGCTGGCCACCCGGGCGCGGCAGGTGCTGGGCGTGGAGGGCGTCAACGCCCTGGTCGAGCGGGGGCGCCGGAATGCGCAGGCCAACCGGCAGGTGCTCAGGGCCGCGCCGGGCAAGGGGGGCGTGCAGTTTCGCATGGCCAACCTTTTCGAATTCACGACAAATGACTGGCACGCGTTCGGTGGCGTGGACCGGCTGCTGATCGACCCGCCCCGCGACGGGGCGCTGGCGGTGGCACGGGTGCTGGCGGCGCTGCCGGTGGCGGCACGGCCGGCGCGAATGGTGTATGTGTCGTGCAATCCGGCGACGCTGGCGCGGGATCTGGGGCTGATGGTGCACGAGGGGCACTGGACGGTCGAAAAGGCGGGGGTGGCCAACATGTTCCCACATACGGGGCATGTGGAGTCGATTGCGCTGCTGACGCGCTGACGCAGACCCCCGGACTGCAGTTTCTGGAGGATGCTTGCGGTGGGGGAAGCCCCGGACTGCGGGTTGCTTCTTCGTGCCGCGCTGGCGCGCTGGGAGAGGCCTCGCGCTGTGGTTATGGCTGCTGCTGCGCGGCGCGACTGTGCGAAGTTGCGAAAGAAGCAATCCGTCGCCCGGGGCTTGCGACTTGCCGGGGAGGTGTGTCCGTAACGGACAGACAATAAAAATCACAGGCACGCGGTGCTCTGCATCTTGAACGCGACATAGTTCACTGGCGACGATGAGACTTTGCTCAGAGGAGTCCCATGCCGACGTGGCTGCCAGCGCAGCAAATGATCCGGATCGGAGGCTGTTGCGATATCGGTGGGAGCGAGGTGAGCACCATTTGTCCCGTACGACATGAGCTGAAATAAAATGGCATCAGACGACATTGACTGTTGCACGACAAATCCTGTGATATTTGAAGAAACATCACGTATCAAAAACCATAATTTTTATTGGGGAGAGCTGGTCCAGTTCTGGAAAATCACGATGTTAGGATGCGGCTACGCAAACGGGAAACGAAACCGGTATTCGCGGCGGAGTCGTATGGTTTGCTCGCGATCAAACTCCACCTGTGCTTGCCCGGGTGATGCAGCGAAATACCCCCTCCCTTGCGTGCAAATTCAATCCGCAATTTTCAAGGAGATAAACCAATGCGTGATCTGAACATGAATGAAATCGACGCCGTTTCCGGGGCCGACCGGGGAGATGCCACGGCCATTGGGGCAGCTGGCTTCGGGGTGGCTGGAGCGGTAGAAGGCGCGAAGATCGGCGGAAGCATGGGTACCTTCGGTGGGCCCATTGGCGCTGTGGTCGGCGGTCTGGGTGGCGCAGTAGTGGGTGGCGCCATTGGTTACGCAGCCTATGAACTCGGCAAGTAGTAATCAGGAAAGAATTCTGTACTGGATCATGAGCATGGCTCATGATCCAGAAAGGAATCAACCGGGAAGTCGCCTGCGCTGATTCAAGCCTGAAATCAGCTTCCGTCTGACCGAACAACCGAATGTCTCAGGAAATTCATGCAGCCCAGCACTCACGAATCAACTGAAAACAGTTCCGCAACACATATACGCGTCCCAAGTCGCATAAGGATTTTTATCTACACGTACTACATCGTTCTGATGGGCGTGGGCAGTAGTATGGGCGGAATTGGCTATCTCAGCCCGGGAGGCATCACGCTGGCGGCTGGTTATATTCTGGCCGGTACTACCTTGTTTATTCTGGACAGGAGGCGTATCGTTTCCTTTCCGTTGTACCTCACGATCATGATTTCCGCTGGGCCAGCCTTCATCTCGACATTGCTGTACTACATCATTGATCGCCCCTGACTGGCAGGATATTGGCATGGTCGGGCAGGCATTCATCGGGCTCAGGTGAATGTCCGCCCTGAAAGGCATTGGCACAGGGCAGGCTGGTGTCCATCTGTGCACATGACTCATGCCCGGATTTCCGGGTGCAATTTCAATCCGCAACTTTCAAGGAGATAAACATGCGTGATCTGAACATGAATGAAATAGACATGATTTCTGGTGGTGACCGGAGCGGCGCCACAGCCGTTGGAGCGGCCGGTTTCGGCGTGGCCGGAGCAGTGGAGGGGGCAAAGATCGGCGGCTCGATGGGTACTTTCGGTGGTCCAATCGGTGCAGTCGTTGGTGGTTTGGGCGGCGCAGTGGTGGGCGGAGCCATTGGCTACGCAGCCTACGAGCTGGGCAAGTAGTAAATCGGGAGAAGCATGGACCGGATCATGAGCGCAGCTCATGATCCGGAATGGCGCCCATCCGGAAACCATATACTTAAGGAGATACGCGAGCCCCAACATTTCCTCTCCATTCAGAAAGAGGTTTGCAATGCAAATATATATCCCCGATCACATACTGATTATCCTTGTTGCATACTACATGTGTCTGTTCGCCATGGGCACCAGCATGGGCAGACTTGGTTGTTTCAGCCCAGGAGGCATCACGGTGGCAACCGGTTTCATCCTCGCTGGTGTTGCCATGTTTATTCTGGACAGAAATCATGTCGTCTCCTTTCCTCTCTATCTCACCATCATCATTTCTGTAGGGCAGGTTTTTATCGTCACCTCGCTGTATTACTTCATCAATCGCCCCTGAGTGCGCAGGTTCTGCGGAAATCCCATTCCAATAGCCCTGCCATTGCCGGAAGAGGATGTCTTCTGCCTCCCCGATCCCGCGCCCAAAAGCGTTCACACACATCTTGTGCAGTCGTGTTTCACTGCCTGTGGCTTCCAGTTTCCGGAGGGGGTAACCCCGGATTTAGGGTTGTTTCCTCGCGCCACGCTGGCGTGCCCGGGGGCCGCAACACACAGGCAACAAAAAACCGGCCGGATCAGAGGATCAAAGCCGGTTTCTTGCGAGGGGGTCGAGCCGCCCAAGGGGCGGCCTGACTGACGGGGTGGGGTGATCAGTCGTTGCCGCCACCGAAGCCGAACAGTGCCAACAGGTTGCTGAACACGTTGTACAGGCTGATGTAGACCGACAGCGTGGCCATCACGTAGTTGGTTTCGCCGCCGGTGACGACCCGGTTCAGATCGAACAGGATGAAGAGCGAGAACACCACGGTGGCCAGGGCCGAGATGGCCAGCATCATGCCCGGGATCTGCAGGAAGATGTTGGCAAACGCCGCCAGCAGGATGACGATCATGCCGACGAACAGCCAGCTGCCCATGCCGGAGAAGTCACGCTTCGAGACGGTGGCGATGGTAGCCATGACACCGAAGATGGCGGCCGTGCTGCCGAAGGCCATCATGACGATGGAGGTGCCGTTGGCCATGCCCAGTACGTAACCCAGCAGCCGCGAGAGCATCAGCCCCATGAAGAAGGTGAAGCCCAGCAGCAGTAGAATACCGGCGCTGCTGTTTTTGTAGCGGTTGATGGCAAACATGAAGCCCCAGGCGATGGCCAGGAAGGCGATGAAGCTGATGGCCGGACTGCCGGCAAAGAAGGAGAAGCGGGTGGCAATGCCGACCCAGGCGCCGATGACGGTGGGAATCATCGACAGGGCCAGCAGGCCATAGGTGTTGCGCAGCACGCGGTTGCGGGTTTCGGTGCTGACCGCAGCATCCTGATAGTGGGGGGAGAGTTGGTCGATCGCCATGGAATGGTCTCCGGAAGGGAAAAGGGGGCCAAAGTCAGACAATGGGCCAGTGGAACATGTCATGAACGCGTGGGTCTGTACGGGAACCCACGGGTACATGACATGCTGCGACCATTATAGACGTGCAACCTGCTGTTTCGGTTGACAGTTTTCCGCTTTTCGGCGGCCTGTCGCCTACTCTGGTCGGGCCGGGGGACGTGTCCGTCACATATGATGGCGAGAGGGCTGTGCCACAAGGGGGGCTGTCCGCACCAGCAACATCGGCGCAGCATCGGCCCTCCGTCGAAGTCGTTACAGGTGAGCCTGAGAAGCGGCGCGGGGAGCGGGAGGCTCCTGCGGCTCATGCGCTCAGCCCGTTTTTGACGTCCACGACCTTCGTCGTGGCCGGCAAAAACAGGCGCCTGTGAACTTTTTTGCCCTGTGGGCAAAAAAGGTTCCACGGCTACCGCGAAATCGCCGCAGGAGCCTCCCCTCCCCGTGCCGCTTCCCAGACTCGTCATGTCGCGACTTCGACGGGAACTTGCCGGGTACGGTGCGGCCGGAAGTGTGTATGGACCTGTTTGTCCCTGTCTCTCTGGGCGAGCAGGAGAAGGCAGCAGGGGGGCAGAATCCTCAATGACTTCAGGGCACTGCTGGAAAGCATCGTTGCTGGCCGTGTTGTCGTGTGTAATAATACACATTTTAGATACTGAGTCCCCATGGTTGGCAGCAGGCAGTTGATCAGGATGATCGAGGAAGATGGCTGGTATCTGGTTGCCACGCGGGGAAGCCATCGGCAGTACCGGCATCCGCAGAAACCAGGACGCGTGACGATCCCCCATCCCAACAAGGATCTTCCACAGGGAACGGTCAACAGCATACTCAGGCAGGCAGGGCTGAAATGAACGACAAACGATCCAGAAGCAGTGTCATCCATCTTCCGGTGGCCATTCACAAGGATCCGGCGTCCGTGTATGGCGTGAGCGTGCCGGATCTGCCTGGCTGCTTTTCGGCAGGAGAAACCGTCGAGGAGGCCATGGAGAACGTGCGCGAGGCCATCGGCTTTCACATCGAGGGGCTGCTCGAAGACGGGGCATTCAACGGCATTCAGGCCAGCCGTATCGACGATCTCAAGATGCAGGAAGGCTATGCCGATGCAATATGGGGGCTGGTCGACCTCGATGTGGGCCGATATTCTGTCCGGCAGACCCGTTTCAATGTAAGCTGGCCCGAGTATCTTCTGGCACGGGTGGACGCCTATGCCTCGGCTCACCACGAAACGCGATCGGGTTTTCTGGCCAAGGCAGCGGAGCGAATGCTGTCGGCCGGCGCATCCGGGGGCGACAGCCCTTCTGCCTAGAACGTGTCATGGACTCAATGGCCCTTCGGTTTCGCTGACACGGAAGTGGTCATCCCCGGAATCACCCGACGTGTCATGAATCTGCTCAACCCTGCGCGGATGCAAACAGGCTCCCGACACATTCCAGACATGACGCAGGTTTTACCATGACGCATTCCCCTTCCCCCCTGCCCGCGCTGAGCGCACCCGCTGCGGGAAGCCAGACCGCTTCGTCTCCGGTTCAGGCGCAACCGGCAGCGCAGACGGTTCACCAGCAGTTCGTGAACTGGCTGCGGCAGGTGGCGCCGTCGATCCACAAGTTTCGGGGGCAGACCTTCGTGGTGGGCATTCCGGGGGAAATGCTGCTGGTGGAAAACGCGCTGAATGCGCTGATTCACGATCTGAGCCTGCTGCATTCGATCGGAATCCGGGTGGTGATCGTCAATGGTTGCCGGCCACAGATCAATGCACAGCTGCGGCTGCGCGGGCAGGCGTCGCATTATCACGACGGGCTGCGCATCACGGATGCGGTGGCGCTGGAATGCGCCAAGGAAGCAGCCGGCGAAATCCGCTACGACATGGAGGCTGCGTTTTCGCAGGGGCTGGCCAATACGCCAATGGCCAATGCGGGGATCCGGGTGGTGTCGGGCAATTTCACACTGGCACGGCCGGTGGGCATCGTGGATGGAGTGGATTTTGCGTACAGCGGACTGGTGCGCAAGGTGGATGCGGCCTCGATCCGGCATGCGCTGGACAACCAGCAGATCGTGCTGCTGTCCAATATCGGCTACTCGGCGACGGGCGAGGCGTTCAATCTGGCCATGGAGGACGTGGCGGCGATCACGGCCATGGCGCTGAATGCGGACAAGCTGGTGTTCCTGGCCGAGGTGCCGGGAGTGCGGGGTGAGGACGGGCAGATCCAGACGGAGATTTCGGAGGCGCAGGCGCGGGCGGTGCTGGCGCAGCCGGATCTGGAACTGCCGCTGCGGATCTATCTGACGGCAGCGCTGAAGGCGTGCGAAGGGGGCGTGGCGCGCTCGCACGTGGTGCCGTTTGCGGTGGATGGCTCGGTACTGCTGGAGTTCTTCCTGCACGATGGTGTGGGGACGATGGTGGTGCGGGAGACGCTGGAGGCGGTGCGCGAGGCGACGATCGAGGATGTGAGCGGGATTCTGGCGCTGATCCAGCCGCTGGAGGCGGACGGGACACTGGTCAAGCGCGACCGGGCGCTGATCGAGGCAGAGATCGGCAATTTCACGGTGATCGAGCACGATCAGGTGATCTTTGGCTGTGCGGCGATGTATGCGTTTGCGCAGGAGCGGATGGCGGAGATGGCCTGTCTGGCGGTGAACCCGTCGGTGCAGGGTTCGGGGGACGGGGAACGGCTGCTGCAGCGGATCGAGCAGCGGGCACGGGCAGCAGGCATCACCCGGCTGTTCGTGCTGACGACGCGGACGGCGCACTGGTTCCTGAAGCGGGGCTTCGTGATGGGGTCGGTGGACGATCTGCCGGGGTCGCGGCGGCAGCTGTACAACTGGCAGCGCAAGTCGCAGGTACTGCTGAAGCGGCTGTGAAAGGCGGCAGGCCATTCACAGCCGGGCGGGGGACGCGGTACCATCGGCGGTCATCTTGTTTTGAGGAAGAGCACCATGGCCCGTATGGTCCACTGCATCAAGCTGCACAAGGAAGCCGAGGGGCTGGATCGTCCGCCGTATCCCGGCGATCTGGGCAAGCGTATCTACGAAAACGTATCGAAGGAAGCCTGGGCTGGCTGGATTGCCCACCAGACGATGCTGGTGAACGAGAACCGGCTCAATCTGGCCGACATCCGTGCCCGCCGCTATCTGGCTCAGCAGATGGAAAACTACTTCTTCGGCGAGGGCGCCGACCGGCCGGAAGGCTACGTGCCGCCGTCAGCCTGATGGCCAGCCGTCGGGAAGGGACACCTTTTCCCGATGGCTTGCGGTGAAAAGCCGGCCCAGGGCCGGCTTTGCGCTTTTCGGGATGGGCCGTGCCCCGCAAGGCCCTGATACAGATCCCGCCCGGGCAGCTGGCCCGGGGGCAGTTTCCCGGCGCTGCATGGCCGCGTTCCTCCCTGCGCGGCCCCGGTCATGTACCGACGGGCCGCCATGTGGAGGCAGGATCGGCCCTGCCCCTGGCTCAGGCGCTGTCCTTGCCCAGCACCTGCACGCCGTGCATGCCGGCGATCAGCACGGTTTCGGGACGGCGGCGGGCGAAGATGCCGTTGGTGACGACGCCCGGCCACTGGTTGATGGTCTCTTCCAGCGCGACGGGGTCGCTGATCTGCAGGCCCGAGACGTCGAGAATGGGGTTGCCGTTGTCGGTGATGTAGCCGGCACGTTCGCGGACGGTACCACCCAGTTTCTCGAGCTGGCGACCGACCAGATGCATGGCCATGGGCACGACCTCGACAGGCAGCGGGAACTGGCCCAGCACCGGGACGTACTTGGATTCGTCGACGATGCAGACGAAGTGGCGTGATGCCTGGGCGACGATCTTCTCGCGGGTGAGTGCGCCACCGCCGCCCTTGATGAGGGCAAAGCCGGGATCGACCTCGTCGGCCCCGTCGACGTAGCAGTCGATCTCGTCGATCTGGTTGAGGTCGAGCACCTCGATACCGGCCTCACGGAGCAGTTCGGTGCTGCGCAGCGAGCTGGACACGGCCTGGGGGAAGTCCTTGCGGCGGCGCCCGAGGGCCTCGATGAAGAAGGCGACGGTGGAGCCACTGCCCACGCCCACCACCTTGCCGGGGGTGAGCCAGTCGAGTGCCTTTTCGGCGGCGGCCTGTTTGAGTTCGTCCTGATGGGCCTTGCGGGCGGCCTTTTCTGCTGCGTCCATGGGAGCAATTTGTTGTCCGTAAAGCGTTATCGTAACGCTTTGTATGGCAGGACGCGAAACGATGGCACCATCGGGCTGCGGGCTGCAGGTCGTGGGCAGCAAACGCATCGGGCGTGGAGCGGCCATCGCCTGCCGGTGCATGGCACGTTCGGCAGCGAGAACGCACGCGGCAACGACGGCGCACACGACAGCGATGACGTACGCAGCAACGAGGGCGTCTTCTATGAATGGCCCATCGCCCAGGCTGCACATGAGCGCGCCGTGTGCTCGTTCCGGCACACAGCTGGAGCCAGCGCGAGGGCGAATGCGTCTAGGAGCCGGCGGCCGTCCCCTCCCCCGACCAGCCGCGCCCCGGCATGATGTGGTTCTCGGTCATCCAGCGCTCCAGCTGGGCGGCTGTCATGGGTTTGCTGAACAGGTAGCCCTGCAGGTCCTGGCAGCCGAGCTTCTGCAGCATGTGCATCTCCTCGGTGCGCTCGACGCCCTCGCCGATGATCTGCAGGTCCAGCGCCCCGGCCAGCGCGATGATGCTGCGCACGACCTTGAGCTGGGCGATGTCGTTTTCCATGTTGCTGACGAAGACGCGGTCGATCTTGAGGGTATCGACCGGCATGCGGGTCAGGTAGGAGACCGACGAGAAGCCGGTGCCGAAGTCATCCAGCGCAATGCGGATGCCGGCCTTCTTGAGCGCCCAGAGGGTGGGCAGGACGTTCTCGATGTCGCGCATCACGTCGATCTCGGTGAGTTCGAGCGTAAGTGCGGACGGCTGCATTTCGGTGGCTTCGAGTGCCTGCAGGATGGAGCGCAGCAGGCTGGGCTGGCGCAGGTGGCGCACGCTGAGGTTCACCGACACACCCGGGATGGCCACCCCGCCCCGCTGCCAGCGGCGCAGCTGCTGCAGGGCCTCGGAAATGGCCCATTCACCCATGCGGAAGTCGAGGCCGCTGTCTTCGGCGAGCGGAATGAACTTGCCGGGCGAGAGCATCTGCGAGCCCCGCATCCAGCGCATCAATGCCTCCACACCCACCACCCGGTTGTAGCGGGTGTCGATGATGGGCTGGTAGTGCAGGATCAGTTCGTTGCGGTCCAGCACGGTGGCCAGGGCCGACTGCAGTTCGAAGTCGCCGCGCAGCTGTTCGCCGTAGGCGTCATCGTAGACGAGCAGGCGGTTGCCGCCCTGCTGGCGGGCCACGCCCATGGCCACGTCGGCCTTGGCCAGCAGCATGTCGAAGTTGCGGCCGTGCCGGGGGAACCAGGCGGCACCGATGGAGGTGCGCAGCATCAGGTCCAGCCCGTCGATCTGGAAGGCGCGGCGCAGGTGCGCCTGAATGATCTCGGCGGCCTTGCGGGCGGTTTCCTCGTTGGGCAGGCTGGAGAAGACCAGCGCATATTCATCGCCGGTGAGACGCCCGATCAGCAGGTCGGGCATGTCGGTGTCGTCGCCGGCATTGGCGGGATCGGCCTGGCGCAGGTTGCGAAAGGCGTGACGCAGGCATTCGGCCACGTGCTGCAGCACGCGGTCGCCGGCCCGCTGGCCGAAGGCCTCGTTGA
>ERZ772971.1703-NODE-1703-length-12556-cov-4.180066_pt1 | contig 12556 bp, 10 predicted proteins | sample MGYA00511943_ERZ772971 | MGnify/ENA primary metagenome ERZ772971 (study PRJEB29015, sample SAMEA2737929) | human oral metagenome | biome: human oral; feature: human-associated habitat; material: dental | place: China | collected 2144 ... | reverse complement strand
ACAATTTGACAAGTATGAACCTGTGAAAGGTGTATTTGTAAACGGTACTTTCACCAGTGGTGAAAACATAGCTGACCTTGGTGGAGTGAACATCGCTTTTGATGCCCTACAAATGTATTTGAAAGACAAAGGACAAGTAGGCAAGATAAGCAACTTTACGCAAGAACAACGTTTCTTTATCTCTTGGGGTACTGTATGGCGTACGCTTTCTAAAGAACAATACCTCACCAATCAAGTGAAGACAGACCCTCATAGTCCTGGTTACTTCCGTTCATTTGGTCCTCTTGTGAATGTTGACGCTTGGTATAAAGCCTTTGATGTAAAAGAAGGAGATAAACTCTATAAAAAACCTGAAGACCGCATTAAGATTTGGTAAGTTAGCACCGCACTGATAGTAACCCCTACCAATCCGTGCATTGCAACACTTTGCCCTACGAGATATAAATTCTTAATGTGAGTTTGTGGCATAAAAACGCTTTCCATTATATGGTCAGCGTTTTTTTTGTAGCCGTAAATAGCCCCCATTGGGCTGCCTATATAGTCGCGGTAAGTAAGAGGGGTAGAGGTATAATAATAAGCGATAGATTGCTTGATAGTAGGGAACTTTTGAGCTACAACATCTAATAAATCTAAAGCACGTTGGCGTTTGAAAAGTTCGTATTGCTCTCCCCTACCCTCTCCTTGAGTACAAGTGCTAAAACTCTCGTGCCAGCGGTGTAATTCATCAGGAGCCATATAAGTAAGAAGAGTGATATTATCGGTATAAGCTCCTCCATTCTTTGGTGGATTCATAGAGAGCATATATGATAGTGGAAAATCATTAGTGGCATATTGTGCTGTGTTATACACACTATCATTATCCTTAAACCAGTAGATATTATAAGGCAAATAGGGGAAAATATTAGGCTTAAGCACCAAGTGCAATGAAAAAGCCGAAGCTGTAGGTTGCAGTCCCTGCACACGCTTATAGAAAGAAGGTTTAAATGCTTGATTACCAGCTATTTGTAGTAACTGCTTTACATCAATAGCTGAGATTATATGAGTAGCCCTGAAAGTCTGCCCTTGCTTAGTATGCACCGCTGTAATCTGTTGCTCACTGCCATAGCTAAATGCGACAACTTCAGTTTGACGATAAAGATGCGCCCCATAGCGCTGTAACTCTCTAATAAGCAAGTCGGTTATCTGGCTACCTCCTTTGGTAAGTCGGTAAGCACTCTGTATATATGAATTAACTGAAAGTGCGTGTACATAGAGAGGCGTTTGAGGTGTAACCCCTGCATAAAGGAAACTTGCCCCCAAAAGCACTGCTTTAAGTCGTTCGTTAGTAGTAAGATTATCTAAAAAATCAGAGAGTTTTATAGAAAGGGTAGAAACATCATAATGTACTTCTGTCGCATTATAACGGTAAAGTGGAAATTTATCGCAAATAGTACGTATTGTATAGATATATTGCTCTAAAGCCTTTTGTTCATCGGGAAAATAAGCAAGCAACTGCTTTACAAAGTTTTCATACCCTTGGGCGTGAGGGTACATTACATCAGGAGTATCACCAAAGCAAATACGGTCGTAGCCATTTAAATCAAGACGCTCTAATGAAAGGTCTTGCATTATCCCTACTTCTTTAAAATACTCATAGAGTACCTGCCCTTCAGATAGACTCCCTACGTAATGTACACCTGTATCGAAGAGAATATGATTGCGCTTAAAGGTCTGCAAATTGCCTCCGTATTGTTGGTTTTTCTCTAATACACACACCTTTTTTCCCGCCCTTGCTAATAGTAAAGCAGAGAAAAGTCCCGAAAGACCACTACCTATTACTATTACATCATAAGCTTCATCTTTATTCTCTTCTGCCATATATTATTTTTCGATTATTTCTACTTTTTTAGTTCTTTCGAGCTTAAAACGTTCTTTATTCCAGTGGAAAGGTTTAAAATCTTTGTTCTTAATTACTGTATTATTTCTATAAATAAGATTTTCTACTGATTTAGCGTATAATATAGGTTCATCAAAAGTTTCAAATACGTTATTTTCAATACGAATATTAGAATGAAAGTATTTTTTTTGATCTAACAAGTTAGGTATTTCAGGATAAATAGAGATAATTGCATTGGTAAATTGATAATTTGCCGTAAGCGCATTAATAAAGCGGTTGTGTTTGATAGTTACATCACGGCAAGCCCCTGTTTCATACCAACCATTGCAGTCGCCACACAGCAGGATAGCAGTGCCGTGAGTATGGTCGAAGAGGTTATTGCTACAGACTACTTTTTTAGGAGTGCTAAACAAAGCACCTCGTGCGCGGTTGTTGCGTACTATATTGTTTTTGAAAATGACTCTGGGTGTCCAGCTGAGGTTCTCCACTCCACAAGGAGTGTGTTCATTTACCTCCTCAGGTAAGGCCTCTTTAAAGGTTAATTCAAATATTTTAGCTCCTACCTCAGTAGGTTTATCCACTGCCTTGATATGCTGAATGGAATAAGTTTTATTGCCTATCACTTCCATTGTTTTGGCAGCAACAAATTGTACTTCATCTCCTGCTGTTCCCCATTTAAAACCAAAAGTCTGTGGGTGCATATACTGTACTTGGATAGTGTGTGTATTTTTTCTGGCTATCACTTTTAGGTAGGTGCCGTGTATATTGATAGCATCATCAGCCATCCCCTCATACAATCCATTTTTAGAGCGGATAAGCCCTTTGCAAGCTGAAAAATGAGTGGCATCAGCTTGGGTAGTGAAATAGCGTCCACTATCTGCTTTAAGTGCTACTTGAAACCTATTTAATGCAATGTTTTCGGTCAGCTGTGCCAGTAGTCCCATTCCTTGAGCATTGTGTACCACTACATTTTCTAACTTAATATTCTTGCATTCACTCACAAAAATAGCAGGGGTTGGGCGCAAATAAGTACGTAGGGCGAAACGCTCGTCTTTTTCTAAATAGGACTGTCTGCCCAAACCTTCTATTTTAAACACATTAGGGGCTATTTCAGCAACTTTAGTAGGTTCAAAAGCTACGTCAGCACGTCGGTAAGCCAAACGTTTGTCTGCCCTGAAAACCATTCCTACAAAAGGCTTTTCTCGGTAATCTTCTCCTATAAAAAACAACTGATTATCTACTAGCTCATAATTCCCTTCAGGGTACAAACGTGCTACCACACTGTTCTGAGTACTATCTACCTCAATAATGTGCAATTGTCGTGAATGTGGAATGGCAAAGTCAATAGAGAAGTTCTTCAGAGTGATATTCGTACAGTTTTTTAATACAATAGGCAAGATAGTGCCGTGGAAAACCCACTTACTTCCTTTTCCATCGATTACTACATTAGAAAGGTTTTCTAAGTAGATAGCTACCTTTTTAGGATTGTCTTGGTCGTGGTTAGAGATGTACAATTCTTTTTCTGTAGTTTGGGAAAGCTGAAAATGATAGGTGTCCTTTTTCATTACAAAGTGTTTCCCAGAGGTTATAGCCATCTTCTCAGGAGAGGAGAGAGTAGTTTTGCAAGCTGAAAAACAGCTTAATACTACTATGGCTAACATAAAGTAAGGTATTCTCATATAAAACTTCTGATAAATTTATCGATGTACAATTGTTTTTCTTTTGATTTGTACTGCTGAATATATCGAGGATGCTCTAAAACTACCATTTCGCCAAATAGAGCAGCTTCTTTGTTTAGCTTTTGCAAGAAGAGAGCGTTTTTCTTTCCTAAAACAAACACTTTCTTGGGGTCTACCCCTAATTCAATATGCTTTTTGAGAGTTTCTATCATATACTCCTTTAGGCATAGGAACAAAGCCTCCTCATCGTAATAATTAGCATTGAGCCATTTGCCATCTCCCGATTTTCGCACAATAGCCAAAGGGAAAGGAGAGTTGATGTAAAACTGACGATAGAAATCTGAAACACCTCCGTACTGCTTGATCATATCATACATAAAAACAGACGATACCTCGTGCGTATGGGCAGAGCTCATACAAATACCACACTCGCTTTGTAGGCGCTTAGTGTCGGTGAAAGGGACTCCTGTAACGCCTGCACCGTGCCGGCTGGGGTTTATTCCGACAATGAATTTTCTTGTGTGGTTATCATTGTAGAACTTCTTATAGAAATCTTGCATCACCTGCATTGTTTCGGGGTTATCCATATAAGGATTGAGCACATCAAAGCCTTTAGGTAGGAGGTTATGGTATGCTAAATGTCTGTTGAAGTTGATAATTCTATCGGCAAAAGTGTCGCTCATATCCTAAATTTCACAGCTACCCATTGGTTGCGTTCTAAGTTTTCAACATATTGTAGGCCATATTCTTCGGCTTTGGCTACTATCAGAGACATATCTTCTTTGTAGAAGCCGCTTAGCAAAAGCGTACCTCCAGCTTTAAGGGCAGGAACGTAAAGTGGAAGGTCAGAAAGAAGAATATTCCTATTGATGTTTGCAATAATAAGGTCAAAATCTTTTTCCTCAGCTAGCGAAGTCGCATCGCCTAATTGTACCTTGATGTGCTCACAGCCATTGCGCTGTACGTTTTCAATAGAGTTTTCTACACACCATTCATCAACATCTATAGCCAATATCTGAGTAGCTCCGCGTTTGGCAGCCATAATAGCTAATACACTAGTGCCACAGCCCATATCAAGTACTTTTTTGCCTTTAAGTTCCTCTTTTAGCAAGAATTGCAACATCATATAGGTAGTTTCGTGATGTCCTGTTCCGAAGCTCATTTTAGGATCTATAATAATTTCGTAAGGAGTGTTGGCGGCAGGGTGGAAGGTAGCTCGCACAGTACAAGTCTCGTCTATGCTGATGGGTTCAAAGTGTTTTTCCCATTCCTCATTCCAATTTACCTGCTCAATAGTCTGATAAGAGTAGCTAATTTGAAACTCATCACTATTGAGAATTTGAATGTCATTTAGCAAGTCGGGGTGCCAGAGAGGAGCTTGTATATAGGCTTGTAGGCCTGTTTCGGTATCTACGAAACTCTCAAAACTAACTTCTGCCAATTCGGCTACTAATATTTCGGAAGCCACCCCCATAGGGGCGATAATAAAAGTGTATTCTATATAATTCATCTTGTAATAAAGTGAAAATAAATTGTTCTGAGTACAAAAGTACGAAATATTTGTGAATTAAACGCTACAAGTTAAAAAATGTTAGGTCAAACACCCCAAAATAGAAATTGTGAAAAAGAAGTTTCATAGGCCTTAACTTAAGCGGAAGATGAACGAAGGTTAAACGGGAGATAAACGAAATCAAACAAAGGTATAAGGTGCAAAATTTATGTGTTAGTCCTATAAAAATAACTTTTGATTAGGATATAAACGAAAAAAAACATACTTTTGCCGTGTCTTTTCAAAATACTAAAACAAGTTTAAAATGAAAAAAATAGTACTTTTAGCAGCCTTATTGACTGCCATTCCTACCTCTGCTCAGCTCTTACGTCATAATTTTGATGAGCAGGGAGACACTTTTATTCAAGGTATTGCCAGAGGGCAGTTTTGGGCACGCTTTGCCGAAACTAACCCTGGTACTATTGTCCAAGGAAAGGAAGTCGATAAGACTTTTGATTTCTCGGTGCGCCGTGTGCGTTTAGGTCTTTTCGCTCAAATACAAAAGAAATGGCTTTTTTACATCCTGTTGGGCAACAACAACTTGAACCAGAAGACACTAGGTTCTACTGATTTTCGCCTCTTAGACTTAATGGCTCAGTATTCCTTTAATGAGCAGCTAAATATTGGAATAGGGAAAGTAACTTTCCCAGGGGCAGGGCGTTATGCTTATGCCTTTGCTAACGGTTCTATGTTAAACCTTGATCCATCAATCTATTATCTGCACACCTCTGGTCATTTTGACGATATGGGCAGACGCTTAGGGGTCTATGCCAAAGGACAGCTGGACAAGTTAGAATATTGTGTATCTTTGCAAAGTCCTTCTATTCCTTCAGGTACTTTGACAAAAACATTCAGTTATTCTTCAGGACAACCTAAAATACTGACAGCCTCTTACTTAAAATATGAGTTTTAGGATAAGGAACCGAACCGATTGCTCACCAGTGGGGGAGTGGGTACTTATTTGGGTACTAAACATATCCTCAATCTAGGAATGGGCTATGAATACTTGCCTAAGATGAGAGAAATTACTAATGGAGCAGATAAATCATACCACGATTATTTCAATTTTGGCATTGATTTGTTCATCGATACTCCTATTTCAACCAAGAATGATGCTATCACGACCTATCTAGGCTTCAATAGTTTTCATTTTGGTAATGACTATCTAAGAAGTATAGGGGCAAATAGTATTTTTGAAAAAGGAACCTCTTTCAATGGTGCAGGTACTGCTACTCCCGCTATAGGCTCTGGGAATACTATACTATTCCAATTTGGTTACCTTTTTCCTAAATGGGAAAACACTAAAGTCAGACTCCAACCTAATGTAGGATGGCATTTTGCTGACTATAAGGCTCTCAGCGGATATGCTCATACCTACACAGTGGGGGTAAATAGCTATTTCAACGGACAGAAAAGCAAGCTCTCCTTTGGCTATGAGAATCGTCCTATTTTCTCTAAAACTACTAAAGAACAAACTACCCGATTGGGTACCTTTGTTCTTCAATACCAAATAGAACTATAATTTTTGAGATGAATGAAAAAAAGGCAGCCTGATTTTCTTTCAGGCTGCCTTTTTGTTTTGAGCTTATCCAATTTGTAGTTTGTGCTGCTTTTACTCAATTAAAAGAATGCTGCTTTTACTTTTTCTACAAAATCTAACTTCTCCCAAGTGAAAAGCTCTACTTCTACTTTCTTTGTCTTGTGGTAAGGTGAAGAAAACACTTTAGTTACTACTTCAGGAGTACGTCCCATATGACCATAGGAAGCGGTCTCACTATAAATAGGGTTGCGCAATTTGAGGCGTTGCTCTATGTCGTAAGGGCGCAAAGGGAAGATTTCTTGAATTTTCTTTGCTATTTCCCCATCGCTGAGTTTAACTTTAGATGTTCCATAAGTATTCACATACACACCTGTAGGTTCTGCTACCCCTATTGCATAACTCACTTGTACCAAGACTTCGTCGGCAACTCCTGCAGCTACTAAGTTTTTGGCGATATGACGCATTGCATAGGCAGCACTACGGTCTACTTTGCTAGGGTCTTTGCCAGAGAAAGCTCCTCCGCCGTGAGCTCCTTTGCCGCCATAGGTATCTACAATGATTTTTCTTCCTGTAAGCCCTGTGTCGCCGTGAGGACCTCCTATTACAAAAATGCCTGTAGGGTTGATGTGATAGATAATCTGGTCGTCAAAGAAAGGTGCGTATTGGGGATATTTGGCTATTACACGAGGAATCAAGATGTTTATAATGTCCTCTTTTATTTTTTTTAGCATCTTGCTCTCGGTGTCGAAATCGTCGTGTTGAGTGGAAATCACGATAGTGTTGATGCGTACTGGCTTGTTGTCGTCATTGTATTCAAGGGTTACTTGGCTTTTTGCATCAGGGCGCAAGTAAGTGATTTCTTTGTGTTCGCGGCGCAAAGCAGCTAGCTCTCTAAGTAAGGCGTGCGAGAGATCTAAAGCTAAGGGCATATAGTTATCGGTCTCGTTCACAGCATAGCCAAACATCATTCCTTGGTCGCCAGCACCTTGCTCTTCAGGTTTTCCACGTTCTACACCTTGGTTGATATCGGGCGACTGTTCGTGGATGGCAGAAAGCACCCCACACGATTTTGCTTCAAACATATAATCGCTTTTGGTGTAGCCAATCTTCTCGATAACATCGCGGGCTATCTGTTGGACATCAATATAGGTGTTTGATTTTACTTCTCCAGCCAAGATTACCTGGCCTGTAGTTACTAATGTTTCGCACGCTACCTTGGAATGAGGGTCGAAAGCAAGGAAGTTGTCAATCAGCGCATCGCTAATCTGGTCAGCGATTTTGTCTGGGTGTCCTTCTGAAACGGACTCGGAAGTGAATAAGTATCCCATCTTTTTAAATGTGTTTTAAAGAGGACAATGGGACTGAGATTTTCTCTTTTTAGGGAGGGGAGAGGTAATAAAGCATTACTGTTTTAGCATTTTTAGGGGCTCCCCCCAAGAGGTTGCAATCAGTACAAATTTGTCCTCTGTTGTTATATGCCGCAAAGGTACAAATTATTTTGCAATTACCAATTTATTTTTACTTTAATTTTCTGGTCTTTCCTAAATACTCCCATTTTATAGGTTCTCCCTCTTCTTTGAACGAACTAGTGGAGTAGTACGCAGTACCGCTATCAGGTTGATAGGCAATGCTTACCTCTTGGTAAGGTTCGCCATTATGGGCTTCTAGTTGATAGTTCAGCAATAAGTACTCTTCTCCTTGTAGAAGAGTGGCTCCAAACATACGGTAGTCGTGTCTTGTTAATTTTGTGTTCAGTTTTTGTTCTAAAAGCTGTTTAGCTTCCTTCTGATAGAAACTATTCAATTCGTTTAATGGAATAAGTCCTTCATCTCTTAGTTCAAAGACATACTCTTCTCCGTAGGTGAAAGCTCCTGTGGCGGTTACTATTTCAAAATAGCGCACAGGTTGTTCTCTTTCTGTAAAAGGCATAAGCGGTTCTACACGTACAGACTTAGCAGGCAACAGTATGGGAGTAGAAGCCTTTTCGTTTTTTTGTTTAGGTTGGCAACCTATAAATAAGCTAGTTAAGCAGAGGACTATTGTAAGAAATTTTCTGTTTGTCATTTTAAATACCTATTATGATTCCTACATTGGGGATGAAACCAGAGTTAAAAATACTTTTGTTTTGTTTCCAAAGAATATTGTAGGAGGCTCCTATTTGCATATATACATTGCCTCCTAAGTTTTGCATATAGCCACCTCCTATGTATAAGGCATCTTCTTTGGTTTTGTAGACTTGACTTGTGCTTTTGCTCTTTTGTGATACAAAATAGTGTTGGTAGCTGGTATTTAGGTAAGCTACTCGTCCGAAATAGTAGGACAAAGATGGGCCTATTGAGGCTGAAAGATTTCTAAAGTACTGGGTGTGATGTATTGACCCATTTACTACGGCAGCTAACTCGAGGTTTTCTGTTATTTTGTACCCCAAGCGAGGTGAAAAATCTAGTCCTAATCCATAATTGGAGTAGTTTAAACCAATGTTGCCTCCATACGTCCAAGGATTAGACTGACTGTTCTGGTATTCGGGTGATAGAATATTAGGACTTTGTGCCATTGCTAAAGGAATGACAGCTAAAAATAGTAAAATAGATGATAAGTATTTCATTTTGCTTAAAAATATTGTCTGATTTCTTGAAATCTAATTTCCTTAATCTTGTTGCTCTTATGCAAACTTCATTGATTTGGTAGGTGATATTTTGCTAATTACATAGGTAGGGAGGAGTAACATCAGCAGGCAGAGCAACAGCACACCTATGTTCAACAAGATTACCCACAAGGGAGTGAAAGCTATGGGTACTTCGCTCACGTAGTAGGTAGTAGGGTCTAACTTTACTAAGCTGTATCGCTGTTGTAGCCATAGTAAAAAGAAGCCTAGTACGTTGCCCCATAAAAGGCCTAAGCCTATAATGTAAGTAGCATTGTAGAGAAATATTTTGCGGATGCTGCGGTCGGTAGCTCCTAAACTTTTCAGAGTTCCAATCATAGGGGTCTTTTCTAAGATGAGGACTAAGATGGCTGTAATCATATTAAATCCTCCTACCACTATCATAATACCTATGATTAGGTAGATGTTAAAGTCAAACATTCCTAACCACTCAAAGATGAAAGGAAACTTTTGCAAGATAGTCTGTGAATCTAAAAAAGACCCTATTTTGCTATATACCTGCTTGCCGACTTCTTCTATACGGTTAAAATCATCTATAAAAATCTCGAAGTTACCAATCTCGTCAGGCTGCCATTTGTTCATTTTCTGAATCTGACGTATGTCTGTAAAAATATAGGAGGCGTCGAATTCTTGGAAACCGCTGTTGTACAAACCTACGATTTTAAAATTGCGCTGGTTGGGGACTTGTGTAGCTTCGTCTTTGAGGAAAATGGCTTGGCAACGATCGCCCAATTTTAAGTGTAGCCTATTGGCTAAATAGGTAGACATTAGAATCTCATCGGTCATTTCTTCGCCTTGTACCTTTGGGGTACGGCCTTCTACGAGGAAGTCTTCCATTAGCTGCCAGTGGTAGTCTTTGCCCACCCCTTTGGCAAGGATGGATTCGTAGGTAGTTTCGGTGCGGATGATACCTCCTTTGGTGGCTACGGCCTGAATGTGCATTACTTCGGGTATTTCCTTGAAAGTAGGATAGAATTCTTGCTCCAATGATATTGGTTTGGCACTGACTTGTGATACATTGCTATCGTAAGCAAATATCTGTATATGCCCTTGAAAAACTACCAGTTTCTCTCGTATCTTTGTTTGTAACCCGATACCCGTAGCAATAGCGATGAGCATCATTACCATACCCACCGCAATGGCAGCTATAGCCATTTTGATAATTGGCGAAGAAATTGTACCTTTGTCGCCTTTTGTAAAAACAACTCTTTTAGCTATGAAATATTCGACATTCAAAACGGTTCATCTTTTTAGAAGTGCCAAAGTTACACTTTTTTTCTTATTTACACTCATTTCTTGCAAAAATAATGGTCAGTCTAATTCAGACAAAATAGCTCAAAAGTCTGAAAAACAGAGCAAAGAAGTGGTGACGGGAGCCAACCGAATGTACCTTTATATTCCGGATTTGCAAGACAAAAACATAGGAATTGTTACCAACCAGACGGGAATTGTCAAAACTCAAAAAGGCACTTATGTTCATTTGGTAGACACCTTGCTGAAGAAGAAGATAAAAGTTAGCAAAGTTTTTGCTCCTGAACACGGTTTTCGCGGTCAGGCCGATGCAGGTGAAGTGGTAAAAGACGGCAAAGACCCTAAAACAGGGCTGCCTATTGTCTCTCTTTATGGGAAGAAGAAGAAACCTACTGCTGAGCAGCTTAAAGGTATTGACGTGATTCTTTTTGACCTGCAAGATGTGGGAGCACGCTTTTACACCTATATTTCTACTCTCCACTACGTAATGGAAGCTTGTGCACAACACAATATCCCTCTAATGGTCTTAGACCGCCCCAACCCTAATGCACACTATATTGATGGGCCTGTGCTCAAGCCTGCTTTCAAGAGTTTCATTGGGATGCACCCTGTTCCTGTGGTGTACGGGATGACTATTGGTGAGTATGCCCAGATGATTAATGGAGAAAAATGGCTACAAGATGGTGTCAAAGCTAATCTAAAAGTAATTCCCTTAGCTAAATACACTCACAAAACTCCTTATACTCTCCCTGTAAAACCTTCTCCTAACTTGCCTAATGATGTTTCTGTAAATCTCTACCCCAGTTTGTGTTTTTTTGAAGGTACCCAAGTGAGTATGGGACGGGGCACATCTAAGCAATTCCAAATATACGGGGCACCTTATTTTGAAAAGACTTCTTTCAGTTTTACTCCTCAGCCGAATGCAGGTGATAAGAGTCCAAAGTTCAATGGCACGCTTTGTTATGGAGAAGACCTCAGTAGCAGTCCGCGTTTGTCTCAACTCAATTTAAGTTGGCTTAAGAAGGCTTTTGAGCAGGGGAAAGGTGTGAAAACTACTTTTTTTACTACTTCTTTTAATAAAATAGCAGGTACAGACCAACTTAAAAAACAACTTACCGAAGGCAAAACAGAAGAAGAAATACGTCAGAGCTGGCAAAAAGATCTTTCTAAGTTTAAAGAAATCCGCAATAAATACCTTCTTTACCCGTAATATTTTATTCTTTCTCAGATCAAGGAGGGCTAAGGAGTTAATTTTTATTTGAACCCATCGCGAAAGATTCAAGTCATAAACGTAACTTTTAATTTTTTTCTACTTGAATCTTCCGGAGTTGTTTTTTTTTTCTGTTTTTGGGCTATTTTGTAGAAATGCACTGTTTGCTGAAAGTGCGTTGCTTCTTCGCTTCGTCTTCGCTATACCTTCGGGGTAGCTCTACTATTCCTCCAGTAGATTTTTTTCTTTTCTCTCAGGTGTTAGGTTTCAAGTTTGAGAGTGTATTCTTTTTATGAAAGAGGCTACTATTGCTCTCTTTTTTGTGTAGTTAAGAATGTTTTCAAACTAAAAAATCTTAATATACCTATCTTCCATGTTTGATTTTTTTATAATTGTATTTGGTTTCTTTATAAATAATTCTTACCTTTGCCCCGATTTTATGATAAGTATATGAAGAAAATAGGTGCTTTTATTCTGCTATTTTTAGTTTTCACTTCTTTTATATTTTCTCAAGAAGTCGTACAGAAGAAAGATTCTATACAAAAATTGGAAGAAGTAGTCGTTTCGGCTCAGCAGATATTAGGCAGCAAATTTCAAGCGCGCAATCGCACAGGTTCTGCCTATTATATATCGGCACAAGAGATTCAAAAAATGGGGTATACGGACATTAACCGTATGCTAAAAGCTGTACCGGGGGTAAATGTGTATGAAGAAGACGGCTACGGACTGCGTCCTAATATCAGTCTGCGAGGCACTAAGGCCGAACGAAGTGAGAAAATCACCCTA
>ERZ772971.1700-NODE-1700-length-12567-cov-16.910806_pt1 | contig 12567 bp, 12 predicted proteins | sample MGYA00511943_ERZ772971 | MGnify/ENA primary metagenome ERZ772971 (study PRJEB29015, sample SAMEA2737929) | human oral metagenome | biome: human oral; feature: human-associated habitat; material: dental | place: China | collected 2144 ... | reverse complement strand
GCGCAGCGGATACATCGACCGCTCTGAAATATTGTTTGCCTACGAGCCCCCGGAGTATCCAGACAAGGCACAACAAAAGGCATTGCTTGACGTGCTGGGCGATCTGAAGGAGCAACGTATACAGCTTGCTCGCAACAAGGACGACGCAATCATCAGAAACTTTGCCTCCGCCTGATTGCCCCGTTTTTAACTTGGTGGAATTTCGCCAAATTAAAACTGAAGCCGGCGCGTGTCAGATTAGCCTAACTTTGTAAAATTACCGATTTACACAAAGTGTAAATTTCAGGCCGTCTGAAATTCAGGCGGCCTTTTTCACGCCCGCTGAACCTGAAACGACACAAAACCGACACAACCGCCCGAAAGGCGGTTTTTTTGTGCCTTCGAAATTTCAAAAATAAATTCTTTTAATAATCAAAATTTTTATAAATTTTAAACAAAAATCTTAAACAGAGTGTTGCATATTATTAAACATTATGTTTAAGTACACCCATCGAAGCAAAACACAGTTTCAACGGTTCTTTAAAAATTTGAAAGCGTAGTAACCGCCCTTCAGGTATTGCGTGAGCGGTAAATCAATTCGTCCGCCGTGTAGTCAAGGGGTTGATGATGAAACCGTCTGAAATGTTGAGAGTGGCAGGTAAACCAATCGCGTATTACCCGGAATTGGCAAAGCCTTTAGGCGGCGTGAACGCGTCAATCTTATTCAGTCATTTCTTCTACTGGCACGATAAGACACGGCATGAATTAGGCATTTACCGGACAGCGGAAGAAATTGAAATTGAAACTGGGCTATCCGTTCAAGAGCAAAGAACGCCACGGAATAAACTGAAAGAACGCGGTGTCTTGACCGAGACTGAAAAACGAATTGAACACCGCATTTACTACAAGCTGAATTTAGACGCTTTTGATGATTTGATGTTGCAACATTCGGGGAGTGAGGAATCAACAGCCGTTATAAGAACAGAAGATTTAACAGTATATACCCCCTTATCGGTTTTTATCGTTGTCTGTAATCAGGGTTTATTAAGAAATGATAGGATAAATTTCTATGATGATACCATAAAAAATATTAAGGGAATTTAAATAACAAAACCTGCCTTTGAAAAGGCAGGTTTTTTTTCAGACGGCCTGTGAGCCGTTAAAGGTTTTGCAAACGCTCGACAGAAGGTGCGTAGTAGTAAGCACCTGATACGGCTTTAGACAAATGTTTCAACAGCAAGTCGGTTTTGCCGTCTGCATCGCCGAACATATTGAGCAGTTGAACTTCAATATTGTGCAGCGTGTTGCAATAGGATGTGAACATCAAACCATGTTCGCCACTGAGTTTGCCGAAGGGCAGGCTGCGGCGGACAATTTTCAAGCCAACGCCGTTTTCTTTGACATTGACACGGCCGAGATGGGAGTCGGGCAGGCGCACGTCTTTGCTGAATTCGTCATTGGTTTCTTTGCTGCGGCCCACGCTGGCTTCTTGTTCGACAGTAGAAACGGCATCCCATTTTTTCAAATCGTGCAGGTATTTTTGCAGCAAAACATAGCTGCCGCCGGCATCCGGCTTGCCTTCGGGAATGATGGCAACATTGCGTACATTGTCATCGCCCTGCGGATTTTCCGTACCATCGACAAAACCGTCCAAGCCGCGGTCTTCATACAGGCGCAGGCCGTGTTCTTCAGTGGCTACGCGAATGCTGTCGCCGAATGCGCCTAAAACAGATTGGGCCAAGGCATAGGCGGCTTTTTGCTCGGTGGCTTGAATGTGGATATAGAGGTCGTGTTGGGTGGAAGGGGCAAGGCCGTTTCCCAATTCAGGGAAAGGTTTGATTTCGCTGCCTTCGTCAGTATGGCCGAACGATTGCCATGCGCGGCTGCCGAAGGCAATGGTCAAACCCAAAATATCATTCGGAAAACGGGTTTTTAATTTGGCCAGTGCCTCCAAAGAAAGACGGCAGGCAGATTTGATGTCTTCGTTGCGGCCGTCTGAAATGTCTGCTTCGATAAAAATACCGGCTTGTGCGTGATCAGGAATAATGGCTGATTGGGGATGGCTCATGATGATTCCTTTCAAAATATTATGGGTTTTTACGCGTGGGATTATACACTGAAAGTTTCAGACGGCCTAAAATCTTCCTTTTGATTTTTTAGGGCGGAAAGGCATGTTTGGCAAGATGTTTTTTGTGAGCGTCATTCTGTTGCAAGTGTTTACATTCGGGCTTGGTCGTTCGTTGCAATGGCTGTTTGCGCCTTGGATTGGTAAAGTCGGCAGACGTTGGCTGATGGGTATTTCCTATTTCATTACAAACGGCTTGTTGGTCGGCTTGCTGCTGGAGTTGGGACATATGATGTTCCGCATGGTGGCGTTTTGGATGGTAATCTTGCTGTTTGTGATGTATGCCGCGCTAGCGACATTTATCCTATATCTTTTGCTGCGCCGTTTTATGGCGCGCCAACCGCTGTCACGAAGCCTGCGGCTGTTTGCGCCTTTGTTTGTGGCCGGTTTGCTCGGTTTTGGGATGTATAACGCCTATACGCCTGTTGTCCGACATCAGACCGTATTCATCAATAAGAAAATGGATAAGCCGCTGCGTATCGGCGTAGCCAGCGATTTGCACTTGGGGATTTTGTTCGGCGCACGTCAATTGGACAAGCTGGCGGACATCATGAAGCAGGAACAAGTCGATATGGTGTTGCTGCCGGGCGATTTGATGGACGATACCGTCGATGCGTACTTGAAAGAAAACATGAAACCGCATTTGCAGAAGCTGACTGCGCCGATGGGCGTTTATGCCACTTTGGGCAATCATGACTGGTTCCGCGATCAGAAGCGTATCAAGCATGAATTGGAAGCGGCAGGTTTGACGGTTTTGGCCAATCAGGTTTTGGAAGTGAATGGTGTGTTGTTGGTAGGGCGGAGCGATGATTTGGATCGCAAGCGTCCCAGCGCGGAGCAGCTTTTGGAAGGTCAAAATACCCAATTACCGGTTTTATTGATGGACCACCGTCCTACTTCAATCGAAGCCCATGCCCGGCTGCCGATTGATGTGCAAGTTTCCGGCCATGTTCACAACGGCCAAGTTGCACCCGCCAACCTTATCGTCCGTACGCTTTATCGTCTTGCTTATGGTTATGAGGCAATCGGCAACGGCCATTTCTTCACCACTTCGGGCTATGGCTTCTGGGGCATTCCCCTTCGTTTGGGTTCGCAATCAGAAGTGTGGGTTATCGACATCAAGTCAAAGCATTGAAATAGAAATATAAACTTCAGGCCGTCTGAATTTCAGACGGCCTTTTTTATGAAAAATGGGAAAAAATATTGAAATTGGATTATAATCGACGTTAATAAAATCAGCCACCGATATGAGTGGCATCATAACTAGGGAACTCACTATGGGCATTATTAGTCTTGCACTTATCTTCGTATCAATCGCCGCCGTCTTATTGTATTTCAAACAACAGTTGAAAGACCGCAAAAAAGACTGTCGCGAATCCTTTGTCTCTTTGCGCATTGCGCTCGACTGCCGACATCAGGCCGTCCGTCATGTATTGGATGCATACAGCAAACACCTGCAAGAGCAGGGCATTGCATCGGATCAAAACGTTCAGCAGATGTGTGCCGAAGTCGAAACCGCATTGGCGCAAACTGCCAAAACATTTTCCGAATCCAAAATCAAACATCTGTGCGAAGCCGAAACAGCATTGAATTATGCGCTGAAAAAATTGCAAACTGCCATCAACGGCCTTTTGAAACAGTATCCTGATGAAAAATTGGCCGGTTTGATGGAAATGTTGGGTGCAGCAGAGGCAGAAGTCGCATCGGCGCGCCGCACTTACAACCGCAGAGCTGGAAGCTACAATCATCATTTAAACAAATTGCCCAACCGCCTTGTCGCCAAGTCATTAGGCTTTGACAAGCAGGCAAGATTGGTTCGTTTTACGGAAAACCAAACACAACGAATGAGCAGCAATATGTTGGCTTAAAAATTAAGCAGTTTGCTGAATAAGCGATAAACAAAAGGCCGTCTGAAATATTAATTTCAGACGGCCTTTTATGTGCTGTTAATGAAAAATACTTAGGCTTTGGCCAATTTATTGGGCAAAGCGGATCAGGCTGTCGGCAAGCTTATCGGCTGCAGTTTCATAACCTTGTGCAGAGAAGTGAACGCCGTCTTTGGCTGCCAAGCCTTGAGCCATCCAGTTTTTCATGCTGCATGGCCCGCCCATCGCATCCTGCCAAGACCAGAACATGATTTTTTCATCACGGGCAACACGTTGCTGCATTTGTTGTACTTCGCTGAGCAAGACAGGACGGTTGCCGCAGCTGCCGTAGGCGGTTTTCAAAGATTCCGGAGCGCCGAGGATCAGGATACCTGCGTTGGGCAGGGTGTTTTTGATTTGACGGATGTAATTGCGCCATGTCTGCTCGGTAGAGGAAATATCGAGATTGCCGGAAAAGGCTTCATTGGTGCCGTAGGCAAGGATGATTAAATCGGCTTTGGTTTGTGCCAAATCTTCCCACATGCCCGGCCGCCATTTTGACCATTGGGATAACTGCGCGCCGTTGATGCCCATAGCGGAAACGGTTATGCCGCGTCCGGGGCGTTCGATATTAATGAAACCGATTTGCCAAGGCATGCTGCTGCTGAGGGTCATCGGCAGGGAAGCATTGGTACGCAGCAGTTGCCAACCGTTTTGTGTGGCAGGGATTTCGCGTCCGTTGACGGTCAGGGTTTGCTCGGGCCAAACCGGTTTGCCGAAGATGGAGATTTGTTGCATATCCATGCTGCCGTCGGTTACGCTTAAGGTAACGCTGCCGCCATCGGCGCGCGCTTCAATCCCACCGAAAGAAAAATCGCTGTGTGATTTGCGGCTGCTGATGGTGTTCCAACCGCTGCCGTTGTAACGGACGGTAGCCATACGCTGGCCTTTGACAGCATTGGGATAAACCCAACCGATGCCGCCGTTGCCCCATTGTTGTTGCAAACGGCGACGCAGACGGTCGGTGAAATAGTCGCCGGCGGTGTGGGAGTCGCCGACTTGGATAATGCGGAATTTGCCGTCTGAAGTATGGTTAAGCTGTTGCAGTTTATTCAGCCAGGCAGGGCGGTTGGAGCCGTAGTTGCTTAACAGGCCGTCATTGGTTGCGCAGGCGGTAATAGGGAGTGCGAAAAGCGTGAGGAGTAAGGTTTTATTAAATTTCATGGTTGTGTATCGTGTGTAAAATTAATTTTTTCCATAATTTTTCCGGCCAATAGTTTTTGGCCTTCTGCGGAAAAGTGAATGCCGTCCTTGCTGCGGTAACGGATGATTTTTCCGTTGACTTTGACAGAGTCGGCATATTCTTCTGCGCCATTGCTCAACAGTTTGTCGGTTGGCAGCCAGATGGCTTGAGATGACACCGTACCCGACAGGATTTTGTCGAGGTAGCGCATCTGTTCATTGAGCTTGGCTTTTTTCATGTAAGGAATGCCCAGCCAAATGACTTGGACATCATGTGCGGAGGCTGCATCAAGAATACGGCGGACGCGGTTGAGGTATTCTGCCTCCCATTCGGGGGAGGCGAATTTCAGGTATTTTTTACCCATTGGGAAATCCCAAGGGTCGTTAGGGCCTAAGAATACAACTAAAACGCGGATGTCGGGTTCTTTTTGCAAAGTTTGTTCGATGGTTTTCGGCCAGTCGAAGAAATTGGGGTAGGACAAACCGGTACTTTGTTTGCTGAGGTTGACCGATTGTACGCCATATTCTTGCTTGAGGTGTTTTTGTACGAAAGGTGCAACGCCCTGCATCAGCGAGTCGCCGGCAAAGAAAACTTTGTTGCCTTTTTTTAACACGACCTGCGTTGCCGATTGATCAGCCCGATTGCTTGGCTCGCTGGCGGCGGTATCCGTATTGTTAGCTACATCGGAAGCAGCAGAGTCTTTTTGATTGTCCGATACTTCAATGTCTTCCGTATTTTCAGACGGCCTTGCTGTTTCAATGCCAGAGTCTTCCGAAGCCAAAGCGTCTTCCGTTTCAAGAGAGGCTTTCAGGCCGTCTGAAAATTCGTAGGTTTTTTGTTGCCAATCCGCACCAATCCTCCACCAAGCGTATTCGGATAAAGGCTCAAGCGGACTGTTCTCATGATAGGTCTGCTGCCAATAAGCATTGATGGGGTTTTGGGCAAACCACGTCAGCGCAACCGCACTGAGCAGAATCGAAACAAACAGGGAGATAAAGCGTTTCATGTTCTGCTCCTTAGAAGTTGGCGTAAATAAAGCCGGGAATGCCGGACGGGGCGAAGATGATAATCAGGGCGAGGATAAGCGTGATGGGGATAAACCACAGCCATGCAGGCAATTTGTCCAAGCCTTTTACCGATGCTTCAAATAGGCGAAGCAAATACGGGTAAAGCAAAAGCATCAGTGCAAATGCACCCAGCAACATGAGGTCGGTCGGCAGAGGTGCGTTCCAACCTTTGTCATTGGCAAATAAGGCGCTGAACAGCATTTCCGTATCGGCAAGCGTTGCGCTGTTGAACACGACAAAAGCGAAACAAACGAAATGGAAAGTAAACAGCCAGGCGAGCGGTTTGCCGATTTTCAGACGGCCTAAGGCATTACGGCCGACGATTTTGTCGCCGCAGTTAAGGAACACCAAAGCCGCACCGTGCAGTGCGCCCCAAATCAAAAAGCTCCAGCCGTAGCCATGCCAAATGCCGGAAAGCAACATGGCAATCATCAGATTGAGCTGGGTGCGGCCGAAGCCTTTTTTGCTGCCGCCCAAAGGAATATAGATATAGTCGCGAATCCAAGTGGACAGGCTGATGTGCCATCTGTCCCAGAAGTCGCGGATGTTGATGGCGCGAAGCGGCGCGGCAAAGTTTTTCGGCAGCTGGAAGCCGAGCAGCATGGCCAAGCCGATGACCAAATCCGAATAGCCGGAAAAGTCGAAAAAGAGTTGGAAGGTGTAGCCATAAATCGCAGACAACACGCCCCAGCCGTCGAACTGTGCCGGATTTTCAAAAACAGGCGATACCCAATCTTCTGCCAATACGCCGGCAAGCCACCACTTTTTGGCAATGCCCAATACAATCAGGCCGACCGCCAAAGCCGGATAAATCAGCTGGCGTGCCTGTTTGGTGCGGATTTGCGCCAATGCGCCCGCTTGTTCGCCGTCTATGCTTTTAAAAGCGTCTGCACGGATAATCGGGCCGGATGTGATGGTGGGGAAGAAGCTCAGATGCAGTAGGAGCTCGTGCCATTCAAAACGGTCTCCCTTAGGCTCACGATAGCAATACACCAAGTAAGCCAGCGATTGGAAGGTGTAATAAGACAAGCCCAAAGGCAAAAGGATGTCGATGACGGCGCTTTGCCCTGTATATTGTTGAATAATCAGGCGGAAAAAGTCGAAGTATTTGAAGAAACACAAAACAGTCAATGCCGCCGAAATACCGCAGCCCAGCCAAAATTTGCGGATATTCTCGTTTTCAGAAAACATCAGCACGCTGACCAGGTAAACCACAGATGAGTAAACCAAAATCAGCGCGGCAAAAATAGGGTCGATACGGTAAAGCCAGCCCAGTCCGGCAACCAAAAGTAAAACGTTTTGAACTTGCGGCAAACGTGCAAATGCCCAGTACAGCGGCAAAAATGCGATAAAGAATACCGCAAACTCAATGGACAGCAACGGCATGACAATTCCTTGATGTGTTTAAACTTTCAAACTTTTCGATTGATTGTTATTTTTTGGAGTTAAGTTTGGCACGAATGACTTCGACTACCGCGGGTAAAATCGAAATCACGATGATTGCCGCCATGACTAAGCCCAAATTGTTTTTGACGACGGGGATGTTGGCGAAGAAGTAGCCTGCATAGGAAAACGATAATACCCACAACACTGCGCCGATAATGTTGTAACGGATAAATGTCCCGTAGTGCATATCGCCCATGCCTGCGACAAATGGTGCAAACGTCCGCACAATCGGCACAAAGCGGGCAATGATGATGGTTTTACCGCCGTGTTTTTCATAGAACGTATGGGTTTTTTCCAAATACGAACGTCGGAAAATTTTGGAATCCGGGTTGGCAAACAGTTTTTGTCCAAAATACTTGCCAATCATAAAGTTGGCCGCATCGCCTAAAATGGCGGCTGCCAAGAGCAGCAATACCATGACGTGGATGTTCATGCCGCCGATGGCAGCAATACCGCCGGCAGCAAACAGCAGCGAGTCGCCGGGTAAAAATGGCGTTACGACCAAACCGGTTTCGCAGAAAATCACAACAAACAAAATCGCGTAAATCCACGGGCCGTATTGGGCGGAAAGGTGGACAAGGTGTTGGTCGATATGGAGGATGAAATCAATAAAGGTAGAAATCACGAGGGTTTCCCAAATAAAAAGGCCGTCTGAAAAAGAACAGACAAATGTTTCGGCGAGAAGTTCGACATTGTAAAACCAAAGAGGAATAAAACCAATGCCGTAAGCGCGTCAAGATATGTTTAGAAGTGCAGATATGTTGCAGGTATAGGCTTCAGACGGCCTTTATCCTTGATGGTGGACGGCAAAACAACGTAAAATAAAGCCGATTTCAACCTAACAGGTGCGCCTTTGTGAACCAGCTCATCTTCGATTTTGCCAGCCATGATTATCCCGGCTTCGACAAATTTCTGGGAACAGAAAATGCCGAGCTGGTGTATGTGTTGCAGCATAAGCATGGGCAATTTATCTATGTGTGGGGCGAAGAGGGTGCAGGCAAAAGCCATCTCTTGCAGGCATGGGTCGCCCAGGCACTCGATGCCGGACGAAATGCCCTCTATATTGATGCCGCCGCCACGCCGCTGACAGAAGCTGCGTTGGATGCGGAATATCTTGCCATTGACCAAATCGAAAAACTTAATAATGAAGAACAGGCTTTACTGTTTGCCATCTTCAACCGCTTCCGCAACAGCGGCAAAGGCTTTTTGCTTTTGAGTTCCGAATATACGCCGCAGCAGCTCGTTATCCGAGAAGACCTGCGCACACGCATGGCATATTGCTTGGTTTACGAAGTCAAACCGTTGACCGACCGGGAAAAAATCGCTGCGCTTGTCAGCATGGCGGCCGCCCGTCAGGTAACCATCGATCCGGAAATCTTCGAATACCTGCTGAACCATTGGCGGCGCGATATGGACAGCCTGATGCAAATGCTCGATACCCTCGATAATTACGCCGTTATGATGGGCAAGCGCATTACTTTGCCGCTTTTGCGCCAGCTTTTAAAACAACAGGAAACCCAATGAAAAACCTTGCCATTTTCGACCTCGACAATACCTTGATCAATACCGATTCGGATCACTCCTGGCCGCAATACCTGATTAAAAAAGGCATAGTCGATGCGGCTGAAACCGAGGCTCAAAATGAAAAGTTCTACCAAGATTATCAAAACGGTTGTCTTGATATTGATGCCTTCCTCAAATTCCATCTCGCGCCTTTAGCCCGTTTCAGCAAGGAAGAATTGGCTGAGTTTCATCGTGAGTTTATGGCCGAATATATTGTTCCGCATATTTCACCGATGCAGCGTATGTTGGTGCAAAGCCATCAAATGGCAGGCGACGAAATGTTGGTTATTTCTTCGACCAACGAATTCATCATTACCCCTATCTGTCATCTTTTCGGTATTCACAACATTATCGGCACACAGCTTGAAACCGGCGAAGACGGCCGATATACCGGCAACTATGTCGGTACGCCCAGCCTGAAAGAAGGCAAAATTACCCGATTGAACCAATGGCTTGCCGAGCGCGGCGAGACCTTTGAAAGCTACGGTAAGGTTTATTTTTACAGCGACTCCAAAAACGATTTGCCGTTGCTGCGTATCGTGGACGAACCTGTTGCTGTCAATCCGGATGCCGAGCTGGAAAAAGAAGCCAAAGCAAAAGGTTGGCCGATTTTGAATTTCAAATAACGATCAATCAGGCCGTCTGAAATATTTAACCTAACCACAACCCTAATAAGAACTAAAACATGAAAACGACTAAACTCCTCGCCTAAGCCCTGTTGTTTGCCGCTGTATTCGGTACCGCACAAGCAGCTGATACCGAAACCCTGGAAGCCATGAAAGCGCAAAACGGCAGCGTTAAAACCGTTTTGATGGATGTTTTCACAACTCCTGCAGGCAATGTTGACCGCGTGAATATCATTCAATCCAGCGGCAATCCTGAAATGGACGAACGCGCAGTGAAAAGTGTTTCCAAATATCCTTATCCGAAACGCAAAACTGCATCTAAATATCAACATACCGTTACTTTTGAAACCAATGTTGAAGTAATTAACAACTGATTTGGGCGCAAGGCCGTCTGAAAAACAGAAGGCGTTTTGATTGGGAAATTCCCTGTCAAAACGCCGTTTTATTCTTTAAACAAGTATAACCAAAATTGCCGTAAAACCACACGCTCCGGTGCTATACTGAAACAAATAAACCGCTTCATCACACATCATGTCTCCCCGTCCAGTTACCATTACTTCCTACAATATGCACAAAGGCATGTCTGCGCTCAACCGCAAAGTGCAGGTCAACCGCATGGCTGACGCGCTGGGTGCATTGGGTTCGGACGTTTTGTTTTTACAAGAAGTCCAAGGACAACATCTCAACAGAAGCCGTCGTACCGACTTCCCCGATGCGCCGCATTACGACATCATCGGCGACAGCCTCGATTATCATCGCAGCTACGGCAAAAATGCCGTCTATCCCAAACGACACCACGGCAATGCCATTCTCAGCCGCCTGCCGCTGAAAACGGAAAACAACCTCAATATCAGCGTCAATAAACTCGAACAACGCGGCCTGTTGCATTGCGAAGTCGTGCCCGAAGGTTGGGAAGATCCGCTGGTGTGTTTGTGCGTCCACCTCAACTTGCGCGAGCCTGACCGGCTTAAACAATACCGCGCCATCAGCGACTACGTTGGTCGATACATTAGTCCGGAAAGCCCGTTGATTATCGCCGGCGATTTCAATGATTGGCGTCAGAAATCAGCGCGTGAGCTGGGCAGGGCATTAGATTTGAACGAAGTATTTGTCGATAATACAGGCAAACGCCCCAAAACCTTCCCTTCGCGCCTACCCATCCTCAGTCTCGACCGCATTTATACGCGCAATCTTGATGTTATCGATTCTGAAATCCACAACAGTAAAGACTGGCAGCATTTGTCAGATCATCTGCCATTGAGTGTAACGGTTAGGCCGCATCGTAAAATGAATATGAAATCAGATAGAAAAATGTAAGGTTGAAATTTTTTTAAAGCACTATTGGCAATGTATCGAAAGAAAAAGTTTTTTCACTTGGATATTTGAGACAAAAACAGGCCGTCTGAAAAGTTTCAGACGGCCTGTTTAAGTTTATAAAAAAGCGCAAAACTTTTTATGTCAAAAGTTTGCGCTTTAAATCTGGTGGAGGCGGGGGGAATCGAACCCCCGTCCGAAAGTCCTCTACAGAGCGTTCTACATACTTAGTTGTGTCTATTTAGAATCTCGTCCTCATCATGCCGACCAACAGGCCTTCAGAGAACCAGTTACCTTAAATCTCGTTTCCTGCCAAGTAACCCGACAGAAAACCAGTCAATGTAGAATGACGTTGCGGTAGCTTGCGCTACACAGCCCATTGACCAACTGCTGCAACGGCAGGCCTTAAGCGGCCAGTGCGTAAGTTTCGTCGTTTGCGACTATTTAGATTCAGTGTTTTACGGGAAATCTGAGACCCCGGTATGCCCGCATCTGCTTTGCAACCCCCGTCGAAACCAAGATCGCCCCCAGATAGGAAAAGTCGATTATACGCATGTCAGCGTGCTTTGCCAAGCTGCCGATTGATTGAAAAGGCCGTCTGAACAGCAGTTTGTTTTTCAGACGGCCTGTTTGGCTTAGGTTTATTGATGGTAGTTTTGTAAGAAGCGTTTGAGTTTGTCCATGGCTTCTTCGATTTGATGAACGGGCGGCAGGGTAACGATACGGAAATGGTCGGGGCGTATCCAGTTGAAGCCTGTACCTTGGACGAACAAGACTTTTTCACGCACGAGCAAGTCGTAGACGAATTTCATGTCGTCATGAATGCCGTACATTTCGGTATCGATTTTGGGGAACATATACATCGCGCCCATTGGTTTGACGCAGGAAACACCGGGGATTTGGTTGATCAGTTCCCATGCCTTATTGCGTTGTTCCAACAGGCGGCCGCCTGGCAGGATAAATTCGTTGATGCTTTGATAGCCGCCCAAGGCCGTCTGAATGGCGTGTTGCATCGGCGTATTGGCACACAGACGCATGGAGGAGAGCATGTCGAGGCCTTCGATATAGCCTTTGGCATGATGTTTCGGACCGTTGAGCACCATCCAGCCTTGGCGGAAACCGGCCACGCGGTAGGCTTTGGAGAGGCCGTTAAACGTAATGGTCAGCAAGTCGGGGGCGAGGGCGGCAATGTGATGGTGTACGGCACCATCATAAAGAATTTTGTCGTAAATTTCGTCGGCAAAAATAATCAGGCCGTGTTTACGCGCCAATTCGGCGATTTCCAGCAGGATTTCTTTGCTGTACACCGCGCCGGTGGGGTTGTTGGGGTTGATGACGA
>ERZ772971.1695-NODE-1695-length-12593-cov-4.604243_pt1 | contig 12593 bp, 15 predicted proteins | sample MGYA00511943_ERZ772971 | MGnify/ENA primary metagenome ERZ772971 (study PRJEB29015, sample SAMEA2737929) | human oral metagenome | biome: human oral; feature: human-associated habitat; material: dental | place: China | collected 2144 ... | reverse complement strand
CGGTGAGCGCCACATCGCAGCTTTGAATATAGGGTTTTTCTTTATAGACAACATGCAGATCCAGGCGCACTTTGTCTGAAGATGAGTTTAGGGATAGGGTATCGTGCTGATTGAAGCTTCCATCCCATTCGCTTTCCAAAGGGAAATTCCCATTGCCTTCAAAGGCTATGGCGGGCATAGGCGTTCCATCGGTTGGATTAATTTCAGTAGGTATAAAAGAACCCCGCCGCATATCGGTGTCGGTGTGCGGCACAGACTGCAAAAGAACAACTCGAAACGGATAAACGGCCGGTTTTTCCGCGCAGGCGGATAGGGATAAGGGGGCGAGAGCGAGCAGGGAGATGTATTTCATGTTTTATTCCTTTGTTGAAATGCTGGTGGGAATTGCCCGTTCAAATGAAAAATCAGACGGCATGAACGTGTATTGTAGTTGAAAAAATGTATCTGTTTATATTTCATTGCAGGTTAAAGGCTGCCTGAAAATTGATTGAAATATCCGGCTTTTCTTCTCGAATGGGCGTAACGCAGAAAAAGCAGCCTGCACCTTCATTTTCCGAAGTGCAGGCTGCCTTTTTGTTTTCATACGGACTCCCATATGGTTACTTCTCTCTCCGTTGAGCAGCCCTCTCATATACTTGCTTGGGAGCGGGTGTGCCAACGGCAATGCGTGCCACATGTTTTTTGTTATGGTGGGGACATATTGCGTTTCCTATCCGTTTTATTCGCTATTCGCGGATTTGCCCGTTGCCCGAAACGAAGAATTTCGTGCTGGTCAATGCTTCCAAACCCATGGGGCCGCGCGCGTGCATTTTTTGTGTGGAAATGCCGATTTCTGCACCCAATCCGAATACGAAGCCGTCGGTAAAGCGGGTGGATGCGTTTACATAGACAACGGCGGCATCCACCTGCTCCTGAAAACGGCGGGCGCAGGAAATATCTTGAGTGATGACGGCTTCGGAATGGTGGCTGGTATGGGCATTAATCCAATCGATGGCTTCCTGTGCGCCGTCTACGGTTTTAACCGACAAAATATAATCTAAAAATTCGGTCGAATAGTCTTCCGGTTTGGCGGGTACGGCATTCTTCAACAAGGGGAGGGCGCGTTCGTCGGCACGGAATTCCACTGTATGCACTTTACCTATGGCCTGTTCCAGCATGGGTAGGAAACGGGAGGCTATTTTGCCGTGCACCACCAGGCTTTCAGCCGCGTTGCATACGCTGGGACGCTGTGTCTTGGCGTTGACCACTATCCGCACCGCCATATCGAGATCGGCTTTTTCATCCACATAAATATGCACGTTGCCTACGCCTGTTTCGATAACGGGCACTCTGGCTTTTTCTTTGACCGTCTGAATCAGTTTTGCCCCGCCGCGCGGTATCAGTACATCGATAAATCCGGCAGCCTGCATGAGTGCTTCGGCTATATCGCGGCCGGTATTTTCCACCAGTTGGACGGCGTTTTCGTCAATTTGGGCCTGTCTCAATACGGTGCGTATGACTTGTACCAATGCCATGTTGGTATTTAGCGCATCGCGGCCTCCGCGCAGGATAATGGCATTTCCGGTTTTGAAGGCCAGGCTGAACGCGTCTGCCGAAACATTGGGACGGCTCTCGAAAATCATCGCCACCACGCCCAGCGGCACGCGTTTTTGGATGATTTCCAAGCCGTCCGGATTGGTATGGCCGTGCAGTACCTGCCCAATGGGGTCGGCCAAATCCGCCACTTGCCCCATGCCTTGCGCCATGGCCCGTATGCGTTTTTCGTCCAGCATCAGTCTGTCCGTCATTACGCCGGAGATGCCGTTTTCCCGCGCGTTGGCCAAATCGCGCCGGTTGGCCGCCAAGATGGCGTCTGTTTGCGATACCAAGTGTTCCGCCACTGTTTTCAGGATGTGCCTTTTTTGTGCCGAACCCAGTTGCGGCAGGCTTTTGGCCGCGTGTCTTGCCTTTTCGCCCAATCGGGCGATGTATTGTTGCGGGGTCTGTTCGTTCATAAAAATCTCCTTCGTGGTTGAAACTGCGCCCTTTGAGGCGTAGGAATGCGGTTTATTCGGCCGCGCTTTATTCGTTAAAACCAACCTTATTTCCTTTTTATGTTGTTTTTTCTTTTGAAAACCAAGTGCCTATTTCTTCGCCGGCCAAAACGCGCAGGATATCGCGCGGGTTGCGGCTGTTCATCAGTACCATCTGGCCTGCGTTGTCGAAGACAATTTGCGCGCTTTTGATTTTGCTGGCCATGCCGCCCGTACCGAAGCGGCTGCCCGAACCGCCGGCGGCCCGTATGGTTGCGTCATCGATTTGCGTTACGCGGCGGCGGAGTTTCGCATCGGCGTGCTCGGCCGGGTTTTTGTCGAACAGGCCGTCCACGTCCGACAACATCAGTAATAAATCGGCACGGACGATACCCGCAACGATGGCCGACAGGCAGTCGTTGTCGCCAAATTTGGTGATGTGCGCCATTTCATCAACGCTGACGGCATCGTTTTCGTTTACGATGGGGATGATTTTCATGGCCAAAAGGTTTTCAAAGGCGTTGCTGACGTTGTGCAGGCTTTCCGGAAATTCCACTACGTCCCGCGTCAGTAGGATTTGCGATACTTTGTTTTGGTAATGGCTGAATATTTGGGCATACAGGCTCATCATGGCAACCTGCCCCACGCTGGATACGGCTTGTTGGCGGGCGATTTCGGCAGGCCGCTCGGGCAATCCCAATACGTTTAAGCCGAACCCCATGGCGCCCGACGATACTAAGATAACATCCAAGCCTTTGTTTGATAAGGATGAAATGACGAAAGCCAGTTGGTCTATCCTTTCCAGATTGATGGTTTTGTCGGGCTGTATCAGCGAGCTTGTGCCAACTTTGATGACGATGCGTTTGACGGTTGAAAAATCCCGTTTCATAAAAAATTCCTTGATAATCGAATTCCGGCACGTTAGCGCGGCAGCGCGGATTTTTTGGAATGCCAGCTTCTTGCGGCCGACAATTTCACTATACATAAGACTGCATTTAATGTGTAGCCTTACATATTAAAAATTTTTGGATAAGGGCATGGTTGTCTGAATATGGACTTTGCGTTTCAGCCAGCCTTGCTTTGTATATGATTGGATGATGTGCCATTTTGTGGCGCGTACATCCCAAAGGTGATGCCTTTTCTTTACGGGGAATCGGTCCGTTTGGTGTGCTGCCTGTACACTTTTCTTGTCCTTTAATGAGACGGTTGCACATACCATTGATTATCAAAGTGTTTTACGGTTAAAGGGTTAAACGAAAAAAGCAGCCTGCACCTTCATTTTCCGAAGTGCAGGCTGCTTTTTCATATTTACCATCCCAACTTTCCCGCCACGCTGTACAAAGGTTCCAACACCCATTCATACAGTTTCCTGTTTTCGCGAAGAATGTCGGCTTCCAATACCATGCCGATTTGCAGGCGTTTTTGTTCGCCGTAGGCAAGTATGGTTTGGCTGTTTAATTTCACTTTTACCAGATACACAGGTTCGTTCGGTTGGGCGGCATCGGTCAGAATATTGCCCAAACCCGCCAGTTCCTGCCTGCCCAATGCAGTTTGGGCGACGGATATGATTTTCCCTTCGGCATGCCCGAATTTTTGATAGGGATAGGCTTGATAGCGCAGTATCACTCTGTCTCCCTGTTTCACAAAGCCAATCGCACGGCTGGGGACATACAAATCTGCTAACAATTCGCTCTGCTGCGGCACGATGCTGGCCAGCATTCTGCCTGCATCCGCCTGCTGTCCCACTTCGGCATTTAGTGTGCCGACATAGCCCGATACGGCGGCGCGCACGGTTTGTCCGCCGCGCTGGGCATAATCGAGTATTTCCTGGCTGTATGCGGCAGCGGCGCGTTCCAGTTGGCTGATTTCGGTTGCCTGCCGCTCGGGCAGGGTGTGCAGGCTGCTTTGTTGGACGGCGGTTTCGCGGGCAAGGTTGCTTTCTTCGCGTTTATAGGCGGCCAAATCGGTTTTCAGTTCCAGCAGTGAGTTTTCGTAAGCCGTTTTCTCCAATTCGGAAACTGCGCCCTCTTTGGCGAGATAGCGTTGCTGCGCCAGTGTTTTTTCGGATAGCGCGATGCGTCTTTGCTGGGCGGCAATTTGGTTTCGGATGTGCTGCATTTGGCTTTGCAGGCGGCGGACGGTATTTTCCTGTGCGGCCAGCTCGGCAGTGTGGACGCGTTTTTGGCGGGCGATTTCCTGCTCTGCCAACGTTTTTTTCAAGCGGGCTTCGGCAGCCAAGCGTGCTTGTATGCTGCCGTTGCCGTCGTCGCGTGCGGTGGAAAGCGTAAACAGCACGTCGCCCGCCTGCACCAAATCGCCGTCTGCAACGTGTTTGGCGGTGATAATGCCCGCATCGGGCGCATACACGCGTACTACGCCTTTTTCGGGCAGCAGTTGCCCCGATACGGTGGTTTTGGCAGTGTAGCTGCCGAATGCGGCAAAGACAGCCAGCGCGGCGGCAAGTGCGGCGGCGCAAAGGGTAAGAAACGACAAGGAAAACGGGCGTGTCAGCACAATTTGCCCCGTCCAGCGGTTTTGTTTGGCTTGGAAGACTTCGGGTCGGAATAGGGAAGACATGGTTGTTCCTATAAAAAAACGGTTTCAGGCTGCCTGAAACCACTGTTTGCTGATATGCCGTTTTATTTGTTCCGTTTTTTCGAAAAATAGCTTACCGCAAAAGTATAAAATACGGCTGCCAATATTGTTGAGATAAGGAGTTTGAGAAATTCCCTGTCCGACATATTGGGTGGATGGCTGGCCACCAACTGAAGCAGGAAAAACAGGAGTGCGTGGGCAATCATGGTTTTCTTCATCATCCTCTTTCTATCAATCCATAAAATTCAAACCCGATAAGCCGTTTTAGGCAACCTGCACTATGCAAGCGCGTTCGGAGTTTGATATCTGCCGCGATTGTCCGCTATTTTTCTTTTTCGGAAAAACCCGACAGACGGTTAATATAGGGTTGCAGGTAGGTGGTCATCGATGAACCGACTAAAGCGAAAACCAAAGCTTTACACCTCGCAAGGGCGAGTTCGTCGTGATAATCAAAAATGTAAAAAGAACCGGCAAAAAACAGGGCGAAGCAATAAACGAAAAAGCCTGTTTGGATAGGAAGAATTTTTTCATAACGCGTTCCTTTTCTTTTAAATCGGTTGCCCAAGAAACAGTATAGGACATTTATGCCCACGCAGTGATAGAGATATTTTAAAAAGGTAGGTAGCGAGTGCCCACCCTACCTTACTATTTCTCTTTGTCGGATAAACGCAGTAGTCGGTCAATATGGGGTTGCAGGTAGGTTACTAGTGTTGCACAGACCAAAGCCGCAACGATTAATTTCCACAAAGAACGGGTGGTTTCCGAAGGAGAATAAAAAATGAAAAAAAAGCCAATAGAAAATAGGATAAAATAATAAGCAAAACATCCTTTCTTTGATAAAAAGATTTTTTTCATAATTAGTTCCTTTTTCAAAAATAGACTACTTCGCAACCATACTTACCACCAACAAGTTGCTCCATATGCAATACCTCCGGCAATGCCAGATACCAAACCATTAGCTAACGCTCCACCCGCAGCTCCCGCCGGTCCACCAACTATACCTCCTTTTATAGCACCATATATAGCTCCGCCAATAGCTCCTGTTGCGGTAGCTTTACCAAATCCACTCCAACTGCAAGTATTAACATTGTCCTTTCTTACACATTGGCTTTTATCAGCACAATCACAATTTCTACATTTAGATGAACCTGCCCCACCAACAAAACATTGTTCTGCATATGTTAATTCACGCATAATTAATTCCTTTATCAACTTAAAATTTAATAGCCAAAAATGGGTTATGAGTTGTGTTACTAATTATATATCAAGTTGTTTTTAAGTTAAGCGTCCTCCTTATTTAAATAAATAATAATTTCAGTTTATTCAAAACCAAATATCTTTAAATACTGTAATCAGTTGTCTCCTAGCACCTTCAAAGCAGCCTGCACATATTTTCAGGCAGCCTGAAATTCCGCCCTGCCCAGCCACAATACCCTGTCGGCCGAATCCAGCGTTTCCTGACGGTGCGCTACCATGATTTTGGTGATGCCCAATCCGCGCAGATTTTTGTTTACCGCACGTTCGTTGGCCATATCCAAATGGCTGCTGGCTTCGTCCAAAAACAGGATTTTCGGTTCGCGGTAAAGGGCGCGCGCCAGTATCACACGCTGCTTCTGCCCGCCGCTCAATACGCTGCCCATGTCGCCAATCAGCGTTTCAAAGCCCATCGGCATCGCGGCGATTTCGTCATGGATATTCGCCATGCGGGCGCAATGCGCCACTTTCGCCATGTCGGGTGTATCGTCAAAAAAGCTGATGTTTTCGGCAATGGAGCCGGCAAACAAAACATCATCCTGCATCACTGCCGCGCAATAGCGGCGCACAAAGGCGGGCGGCAGGGCGTAAATATCATGTCCGCCCAGCAGGATTCTGCCGCTTGTCGGTTTCAGGCTGCCTGAAAGCATCTGCATCAGCGTGGATTTGCCGCAGCCCGAATGTCCGGCAAACGCCACGGCTTCGCCCTGTTTGATGGTCAGGCTGAAATCCTGCAACACGAAAGGCTCGTTGTCGGCATAGCGGAAAGAAACGTTTTCCACCGTCAAATCAAGGTTTGGCGGCGTGTCGGGCGGCAGCAAATCCCCCGTTTTTTCGTTTTCCGTTTCTTCCAGCACGATATCCGCCAGCCGCTCGGCGTGCAGCCCCAGCATTTTGATTTGCACAAACTGGTCGATGAGCGAGCCGGCCTTGCCTTCAAACTGCGATTTGTATGCCATAAACGCCGTGAGCGCGCCCACAGTAAACGCCCCGTCTAGCACGGCCTGTGCGCCCCAATACACAATCAGGATATTCGCCGCGCCAAACAAAAGGCTGTTGGCAAAGCCAAAAAGTGCGGAAAGTTTTTGCGTGGTCAGCCCCGTGTTTACCGTGTCGATAAACAGATTCAGCCATGCCGCATGACGCTGCGCGTTTTTGCCGAACAGCTTCACCGTGCGGATGCCGCGCACCGTTTCCATAAAATAGCTGCTCTGTTTGGCGGCATGGACAATATTTTCTTCCGTGGCATGGCGCAGCGGGTAATACGCCGCCCAGCGGATGGCGATATAGATTGCCAACACCGCCAGCACCACCGCCGAAAGCTTTGTGCTGTATAAAAACATCAGCCCCAGCGTAAACACTGCCATTACGCTATTGAGCACCAGCACGAAAAACGTGGATGTGAGCGTGCCCTGAATGCTGTCTACCGCGCCAAAGCGCGACACCACGTCGCCCAAATGCCGTTTGGCAAAATAGGCGGCGGGCAAATCCATCAGGCGGCGGAACACATTCGCCTTCCACTGGATATTCAACGAAGTCGCCAAATACATTCCCGCCCAAGCCTGCAACAGCGACACCAATTGCTGCACCAGCATCAGCAGCCCGAAGCCCAAAGCCAGCGTCAGCAGCAAATCCCTGTCTGCCGACACAATGGCATGGTCAATCACCCACTGCATAAAAAAGGGGCTTGCCAAAGCAAACACCTGCAAAGCCGCCGCCAACAACAGAAGCTGGAACAAAGACCGCTTCAAGCCCACCACCCCGCGCAAAAGCGGCAGCACACGGATTTTGCGTGTTTCCCGCTTTTCCTCGAAATGCGTATTCGGCCACAATTCCAAGGCAATACCCGTGAAACTGCGCGACACTTCCTCCATCCCGATTTTGCGGATGCCCGAAGCGGGGTTCATAATGACAATGTGGTTTTTATGCACCGACTGCAACACCACGAAATGGTTCAAATCCCAATGCAGGATGCAGGGCAGGCGCAGGTTTTCAAGCTCGTCCAAATCCAGCCGCACCGCCCGCGCCGTCAAATTCATTTCATTGGCAAAGCGCACCAAATCCGCCAAAGTCGCGCCTTTGAGCGACAAAGAAAAACGCGCCCGCAAACGGCGCAAATCGGTGTGGAAACCGTGAAACCCCAATACTGAAGCCAAACACGCCAAACCGCATTCTGCCGCTTCGGTTTGCAGCACCACAGGCAGCCTGCGCGAGAAACCGAAAGAGAGGCGGGAGAGATAGTCGGGCATTTTGGGGAGTCCTTTGGGATTGGATGAAGGTTTTGGGCGGACAAATATGATTCAGGCAGCCTGAAAAGGAATAGGTGATTTCAGGCTGCCTGAAAAATTTATAGATTCTAGGAAGTAGCCATTTCAATAGCATTATCTAGATTTTGTTGATATTGGGAAAAAAGTGTAGGAATAAGTCCTCTCCCATTAAGTATTCCTTCAGCAGCATTCCCTGTAAACCCTCCAACAACAGCTGCAGCAGGAAGTTTTTTAATGCCACCAACCAGTCCACCAACAGCTCCTCCTGCCACACCTGCTGCGGAAATTTGATTACCAGAAAGAACATTACTCCATGCGTATGTGGCAACACCTGCGCTACCGTTAAGAGCGACATAACTACCAATGGCCGACATCGTCTCGCCCAAATCAAATCCGCCTGAAATGACTTCTAATTCATGGATAGATAATTCACGCATAATTATTTCCTTTTCTTAAAAAATAATTTATAAAGACAATACAATAATGGATAGAGAATAACTAAGTGTACCGCAGTATTAAGTACACTAATATAGCCGTAATATGCTGTTTTAATTTCATATGGAATAAAAAAACGCTCAAACAATGCAGCCTCCATCATGATACAAAAAACAACGATTAGCTGCCGAAACTCTCTATTATTTTTCCACTCATCTTTCAAACTCTTACCCATAAAAATCTCCTTAAAAACAATCTACTTCTTACAGTATGCAGCTTACCATAAGCTCAAATTGCACCCAAGCAGCTTTATGTTTAAGATGCATGCATCTTATGGGTGTTATTTTGGTTTTAACAGAGCAAAAATGACGTGTTTTGCGGTTATTTCGCTGGTTTTTGGCTGGTTTATTAACCAAATATATAAAGGGAGGTTGTATGTTAAACATTGAGCGCGTGTGTGCCTTACGCAGAAACAATCGGTTGAGCCAGCAACGTATGGCTGAAAAATTGGGCTTATCCGTTTCCACTTACGCCCGAATTGAACGCGGCGAAAGCGAGCCTGGTTTGGCGGTCTTGGAAAAAATGGCACGGCTTTTTGACGTGTCGGTAGAATATCTTTGCACATCGGGAGCGTCTTTAATGCAAAACAACCACGACCACACGCAAGCGCAGCAAAACAACGTGTCTTACCACAATTACTACGGCAACGAAGCCCTTGCCGCCGAAATTGGTAAGCTGAAGCAATCGCAAGAACAAATGCAGGCTTATTACGAAGCCATCATTGCGCAACTTAAAGATGAAAATACGTTTTTAAAAGCACTGCTGCAAAACAAAAATCCCGATTAACCTGCCTTGCATTCCGCCGCTTTGGTCTGCAGCACCACGGGCAGGCGACGGGAAAAACCGAAGGACAGGCGGGAAAGGTAGTCGTTGGACATTAGAAGCTTCCCTGTTGTGTTGTAAATAATTGGCAAACATTTAACGTAAACTCTTGAAGAATATGTATGCCTAAAAAATTCAGGCCGCTTACAAACGGCCTGAATAGGGTAGTGTAGTTGTTTAAAGTAAAATTTACACTCCAGCTGCTGCCATTGCTGCTTCCATGTTTTGTTGATATTGGGCGAAATAATGAGCTAATGCACCTTTACCGTTAAAAACACCTTCGGCGGCGGCTGTCATCTGACCACCTACTCCTGATATAACAACATTTTTTGTTGCACCACCCACTAATCCACTGATTGCTGCACCTGCATATCCTGCACCAGTCGTACCGTTGCCACTCAAATGCCCATTGATTGCATATAACGCCATGTTACCACCTGCATTACCAACAATATAACGAGTAGCACTATGAGTAGCAATAGTAGAAGCGACATTTAAAGCCGTGCTTAAATTAGGTAAAAAACCACCCGACACAGCATTTAATTCAATAGGGTTTAATTCACGCATTTTATTTACCTTTGATAAAAAAATTATTTAAAATCGGGATAAATATTATCCAATGGATAAATAAATTAACGAGATGAACAATACTTTTCCCATAATCCATTTTTAATTCCATTGGTATAATAAAACGAAAAAATAATGCAGCTTCTATTGATACCAAGAAAATAATTATCCATTGTTTCATTTCTAAACTACATTTATCCCAACTCACTTTAAGTCTCTTACTCATAAAAATCTCCTTGAAATACAATCTAAAATCACAGCATGCAGCCTACCATAACCCAAAATCGCATTCAAACGGTTTTATGCGTAAGATATGACCATCTTATGACAAACAGTTTAAATTATTCAAGTAAAAAGAATAATTTTCGTTTTCAAATTTTGCATAGGTTGTGCAGTTCATCCAAATCCGGCCGCACTGTCCGCGCTGTTAAGTTCATGCTGCCTGCCGAAGTGCAGCGTTTGACGCAGGAGTTGCAGCACGGCCTGAAAATTCAAGAACAGTAAACAGTAAAATGCTCTGCTCAGGCAAAAAGACGGGGAAATCGCTTTTTAAGGAAAATGCTACAAAAATCGGCATGGGTTGAATGGATGAACGAAAAGCAGCCTGCACCTTCATTTTCCGAAGTGCAGGCTGCTTTTTTATGCGGAAAATTTATGCCAATGCGGCCAATGCGGCATCGTAATCCGGTTCGTTTTTGATTTCGGGAACGAGTTGCGCATAAATCACGCGGTTGTTTTCGTCCAGCACCAGCACGGAGCGTGCGGTCAGGCCGCGCAAGGGGCTGTCGGCAATGGCAACGCCGTATTCTTGGGCAAAGCCGCTGCGGAACGACGACAGCGTGACCACGTTGTCAATGCCTTCTGCGCCGCAGAAACGCGCCATGGCAAACGGCAAATCGGCGGCAATGCACAGCACCACGGCGTTGTCCAATGCGGCGGCGCGTTGGTTGAATTGGCGCACGGAAGTGGCGCAAACGCCGGTGTCGATGCTGGGGAAAATGTTCAGCACCTTGCGTTTGCCGGCGAAGTCGGCCAGCGTTTTGTCGGACAAATCGTTGGCGGTCAGCACGAAATCGGGTGCGGTTTGGCCGACGGCAGGGAAGTTGCCGTCGATGCGGATGGGTTGGCCTTGCAGGGTTACTTGGCTCATGGGTGTCTCCTTCATGTGAGGGTGGGAAAACGGAACGTGCAGGCTGCTTTGGGGTTATGCGAGCAGCTGCGTCATCATGTGTTCATAGATGGCGGACAATTTGTCGATGTCAGCCAATTCGATATGTTCGTCAATCTGGTGGATGGTGGCATTGACAAAGCCCAGCTCAATCAGTTCGCGGGCAACGGCTTTGATAAACCGCCCGTCCGATGTGCCGCCGGTGGTGGAAAGTTCGGCGGAAATGCCGCAGATGTCGCGGACGGCGTTTTGCGCGGCTTGGGTCAGCACGCCGGCTTCGGTCAGGAACGGGTTGCCCGACAAATGCCATGCCAAATCGTATTTCACGCCGTGTTTGTCCAGAATTTCGTGCACGCGGGTTTGCAGGCTGCTTTGGGTTTGTTCGGTGGAAAAGCGGAAGTTGAACTGAACCTGCACGCTGCCGGGAATGACGTTGGTGGCGCCCGTGCCGCCGTGGATATTGGAAATTTGGAAGCCGGTGGCGGGGAAATAGGCATTGCCTTTGTCCCATTGGACGGCGGTTAATTCGGCCAACACGGGCGCGGCGGCGTGAATGGGGTTCTCCGCCAAATGCGGATAGGCGATATGGCCTTGTTTGCCGTGGATGGTCAGCGTGCCGGACAGGCTGCCGCGCCGCCCGTTTTTGAGCGTGTCGCCCAGTCGGGCAACGGCGGTGGGTTCGCCGACAATGCAGTAGTCGATATGTTCGCCGCGTGTTTTGAGTGCATCGACCACTTTGGTGGTGCCGTCGTGCGCGTCGCCTTCTTCATCGGAGGTGATGAGCAGGGCGAGGCTGCCGTTAAATTGCGGATGGGCGGCGGTGAAGCGTTCGCAGGCGGTCACGAAACAGGCGATGGCGGTTTTCATGTCGGCTGCGCCGCGCGCGTACAGTTTGCCGTCGTGTTCGGTGGGGGTGAACGGGTCGAACGTCCATTGCCGCACATCGCCTGCGGGCACGACGTCGGTATGGCCGGCAAAGCAGAGCAGGGGGGCGGCGCTGCCCAACCGGGCATAGAAATTTTTGGTGTTGCCGAAGTGCATTTCTTCGATTTGGAAACCGATGGCGCACAGGCGTTCGGTCAGAATCTGCTGGCAGTTTTTGTCGTCCGGCGTGATACTGGCTTCGGCGAGTAATTGTTTGGCAAGGGCGAGTGTGCTGTTCATGGTGCAGGCTGCTTTGGAAAAGAAAGCCGTATTCTATCGCCAAACGGCAGCGAAATGTAGGTTTGGGGGAAGATTTACTGTCGTCCGGCAGCGGCATTTGGCCAACAGTGTCGGGTAAAAATAGTTTAAGGTTGGCGATAAATAGTGTTAAAATCACGCGTTGTTTTGGCTTCATGCATTGTGCATGTTTTATATATTATTGTTTTTAAGGAGTAAAAATATGAACCGTCGTCATTTCATCCAATCTAC
>ERZ772971.1676-NODE-1676-length-12652-cov-3.766929_pt1 | contig 12652 bp, 8 predicted proteins | sample MGYA00511943_ERZ772971 | MGnify/ENA primary metagenome ERZ772971 (study PRJEB29015, sample SAMEA2737929) | human oral metagenome | biome: human oral; feature: human-associated habitat; material: dental | place: China | collected 2144 ... | reverse complement strand
ATTTCAGTCAGATATGAGTTTTATGCCATTTTCTGCTTTCTACTCCCATACTTCGTTGTAGAACGCCGCCAACTCCGGCACCTTGATGAAATACCGAAAACGCTCTTTCTGAATGATGTTGTTCGTTACGGAGAACTCGAAGTCCGTGGTCTTCTTCGCAAAAATGGCCGCCCACGCGTCGAAGCATCGGATGTCCTGCCGTTCGAGCTCCTTGGGACGCAGATACTTGAAGAGCAGATAGAGTTCTGTGAGCGAGTTGGAGATGGTCGTGCCCGAAAGGAACGTCGCCCCCAAGTCCTTGCCCGACCGCTCCTGTATCGTACGGATGGCAAAAAGCAGGTTGAGTGCCTTTTGACTTCCCTCGCTGTTGCCCAGTCCCGCCACGCGGTCATGTCGGGTGTTGAACATCAGGTTCTTGAACTGATGGCTCTCATCGACGAAGATGTGGTCGATGCCCATCTGCGCAAAGTCCGCCACGTCGTCCTTGCGGCTGTTGATTTCATGCTCTATCTTTTCGAGCTTCGCCAGCAGGTTGTGCTTGCGTTTTTCCAAACCTTTGAGCATCGAAACGGAAATATTCCGTCCCTGCCCGCGCAACACATCGAGGTTTTCCTCCACCGTGTCGAGTTCTTCTTGCAGGATGTTCTGCCGTATCTCCACCGATTGCGGTATCTTGCCGAACTGGTCGTGGCTCATGATGATGCAGTCATAGTCGTTGTTGCGGATGTTATTGAAAAAGCGTACGCGGTTCTGCGTAGAAAAATCCTTTTCGGAGGCATAGAGGATGCGGGCTTGGGGATAGGCAGTCCGGTACGTTGCGGCTATCTCTGCCACGTTCGCCTTCAGTCCGATAATCATCGGCTTATGGGCCAGCGAGAGGCGTTTCATCTCATGGGCGGCGATGCACATGATGAGCGTTTTTCCTGTTCCAACCTCGTGGTCGGCGATGCCGCCTCCGTTCTGCTTGATCATCCAGATGCAGTCCTTCTGACTAGGGTAGACGGCAGAGATGCCGTACTTGCCGCCGAGCGCCTTGAGGTCGAGGTCGGGGAAGGTTTGATGTGAGCCGTCGTACTTCGGCCGTACAAAACAGTTGAACTTGCGGTTGTAGAGGTCGGTGAGCCTGTCCTTGAACTCTTTCGACTGCGCTTCCAGCCATTCGGTAAAACCGTTTCTTATCTCGTCGATCTTGGCATTGGCCAGCTGTATCTTCTCGGCATCGCGCACCTTGATATCGTTGCCGTTCTCGTCCTTGCCGACACACTTCATCATGTTGGGTACGGTGTTGTGCAGGGCATGCTTCAAGAGCGACATGCCGTCGTAGCTGCGATAATAGCCCTTGACGCAGAATTCCTCGTAGATTTTCACGTTCGTACGGGTGTTGCTTACCGAGAACTCATCGAGCGAGGGCGAGTAGGCAATTTTGACCTCCGTCTCATACAAGTGGGACATGTAGGCGGCAAACACGCCCGTGGGTATCCACCGCTCCCCGAAATTAAAGTCGAGGTCAGCAAAGGGTATCTGTTCGGGAACGGCCTCTTCCAATGCGGCGAGAGCTTCGTCCACGCGGCTATCCGTTTCCGTGTGCACCTGCTGCCACTGTCGGATGTCCTCCATCTTGGCGATGACATTACCCGCTACAAAACGATCCTTGATTTCATAGCCGTCTACGAGCGGATTGAAGAAGACACGCCCTTTGAGCGCAGCGAGCAGTTCCTCCTCGCTGCTGCCCGTCAGCTCCTGCATATAGCCAAGCTCCACACTGCCGTAGCGGTTGAGTGAAAGGGAGAGGGCTTCCTCCGGGGTGTCGGTATGCTCTGTCTGCAGCACGGAGAACGACACAGGATGCTCAAAAATGTCCGACTTGACAAGCCGCCCCTTTTCCTCGCGTTCGATGGCAAGGAGGTTTCGGCCGCCTGCATCCATGAGCACCAGCCCCACGTTCTGCGGGGCGTTGAGGACACCGTAACGCATGACGAACTCGTCGTAGTAAGTGTTCAGGTTCGAGCGAAGCGTGGCATTTTCTTCTTGCCGTTCGGCTTCGTAGGCATACAGCTTTTCGTAGGTGTCGCGGACGTGGATATAGGCCTGCGCCTTTTCTTTGAGCAGAAGAGGTAGATCGAGCGGGGAGAAGATCGCACCGTAGGGTGTGAGGTTTTTGAGCACGCCGACCTGATTGCCATAGTCCAAGGAATACTCCTCCACAAGCGTACCCTCCTTGTAATGGGGTTGCAGCTTTTGTGTCAGCGCACGGGGTGCGAGCATTTCTTCTTTTGAAGGTGTCAGAGTAGGAATGTCCGATATGGGAGCGGTAGTATGTGTTGTCTCTTCCTTTTTCTCTCCCTCTGCATTCTCTTTCTCCGCATGCTCCATTGATACAATGGTATCCTTATCCGCCTGCACTTCCAGCCTACCTTCCTGTAAGGCTCTTGCCCGCTGTTCGGGTGTCATGTCCATCATCACCTCATAAAAGCCGTTGATGGGCGGATTGGTCTCCCAGTCGAGTTCGGCATAGAGGTCGTTTGCTTCCGACTTCGGCGCGGCATCAAACAGGCTTCTTTCCTTGGGCTTGCTCTTGGCAGCGTTCTCTTTTGCCTTTAGCTTTGCCTTCGTCTTCTCTGCTTTCTCCCTTTTCTGTTTCTTGCCCGTTGTAGCTTGCTTCTGCTCCGCTACGGTAAACTCCCAAAGGTCGAACAAGGTCAGCACAGGATTGGGAGAACTTGCCTGCTTCGGCTGACTTTCTTTGACGGTTTCAGAAGAAGCCTTCTCTTTTTCACTGGTTTGTGTTTGAACGGGAGAAACAGAAGTCTTCTGTACAGAAGCCCCCTGCAAAGATATATTCTGCGTCTTCTCTTCAATCTTCACTTCCTGCCCATATCGCTGCAAGTCCAATCGCATTTGGATATCCTGCGACAGTATTCCGCGCAGGTCACGGGCGATACCCTCCACGCCGCCCTCGTGCAGGTAGACCATCGCAGGTTTTCCGTAAAGGTCGGTGGAGCGCTTTTCTTCTGTATGTACGATGCGGTCGGGATGGCGGAGGAAATACGCATTCGTCGGGATGCCATTTTGGTTATCTCTCGCAGGCTCAGCCAGCAGCTTTTCGTCTTCCGAGAGTTCCTCCTTGCCGACACGTTTTTGTAAGACGAGCAGGTCGCAGCCAGCCTCCGTACCTGCATTCTCAGTAAAAAGGTTGTTGGGCATGCACACGGCGGAGAGCAGGTCGGCTTGGATCATCATCAACCGGCGCACGGCACTGTTACTGTCCGCATTCAGCACGCCCTGCGGAACAAGGAGCGCGACGATGCCGCCGTCTCTTACCGTGTCCAGCGTTTTCAGGCAGAAGTAATTGTGTATCTTCTTGGCTGCAGCCCTATGCTCCGCCGAACCTTTCTCGAACTGCGCATCGAACACGGCAACATCGCCGAAGGGAACGTTTGAGACAGCCACATCGAAGTATTCCTCGAAAGGCTTTTCTATCCGCTCAAAACCTTCGATGCGCACCCGCTGTTCGGGATAAAGATGCGAGAGTATCTTGCCCGTCAGCAGGTCTTTCTCGAATGCCATGACCTCCGCCTTCGGATTGTCCCTTAAAAAGGCGTCCACAAACGCCCCACGACCGGCAGAGGGTTCCAACACACGAAGAGGGGCGATACCGTTTTCTTTGAGCGCACCACTGATGGTCTCCGTTATCTCTGCAGGCGTGTAGAACGCCGTGAGTACGGAGGATTTCAGGCTGTCCATGTATCGCTTGTATGTCCGTTCATCGGCACTGTTCTCGCGGATCAGCCGGTGCAGCTCCGCCGTAGGCGCAAAGAGGTCGAGGTCGGACTTTGTCCACTGTGCAGCGTCCGCCAGACTGCCGGCGGGATTGAGAATGCACTTCAATCCGCCGAAACCGCAATAACGCTCCAATGCCTGTCGCTCTTCGGCGGTGGGCATGCGCTGTTCTCTGTCCAAGGCAAAGGCGGTGCGTATCGCCTCGATGTTGCCCGAGAGTCTTGCTTTCCTGTTAAATGCCATGACGTTCGAGATAAAGTACGACCATTCCCGTGATTTCGGTATAAAGACTCTCCTCCGTGTGTTCGCTCTGCGCGCACAGCTGCCTTACCTGCGGCAGCAACGCCTCGGTGGTTGCCTCGCGGGATTCCAAAGGCACTTCGCCCTCGAACTCGTTTTCGAGCACGTCCGTAAGCAGCGCATAAGCCGAGCGGTGCAGCCCGTCGAGCAAAGCTCCCATCGCCAGCTCCTGTGCGCCGTCAACGGAATAGCCCTCGCACCGTGCTCGCCCGAACGTTTCAGCGGCAAGGGCGGCGCGGCTGCTAATAAAGTCGGCATCCGAGGCCTGCTGAAATCTGTTCTCTTGAAGATAGTGTCGCAGGTAAAGTCCGTAATAGGACAGCTCCTGCCCATTGTCTGATTGTTTCATGATGCTGTTTGTTTAGTTGGTTCCCGTTTGCTTCCCTATAGATAAAGCTGTTGCTTTCCTACTGTACTTCTCATAGCTCTTCTACTGATGCTTCCGAATTATCCTCGTGTAGAGAAATATTTCTCTACACGATGAGACGAAATTATCTTCACGATGATAAATATTTCTCTACACGAGGATAATTCGACAGACTCGGTTGCTCTTGCATTGCACTCCCTATTGGAATGGTCTTGAAGAGATACGGGAAAGATGAGCATTCCCATAATGGAAAGTAAAAGAGAAGAAAACGGGGATATGTACAAAAGGCACCCGGTGTCCCCACCGAGTGCCAACCACTAAATCCACAGTAAAGTAATAAAACAGTCATCTAAAGAAAGAAAACGCTTTATGAACTGTGAACAGTGGCAAAAGTACGCATTATTTTCCGTTTTTCCTACCCTTTGACTTGTTTTTTGTCTCATCGAAGATGAACTTTATTCTAAACTCCTCGTCGAAGGCAAGGGCTGCATCGAAGGATTTGCCCTGTTTGCTTTTGAAACCGTGCAGCACGGCGGTACGTCCCTCGGTGAGCAGGTCTGTGATTTCCTTGTCGGAGAGTAGCTTACCCGCCACCTGTCGGAAGACGGGCAGGGCGCACGCTTCGTTGTCGCACTTGACCACCTTGGCGTAGAAACGCATGCTGCCCTTGCCGCACTTGGGACAGGCAAAAGTGGTCTCACGGGCGCGGAAAAGCTTTTCCGAGGCGAGCAGGTCGGCGGTTATCCGGCGTGTGTAGGCTTCTATCTCGGCATTGAAGTCGGCGGCGGCTTTCTCGCCCCGTTCTATCCGTGCGAGCTCGGCCTCCCACCTGCCCGTCATCTCCACGTTGGCGATATCCATGCCTTTGACGATGGAATAGAGCGCAAGTCCCTTTTCGGTGGGCATGAGCGTCTTTTTCACACGTACCATGTATTCGCGTTTGAGCAGCGTCTCGATGATGGCGGCACGGGTGGCAGGCGTACCGATGCCGCAATCTTTGATGGCCTGCCGCAGGGTGTCGTCTTCAATCTCCTTACCCGCAGTCTCCATTGCGGCCAACAGCGTCGCCTCGGTGTGGAGCGGTTTGGGCTTGGTCTTCCCTTCGGTAATGGAGCAGGCGGAAAGGGACAGCACATCGCCCTCTTTCCAGTCGGGCAGGATTGTGTCGCCGTCCGTATCGCCACAGACACCGCGCCAGCCCGACTGTCGGATAACACTGCCCTTAACCGTGAACGCTGTGTCGCAGCATTTCTCGCCATCGCATGTCAATACGTCCGCCCTGACGGTGGTGACTTCCTTGATGCAGGGTGCAGAGAAGGCTTCGACCATTCGCGTGGCAATCATGCGGTAGACGGTCAGCTCGTCCTTGTAGATGCCGATGGGGTGCAGTCCCGTGGTGAGCAGGGCATGGTGGTCGGTCACCTTGCCCGCGTCCACGCTGCGACGGGCGAGCGTATCCAGACGGCTGACATGGCTTCCCAACTGTTCGTCGCGTTGCAGCTTTTCGAGCAGCTTGGGGATGGTCTCGAAAACATCGTCGGGGATGTAACGGCTGCTCGTGCGTGGGTAGGTGATGAGCTTGGCCTCGTAGAGCTTCTGGGCGATGGCGAGCGTCTGCTCCGCCGTGAGCCCGTAGCGGCTGTTGGCTTCCTTTTGCAGCGTGGTGAGGTCGTAGAGCAAGGGCTGCTCTTCGGTCTTCTGCTTACGCTCTACCTGTACGATACGGACTTCTTTGCATGTTTCCTTGATACGCTTGTAAAGGCCGTTTACCGTGTCGCCGTCCTTCCACTTTTCCTCGGAGGTGAACTTCACCACGTCTTTCCCTTCGTCTTTCACGGCAAGATGGAGCTGCCAAAAGGCTTCGGGCGTAAAGCGTCTGTTCTCCCAATAGCGGGCGCAGACCATCGCCAGCGTGGGCGTCTGCACACGACCGACGGAGTAGGTGCCCCGACCGGCGGCAAGGCTGAGCGCCTGCGTGCCGTTGATGCCCACGAGCCAGTCAGCTTCACTGCGGGCGCGGGCGGCAAGGTAGAGGTTGTCGTAGTCTGCTCCATTACGCAGGTTATTGAGTCCCTCGCGGATGGCCTTGTCGGTCAGCGAGCTGATCCACAGGCGGTCGAAAGGCGTGTGGCAGTTGATGTATTGGTAGAGATAGCGGAAGATGAGTTCGCCTTCGCGTCCTGCGTCGGTCGCCACGATGATGCACTCGCTCTCTTCAAAGAGCCGCCTGATGATGTCGATTTGTTTGAGCACGCCGCTGTCGGGCTTGCTGCCTTTCTCCGTCTTTTCTGCTCTGGCGACAAGTTTGAACGCCTCGGGGATGACGGGCAGGGCGTCGCGATTAAAGCCTTTTATGCCGTAGGCTTGAAGAAGCTGACTTGCGACTTTATCGGGCAGGGCGAGCTGCACAAGGTGCCCAAACGCCCACGTCACGGCATAGCCGTTGCCCGTGAAATAACCTTCTTCCCGTTTGCGGGCGTCCACCACGCGGGCTATCTCGCGGGCGACGCTCGGCTTTTCTGCAATGATTGTCTTCATTTTGTTTTCTTTTTATTGTTGATGTTGTTTCTTTGATGATGGATACTGTATTGGATATTAGTGGTCGGCACAGGGGTTACATGTGGATGCCCTTGGCCTTCTTGGGTTCATTCTTCTGCTGCTGTGCCTGCTGTTCGTTTTTCGGGGCGACCTGTCCTTTCTCGATGGGCTGCTGTATGTGCTTGGTCGCCTCGTTGGTCTTGCCCTCGTTGTTGACGGCGACCTGCACGCGGCTTTCATTGGATGGGGCAACGCTTTGGGCGAGGTCGGGATTTTGACTGTGGGTAAAGGGACGGCCTTTATCGTAGTTGAACTTGAGGTACATCGTGCAGGGCTGCCCTTTCTTGTCGAGTACGTTCTCCAACTTGACGGCTTTGCCTTGGCAGTAATCCTTCTTCTGTTCGTCGCTGAACTGAATGTTCTTCCACTTGCCGATGGGGCGTATCTTGCCGTCATCGGTCGTCCAACGGTTCTCGCGCTGCTTGGGACTTTCGCTTTTCTGTCCCTGTGTGGTGTTGCCGTCCTGCCGTTGCTGTTTTCTCGGGCTGCGCCCGCTGCCGGGAACGAACTCGATGCCGCGTTGTTCGGCATTCATTTGCAGGGTGACGGTAAACTTGCGACCGTTCTCCAATTCAATCTCCTTGCCTTTGAGCGGCGCACCTGTCAGCAGCAGGGCTTTCTCTGTTTCAGAGAGCACCGTCTTGCCGATGGTGTCGCGCATGCGCACCCGGTTGGCGGCGATATCGATCAGCTCATGGGTCTGGCGGTCGATACTCACGAACGATGGTTTGAGCTCACCTGTTTCAGTGTTCGCGAGGTCTACGATACGGCCGAGGTTGCCAGTTTCTTTCAGGTTACGTTTATCCTCTTCGGTGAAACGGTGCCCCTTGTATTCGAGGTCGAGGTTGGGGGCGGTCTGCACCAAGTGCGGTACAAGGCGCACCGTGCCGTCTTCCTGCACCTTGAAGGCGAGACGGGCGGCGGTCTCGAAGGTCTGTCCGTCGAATTTCGGGGCGACACTCACCAAGTCGGACTTGCCATAGTTGAGCATCCGTTTCAAATCGCCAGACTTCTCCAGCTCGTCGCGTTTGATGCCCCATTTCTCTTCCAGCTCCTGCCAGTTGATTTTGCTCTCGTCGATGGGCTTGTAGGTACTTTCCTTTTTCTGACTGTTGCCGTCATTCGTTTTCTCTTGACCGGCGGCACCTTGTGCTGCCTGCGGCTGTTCTTGTTTCTCTTTCATTTCTTCTGTCGGGTTTATGGGTTGTTGATTTTGCTGTTGACTTTGTTGTTGTTCTTCCTGTACTGCCTTATGATAAGGCGTCATGTCGATTTTGTGCGGGGCGAGCAGTTCGCGGTTGCCCTCGGGATTTTTGAGCAGGTCTTTCATCACTTCGATGAGTTTGTCCGCCTGCTCGGCCGCCACACGGTAGAAGCCGAAGCGGGAGGGCTCCTTGCACTGCCGCATGAAGTTGAGGAAGAAGTTGTCCAAGATGTCGCCCCCGCGGTCGAACTTCAGGAAGTCCTGAGCGTGTTCCACTTTCGGAGGCACACGCTTGGGTGTTCCGTCACTGCCGAGGCCGGCGATGACACCGATTTCTCCCGTCTTCTCGTCGCGGACGAGCAAGACGTCCTGTTCTTTTGTTTTCTTTGCCATTTTTACTTACGTTTATTTTGTTGTTTATTCATTGATTGTTTGTCTATTTATTCAATCATTCATCATAAGCCCTTATCATATTTTGAATTGTTCCATTGTGTCCGGTAGCTTCCTACCTGACGGTTTTATATACTTTTCGATAAAGTCATGCACATCGTGGAGCTTATAATAGATCTTATGCTTCAGCTGAAAATAGGGAATCATTTTCGAAGTACGGTAACGCTGCAAGGTCCGTTTGCTGACGTGAAGGAGGTCGCACAGGTCTTGGTTGTCCAACAGATGCTCACACTCTTCTTGATGCGAAGCATGCAGTTCCTCATCAATCTTATGCACGATCAACTCCAATTCTTTGTCCTGTCTGTTGAGGTGTTCCGAGATGTCTCGTATCATTTCTAAAAGCCTCGTGTCATAGTCTCTGTTCCTCATATACAATCATTTAGGTGAGACTTTACCTGTACGCAGGTTGAAATAATGCCGTAGTTCCTCGATGGTGGCAGGATCGCCCTTGAGACGTCCCTCATCGATGATGCGCCCGACTTCGCGGGCGGAATAGAGATACTTGCCGCGCAGGATGACGAAGTCGATACGCTTCTCGCTGCGCAGGCGTTGCAGGGTTCGGGTACTGATATGCAGGATTTCCGCTGCTTCACGGGTGTTAAGCAGGGGGTCGGGAATCCCTTGCACACCTCGGGTTGCCTCCAGTCTTTCAATATGAGAGGCAATGCTTTCGATGCGGCCCATCAGCTGCTGATAGGCGACGCTTTCTATTGTGATTACTTCCATATTCATCATTTTAGTGAACTTATACCTGAATTGTCGGATAGACTGTGGCAACGTTCCCCAAGCATTTTTTGCAGGTCACTTTCCCTGTAAAGGATTTTCCCGCCTAAACGGAAAAAGGGAAGGTTGCCGCTGTGCCGGTACTCCTGCAGGGTTCTGCGACTGACCCGCAGCAGTGCCGATACGTCCCTGTCGGTGAGATACCGCTCGCCGTTGAGTGGTGGGCGGCAATTCCCCCAAAAAGATGATAGTCCCTTATGAATATTCTCGAAAGAGTGGAGCAGGGAGAATATCGGTTCGTCTTGTTCGGTCAATACATTTTCTTTCATTTGTCTGTGGATATAGCGGTGTCATATTTTTTCTTGTTTATGGGTCTCTTCTTTGCAGCTTAGCAGAAAGTCCTCGATATCCTTTGCCTTGTAATAGAACTTACGTCCTATTTGGGCATAGTTCAGACGCCTACTGTTTCTGAGTGTCTGCAGGCGGCGGGGACTGATGTGCAACCGACGGCAGACGCCTTCACCGTCCAGCCAAGCATTCGCTGGTTTTCCGTTGTTCATCGCACAGAGCGCGTTGACTTGTTTTTCCAAAGCAAGAGCATCCGATACGATCTTCTCGAATGTCTTTTTCTCAATGATAATTACTTCCATTTCTGTTTTGTTTAATGAATACATTACAAAATTATAGCATTATCTGCATTCTCGGTCTGTTTTGGTAGCATGTGGCAGCTTGTGGCGTCGTTACGAAGACAATAGAGACAACAAAATGACAGAAAACAACTCGGGCGGACAGTTTTTCTGGTGAAAACCGTCCGCCCGTTGTCGTTCTTTTTCGTTTCTCGGATTTTGTTTCTTGAATAGCGTATTCGAATAGTGTGTGTCGTTATTCTTGTTTGTTCAGCATTCCAATCCGCTACTGATGCAAAGCATGAGAGAGGCAGCCTGTTTGTTCTCTCTTGTTATCCGTTGTATTATCCACCTGCGAAACTTTGCCGCAAATCCCGTATGAAGATAAAAGGATATGGCGATGATGGCCTCCAAGGAATACACCTCGGCAGCATGACCGTTTTCAAGAGGCATATATCTCGTGCTGTGGCAGGTTGGTATTGCCCTGTCTTTCAGCACGCGGTTGATGGCTGCCCGTATCTCACCCTGCGTGGCGTAGAAGAGTTCCGCCAGTTCCCACTCGCTCATCCAGATGGCGGCACCGGTGATACAAAATTCATTCTCTTTCAAATAAATGATGTCTCGTTGTTTCATAGTTCGTTCCTCCTTATAATATTATAGGTGTTGTATTCGGATATATCTATAAAAGGTATTGACATCATTACACGAAAGCCTCAGAGGTGACAAATTCACCAATATCAGCAAGTTTTTCAGATAGTACATTCATTTCCTTGTTCAGCTTCTCATTGGTAATCTTGGCGTATATCTGTGTGCTGGAGATACACTTGTGCCCCAGTACGCTACTGACAGACTCGATAGGCATGCCGTTGGAAAGGCATACCACCGTTGCCATCGTATGGCGCGCCATGTGCCAAGTAATGTGTTTGTGGATGCAGCATTTCTTCATGACGGTACGTAGTATCATTTTGCAGGAATTATAGGACGGAACGGGAAAGACACGCCCGTCTTCGCACAGGCCTTTGTATTTCTTCATGATTTGAAGGGGAATGTCAAGCAGGCGGACGTTTGTTTCCACACCGGTCTTCTGGCGATGGGTGTGTATCCATACACTGCCGTCGAGCGGGTTGGACACGATATTTTCCTCCCGAAGGTTCTTCAGGTCTATGTAAGCCAATCCCGTGAAAGCACAGAAAAGGAACAGATCGCGGATGAATGTCCGCTTGAAGTTCATCTTCGGGGCGTTGATAAGCTGTCCGAGTTCTTCTTTGGTAAGGAATCCTTTTTCTGTTTCCTCTTTCGGCACACTGCAGTCAGGGAATGGATAACGCATCAGCCAGCCGTTTTCTACCGCCCTGTGCAGCAGCATACGGACAGGACAGGAATATACCCAGACAGAGTTGCAATGCAGGTGTTTTTCTGCAAGCAGGTAAGTCTCAAAATCGGTGATGAATGTTGGTTGAATTTCTTTCAATGCGATGTCACTCACATGATAGCGTGATTGCAGGAAGTCCTTTAGGTGACTGTATACGGCATGGTATTTCGTCAATGTGCTTTTTGCTTTCATGCCACAGTCGACTTTCTTGGCATAATCTTCCATGAAGTGGTCATAAATCTTTATGAGCGTCTGGCAGCGGTATTCCAAGCCAAGGAAAGCATTCCTGACTTTCTCGGCCGTGACAAAGCTGTCGCGCTCCATGATTTCCTGATAATGCCTTGTGATACCTGCACGGAGTTTGTCGAGCATCCGGTTGGTCTCCCGTGCCGTTACACTCTTACCAACCGCACGACCACCCTTGATGCCCCAGAGGTTTGAATCAATGGAGAGCTTGCAGCTGAACTGCGCTTGCGTGCCGTCCACGGTGATGCGTCCCATGATAGGTGCCGTACCGTCTTTCTTTACCTTGTCTTTCTTCAAATAGAAGATGACTGAAAATGTACTTCTCATTGCTTTTGTTCCTTTCGTTTGCAAAATTATTTACTGTGGAGCAGTTGTCCACTAAGCAAATCGAGGGGAACGCGGAATAAGAAACCGAAGGATGGGAATTTTCAGCCTAACAGCCTATTTCAGAGCGAATTTCCTTGATTTTCCACCTTCTATCATCCCCCTTGCAGGGGTTACGAATAGGAGACGGAACGCTGTCACTGTTTGGCATAAAGACCGTACACGGTTGGCTTTACGCTGCTTTCCAAAGTCCTTTTAAGTCTTTGATTGATAACTTTATCGCTTCATTTTTCCGTTTTTCATATTTTATATGTACTTTTAGAGGCTAAAAGTGGGTAATTGGGCCTGAAAAATTACGAGGCAGCAACCAATCTAGAAAGGCTAAATGGTGCAAAATGCAGGTTTTGTTCTCAAAAATAGACAAGTAGAAAGACGTGCGAGACCAGAAATAACGGCAATTTACCTATTTTACAGCCTTAATTTTCGCTAGAACGAAGTGAAATTCAGAGCAGATTTGTAAAATAAAAATTAAATATTTAAGTTTTTGAATTGACGGGTTTGTGAGTTGTTAAGTAGATGTGCTCGTGGGTTGATGTGTTTAGATCCACAGAGGTTTCCCCCTTCACTAGCTCACAAGTAGCGGAGTTAACAAGCTAGCTATC
>ERZ772971.1673-NODE-1673-length-12669-cov-20.328682_pt1 | contig 12669 bp, 6 predicted proteins | sample MGYA00511943_ERZ772971 | MGnify/ENA primary metagenome ERZ772971 (study PRJEB29015, sample SAMEA2737929) | human oral metagenome | biome: human oral; feature: human-associated habitat; material: dental | place: China | collected 2144 ... | reverse complement strand
CAACGAAAAACCCACCTCAAAACCCAGACCCCACCAAACTGTCACGAGTCAGGTCAGGCGGAGGAATTACTACGTGAACTCGTCGCATGACCGGGATCCTGCCTGGCTACTTCCGGGCAACCGTCGTCCCTGGTCGGCTGCGCGGCAGGCAGTGCCAACTGTGCCGCACCCCGATCGATGAGACTTACGACTTCTGCTTCTGGTGGAGGGGTCGACATCCGATCGCCGAGTACGCGGCAGCGTATTCAAGGTCGTTGACTGCCCAGATGCATCGCACGCCACGATCATTGACGACACCTGGGTCAGTGACGGTACTACGTTGTCGGCGGTTGCAGCGTTGCGAGCCTTGGGCATTTTGAAGGTATCTGTGCTGGCACTTGCCCGCTGGCTCGACCCCGGATACGGCCCCACGGGAGATTTCCGTGCCGTAGGGAGACAGCACCTCGCCGAGTGGTCTAGCCCGCAAGATGTATGTCCCTTCACGCTTGACGGGATCTGTCCATAGATGTTTCCTCGTCGATCGCGTGAGAAATTCTTGATAGGGGTAAATATGAAGACCACCGAAGAGATGCTTGACGAGATCGAGAACGCCAACAACGGAGATGGCCCGGATCCTGTGGCCACAGTTGAGGATTCTGTCCTCGCAAGAATTGCGGTCGCACAGATACGCCTCCGTGCCGCCGAGCGTGCGCTCGATGAGGCTGTTATGGGAGCACGCGATGTTGACCTGTCATAGCAAGCGATCGGGGACGTCTTAGGTATGACTCGCCAGGGTGCGAACAAGCGCTTCCACACCGGCTGAGAGCTACGGACTGCGTACACTTCCGGCAGCCCTGCGTGAGGTATCGAGCATCCTCGATAGGCATCCCTGGATAAGTCAGGTAGCCCCTGATGAGCCGCAGGAATTCTTTCGTCTGGTTTGGTCCCAACAATAATTGTTGGGACCAAACCAGACGAAAAATCCGCCGATTGATTGATGTTAGTACGGCGGCGTTGTCGACACCTGTTTCCCGAACTCCTGAAAGGCTGTCAGTCCATAGTCACCAAGTTTTCTGTCGTAGGTTAGGGCATTAATCCCGTAACAATAGCGAAACATTTCTTTGTCGTGATCAGAAATTGCGTCTGAAGTGAGAATGTAATGCGGACTCACATTCTCGCTCCAGCGTGCTGCGAAAACATCCTGAAGAAGCGCCTGTAAGTCGGGATCAGACAAGCTGTATCCAATGAAAAGAAAGGTGCGAGTCCACATTAAAGCGCGAACAATGTCAAGCGCGATCGATCCATACCTATGTAGGCGTGCATAGTCGGACCGAGTTAAAATGATCTTGGCCGACTCATCAAGTGATCCGTGAAGTTTAATTATAGTGGGCTCGTTTTTGCGGATGTTTGAATCTATTTCCTCGCTCGTATATGGTAAAGTTGCGTACGCAAACCCGCTCGCACTTTCGAGGATTTTATCGTAATTGGTGGTGATGATGACCGAAGGGTCGATTTCCCCAATGCTGCTGTGCCAGTCGGATGGCAAGAAAGGGTGTTCGCGTGGTCCCTGCACGGCCGACCTTAAAGCGGTTGTGAGATCGCTAGTCCGACCTTTCTCATTTGCCGAATACTTAAGAAGTTCGGCGGCATCGAGAAGCCGATGAGAATTCAGAAGCTCCTTAAACATGGTGAACTTCTTTTTGTCTGTACTATCGAGGTTAATTGCTTGCGCCAATCGCTCAAGCAGTATATTCCATGTCGGAGGAGATTCGTTGAGCCTGTTTTTACAGCTTGCAGAAACTCCGGATCCAACAAATAGAACGAGCGACTTATTAGCGGCGATTTGAATGAGGTCGTCCGGCCAAACTGTGTTAGGCATTCTTGAGTCCCATATTGGTAAGGATATTGGCGAAGATGGCATCAAGCTGCTTAACATACTTGTCGCGTTGGGTGGGCTGGGTGCCACGAAGCCCATCTTCATTCTTCAAGTCGGAAATGGGTGAGTGTGCTGTCTGTGCCATGGGGATCATTGCGAACATGTTCGGAACGATCCCTATCTCTATTTTATTTGTGTGCTTCGACTTGAAACCTTCAAGACCTTTTGCTCGCTCGGGAATTTGAGATTTATAGCGATCATATGATTTAATGTTTCTAATTACGCCGGCACTCGTTCGGGAAACGTATTGCTGGACGGTGTACCCTGTCCATCCGTGCCTAATTTGAAGAGCGGAGCGCAGGTCTTCAATGATATTCGTGTTGACGTACTCATGTGATGCTCTTTCGAAGTCTTTCGTCCACTTGGAGAGCCATGTGCCGATGTTTTCGAGGGCATAGAGGCTGAATAGGTCGGCTTCTACAGGTGTCACAAAATAATCAGAGCCGATGAGGACCGATCTATTAAGGGCTCCAAGACTGGGGCTCATGTCAAACACGATCAGATCGGTTTTTATGTGTTTCCGAAGGTTTTTCGCCCACAAGGTTCGGCGGGCGCCACCGTTTCCTTCTGCGTTTCCTCTGAACTCTCCCCATGCGGAACTGATGATATCTTCGACTTGTGCAAGTGCCGGATGTCCAGGCAGCACATCTACGCCAAATCGATTAGACTTTGTTATCGGAATGTCGGGATGGATCGATGAATCGCCGTCTCGAATGATTTTCAGAGGCTCCAGAATACTCTGGGATTCTCCCTGGTCCTCTGCGGTGTAGATCGATTCCCAGTCACCAGTTGTTAGGAGTAGTTGTGTAGCATTTGCTTGCGGATCGCAGTCGATTACTGTAACAGAGTATCCTACTTTGTGTGCGTATGCTGCGAAATTGCACGCTAGAGTAGTTTTTCCTACCCCGCCCTTGTTGTTGAAGAAAGAGATGGCGGTTTGCATATCGTTCCTTTCGAGTTGGTGGTTGGTTCTGTCTGGTGGTGTTTGGATGGGTGGCGTCAGGTTAGAAGGGCGGTGTGGATGCGGCGGAAGTCGGATTCGCGGTCGCGGATGTGGAAGGGGAGGTCGTAGACGTAGGAGACGCCAGAGCCAGGGTGGGTGTGAGTGCGCTCCGATAGTGGCATGTCCTCGTTGGAGGTGGGGCGCTGACGCTTCTCCCAGGCCTGGCGGACCGGAGTCGGCAACTGTCGGCCATTCGCGTCATAGACGTAAGCACCCTGGCCGCGGCCATGGTCATAGTCGTAGAGGACCGCGAACTGGGTGCGGTAAATCGTGCACAAGTCCTCGATCGGCACACCCAGCATCATCGCCACCATGACATCGATCTCCGCCTGCGCATTGCGACGATCCTCCGCCCGGCGCAAGGGAGTATCTACCGTCCACTCCGGACCGATCGACCGCTCGTCATAGCGCTCCAGAATTGGCGAATCAGCCACAAACGACTCATCCCAGCACTCTGCCCACAGGTCCGCGTAGGCGTCGGTGACGCAGTTGAGCCGAAGGACGCGCAGGACGACATGTGTGGTGAGAGGGTTGTTTTGGGGTAGAGCGGGCAGTCTAGAGAAGTCGGGGAAGTAAATACCGGACTTGGGAAGTGCTCGAAGAGTGAAGTCAGCTAAAAGTGACGATAGACTGGCTTGTGCGGCGACAAGGGATCGACCTGTGATCGTTGCGGAGCCTGAGGAAAAAACACCATTAGGGTGTGCCGTTCCAGGTGGAATGATTGCCGGGATGAGCGTTCTTTCGCCAGTGTTAGCTGCCATGGCGCGCCAGGCGATGCGGTAGTGGTCGCGAGCGGGAGAGCCATCCCAGTGGGTGTAGAGGTGGTCGTAGGTGGTGCGGTCGCCCGCAGGCTTGTACTGGGTGATAGGTTCAGCGTTTGCGGGAAGGACTTCCAGGTCGGTGGAGGTCCAGTCCTTATTACTGCGCATGGTTTCGTTTGGCTGTTTGTACAGCGGCGTGGAAACGTGAAGGTGAGGTCCTTGGAGTATAGCGTCGTTCCACGAGGCCGGTCCCCACCGTCTTGAGAACAATCCATTTTGGAAGTCTGTTGTTTCATTCCATCCAGTCGAGAATCGAAGGTTGAGGGCGCCGATGCGCGGTTGGGTGGCCAGTGTCATGAGTGTGCGCGATGCTGCCGAGTTAACCGTCGAGACCATAGGGGTAGAGCGCCAATCGTTGGCTTCCGTTGCCGCCTGCCAGCCCCGAAGAATCGATTCGTTAGTGTGTTGGATGCGGGCGTTGTGTGGCCGCAAATCCCAGGTGCCCGTGTGTGGATCCTTGAAACCGGGCTCCTCCCCGGTTCCGTCGTGCAGGAGTGAACGCAGAACCGTGTCCGGATGATAGAGAGAGGTTGCGTGGATAAACGAGGGATGGTGGTCGTGTCCATACACGTGTACGCCATACTGGACGAGGTTGTGAATGTCGAAGAGCCTGAGCTCGTTGATGAACTGCCAGTGGCGACGTAAGTGCCGGTAGGAGGCGGCTCTGAGCTCCGGAGTCTTAGCGTCGGTGAAGTGAGTCTCCATGTGGATGAGGGAGGAGATGCCCCGCTGCTTCTGGTGTTCCCAGACCTGGCACATGAAGGCTCGGTAGAGGTCAGGGCGTCCTTCCATGACGGGATAGACGGTCTGGTCGCTGATGAATTCGGCGAGCACCCCGGTATCGGCGGCGCCATCGAGTACTGTGGCGAGGACGCCAGGACGTGCCAGCGTGCGCGGCAGGCGCTCCTGCCGCTCCGCAAGCGACGGCTTCTTCGTGAGCATCCACCAGGGATCACCGTCGGCCAGAAGCGTCTCGACCGACACATCGGGCCTCACCCACGGCGGGTTTCCCACCTGGAGGTCGAAGCCGCCGCGGGCGAAGACGGTGGCGAAGTCCAGCTCCCAGTGGAAGAACCCCTGTACCGCCGTTACCTCCCGCACCACGGTGAGCCACTCGTGTTCATCAATGACTGACTGTACTTTGCGTGCTCCGGCGAGTCCGAGCTCAAGCTCCTCCATAGTGTCCAGCTCTGCCCAGGAGGAAGCATCCACCAGAGTCCCATCGGTGCCCTTGGCGTCCTTGACCTGTTTGCCCAGCAGCTCCTCCAGGGCGCCCAGCCACTCATCGAGGCTCGGCGGCGTCACCTGCGTGGTCAGCGGCCAGAACCACAGCGCGCACCACGCATCCATGACCAGCCGCAGCCGCCGGTACGCCGAGTCCCCATTGCCCAGATACTCTTCGATCTCCTCGCGGGACACCGTTGAATCGGCGTCGGCCTGCGCTTCGCGGCCCCACAGGTCGATGCGCCGCGAGGCCTCGGCCTCCGCCACTCGCAGGCGCCGCAAGGTCATCTCCCACAGCACCTCCGCGCGCCGAGCCAGGGCCGTCAGCCGCTTGGTCTGGGTCTTATTCGGTGCTTTCGTGATGTCCTTGCGCCAGGTCTTGAGGGCCTTGAGCCTGCCGGCATCGACCAGGTCCCGCACCTGCTTGGGGACCTCCACCGCGCTGCCCCAGCCCTTGGCCGGCAGCAGGAAGTGATGGATGCTCCCGGAGACGTCCAGCGTCCCGCCGATCCGGTGCCGGGAGGCGGCATCGGCGTCGTCGAGCACGGCCGCCACCTGGCTCAGTGGTTCAGCTACCGGTGCGGCCGACAACCACGTCCGTTTCTTCAACTGGGAGGTGGAGTACAGGGCCCGGCGCGCCCCCACCAGCGAGTTACCGCGCCGCAGCCGCAGCCCGAACCACGGGGCCGCCAGCCCCTCCACCATCGTGTCCAGCCACAGGGACACCTCCGCCAGCTCCACCGCCGTCGCATTGAGGTCCACTCCGTAGACCTGGTGCAAGGCGATGAAGGCCTTCACCTTCGCCAGTTCCCGGGGCCGATCCTCCGGGTCCACGCGCCGGCCCAGCTCTCGCTCACGCCGCGAGAGATACTGCTCCGCCAGCTGGCGCACCGCCTCAATCGCGAAGGCCCCCGAACCCAGCGCCGGCTCACACACCGTCAGGTGCAGGATCTCCTCCGCGCTCGTCGTCCGCCCATCCTGATCCAGCAGCTCCTCCAGCGCCTGCTGCACCGTGAACCGCGTCAGCACCTCCGGGGTGTAGAAGGAAGCCGAGCGCTGCCGGTCCCGGCCCGAGAGCCGGTAGACGAACTGGCCCTTCTCATAGGTGACGTTGCGGCGCTCGCCCGTCACCTTATCCTCCACCGTCACGAAGTCCTTGTCCTCCAGGCCCTTCATGACGTCCTCGGGCACCACCCAGGAGCCCTTCGAGGCGTCCCCGCCCGGCGCCACCTCCCACAGGCGCTCAGTGGCGAAGGAACCCGAGTAGCTCATGAGCCCCTCGTAGACGGCGCCCAGCTGGTTGATGCCCAGCTCCACATAGGAGATGAAGCCGCGGCCGCTCTTGCTGTTCTCCTTGGTCAGCAGCAGGTGTCGCAGCACCCGCAGCAGCGCCCCGTTGCCCAGGCTCACCTCGTCGATGAGCGCCGTCGCCTCAGGCCGGAACAGGTCGGCGCGCATCGGCTGGAAAACCAGCCCGTCGAAGGTTTCCTCCGCCTCGGGGTCCACCAGTGCGTTGAGGCCGCGGTTGACGAGCTGGAACAGTGTGTCCAGGGACTGGTAGATGTGGATGCCTGCGCGTGCCGATTCCTCGTGTAGCTCCGTGAGCGCCAGCTCGCGCAGGCGGTCCAGGCCGTAGCCGGCGTCGTACTCGGCCGCGCCCACCGGCAGGACACCCAGTTCCGGGCTCGCTTCGGCGTAGAGCAGGAAGATGATCCGGTAGATGTAACGCAGTGCCTGGAGCGCCAGCGGCTGGGCCTGTTCTTGCGGCAGCGGGCCCAGGCCTCGGGCGGCGTGGCGTTGCACCACCTCGTTCGCGATGATCTCGATCGAGGCGCGCACGCCCTCACGCAGGTCTTTCGAGACGCCCACCGTGTGGGCCGCCGAGTCCTCCAAAGTGGCCGCCCACCAGGTCTCGCCCTCCGGGCCCGGCACGAGGGAGGCGGCGTCCAGGCAGGTCAGGGCCCGCTCCACCTCCCCGCCGCGCGTGGTCTCATTGCGCTCGACGACGAGCTGGATATTCACCGCCAGCCACCGACCCTCCGGCCACCGCTCCTTGTCCACCACCAGCGCCCACTGGCCGGCCAGTACCAGGGCGAAAGCCGGGCCGTGCTCGTCGGTCATGAGGGCCGATAGCGCCCGGGAGACCGACTCTACCGGCTCGGCGCCCTCGACCGGCTGGGCCGCCGGCTCGGCCAGGTCCACCGGTTCCCACGCCTGCGCGAGCGTGCACGCGTCCTTGACGAGCAGGTCCTCGATGGTCGCCGCGGGGCGGGCCCGAAGCAGCGCCGCAGGCGCCGGTCCCTCATCCCCCACTGGGCGAACCAGGGTCACCGGCCCGCGCTCGGTCAGGCGGTACTCGGCCGAGGCGAAGCCCAGGATCTCGCGCATGAGCGCATCAAGCTCGGCCGTCGCCTCCAAGGCCGCCCCTGTTGTCGATTCCTCCGCTGCCGCAAGCGCTGCGAGCAGCGCCTCCAGACGGGACCGCTCGGCGCGGAAACGCGACCGCGGCGTCGCCACCGGCGCAGTCCGAGGGTCAGCCGGTTTCTCCAGAGCTTCCCATTCCTTGCGGCGCTCCAGCACCCGCGCCAGGAAGGACTCCTTGGTGGCGTCGGTGGTGACGTAGTGTTCGCTGATCCAGTCCTCGCCCACAACGAGCGCATCCGACGTCGCCATCAGCGCTCCTCTTCCGTCCCGAAGTCCGCCGTCCCGAAGTCCGCTGGCACTACGACCAGCAGCGGCCGCACGAGCGTGTGCGCCGGCAGGTGCTGGGTCATCAGTTCTTGCTCCTCCTTGACCATGCTGCGCTGTGCACGCAGCTGGCGATTCTGAATGAGGGAACCGGCCTCGTCGTCCCAGGCGTCCGCATGGCTCGCCCACGCCTCCACCCGGACCTGCGCTTGAGTTCGTGCCGCTTCCACGGTCAGCCGCATCTGACTTTCGGCCGCATCCACGGCCGGGGCGATGAGCGACTCCAGCAGGGCGGGGTCCGCGGTGACACCCGAGTTCGTCAGCTCGTGAGTCACCCCCGCCGCTTCAAACATGTCCGCGGGAGAGGAATGCACCCGGGCGATCGCCACCGCCTCGGGCCGACGCCCCGCAGCTAGCTCCGCCCGTGCGGCCTCCAGATCCAGGAAGGGGAAGGCGGCGCTCACGCTCACCAGAGAGACCGTCCGGCCCGCACGGTTCGTCAGCGTCCCCATGAGCAGCACCGTCGGAGCCTCGACCTCGCCGCGCACCGCGAAGACCGAGGAGCGCCCGAGCCTGGCCAGGACGCGGTCGCCCGCCCACTCCAGCACCGGGTGCAGGGGCCCCAGGTAATGAGCCTCCGGCCAGGAAGAATCCGAGGAGTCCCGCAGCGCGTCGGCCAGCAGGCGCGCGCCCTTCTTCTGCGTCGTCGCCAGCAACAGGTGCTCCTGGACGCGGCGCTCACGCAGATAGGACTGCGGCAGCACCGACAGGCGGCGACGCAGACCCGCCGGCGGCACCAGCTCCGCAATGTGCTGGGTGGGGTGCTCCCGCCAGGAGACGCCGCCACCATCGGAGCGGGCGAGCTCCTTCTCCTCCGGACGCTCGTAGAGCTCGATGAGGGCCTGACGCAGATAGTCCAGCTGGGTGGCGTACAGCGTCGAGGTCGGCAGCGGGGCGGCAGACCCGGAGCCCGGCGCCGTCGGGAGGGAGTCGGCCGGGGCTCCGGGGCCGGCCTGGTCGCGGCCCGCTGGAGTACCGAGGTCCGCCGCGGCGCCAGGGCGTGCCCCGATGTCAGAGCCCGCCACGGCTGCACCGTCGGCCCTGGCCTCGGCCGTGCCCGTGAGTGTGGCGAACAACGCCGCCATCGGATCCAGGGCCGACCTCTCGTCCGCATCCGGCACGACCTCGTCGATGTCCGTGCCGGCTGCGAGGGCCTCGCGGATCGCCGCCTCCTCCTTCTCGCCCGAGTACAGGCCCATGAGAGAGGCCGCGTCGCCCAGCGCCCGGTGCGCCTGATCCTCCTTCTCCATGAGACGGGTCAGCACGCGTACGTCGCCGGAGAAGCTCGGATCCGAGGGGCTGAGCAGAAGAGTCGTGATCTGCGGGCTCGTCTCCTGGCCGTAGCGGTCGATGCGACCGTTGCGCTGCTCGATGCGGATGAGCGACCACGGAATGTCGTAGTGGATGAGCTCGTGGCACTGAGCGTGCAGGTTGACGCCCTCCGAGGCCACGTCACCGGTCACGAGAATGCGCACCGGGGTGTGCGACTGGCGGAAATCCTCGACGACCTCCTGCTGCTCGACGTCCGACAGGCTTCCATGCATGATGCGCACCGCCTCCTCCGGGAGCCCCAGGTCCGCTCGCAGATGCTCCGCCAACCAGGTCAATGTCGCAATGCGCTCGGCGAAGACGACGACGCGCTCGGTGGACCGCGGCCCGATCCCGATGCGGGCCAGCTCGGCGAGCAGGGCCCGGTACTTGCCCGAGTCGGCGGCGTCCGCCCGAGCCGCGAGGGCGCGCAGGCGGGTCAGCGCCCGGGTCTGCTCCGAGGTGGTCAGGGCCTCTTCACTGGCTGCCCGTTGCCGGCGTCGGTTGACACGCTGGTCGATCGTCTCGATGAGCGCCGCGGGTGAGGACAAGAAAGCTTTAGCCAATGTCCAGGAGAACAGAGCGTCGCCGGCCCGGGCGGTGGCGCCGGGAACTGCGCCCGGGGCCGCCGCGCCGTCGGGCCGGTGCAGCCACACGCGTGACAGCTCACTGGCCACCGCATCCTCCGCGGGCGACGGCATCACCAGCCGGTTGACCGGGACCAACCGCTCCCTCCACCGGCCGCCCACGACGTCGCGCACTTCATCGGAGTGGCGGTGCCGGCGGATGACGAGGCGGCGGACCGCCTCCTTATCTAGTGTGCCGTTCGCGTGCACCGCCGTCGGCTCCAGGAGGCGGATGAGCTCGGCGAAGGACGTGGGGTCGCCGTTGTGAGGCGTGGCCGAGGCCAGGACGAGGGCGTCGGTCTGGCGCGCCAGGATGTCCGCCAGACGATTGTTGAGGGTGCCGCGGTTGGTGACGTTGTGGGATTCGTCGATGACGACGGCATCCCACCGCTGACGGCGCAGGTGGTTCAGGTAGCGGTCCGACTTGAGGGTGTCGATCGAAATGATCGAACGGCGGAAGACCGAGAAGGGGTTGCGGGTGGCCGGCACCGAGCGGCGCACCCGCTGAATGCCGAGCGAGTCCAGGCGCACGAAGGGCAGCGCGAAGCGGGACCACATCTCGTGCTGCATCTGTTCCAGCACATGGCGGGGAGTCACGATGAGGATTCTCTCGCCCCGGCCGCGGCGTACCAGCTCGGCCAGGATCATCCCGATCTCCAGGGTCTTGCCCAGGCCGACGGTGTCGGCCAGCAGGATGCGCGGGCGCAGGCTCGCCGGGTCCAGCGCCTGGCGCACGGCTGTCAGCTGATAGGGGAGCGGGTCCGCCAGGACGCCGCCGACTACCGCCAGATCGGTGGACGAAGCGGGCAGTGCCGTCTTGCGCAACGTCGCCTCCAGCCACAGGCGCGAGAGGCGGTGGCGAGTGGAGGTGTCTGCGACGACGCGCGTGCGGCGCGGATCGACCGGTTCGATGCGGTCGATGCCAGCGGAGAACTGGGCGGTCGTATCCTGGACCAGCTCCGAAAGGCCCTGCACTGTGATGAGCGTGCCGTCGCTGGTTTGCGAGATCTGGGTGACGAGCCAGTCCTCATCGCGCACTCGCACCACCGAACCCGGGGCGACGTCGAGGGACGGGGTCTCCGGCGACGGCGAAGCGGGCGCAGCCGGGCCGGGCGCCGGCGGAGCTGCGGGGGACGGCGCAGTGGAGGCGGCGTTGGGAGGGACGGCTGTAGTCACAGGCATGATCCTAGAGAGGACCACCGACACGGCGGAGCCGCTGCTGAGGCGGAACCGATCCGTGACCTCGGGGCGCGGGTCTTCCGCCAATCATGAAGACTCAAGACTAGTGCGGGCCGTTTAGTGCGGGCTTCCGTCGGATTGGCGAGGGATCCTATGCGCAGGAGCGAGGCACCGAGGTCGTCTGCGTGGTTGTGCTCTCCGAGTCGGTGAGAACTGGCGGGGGCCGGCGAAGAGGAGTCGGCGGTGGTTTCTGCTTCCGATCGGGGTCGGGAGCGCTCGCACTCGTGCTACGAGTCGCGTGCCGTCGAGCCGTGCCTCGTCGTGCAGGCGGTGATTAGGCGGTGATTGTCCAAATCTGTCACAAAGGGGCTCACGAGCCCCTCATGTCGCCGACGGAACCGCGGAATCATGCGGTTTCACGTCGTCCGCCCGCGCCCAATCGTGGCCTTTGTGACAGATTTGGACACCAGAGCGATTCTGGCGCCCAATGCGGCCTCGGGGCCGGATCACCGCCAGTGCTTCGCCTTCGAGGGCTCGCCGCCGCAGAGCTGCAGGCGTGCGCCTCGCCCCGAACCGATGCAGCAGGCCGTTATCCTACGCCCGGCCGTCGATGACAAGGGCCGGCGCATGCGCAACCACGCCAAGTTCCTCGTCGTGACGGGCGCCAATCTCTCCTTGAGCGCAGAGGAGCGCAACGTCGAGTTGGGCCTGCGGATCGACGATCCGCTCCTCGCTCGCGCAGTCGAGGACCAGATGCGCGCCCTGGAGGACGTCAGGATCTACGAGCGGGTCGGCGGGAAGGGGTAGCCCGAACGTCTATTGAGCCGGGAGGCGATCTGACGGCCATCTATTCCCGGCTCCTGGACGGCGAGCACAGCGTGGCGGGCGGCATCGGTGGGCGGCGACGAGCGGTGCATCGCTCCGCCCCGGGCCGGTCGTCATCCCCGGGCCGGTCATCATGCGGTCCAGTGCATCCGAACCACGCGAATCGTCCCCTCGGGCCGGGGTCGCGAGGCAGAATCCTGGTATGGGAATGGACCCTGCCCCTGATGACCGCCTTCGGACCCTGCAGTACTGGTGGATGCTCGAGCTGTTCAGCCCGCAGAAGGTGCCGAAGCCAATCAAACAATCGACACGTCCGGAAGGCCGCCAGGTCATCGAGTGGCGGCCAGGTGAGCCCTTGCCGTGGTGGTCCCTGCGCCCGCCGGCACCGGTGGGCAGAACGAGACGGAGGTGGCAGCACACCGTCTACCTCGGCCTGTACGACCTCGAGGACGTCTACCAGTACTTGCATCACGCCTTCGCCGAGGACCGGGACGCCTACGACGAGCGCCGTGCCGGGGTCAGCGCCTGCGCGGCGGTCATGCTCGACGACCGCGGGGTGCTGATGGTCGACTCCGCGACGCTCTCCACGGCGCTGTGGGCCGTCGCTCGGATCAGGGACTCCGGCGCGGCGCCGAGCCCGCAATGGACCGGCGGATTCTCCCTGGCCGCCCAGGAGTTCAAGGAGGAGGTGGACGTCGTCGAGGGACTCCGCCGCGAGGCGGCCCGGGCCGAGAAGGCCCCGCCCCAGGACGAGGACTCCCTGTGGACGCTGCTGCACATCGCCCACGAGGCCTCGGGGATCGCCGGCACGCCCCGGCTGGCCGGCCAGCGGATCATCATCTCATCGGTCGCCGTCTCCGATCGCCGCACCGGCGACGCCGCTGCGGACATCGACTTCCTCAACAGCTTCTTCCTCGACGACCTCGCGGCCGTGCAGGTGGCCCTGACGGACGGCCGCTGCTCGCCGGCGCTGTCGGAGTACCTGACCGCCGACGCCCTGCTCCCCACCGATCTGCGGTC
>ERZ772971.1671-NODE-1671-length-12672-cov-14.923120_pt1 | contig 12672 bp, 7 predicted proteins | sample MGYA00511943_ERZ772971 | MGnify/ENA primary metagenome ERZ772971 (study PRJEB29015, sample SAMEA2737929) | human oral metagenome | biome: human oral; feature: human-associated habitat; material: dental | place: China | collected 2144 ... | reverse complement strand
ACGACAGGAATACGGGGTTGTACGGTACGTCGCTGCCGCGCAGGTTGGTCAGCCAAGCGGTGTCGTCGAGCGAAGAAATCAGATGCCAGGCCGCGCCTTGTTCTTTCATGGCGGCGCGCACGCGGGCGAGTTTGGCGGCGGCGGTTTCGGAAACGAAGGCCGCGTCGTGCGGGAAAACGGTTTCCTGCGGCAGGGCGGGGCGGCCGGTCCAAACCGCGTCGGCGATGTCGCACGATACGTCCAAGCGGATGTTTTTGGCGGCGAAGGCGGTTTCAAGCTGGCGTTTGGCGGTCAGCGACAGCATGTCGGCCGCCGCGCCCGCCGCCGCGCCGTTCGGCAGTTCGGCGGCCAGCCAGTCGGTGTAGGGCGCGACTTCGCCGACTTTCTGCAATTCTATGCCGCTGCCTTGGAGCTGGTGTGCGGCTTGTTCCCAATAGCGGCTGTCCGCCCACAGGCCGGCTTTGTCGGCGGTAACGACCAAGGTGCCGACCGAACCGGTGAAGCCGGAAAAATATACCCGCGCCTGCCAGTGTTCGGGCAGGTATTCGGACAAATGGGGATCGGCGGACGGGATAATCCAAGCGTCCAGGTTGTGTTCGCGCATGGTTTGGCGCAGGGCAGAGAGTTTTTGTTCGGCATTCATGGGGTTTTCCTTCGGTTGGAAAGGCGGCCCGCGGTTTCAGACGGCCTTTCGGTTGTTTGTTATTTCGTTGGGCGACAGGGACGGAGGCCGTCTGAAAGTTTATTTTTCAGACGGCCTGCCGGTCTTTAATCGGCCCCTTTGAGCATCCGGTTCAATACCGGTACCAGCAGCAGCAACACCGCGCCGCCCGCCACGCCGATGCCGCACAGCATCCAGAAGAAGCTCAGCGGGGCATCGGCGCGGTAATATGTTTTAAACAGCACGCCGCCGAGCGTAAAGCCCAGCGAAAAGCCGAGGAAGTTGAGCGCGACCATCTGCGTTTTGAACGTCGGCGGCGCGATTTTGGTCGAGAAGGACAGTGCAATCGGCGAGAGCATCAGTTCGCCGACGGTAACAGACAGCAACACCAGTGCGAATACGCTAATCGGCATCGGCGTGCCCGATGAAACAAACGGCACGAAGCCGAGGTAGGACAGTCCGACCACCAGCATCGCCAATGCGAACTTCAACGGCGTTTTCGGCTGCCGTTTGCCCATTTTCGTCCAGATGGCCGCCATCAGGCCGGAAAACAGCACGACCCACATACTCTGCATCGAGTCTTTCCACGATACGGGAATGGTGAAGCCGCCTATGGTGCGGTCGACCGTTTCGTCGAAATACACGGTTGCCACGGTATAGACTTGGAACCATACCGACCAAAACAGACATACGGTCAGAAACAAAGGGATATAGGCGGCGATGTGGCGTTTGTTGTCCGCGTCGACCTGCGGGTTGGTCAGCAGGCGGATGAAGTAAACGACGACTGCCGCGATGACCGTGCCGAGCAGCGCCATGGAGAAATTGTCCAAAGTCAGCCAGCCGGCCGCAATCACGCCGCCCAAAGCCGCGGTAATCAGCAGCCCCGCCGCCGCCGCGGTTTTACCTCGGCCTTGCGGCAGCGGATTGGGGACGGACGGATGCGGCAGGTTTTTGCGGCCGCACGAATAACGCCACAGGCCGAACGCCATACCGACCGCCGCCGCGCCGAAGCCGTAGTGGAAACCCAGATTGGTTTGCAGCAGGCCGGTCAGGAGCGGGCCGAGAAAGCCGCCGATATTGATGGAGATATAGAAAATCGAGAATCCGGCGTCGCGCAGCGGCCGCATGTCGTCGCTTTCGTAAAGTGCGCCGACCATCGAGCTGGCGGAGGATTTCACGCCGCCGCTGCCCAGCGCAATCAGCACCAGCCCCAGCAGCAGGCCGTACAATCCGGGCACGATCGCCAGTGCGATATGGCCGAGCATCACCACGACGCCGGAAATGAACAGGGTCTTTTCCGCGCCCCATACGCGGTCGGCAAACCATGCGCCGAGGATGGTGGAGAGGTAGACGCTGCCGCCGTATGCGCCGACGATGCCGCCCGCGAGCGACTTGTCTATGCCCAAACCGCCTTTGTCGGCAGCGTAATACAGGTAAATCAGCAAGATGCCCTGCATACCGTAGAACGAAAAACGTTCCCAAAGCTCGATATGGAACAGGGTGGAGAGTTGGAAAGGATGGCCGAAGAAAGTTTTGTCGGAAGTACCGGACATGATGTCTCCTTTTGCAGAGTAAAGTCCGGAGCGGCCTGATTGCCGCAGGCAGACGCAGCGGACAAGAATTTTTTTGTTATGGGGCGGTTTTAACCGAATCGACGGGGTTTGTCAAACAAGGTAAAGGGAAGAGGCCGTCTGAAAACGGTTTTTCAGACGGCCTCGGTATGTTTCCGAATGCAAGATCAGCGTTCGCGTCCCAAATCGGCGGCGGCGGTAAACAGCACGTCGGTGGACGAATTTAACGCAGTTTCCGCAGAATCCTGAATCACGCCGATGATGAAGCCGACGGCGACCACCTGCATGGCGACGTCGTTGGAAATCCCGAACAGGCTGCATGCCAGCGGCACCAGCAGCAGCGAACCGCCCGCCACGCCCGACGCGCCGCAGGCGCTGACCGTGGCGACCAGGCTGAGCAGCAGGGCGGTGAAGAAATCGACCTGGATATGCTGGGTGTGCGCCGCAGCCATCGCCAGCACGGTGATGGTAATCGCCGCCCCCGCCATATTAATGGTCGCCCCCAGCGGAATGGCGATGGAATAGGTGTCCTCATGCAGGCCGAGTTTTTTCGCCAGCGCCATGTTCACTGGAATATTGGCCGCCGACGAACGGGTGAAGAAGGCGTACACGCCGCTTTCGCGCAGGCAGGTAAACACCAGTGGATAAGGGTTGCGGCGGATTTTCCACCAGACAATTAGCGGATTGACCACCAGCGCGATGAAAATCATGCTGCCCAGCAGCACCGCCAGCAGGTGCATGTAACCTTTCAGCGCGCCGAACCCTGTTTCGGCGATGGTGGACGACACCAGTCCGAAAATACCCAGCGGCGCGAAACGGATAACCCATTTGACCACGGTGGACACGGTTTCCGCCGTATCGGCAACCACTTGGCGCGTGGTGTCGGAACCGTGATTGCGCACGGCGAAGCCCAAAATCAAGGCCCAAGCCAAAATGCCGATGTAGTTGGCGTCGGCCAGCGCGCTGATCGGGTTGGACACCAAGTTCATCAGCAAAGTCTTCAGCACTTCGATAATGCCGCCCGGCGGCGTGGCCGACATATCGCCCGCTTTAGAAAAAATCAGCATGGTCGGAAAAGCAAAGCTGGCAATCACCGCGACCAAGGCCGCCGAAAACGTACCGATGAGGTACAGAACGATAATCGGTTTGATGTAGGCCTCGTTGCCTTTCTGGTGCTGCGCGATGGCGGCCAGCACCAGTGCGAACACCAAAATCGGCGCAACCGCTTTCAGCGCCCCGACGAACAGGCTGCCGAGCAGTCCGGCCGCGATGCCCGCCTGCGGCGCGAGTACCGCCAGCGCGATACCCAGAGTCAGGCCGATGACGATTTGCTGCACGAGGCTGATGCGGTTGACGGCACGAATAAGCAGGTTGCTGCTTGCCATAGTCAGTCCTTTTCATATATTAAAAATAACTTACATTCTAAAATAAAATCCCGCAGCGGTGGAAAAATCCGCTTAAAACAGCACGAACGTTCAGGAAATGACTTGATTTAAGCATAAAATACCGAAGCCGCGGAAACGGGCGGCATTATAAACAGGTCTGCAGCCGCCGGAAACATCCCCTCCGGATATGCCGCGCGGGAAGGTGATAGAACATGCCGTATGCGGGACGGATTTTTACCGGTTTTCAGACGGCCTGCCAGCGTTAAAAGCCGCAAACATCTTCATAAAGATACTGAAAATAATGTTAGAATCTCCCTCTTGATTGTGTGTGAAATTCGTTGCCGAACCTATGGAAAAACTGCTCCCGCCGATTCTGACGACCACGCTCGCCTTGGCCTGCGCGCAGGCTTGGGCGGCGGATGACTTCGACCCGAATACGGCGGAGTACCGCCGTATTCCGCAGAAGCAGACGCAGGGTCAGGAGCAGGAAAAGCAGGTCAAGCTCAAACCCAAGTTCCCCGTCAGGGTCGAAACCGACCATTCTGAAATCAAGAAAATGATTGAAGAATACCTGCCGCTGATTACCCAGCAGCAGGAAGAAGAGCTGGATAGCGAGCAAGTAGGCTTTCTGGCGGAAGAAGCCGCCGACAACGTCAAAACCATGCTGCGCACCAAAGGCTATTTCAACAGCAAAGTCAGCATCCGCGCCGAAAAAGGCGGTTATGTGGTCAGCGTTACTCCGGGGCCGCGCACCAAAGTCGACAATGTCAGCGTGGCGATTCTCGGCGACATCCTGTCCGACGAAAATCTGGCCGACTACTATAAACACGCTATGGAAAACTGGGGCCAGCCGGTGGGCGGCTATTTCGACAATGCCGAATGGAGCAACAGCAAAACCTCCGTCCTCTCCGCCGTAACCCGCAAGAAATACCCGCTGGCCAAAATCAGCACGTCGCAGGCCACCGTCAATCCCGACAAACATACTGCCGACTTGAACGTCATCGTCGAAAGCAAACAGCCGGTTTATTTCGGCGATTTCGAAATCAGCGGCACCAAACGCTACCCCGTCAGCGTCGTGCAGGGCTTGGCGCGGTTCAGGCCCGGGGCGCCCTACGATTTGGATTTGCTGCTTGACTTCCAGCAGGCTCTGGAGCAAAACGGCCACTATTCCGGCGCTTCGGTGCAGGCCGATTTCAACAATATGAAAGACGACCGCGTGCCGGTCAAAGTCAACGTCAGTGAAACCAAACTGCACAAACTCGAAACCGGTGTCCGCTATGATTCGGAATACGGTCTGGGTGGCAAAATCGGCTACGACTATTACAACCTTTTCAACCGCGGCTACATCGGTTCGGTGGTGTGGGACATGGACAAATACGAAACCACCCTTGCCGCCGGTATCAGCCAGCCGCGCAACAGCGACGGCAAATACTGGACGACCAACACGTCCTACAACCGTTCGACCACCCAAAACCTTGAAAAACGCGCCCTGACCACCGGCATCTGGCGCGTGCGCGACCGCAACGGCATCGAATCGCGCCTCGGCTTGGAATTTATCACCGAAGACCGCAAAGTTCCCGATACCAACTATGATTTGGGCCGCAGCCACGCGACCATGCTGACTGCTTCGTGGAAGCGGCAAAACATCGAAACCGAGCTGCGCCCCGAAAACGGCTATTACCTCGACGGCAAAATCGGCGCGACACTGGGCAGCCTGTTTTCGTCCACCGCGATGGCGCGCGCCGCCGCCAAGGCGGGTTATTTCTTCACGCCCGAAAACAAAAAAATCGGCACGTTCATCGTCCGCGGCCAGGCCGGTTACGTTTATGCCAAAGAAGGCAAGGAAGTGCCTTCCTCCCTCGAATTCCGTACCGGCGGCGCATCGTCGGTGCGCGGGTACGAATTGGACAGCATCGGCAAGGCGGGGCCGAACGGTTCGGTACTGCCCGAACGCGCCCTGCTGGTGGGCAGTCTGGAATACCAGTTCCCGCTGACCAAAAGCCTTTCCGGTGCGGTGTTCCACGATATGGGCGATGCCGCCGTCAACTTCAAGAAAATGACCATGAAACACGGTACGGGCCTAGGGGTGCGCTGGTTCAGCCCCGTCGCCCCGTTCGCCTTCGACATCGCCTACGGCCATCAAGACAAGAAAATCCGCTGGCACATCAGCCTGGGTACGCGCTTCTGATGTTCAGACGGCCTGTGCGCACGGTGCGGCAGGCCGTCTGAACAGGCCGCCGTCCGATGCCGGCAACACTCTATTCCGACAACGACATGACGCAAGAACAAGAAAACCTCCAATCCGCCGAAACTCAGAAGCCGTCTGAAAATGACAGGCCGTCTGAAAACGAAAAACGCAGCGATGCCGCGCCGCCGAAACGCAGGAAGAACCGGCTGCGCGGTTTGCTGCTGGTGTTTTCGGGCGTCGCGCTGGCGTCGGCCGGCTTCGTCGGCTGGCTGGCGGGGACGGAGTCGGGGCTGCGTTTCGGTTTGTACAAAATTCCGTCGTGGTTCGGCGTGAAAATCACGTCCGAATCGCTGCACGGCACGCTGTGGCGCGGGTTTTACGGTGAAAACTGGCTGATTGAGACCGACGGTGCGGATGTCGCCCTGAGCCGCTTCCGTTTCGGCTGGCGGCCGCGCGAACTTTCCGATTTGCGCCTGCACGTTACCGAACTGTCGGCGGGCGACATCCGGATTGCGACCAAACCGACGCCGCCGAAGGAGAAAAAACCGTCGCAGGGGCTGCCCGAAAGCATAGACCTGCCGGTATGGATAACGCTCGACCGGCTGGAAACCGGCAAAATCAGCGTCGGCAAAAATTTTAAAAAACAGACGGTATATCTCAACCGTGTCCGGGCGGCCTACCGCTATGATCAGAAACAGCACCGTCTGGACATCGAACGCCTCGAATCGCCGTGGAGCAATTCCGCCGGCGCGGTCGAAATCGGCCTGAAGCCGCCGTTTGCGCTCAACAGCGCGATTTACACCAAAGGCGAATTGGACGGCGAAACCATCCACGGCACCACGCGGCTCACAGGCAGCCTGCGCGATATGCAGTCCGAACTGCTGCTCGACGGCGACGCCGTGCACCTCAAAGCCCGAAGCCTGCTGCACCCGTTTGCCGGCAAGCTGAACGAAATCATCAAAGAAGTCCAGATTAAGGGCTTCAACATCAATCCGCATTCCTTCCTCGACAGCCTGCCCAAGGCGGAATTGGACTTCGACGCCATCGTCGTGCCTTCGTTTTCAGACGGCATCGCATTGGACGGCGCCATCGACTTGTCCAACGAAGCCGCCGGATATGCCGATGAAAACAGGATTCCCGTGCGCTCGATACTGGGCGACTTCACCATCGACGGCAACGGCCTGATCCGCGTGAAAGACACCGCCGTCGAGTTGTTGCAGCAGGGTACCGTTACTGTCAACGGCAGCGTCGATACCGCCGCCGACAAATTGGATTTGGCGCTGGCGGTGAAAAACCTCGGCGCCGACGATGCGGTCAGACAACAGATTGCAGGCCGTCTGAACGGCAGCATCAACGTCAAAGGCGAAACCGGTTCGCCCGAAATCGGCTGGAAGCTCGACAGCGGTTACGCCGAAACCGACGGCCTGCTCACCATCCGCAGCGACCGCAGGCTCGGCCAGAAAACGCTGACGCTGGACAAACTGCGCATCCGGCCCGACAACGGCGGCGAACTGGCCGCAACCGGTTCGCTGGAGCTGTTCCGCCACCGCCGCCTCAAGCTCGACGTGTCCAGCAAGGCGTTCAACCCCGCCCGTATCGACCGGCAGCTTCCCGAAGGCAATGTCAACGGCACGATAGCCGTCAGCGGCGAATTAGCCGACCAAAAATTCGGCGGCAAAATGAAATTCGCACCGAGCACCCTCAGCGGCGTGGCCCTGAGCGGCAGCGCCGACATCCAATATGAAAGCAACTACCTCAGCCGCGCGCTGACCGACATCCGCCTCGGCAGCAACACCATCAAGACCAGCGGCAGCTTCGGCAGAAAGGGCCGCCGCCTGAACCTCGACATCAGCGCGCCCGACCTGTCGCGCTTCGGTTTCGGACTGGGTGGCGCGGTAACGGCCAAGGGTTATGTGTCGGGCGACCTTTCAGACGGCCTCAAAACGTTGGAAGCCGATTTGGACGGCCGCGCGCGCGCGTTCCGCATGGCCGATTTGGTGCAGATAAATACCCTTGATTTCAAACTCAAAGGTTCGCCGGACATCAACCGCCCGCTCAACGCCGAACTCAAGGGCGAACGCATCGTGCTGGCGGGCAAATCGCCGACCACGGTGGACGCGGTCAACCTGTTCGTCAGCGGTACCGGCGCGAACCACCGTATCCGCGGCGGAAGCAGTATGGCGCTGGACGACAAACGCTACAAACTGGAAATCGATGCGGCGGGCGGGTTGAACAAAGACAAAACCCGTTGGAAGGGCATTATCGACGCGCTCGACATCAGCGGCGCGTTCAACCTCAAACTGCAAAACCGCATGAATCTGGAGGCGGGTGCAGACCACGTTTCCATGAGCGCGGCGCGCTGGTCGGCGATGGGCGGCAGCCTCAACCTGCAAAATTTCGTGTGGGACAAGAAAACCGGCATCACCACCAAAGGCAACGCGCAAAACCTGCACATGGCCGAACTGCACAATTTCTACACTCCGCCGGTCGAACATAATCTGGTATTGGGCGGCGACTGGGATATGTCGTACAGCCAGAACGCGCGCGGCTACCTCAACATCGTCCGCCAGAGCGGCGACATCATCCTGCCCGACAACAAACAGCCGCTCGGCCTGAGCGCGCTGGCGCTGCGCACCCGTTTCCAGAACGGCCGCATCGACGCCGCGCTCGAAGGCAGCACCCGTTTCGGCAAAGTGGACGCCACCGTCGGCATCAGCCAGCAGTTCGGCAACAACATCGCCAACGCGCCCGTCAGCGGCAAAGTAAACGTCAGCATCGCCCGCCTCGAAAGCCTGCGCGTATTGCTGCCGAGCACTGCCCAATCCCTGAGCGGCAGCTTCAACGCCTCCGCCGTCATCGGCGGGCGGGTCGGTTCGCCCACCGTCAACGGCACCCTGAACGGCGCAACCAACTACGGCCGCCTCGACGGCAACGTTACCGTCGGCCAAGGCAGCGATTTCATGAATGCGCCGCTGGGCGGGCGGATAAACATCACCGTGCCCGAACTGGAAGCCATACGCAACTTCCTGCCCGTCGGCCAAACCGTCAAAGGCCGTCTGAATGCTGCCGTTACGCTGGCCGGACGCGTCAACGAGCCGCAACTCAACGGCACGCTCAACGGCGAGAACCTCTACTACCGCAACCAGGCCCAGGGCCTGATACTCGACAACGGCATCCTGCGTTCGCGCCTGCAAGGCCAAAAATGGATTATCGACAGCCTGAAATTCCACCGCGGCGGCACGGTCGAACTCAAAGGCGAAGCCGCGTTGGATAAAAGCAACCCCGACGTTAACGTCGACATCGTGTTCGACAAATACCGCACCCTGTCGCGCCCCAACCGCCGGCTGGTGTTGAGCGGCCAGACCAAAGTGCTGTACCACCCCGAAAAAGGCCTGGTGCTCACCGGTTCGCTCAAAGCCGATTCCGGCATGTTCGGCCTGCAAAAATCCTCCATGCCGACGCTGGACGACGACGTAACTGTTGTCGGAGAAGAGCGGAAAGTTCAGACGGCCTCCACGCCGATTTCCATGGATTTGGATTTGGATTTGAACGACAATGTCCGCTTTTCCGGCGAAGGGCTCAACGTTACGCTGGGCGGCACGCTCAAATTGCAGGCGCGTCCCGGCGAAACAATACAGGGCGTCGGCGCGGTCAAAGTCGTCAAAGGCCGCTATAAAGCCTACGGACAGGATTTGGACATCACCAAAGGCGTGATTTCCTTCGTCGGCCCGCTGACCGACCCCAACCTCAACATCCGTGCCGAACGCCGCCTCTCGCCAGTGGGTGCAGGAGTGGAAGTGCTCGGCAGCCTCAACAATCCGCGCGTAACGCTGGTTGCCGACGAAGTCATGAGTGAAAAAGACAAACTCTCATGGCTCATCCTCAACCGTGCCAGCAGCGGCAACGACAGCGACAACGCCGCACTCTCCGCCGCCGCCGGCGCGCTGCTGGCCGGACAAATCAACGACCGCATCGGTCTGGTGGACGATTTCGGCTTCACCAGCAAACGCAGCCGCAACGCCCAGACGGGCGAACTCAACCCCGCCGAGCAGGTGCTGACCGTCGGCAAGCAGTTGACCAGCGAACTTTACCTCGGCTACGAATACGGCATGAACAGCGCCGAACAGTCGGCCAAACTCGTATACCAGCTCACCCGCGCGATTCAGGCCATCGTCAGAGTCGGCAACGAATCGTCCGGCGGCGAGTTGAAATACACCATCCGCTTCGACCATTGGCGCAAACAGAAAGAGCCGCAGGAAACGGCAACAGGGAATGACAAAGCGCAGTAGTTTGGAGAGTATATGGGTAATGCAATAGAGGAAGGCCGTCTGAAAAATTATTTTCAGACGGCCTTAAATGATTTGGAGAAAATATGCTTTTAATTTCAGAAGCTTTGTACTGTAGATGCAATTTCTACTTCACATTGTTCCAATGGGACGCTGACGAATTTGGGACGTCCAACCAGTGCTCCAAAGCCTACACTTGCTTTGATACATTGAATTTCGTCAGCTTTCAAAGGGATGATTACACCACGTTTTGCTTCGGTTTTAGCCCAAATTTCGTAATCCCCCGGAGGGAGTTCTGCACTGATATAGCCGCCATTTCGGATATGGCCAATTAAGTTGTCGTTGGCATGTACGTTGTAATGGATGCCAGCTCCCTTCATTGAAGCGGTACGGTAAACATAAATTTTTCCTTGTCCTTCCGACGGTGGAGTTATGCCAGAGAATTGAGTTCCGGTTGCGCCGCAAGCAGCCAGTAAAGTGCAAGTAAAACTCAGGGAAATAAGATGTTTCAGGTTCATTTTTTTTCCTTTGTGATTATTGAATAAAAACGGTACAGTGAAATCTTTTGAACATTTTCGTTCGTTAATATAAAGTAATTTTTAATAAAAGACAATGGAATGTTTGAGTTTAAAACAGTCAAGTGATGCCATTACAGAAAGAAGGGAGATGGTTTGAATCGATTTGTTTTGGGTGAAATGGATTTTGTTTCACTATATTTAAGATAAAGGCCGTCTAAAAATTTCTTTCTAGACGGTCTTTATCTCTATATCCCGACAGTGTTTGGGTAGCTCGTTTCCGCCGAAATCTTCTCGTTCAGAAAATCAATAAAACTGCGCACCTTCGCGCTTAAAAACGCCCTGTCCACATAAACTGCGTTCAGTTGGACGGTCAGCACCCGATAGTCCGGCAGCAGGCGTGCCAGCCTGCCTTCCGCCAAATCCTGTCTGACCGACCACAGCGGCTGATAGGCGATGCCTGCGCCCGTCCTGATTAATTCCCGTATCATCAGTGTATTGTCGCATTGGATGACCGGATTGAGCGTCAGAATGCTTTTTTCGCCCGTTTCCCGATGCGTGATTTCCATATTGCGCTGGTCGGTGTAGGACGGCAGGATGGCGGGATGGTGCATGGCTTCTTCGGGCGTTTGCGGGGTGCCGTGTTTCGCCAGATAGTCGGGCGAGGCAAGCAGAACGAATTGGATTTTCGCCAGCGGCTTGATGATAAGCGACGGCGACAGGGTTTTTGCCACGCGCAAGGCGAGGTCGAAGCCTTCTGCGATTAAATCGACGTGGCGGTTGTCGAGTACCAAATCGAGCGTCACTTCGGGATAGCGTTCGCGGTATTCCACCAGCCAGTTGCTGATTAAATTGCCCGCGAACCAAAGCGGCATGGTCACGCGCAACATACCCTGCGGCGTGTCCGCCCCGCCTGCCGCCTTTTGCGCGGCGGTGTCGAGCGTATCGAGCGCGTAACTGCATTGGCGGTAGTATTCTTCGCCCGCTTCGGTCAGGTGGAGGTTGCGACTGTTGCGGTGCAGCAGTTTGGCTTTAATCGAATTTTCCAGATGGCTGACGTGTTTGCTCGCCATCGCGGTGGAAATATCAAGCTGCTCGGCGGCACGGGTGAAGCTGCCGCTTTGGACGACTTGGCGGAAAACTTTGAGACTGAACAGGGTATCCATGTTTTCTTTTGGGGAAACGTTGCGTCAATGAAAGGAGTATATATCTACTGCCGGTAATTATCTATACTGCGCAGATAAGATTAATTTTCATTAAGCCTTTTGAGATTGCAGGAAACAAATCTGACGGTTTGGACCCTCTCCCAGGCTTTCTCCCACTTGGGAGGGGGAGTCGGATTTGCTTTTTTAAGTGAGTTTGAATAGGAAATGCTCATATCGTTATTCCAAACCCCGCACAAGCGGAGCGGGAATAACGATGGTTGGAATATCTTAATTTGAATTTACTGTGGCCTGCCGTACGAGGCATTTCGTAATCGGTTTGTTTCAAATTTAAACATCAGGAGTAATTTATGTCAGCAACCTGCGCCCGTATCCAACCTATTTTATTGTCCGTTTTGCGTATTGTAACTGCCTACCTCTTCCTCTTGCACGGTACGGCAAAATTCTTCGGCTTCCCGACCGCCATGGGCAGCGGCTCGCCCGAAGGCTTGATGCTGGTGGCGGGCATTTTGGAAATTGTCGGCGGCATCATGCTGATTCTCGGAATGTTTACCCGTCCTGCCGCCTTCGTCCTCTCCGGTCAGATGGCGGCTGCCTACTTTATGGCACACGCCTCCAAAGGTTCGGCGCTGTTCCCGCTTGCCAACGGCGGCGAATCGGCAGTCTTGTTCTGCTTCGTGTTCCTCTATCTCGCAGCAGCCGGCGGCGGCTCATTGGCATTAGACAATATGTTCGGCAAAGACAAATCCTGATGCACCCAAAGACCGTCTGAAAACAAGCAAAGCGGGTTTTGCAAATCCATTTCCAAACCCGCCAACCGATTAAACTTAAATCAAAGGAAAAACAAAATGACTTATCAAACCTTGCAACAAGCGGCAGAAACCCGCCGTTCCATTTACGCGC
>ERZ772971.1670-NODE-1670-length-12681-cov-8.484714_pt1 | contig 12681 bp, 5 predicted proteins | sample MGYA00511943_ERZ772971 | MGnify/ENA primary metagenome ERZ772971 (study PRJEB29015, sample SAMEA2737929) | human oral metagenome | biome: human oral; feature: human-associated habitat; material: dental | place: China | collected 2144 ... | reverse complement strand
GAAGAAGCCGGGGGCCAGGAGAGCATAGGCCTCGCGCGTCGGCGCACCGACGACGCCGTCGTGCACGGCGAGGCGGGTGATCCGCCCCAGGACGAGAACCTCGTCCCCCTCGAGGGCGACCTCGCGGTAGAGCTCGCACTCGCAGTAGGCGGGGCATTCGCGCAGGTGGGCGACACCCCCCGACGTCGACTCCTCCGGACTCAGGCCGCTCACGGCCACCCGCTCGTCGCGAGGCGCGTCGGCGACCGCCCGGGCGAGGCGGGCCTGCTCGATCGTGGGGAAGCTGAGCGTGAACCGGCCCGTGCTCACGATGTTGTCGCGGGTGCGGTGTCTGCGCGAGCAGCCCAGGCTCAGAAGCGGGCCGCCGAAGCCAGCCATCTGGATCCAGCTCTTGGGGGCGACGTCGAGCTCGCCCTCCGCCGAACGCGTGAGCGCGTAGACGACCTGGCCGGCGAGCGGCGACGGGTGCCACCGCCACTTGTCGAGCGGCAGGTCGATGAAGGGAACCGCAGCCACGGAGCCATGCTAGGGCGTGTTGTGCAAGTCGTTCGAGCCGGTGGCCGACGACGGCGATGCGGGTGGTGGCCCGGTCGGCCCCGACCGGGATCGTGGCGCCGCACCGGCGGGGGCGCTCACCTCGGCGACCGCCCCCGTCGGGCGAGGCCGAGCGCGATGAGGGCCGACCCCGCGAGCGCCGCCCCGGTCAGTATCAGGCAGTTGAGGTGGAGGGCGGACAGGAACGCGTCGCCGGCCGCGGTGCGCAGCGCCGTCCGCTGGGCGGCCCCGGGGAGCGCGTCGGCGACCTGCTGCGCCGCCATGATCGAGTCGCCGGCCGCGGACGGCGCCCCGGAGATCGCCTCCGCCATCCGACCGCGGTACACGTGGGTGAGGATCGAGCCCAGGACGGCGACGCCGATCGTGCCGCCGATCTCCCGGACGGAGTCGTTCACGCCCGAGGCGACGCCGATCTCGTCGCGGGGCGCGGCGGACAGGATGATGTCGGTGGCCGGCCCCTGGGCGAGCGCCAGCCCCGCCGCCATGAGGACCATGGCGGGCACCATGACCGCCCAGTACGGGTTGGAGGCGTCCGCGAACGACACGATCCAGAAGCCGACCCCCATGAGCGCGATGCCCAGGGGGATGCAGCGCCCGATTCCCAAGCGCCGGGCCAGCACCGGGGCGAGCGGGGAGCAGGCGCCCATGACGGCCGCGAACGGCAGGATCGCCAGCCCCGCCTGCAGCGCGCTGTAGCCGCGCACCGCCTGGAAGTAGATCGTGATGGCGAAGGTGAAGCCGAACAGGCAGAAGAACGCCAGGCCGATCGTCGCCGTGCACGTCGCCACGCCCGCCGCCCGGAACAGGCTCAGGTCCAGCAGGGGGCGGTCGACCCGTCTCTCCCGGGCGATGAAGGCCCCCGCCAGCGCCGCCGACGCCGCGAGGCCGCCCAGGATCGACGGCGTCGTCCAGCCGATCTGCGGGCCCTCGATGATCGAGCCGACGAGCAGTCCCAGGCAGGCGATGGCCAGCCCCATCCCGACCGCGTCGAACCGGCCCGGATGATCGTCCCTGGATTCGGGCACCAGGAGGGGCGAGGCGGCGGCGACGGGCAGCACGATGGCGATGTTGATCCCGAACAGGGACGGCCAGGCGAAGTACTGCAGGAGCAGTCCGCCGACCACGGGGCCCAGCGCGATGCCCAGTCCCGCGGTCGCCGCCCACAGCCCCACGGCCAGGGCGTGGTGCCCGGTGCCGTTGAAGATGGTCGAGATGAGCGACAGGGTCGCCGGGAACACCATTGCGGCGCAGACGCCCAGCAGCGCTCTCAGCCCGATCAGCACCGCGATGCTGGTGGTCAGCGCGGAGGCGAGGGAGACGACGGCGAAGCCCAGCAGGCCGATGATCAGGACCCTGCGCCGGCCGATCCGGTCGCCGAGGTGGCCGCCGGGCAGCATGAGCACCGCGAACACGAGGGTGTAGGCGTCGACGATCCACTGCAGCTGCGTGGTGGACGCGCTGAAGGCCCGGCCCAGGGTCGGGATGCCGACATTGATGATGGTGTTGTCCATCACTCCCACGAGTTCTGCCAGGCAGAGCACCGCCAGGGCGACGAACCCGCCCCGGGCCCGGGGCGGCGCCGGGCAGCGGGGGGAGGTGTTTGTTATCAATGACATCATGGTTCTCATTTCTCTGATTCCGATATCGCCGGGGTCGAGATCTATATCGAGTCAGGACGCGCCTCTAGTCCGCACGCAGGGCGGAGACCACCTGGCGGAGTCGGGTCGCCGGGTCGGCATCGTCGAGGTCGAATACCAGCCGGAGTCCGCCCGGCGCCGCGCGGTCTTCCTGCCGTTCGACACTCGCGGCCCGCACCCGGGTGATCAGATCGTCCAGGTCGGTTCCCTCGATGACGACGGAGCGACGTCGTTCCGCCGTTCCGGGAGCGGCTGTCCGCGCGGGTTCCCCGCCGGAGGGCTCAGGAAGGGGATGGCGCGCGACCGTCAGCCGGTACGCCGTGTTCTGGAACGCCGATCGCAGTTCGACCTCGCCGCCCTCCGCAGCGGGATCCGCGGCCAGGGCGAGGAGTCGCCGCAGCGCCCAGAGCGCGCCGTCGGCTCCGAGCGCGGTGGGGGTGCGGGGTTCCGGCGCCGCGGACGCGTGTTGCGGATCGGCCCGGAGGTAGCCGAGGACGTGATGGGAGTCCGCGGCGTCGGCGACCCGTCGTACCACCAGGGACACCGAGGCCTCGACCAGACGCACCGGGACCCCGAGCCGATGCGACCAGGCATCGGCGATCTCGGGGGCGACCACAGCGTTGACCGCGCCGATCAGCACGGCGTCGGCGTCGCCCGCCTGCAGGATCCCCGCGGCGGAGCGAACGGCAGCGCCGAAAGAGGAGAAGTCGGAGTCCACGACGTAGCTGGTGCCGCGCAGGTCGAGGCAGTTGCCGACGCGGCTGGCGACGATGCTGTCCATGTAACCCGGCAGTGCGGCCTCGGTGGTCGAGTCGGGACCGGGCGCGAAGGCCTCTTTGAGAGCGGCGCGCCATCCTTGCAGGGACGCGGCCGGCAGGCCGCAGTCGGAACCGGCGGATTCCAGCAATTCCTGGAACTCGTCGGCGCGGATGCGCTCGTTCCGGTGCAGCGAGGCCTCCGAGCCGGACGCCGTGGCCACCACGGTCGCGATGCGGTCGGGCTCGTCGACGGCGCGCCCGGACAGCAGGCGCGCGTCGCGCAGCGCCTGCAGACTCGTGGCGAGGAAGAGTTGCTGGGCCCGGTCGGTCTGCTGGAGTGTGCTGGGCGGGATCTTGACGTCGCGGAACGGGAAGAGGAAATCGTCGGCCATGCCGGTGCCGGGTGCGGACAGCGCCTCCCACGCCCGTTCGAACGTGCCGCCTTGGGGGAGCCCCTCCATAGCGGGCAGTCCGGGCAGCAGGACGGACGCGCCGACAACGGCCAGCCAGGCATCCCGCTTGGCGCCGACCGCCGGGGGCGTCCTGGACGTCTCGGCGACCAGGACGGCGTGGTAGGCGGAGTCGAACTGCTCCACCAGCACCGACGAGTTCACCCCGCCGAAACCGAATGCGTTCGCCATTGCGCGCCGAGGATGGTCCGGGTGACGCGGCCAGTCGCCGCCGTCGTGCAGAATCCGCAACGCGTCACCCCGCTCGGCGAGGGCGCGATTCGGATGCTCGACCCCGAAGGTGGGGAAGAACCTCTCCTCCTTGAAACTCAGCAGAATCTTCACCAGGTTCGCAATGCCGGCCGAGGGGAATCCGTGTCCGATGAGGGCCTTGCCGGAGCCGATGGTCAACGGCTCCCGGCGGTCGTCCTCGGCGAGCAGCTGGCCGATGGACTCGATCTCGGTGGCATCGCCGGTGGGCGTTCCGGTTGCGTGGACCTCCAGGTAGTCGAGGTCGCGCGAGGTGAGTCCGGCCTGTTCCAGGGCAGCCCGCATGGCGGCCACCTGCCCGCGCGAGGAAGGCGCGTAGATCGCCTTGCCAGCGCCGTCGGAGCGGGTGGCGACACCTCGGATTACCCCGATCAGCGGATCACCGTCGGCGAGGGCTCGATCCAGCCGTTTGAGCACGACGGCGGCCGATCCCTCTCCGGGAACCAGCCCATCGGCGGTGTCGGAGAGGGGATGACTGCCGCGACCCGACAGCCCGCCGATCTTCGAGAACGACACGTTGCCGGCGACGCCCATGTTCGCCATGGCCCCGACCGCGACCACGACATCCAGATCGCCGCGCAGCAGGGCCGAGACCGCCGTGTCCACCACCAGCAGGCCGGAGGCGCAGGCGCCATCCACGAGCTCCGAGCCCCCGTCCACGCCAACAGCGGCCGCAATGGTCGGCGCGAGAGCGCTGGCCAGCACCTGTTCCGGGTCCGGACTCGCAGGCCCGAACCGCCGATCCGCGGCCCGCGACCAGGCGGCCTTCCAAATCTCCGGAGTTGCGCCCTCCGGCGCTCCGAGGGCGCTCATGAGCGCTGCACAGTGCTGTTCGGCGCGGTGACGGAGGGAGAAGTCGGCGAATCGCTCGTCCCCGAGCATGTTCCCCAAGTAGAGTTCGGCCCGGGAGACACGGAGCCGATCCCGGTCGTAGCCCGCCGCGGCGAGGGCCTGCAGAGTCGCATCGATGGCGAACAACTGGGTGCGGTTCGCCCGCGCGACCACATCCCGCTGATCCTGATCCAGGGTGTAGGGGGCGGGATCGAAACGGTAATCGTCCATGAAACCGCCGAGGACGCAGTAGGTTCGTTCGGGGGTCCGCCTGTCCTGGCTGTAATAGTGCTCCCGGTCCCAGCGCTCCGGCGGGATGAGGGAGATCCCGGACCTCCCCTCGAGCAGATTGCGGCGGTACTCCGCCAACGAGGTGGAGGTGGGCGGCAGCACGCAACCGGCGCCGAGGACGGCGATGGGAGCGAAGACGGGGCTCTCAGGATCGGCAAGGGACGGCATGGCGACTCCATTCAGGTGTTCCGATGTTCCCGGGCGCCCCCCACAAGTCGGGTCGGACGCCGGCATCCGCAGTTGCGGTGGAGATGATGTGCCCGGAGAAGATGGTGGTATTGATGCGGACCCGGTGCCGTTGCTCCATTCCGGGTTCCTGGGTTCCGAAGCGGAAGATTCCTGCGGCGTCATCCGAATGGGGCGGGAGGATGTGGAACCGGCCCCGGCCGAAACCGGGGCGTCCGAACAACTTCCCCAGGCACTCAATGAGCGTCCAGTGGACCGTGGCCCGGTCGTCGGGGTCCACCATGTCGAGCATCGCGCATGCGAGCCGATGCTCGTCAGATCCGAACAGGGACGCGGCCGCAGAGGTCCCGACCGTCGCCCTCGGCTCGATATCGACCGAGCAGCGGGATCTGGACAGCAGCGCGACCGAATAGTCCCGACAGTGCGATACCGACGCCTCTGCGACTACTCGGCGATGGTCGTCCAGAATGACAGGGCGTCCGATCCCCCCGACGGTGCCGTCCTTCTGACGGGCCAGCAGCGGTCGGATCGCAGTGAGCCGGTCATCAGCCAGGACGAGATCCCGCAGGCACAAGCGTCCCGTCAGCCACTGGGCGCGTCTACCCGGATGGCGCAGCCGTTTCAGCCCATCGAGTTCGCACCGCACCGGCCAGTCGCGGGTGGGATCCCGGTTCAGAGCCGCCAGGATCTGTCCGTGCCGTACCGGCCGGACCCGCCCCAGCAGGCCGGCGCTGATCCTGACGCCGCGCACCTCGGCGAGGCGGCACTCGCTACGCCGTAGCACGAGAAGGACTTCGACGCGCAGCATTGTCGTCTAGTTTCTGCAGCAGGATCCGGTCGACCTCGATCAGCGGGGTGCCGTCGGGGTCCGCGACATGTATCCGCAGCGCATACCGGCCGGACCCTTCGGGCTGAACCTCGGCGCACCCGAGGACCTCGGTCCTCTCCGCAGGTGGCCTGTGAATAACGGCGCCAGCCACGCTCACCGGGACGACGTGGTCACCGAACCGCTGGAAGACGTCGATCAGCGCCAGTCGACCCACATTGTCGAGCAGCAGGGGCTCGGTGATGAGGCGGGCCGCCCCCTCGGGGAGGAGCCGCCGGGTATCGGAGGAGATGCCGAAGCGTCCCACCAGCACGCCCCGGCTGGTGCGCCAGGCCTCCCGCAGCTTCCGGAAACCGGTGCCGAACGTGATGATCGGCGCGGCGGCGGCGTAATAGTCGTCGAGGTCGAACCGGGTCGCCCGGTCGGCGAGCAGTTCGTTCCAGTCGTACGGGCAGGTGGGCATCGTCCGCCGAGGGGCGAAAACAGCGTGGGATCGCCGGCGCCCCTGAATCAGGACGACGCCTTTGGGACTGACGACGTCGGCGCGGATCTCCGTCTCGATACGATCGGACCCCCCGGTGGATACGGTGATCTCCAGGTCGCAGACCCGGCCCTCGGGGCATTTGACGAAATTCTCGAACTCGGCGGACTCGATCATGAGATCGGTCCGTCCGGTGGCGAGTTCCGCGGCCTCCGCCATCGCCTCCAAGTGGAAGACGCCCGGCAAGGTCGGCGAACCCTGCACCAGGTGATCGATCAACATCGTGTCGAGCCGAGGGTCGAGGCGTCTCGTGAACATGTCTCCGGCGTCGTCCCGCGAAGTCCGGGTCTCCACCATCGGGAAGCTCCCCGGGTCCACGATACTGCCGCGGTTGATCGGATCGGCAACCGCCCGTCGGTCGGCGGTGAGGCAGTCGAGCGCGGAGCGCGGCTCGTTGACGCCCAGCGGGCCGAAGATCATCACCTGGGGATCGAAGCCACCGCCAGCCAGTTCGCGCAGGAAGTGCTGGCACCCCTCCTCTGGCGGCAGGTAGCGGAGTCCCCGCTGCTGCTCCTGGACCTCCCGTACGCTGTGGTGGGTAGCCATACCGACCTCCGCCCACGCGGTCCAGTCGAGGGCGACCACCCGGGTGGAGCGATGACGGCGGGAGAGCTGGCTGCACAGGGCCGAGATCGAGGCAGCGCCCGCGGTGTACTCGGTCTGGCCGTCCATGCCGAAACGCCCGGAGATTGACGTGAACGCCACCAGGAATTCCAACGCGTCGGGGTCGACGGCGTGCACCAGGTTGTAGAAGCCCTGGACCTTGGTCTCAACCACTTTCTCCGCGAACGCGTAATTCTTCTTCGGGAGCAGACCCAGGGATTCCAAGCCGGCGGTGTGGACGACTCCGCGCACACCCCCGTGCCGGGAACGGACATCCGTCATCACCCGGGCGACCTGGTCGGCGTCGTTCACATCGCAGGTCACGTACTCGATCGGCGCGGAGCCGTCCTCGAGCCGTCGGATCGTTCGCCGGAGAAGACGGTCGTTCACGATGCGGCGGAATCGCTGCTGCAGGCCCATCGGGCGAATCGAGGGGTCACTGCGGTGCAGTGCGCGCATGATCTCGGGCTGCGCCCGGTCGAACTCCTCGTCGCTCAGGTCCAGGTACGGCAGGGACACCGGGTCGTCGAGGCGGGACCGGCCCAGAATCACAATGGGGCTCGGCCGCCCACCGACCGCGGCGAGATCGCTGTCCGCCAGCGCGAGTGCGCATTCCAGGGCGATGCCGCGGGAGCCGCCGGAGAAGACGATCGCCCCCTCGATGTCTTCCCGATGGTCGGGGGCCGGGGAGACGGGCACCGGCACGACCTTGATGACATGTCGCTGGTCGCCCAGGTAGCCGACCTCGTCGTCATCCGACCCGGCGGCGAGTTCCTGCACGAGCCTGTCCGCCGCGAGGGCGCGGTCGCCGTCGTCGACATCCACCAGGCAGAGACCGAGTTCGGGCAGTTCCTTGGCGAGACTCTTGACGAATCCGACGCTCATGCAGCCCAGAGCGTCGCCGGTCGTCGCGCCCTTGAGACCGTATCCGCCGCCGCAGCTCGTCAGAACGGCCACCACGGCGCGATCGGCGGCCCCGGCCAGATCCTCGTAGTACTCCCGGTAAACGCTGAACAACTGCGCGTACTGCCGTCGCCACGCCGCCGAGAATTCGGCGGCGCCCAGGGCCAGGGCATCGCGGGAGGGCCTGTAGGCCGCGAGATCGACGATACCGTCCCGGGGGCCGCAGCGCCGGTGCTCGGCGGCCAGGTTCGCAGCGAATCCGGCCTGGTCGATGCCGTTCTCGAGCTCCGGGTCTGGCACCGCACTGACCCAGACGTCAGCGCCGACGGCTTCGAGAAGGGCTCGCGTCCGCTCCGTCAGGTCCTGATCGGCGGCGGGAACGAGGAGAAGACGCAGGCCGCGTAAGTTCCGGGGCGCGCACGGGGACTGTCTCAGATCGCGCACGATCGCGCGCGGAAGGTAGCGCAGCGCAGTCTCCGACTCGACCGGCCCGACCTGCTCGACCGGGGAGGGTGCGGCCGACTCGGAGGCGTCGGTCGTCCTGTCGGCCGCTCGGGCCAGGCGCTGGGCGAGAAGGGCGATGGTGGCGGCCCCGGACAGATCGAGGTCCTCCTCGGCGATGCCGTGACGGGAGGCGAGGGCGGCGATCACCTGGGCGCGCTTGACCGAGTCGACGCCGAGGTCGGCCTCCAGGTCGAGGTCGGGCTCGATCACGTCGTCGGGGTAGCCGGTCGCCGAGGCGAACTCGGCCACGAACTCCCGTACCAGTTCGTCGGCGCCGGGAGAGGGCGCGGGCGCCGGGGACCCCGGCACCGCAGCAGCCAACGCCGCGGAGCCGTCCCGCTCCCCCGTGGCGGTAGTGTCGGCGCCATCCGGCGTCACCGGGAGGATCGGGCCGTCCTCTTCGGCCACTGCGCGGGAGGCGTCGGTCGTCCTGTCGGCCGCTCGGGCCAGGCGCTGGGCGAGAAGGGCGATGGTGGCGGCCCCGGACAGATCGAGGTCCTCCTCGGCGATGCCGTGACGGGAGGCGAGGGCGGCGATCACCTGGGCGCGCTTGACCGAGTCGACGCCGAGGTCGGCCTCCAGGTCGAGGTCGGGCTCGATCACGTCGTCGGGGTAGCCGGTCGCCGAGGCAAACTCGGCCACGAACTCCCGCACCAGTTCGTCGGCGCCGGGAGAGGGCGCGGGCGCCGGGGACCCCGGTGCCGCGCCCAACGCCGCGGAGCCGTCCCGCTCCCCCGTGGCGGCCGGGGTCGCAGGCCCGCTCGCAGAGGTATCGCCGTCACCGGGAGACGTTTCCGCCTCCCCAGCGCCGTCTGCGCGGGGGGCGGCTCCGTTCGGGGGCGTCGAACGGCCGAGCGCGCTGCGGTCACCGGTTTCCCCCAGCCGGGCGGCAATGCGATCGATGCTCCGGGACAGGTCTCCGAAGTCGGGGCCGTACTCGGCCTGCAGCCGCGCGCTGAGCCGCTGACGCGTCTCGGCGACGAATCCGAGTCGATCCAGAGGGACGTTCCCAGAAAGGGCGTAGCGCGGATATCCGGTGACCTCGCTCACGAGGCCCGTCACCGCCCCCGCGGAAATCTTCTCCGCGGCGGCGGGCGGCTCGGCCTCGCGCTCGGGAATCCCGAGGCTGGCCAGGTACAGCCGCACACGGCGTTCGTCCTCGGCGGCCGGGCGCCGACGCGAGTCCATCGGGACGCAGGAGGCGCCGCCCTTCTCGCTCTCGATAATTCCCGACAGCACTCCGCTCGGCCCGGCCTCGACGAAATTCTCGACGCCGTACTCGGCGGCCCTGGTCAGGAGCGCCCTGAAATCGAACGGCTGGACCAATTGGGCGGACAGCAGACCGGCGATATCTTCCCTGTCGTCCTGATCCAGCGCCTCGCCGGTGATACTCGACAGGACAGTTACGGACGGGGCGTGGAAGTCGAGCCGCTCGAGTCGCGCTCGCAGCGGGGCGGTGCAGGGCCGCAGCACGGGAGAATGATAGGCGTGGGTCACCCGCAGGCCGACAACCGACAGGTGCTGCGCCTTCGCGGCCCGCGAAAAAGCGGCCACCGCCTCCCTGGAACCGGATACGACGCGCTGGGCACTCGAGTTGACGATGGCCTCACCTATATCGCCCGATGCGCCGGCCAGCAGCAGGAGGCGCCGGTACACCCGAGCCTCCGCCGCGTCCTTGATGCGGACGGCGAGCATCGTCCCGCGCCGGTCCGAGGGGAGTTCCGACACGGCCTCGGCCCGCGCCATCACCCCGGCGAACCCGTCGGCGAAGTCGAGCACGCCACCGGCCACGTAGGCCGCGTATTCACCCAGGCTGTGACCGATCACCATGGCGGGAGGAGCCGAGAACGCCATCAGCCGGCGGAACTGGGCCACGCTCGCGGTAAAGATCGCGCACTGCATCGCCGCGGGCTCGGACAGCGATTCCGCCGTGGCGCCGAGATCTGTGTAGATGCAGGCCGACAGGGTGTGTCCGTATCGGGAGCGGTAGAGTTGATCGGCCTCATCGAAAACGGCCGCGACGGCCGGATCGCTCCAGCGCAGGTCGGCGAGTTGATCGAGATACTGGCTGCCGTGTCCGGGAAAAACGACCCCATAGCCTGGCGACTCCTGGATCCGGGAGAGGAAAATTCCCTCGTCCCGCAGCGCGCGGCGTCGATCGGCGAAGTCGGCCTGGTCGTCCGTCAACATTTCAGATGATCCCCTTCTCGCGAGCGATGGTACTAATAACGGAGATGGCGCGATCGATATCCTCGTCCTCCAGGATCGTCGTCACCGTGGCCCGGAACCGGCTTCTACCCTTGGGCACGGCCGGGAATGCGGCAACCGACAGGAACACTCCCCGATCCCGCATCCGATGCGTCATCTGCATGGCCAGCCGGTCATCGCCCACGGGAATCGGAACGATCGGCGAGACCCCTGATTCGATGGCGAACCCCTGATCGATCAGCCCTTGACGGAAGGCGATGGTATTGGCCCAAAGACGCTGACGCAGCTCGGGCCGAGTGCGGATGATCCGGAGCGCTGCGAGCGCACCGCCGATGAGGACCGGCGGCGGACTGGCATTGAAGATGTATCCGTGGGCGGTATGCCTGACGTAGTCGCAGACCTCGCGGTCGGCGGCGATGAACCCTCCCGAAGAACCGAAGGACTTGCTGAGAGTCCCCATGAGGATGTCGGGCTTGATATTGAAGTGCTCGCAACTACCCCGTCCGGTCTCTCCGAAGACACCGATGCCGTGCGCGTCATCGACCATGAGGAGGGCGTCGTGGCGCTGGCACAGCTCCCGTATCTCCGCCAGGGGCGCCAGGTCCCCGTCCATGGAATATACGCCGTCAATGACAACGAGCCGATACTCGTGCCCCTGACTGCGCCGCAGGATGTACTCCAGCTTGTCGAGGTCGTTGTGGGGGAAGATCCGCAGGTCCGCTCCGGACTGCGCGCACCCGTCGGCTATGCTCTGATGATCGAGCTGGTCGGCGATGTACACCGCACCGGGTCCGCCGAGCGCGGACAGGGTCGCCACGTTCGTGAGAAAGCCCGAGCTGAACAGGACGGCATCGTCGAAGCCCAACCATTCGGCGAGCTCCTGCTCGAACTCCCGGTGCAGCAGCGTGGTGCCGTTGTGCAGCCGGGCGCCGCAGGTGGACAGTCCGTACTGCTGCAGAACGCGCTGCGCCTCGGCGAGCACCTCGGTGTTGACGCTGAGCCCGAGGTAGTTGTTGGAGGTCAGCATGATCACGGAGTCCCCGTTGGGGAGGTCCGCGATGTTGCGCTGAGCGCCGGCGAGGGCCTGCCCGTACGGGTACTCGCCGTTCGCCATCCCCTCTCGAACGACCGCTGAAACTTCGTGGAAACGATGTGCGTAGTTGGTGCCGATCATAGGGACTCCGGGTTCGTGCGGACAATTCGTCTTTGCGGATAGTAACAGTATCCTTCGCGTCTTGCGCGAGACTTTCGTCACAAAGTTGCTGCGTTCTTGTGGAGAGCGCTACTATCCACCCATGTCAACGAGAGACCATCGCAGGGGCAGGGGGACCGCCCCGCCAGAGACCGCCTCGATCTCGGCGCTGTCGCGCAGATCCGGCGTCCCGGTCGCGACGATCAAGTACTACATCCGCGAGGGGCTGATCCGCTCCGATCAGGACCCCGGGGCGGAGGGCGCGCAGGCCGTCGTGGACCAGGTCCAGCTCATCCGGGGGCTGGTGCACGTCGTCGGGCTGTCGATCCGGCAGGTCCGCCAGATCCTGGCGCTGGTGCGCGACCCGTCACTGAGCCCGGCCGCCCTCATGACCGGCGCGACCGTGACCCTGCCGCTGACGGGGCCCCGGGCCGCCGACGTCGACGAGGCCGAGCTGGAGGGCGCCCGCGCGGCCCTGGCCGCCGTCGGGTTCGACGATCTGCCCGACGCGCCGTACGCGACCCAGCTCCTGGCCGCGATCGCCCTGGCCGACGAGTGCGGCATCGGACTGGACGCCGAGCTCCTGGCCGCCTACGCCGGTGCGGCGCGCGCGTGCGCCGCGGCCGACTTCGCCCACCTGCCGCTGGACTCCCCGAGCCGGCAGACGCAGGCCGCGGTGCTGGGCACCGTGATCTACGAGCCCGTCCTCCTCGGGCTGCGGCGCCTGGCCCACCGCGAGCTCGCCGGCCGGCTCCCGTCCTCCAGCCCCCGGGAAGAGGCCCGGGAAGAAGATCAGAAGGAAACTCAGAAGGAAGAAGGCGCTCGTCATGCACAATCCGAATGAGACCCCCGCCCCCGGGCCGGGCACGGTGCCCGCCGCGCAGTACCCGCGCTTCGGCCCGCCGGAGGTGCTGCGCGTCGTGGAGG
>ERZ772971.1661-NODE-1661-length-12706-cov-12.472295_pt1 | contig 12706 bp, 11 predicted proteins | sample MGYA00511943_ERZ772971 | MGnify/ENA primary metagenome ERZ772971 (study PRJEB29015, sample SAMEA2737929) | human oral metagenome | biome: human oral; feature: human-associated habitat; material: dental | place: China | collected 2144 ... | reverse complement strand
CGGCGAACGCTCCTTCCGGGTCGAATCCCGCCGGGGCGAAAGCGATGAGAACCCCGGTCAGGGAAACCTGGATTCGTTGGACGACGCCGACGGGGCCGGCCCCCAAAAGTTCGGCGCCCGTGAGGAAACCGACGAGGAGGACGACGCTGGCCGCAAGCGAGGAGGCCGCGATCCGCATCCCGAGCGAGTAGCGGGCACGATGACGGAAAAGGACGATCAGGATGAGGCTGCAAGCGACCGTCACCGTGCCCACTCCCACGGCTACGCTTGAGGCGTCGTGCATCCACTCGTATCGTCCCGCCTCCCCGGCGTCGATTTGCTCGCGGCATTCCGGCAGAGACAACGCGCAGTCCAACGGGGTCACCGTGCTGTCGATGATCGTCGCGAGGGCGAAGATCGAAAGCCCCGTGGCAAGGGCCCGGCGGAAGAGACAAAAGGAGCCCCAGCCTGCGCGCAGGGCTCCTTTGCCTTGCTCGATCGAAGCGGATCGACGGAGCCCGGCTTGGAATCCCGCTTGCCGAACGAAGAGCAGGGTGCCGGAGAAGATAGCGACGCCGCTGAGCAAATCTGTGAGGCGGAAGAGCCAGCTCCTCGGATACTGCCGAGCCGCCAACTCGGACAGGTAAGAATCATGGATGTCGAAAGGCCAGCCGACGATCGCCTCGCCTATCGTGCTGATGTATGCCAGAGCGCCGAGCCACAGAAGAAGGGTCGCAAGGCGTTTGAGGCCGCGCGGCGACGGGCGGGCATCAACCATGAACAGTTCCCTGCCTCTCAAACGACGCCCAAGGACACAGCGCTCCCGCCTCGACATCGCCGCAAGACGGATGAAACAAGTCGAAATTTATCACAGCGGCCATAAAATCGCGCGCTGCGAATAAGTAGAAGACGATCGACAGGAAGAGTCAGAAGGCGCCCGCCAAGCGGACTCAGGCGTGCCGCACAGGCACGACGGCGCAGCAGGGCTTTCCGCTAATGGAAGGCTTTTGCGCGCCGCGCAGGGAAATGAAGCCGCCGGGCAGACTGACGCGCCGCGACTCGTTGGGAGGATAATAGTTCGACCCGCGGCGCATCAGGGGCGCTCCGTCCGATCGGCGCATGCGATCGGCGCAAGCGCTTTACTCAGCATACGCTTTCGATCGGCTGGGAGGAGGTTAGACGCGTCCGCGGTTGGGCGCCCAGTTCGGCGCCCAACCGTCGGCCGTCCGCCTGTCGCTTCAGTTGTCTTCCTGGGCCGCCCGGCGACGGGCCACAAGCAAGCCGCCGAGGGTCAGAAGCACAAGGGCCGCGATAAGGAGCGGAAGCGATTCGGCGCCCGTGTACGCCAGACCCGGCGTGTGCAGATTGCGCTTGGACGCCGTCGACTTGGCTTTCACGTCTGCATCGGGCCCGTCCGCGTTGTGGTTCGCCGCGGAGGCATGCGGCACAGAGCCTTCGCCGCGCTTGCGCGCATTGCCCTTCGCAGGACCTGGATCCCCAGTGGAGCTGGGCCGAAGGTCGTCTCCCAGCCTGTTGCCGTCGCTGGGTCCGTTGCCGCCGGGGTCCACTGCGCTCGGAAGCGCGGAGCTGGGCGAGGCGTTGCCGCTGGGCCTCGGGGCCTCAGCGGTTGCGCTGGGCTTAACCGTGGCGCTTGGCTTCGCCGTGGGGCCACTGGGCTTAACCGTGGCGCTTGGCTTCGCCGTGGCGCTTGGAGCAGAGGTGGAACTCGGCTTCGAGCTCGCGCTTGGCTTGCCGCCGTCGCTCGGATTGCCGCTCGGGGACGGTTTCGCGCTGCCGGTGGCGGTGGGCGCTGCCGTGCCGCTCGGGCTGGTCGAAGGCGCTCCCGGGGCAGCGGTCGAAGGCGGCGTCGAAGGCGCTCCGGGGGCGGCGGACGAAGGCGAAGCCGTCGGCTGCGCCGATCCGCCGCACGCCACGGTGACGGTCAGCCCCTGCTCGGCCCCCACGACTTCGGCGAAATCGGTCCTCACAGTGACGGGAAGTTTGATCTGCTTCCCCGGATTCGCGGCGCATTTGCCGTCGACCTTCACCTTGGCGACTGCGCGGCCGGCGCCGTCGGCCGTGATCGTCGCCTTTTCGTTGTTCGCGTCCGGGTCTGCCAACAAGTTGTCCACCGGCGACGTCGTGGATGCCTCCCCCACATTCACCTTGACGTTCTTCGTCACCGACGGCCCTTCTGAGAAGGACAGCCCGCGAAGGGAAACGTCAATCGTCTGGCCGTCCTTGACCGGCTCCGAGGGAAGGGTGACCCCGATGGAGGACTTTGCGGCGCGCGGTTTGAGGCCCGGGTTGGCAGCCAGATACGAGTTGAACTTGTCGCGGTCGAGATTGTCGGTGATGACGGGGGCGCCGCCAGCTGTCAGGGCATCGAACGAGTCGCCGCCGGAAAGCAGGAAGGTGACCGAGCCGACTGTGTACTTGCGTTTGAGGTCGAGCGGCTTTCCGTTGACCGTTACGGACGTGATGCGATTGCCGTAAGGCTTTGCCGGGTCAAAGGTGTACTTCACGTTCCGCGACAAGCCCAATTTGAGCATGGGCCGGGAATTCTGGGTATTGAGGTTGGTCTTCCACTGCTGCTCGAGGGCCTTCTTGAAGTCCGCGCCCGTGATCGTCACATACCCCAGCTGGTTGGAGAAGGGCTGGACGGCGAAGGTCTGACGGTAGGTGATGTCTCCGTTCGCTGAGGGGACGAGGTCGGCGCGCAGCCCTCCGGCGTTGATGGCGCCGATGTCCACCGGCTTGCCCTCTTTCGTTGTCACGGTCCCTTGAAGTGAGTCTGCGGCGAGGTCGCCGAGCGAGGACTCGATGCCGCGGTTGGAACCGGGATCGGGCGCCTCGCCGTTCGACGAGAAGACGCCGCGGGAAAACGCCGAGCCATAGCCCGTGGCCACGACCTTGTCGCCGGCCGCCTTGGAATCCTCCACCGCCTTGTCGACGATCTGCTTGATCGACTGCTTTTCGCCGCATTGGGCCACTTCCGAAGCGGGAATGAGCTTGGCCTCGGAGCGCACAACCTTCTTCGCCGCCTTGTCATAGGTGATCTGCAGGTTGCCGAGGTTGTCGGTGTACGATCCGGAGGCTATGGCCGAGAGCTTGTTGCCCCGAGCCCCGTCCACCATCGAGAACTTGTAGGGCACATGCGTGTCGCCGCCCATGATCCCGTCGACGGACGGGCCCATTTTCGGGTAGTTGTTCTTGACGTCGTCGTCGAGCATGGCGATCACGACGTCGGCCTGACCGGAGTCTTTGAGCTCCTTGGCCATCGTGTTGATCTTGGGAATCGGGTCGTTGAACGTCAACCCCGCCGTGGCACCCGGGCTGAGCTTGTAGGGCACGTCGCCCGCGATGGCCCCGATGAAGGCGACCCGGACGCCGGAGGCCGACGTCCATATCACTTTGTCGCCAAGGTACCGGCCCATGCCGTCCACGTTCGCGCCGAGGTACGGGAAGCCGACCTTCGTGTACCCTCCGGTTCCGTCGATGCGATGCTTGAAGACGTCGACGCCGAGGTCGAGCTCGTGGTTGCCGATCGTCGAGGCCACGGGTTTGAGCTCGTTGAGCGCTGCGATGGTCGGATTGTCCTGCAGCGAGCCGGATGTGAAGGGCGAGGCTCCGATGTTGTCGCCAAGCAGCGTGAAGGACGAGTCGCCGCTGGCGGAGCGGGCCCTGTCGAGGTAGCAGCCGACCGCCGAAACGCCGGATTCGGTGACGGCCCCGTTCTTGCTCGCCTTCTCGATGTGCCCGTGGACGTCGGTCAGGTTGTATAGATCGAGGGTCACGGTTCCGTTCGCCTCGGCGGGCGCGTTCGAGCGCGGGGCCGCAGGCGCATTCGGGCTCGGGGCGGCGGTCGCGCTCGCAGCCGGGGCGCCCGGGTTCGGGGCGGCCGTCTTGGGAACTCGCGGCTGCGCCGGTTGAGTATGCGCCGGTTGAGGCGGCGTCGGCTTGTACGTCGGCCGGCCGTCCGCGGAAATCTGCGAATCTGAGGAGCCCCCGGGGGTTCCGCGCCCGTCGGCGTGAGCCGCAATCGGTGCAATCAGCAGTGATAACGTTGCCGCGCCGCCGAAAAGGGAACGCAGCCGTGTCTTCGTCATCGAATCTCCTCGCGTGAATATGTTGTTTGAGTAACATTTGATCACACCGAAAGACCGCTGTCGATTTGCCACGAGGAGTTGTGGACAAGAAGGCAGCGTTTAGAGCCTGTGCACCGCCGCCGGGCGACTTGGAACCCCGCTGCCGCACCGTCTCGGACCTGCCGTCAGGCCCGCCCAGAACCCTCGGGCTCCAACCGCCGCGCAATTCTGCGAAGCGCGATTCGACCGACCGTTCCTCAGCCGACGGAACGGCCCTCGGCGGGGCCCTCCGTCGCCGGCATCCAGCCGAGAGCAGGCGCGACGTAGTCGGCGAAGTTCTTGAGAATCCTGAAGTTGACGTCCACCCCGAGCGGGTTGGGAATCGTCAAAAGCAGGGTGTCGGCCGCCTCAATCGCGGGATCGGCCTTGAGCTGTTCGACGAGCGCGTCGGGCTCGGCGGCGTACGTCCGGCCGAAGGTCGTTTTGGTGGCGCCTTCGAGATAGCCGACCTGGTCCTCCCCCTCGCCGCGGATGCCGAAAAGCTGCCGGTCCTCCTCGGCGACCAGCGGGAAGATCGTGCGGGAGACGGAGACCCTGGGCGTCCAGCCATGGCCCGCCTCCTTCCATGCGGCGCGGTATCTGGCGATCTGCTCGGCCTGAATCTCGCCGAAGGAAGCGCCGTCGGATTCTTGCACCAAGGTCGAGCTCATGAGGTTCACGCCGTCGCGCGCGGCCTGCTCAGCCGTTTTGTGCGACCCGGAACCCCACCAAATACGCCGCTCCAGACCCGGGGACTGCGGGAAAACGGGCAGCGGAATTCCCGGTTTGTACAGGGCGGGGTACTGTTCTTCCAGCGGCGCCGATCGCGCCACTCCCGCGCCGCGGACGGCCGCCATGAACAGTTCGAACTTCTGCCGGGCCATGTCGGCGCCGTTGGCTTGGCCGCCGCGATATCCGAAGGCTTCCCATCCGCGCTCCGCCGGCTCGGGCGAACCGCGCGAAACGCCGAGCGCCACGCGTCCCTCGGCGATGAGGTCCAATGCCGCCGCCTCTTCCGCGAGATAGAGGGGATTTTCGTAGCGCAGGTCGATGACGCCCGTGCCCACTTCGATGTTCTTCGTCGACGCCGCAATCGCCGAGAGAATCGGCATGGGCGAGGATCCTTGGGGAGCGAAATGGTGGACGCGGAAGTATGCGCCGTTGACGCCGATCTCGTCCGCGGCCCGCGCGAGCTCGATCTGCTGGCGGAGCGCCTCTCCGGCGAGCGGCCCGTGTTTGCCGTCGAGCGAATGATGGCCGAAGCTGAGGAATCCGAATGACTTCATAGTTGAAGATTAAATCATCTTCGTTCCCGTGTCCATATGCGGTGGCCCACGGTTCCGCTCCAAGGCGCCGACTCACAGCGTCGCCGCGAGCGCGGTCGCATGGACAAGGGCGGCGAAGGCGGCGCCGACGGCCATTCCTTTCAAACGGTTCGCGACGGCAGCTACGACGTCGGCGATTTGCGCGGCGACGGCGACGCCGAGAAGCAGCGCCGTCGCCCGCTCATCGGGGGCGGCCCACGCGACGGCGGACACGGCCAAACCGAGCGGGATCGCGCGTCCGGCATACATGGCGGCATAGAGGCGCGCGGCTTCGACATCGCCGCGCACGCCCGAGCCGCCGCATCCCCCAAACGCCCTGCCCCCGCCGCGAGGCCCGTTCAACGCCTCCGGTCGAATCAACGCAAGGACGCCGAATGCGGCCGACCCCAGCGCCATCAGCGAATTTGCGACACTCAGCCATAACGGCATGGTCGCTCCTCCTTTCAAGTCATTCTGTCCTTAATCATTCATTTATGAATTAATCACAATGTTACCCTTTTGACGTGGACGACGTCGACGGCATGACGATCCTCCAGGCAGCGTGCTTCCGCCTGGGCATGGCCGGATCCCAGATAACACAAGCCTTTTCCCAGCGTGTGGAGCGGCTGGGCCTGACCCACAAACAGGTTGGACTGCTCGCAGCCGTAGACGCGGGCCACGCCTCGTCCCAACGCGACATCGCGACTCGCCTCAACGTCGCACCCAGCCTCGTCGTCGCCCTCGTCGATCAGCTCGCGGACCTCGGGGCCGTCGGCCGCGAGCGAAGCGCCGCCGACAGGCGGGTGCAGGTCATCACCCTCACCCCAAAAGGGCGGGAGCTGTTGGCGGAAAGCGCCGCGGCGGCGGAGGAGCTCGACGCCGAATTGCGCGCCCGCCTCTCCCCCGCCGGCCGCAAAGCGCTCGCTACGGCACTCGACGAGTTGGAGCTTTCCGACTGACGAATTGACGCACGGCGACAACGGTTCAACGGCCCGCGGCAACGCCCCAACAGCCGATGACAACAACGGTTCAAGGGCCGACGTTCGCGCCTTGACGCACGCATACAGAAGATCAATGGCCGACGGAGACAGCCCGACGGCCACCGGCAGCGCTCGGCAGCCAACCGCAACGCTTCGACAGCCGCCGGCGAGGAAGCGCGGGGCCGACGGGAGGAAGCGCGGACCCAACAGCAGAAAAAGCGGAGCCGACGCGAAGAAGCCGACCCGAAAAAGAGACAAGGCCAGACGCAAAGAAGAGGTAAGGCCCGACCCGAAGAAGAGACAAGGCCCGACGCAAGCGCCGAAAAGCACGCCCATTTTTGACCTGTAAGTCAAAAATGAATAGCCTCGTCCTATGAGCAGACCTCGAAAGTTCGACGAGGACGACGTCGTCGAACGCGCGATGGAAGAGTTTTGGACGAACGGCTACGCCGCCACCTCCCCCGCGCGTTTGGCCGAGGCCACCGGCGTCGCCAAAGGGAGCCTGTACAACGCGTTTTCGAGCAAACGCGCGCTCTTTGAACGATGCCTCGACAAGTACCAGCAACAGATCGCGAAACTTGCGGAAGGCCTGATGGACCATCCCGGAAGCACCCGCGAGTGCCTGAGGGACGCGTTGCGGGCGGTCGTCGATTCGGATCTGGCTCAGGTGCGCCGCCGCGGATGCCTCATCGGCAACACCGCCGTCGAACTAGCGGGCGATGACCCTGATTTGGCGCGAAAAATACGGAAGATGCAGAGCGAATCGACCGCTTGGTTCGCCCGACGCGTCGAACGCGGCCAGCGCGAGGGCGACGTCCGCCCGGACCTGGACGCCACGGCCTTTGCCGAGCATATGGCGACGACGCTTGCCGGCCTCCGCGTCATGGCCGTCACGCACGAAGCCGAATCACTCTACAGAGTGATCGACATGGCCCTGGCGGCACTTCAAACGAGTTGATCGCCACACACAAAGGATCGCCCCCACAGGGTTGATCGCCACACACGTCAGCGGCTGAGAACACACGTCAGTAGCTGAGAACAAAGGAGAAATATGAATCTCAACCTCGAAGGCAAAACTGCTCTCGTCACGGGCGCCAGCCGCGGGATAGGCCTCGCCGTCGTCCGCAAACTCGCGGAAGAGGGCGCTCGCGTGATGGGCGTCGCCCGCACGGTCACCCCGGAGCTCGAAGATGCGAGCGCACTCGCCGTTTCGACCGATTTATCGACGCCGGGCGGCGCCGAAGCGGCGGTCGGAGCGGCGCTGGCGGAACTCGGAGGAATCGACATCCTCGTCAACAACGTCGGCGCGGGCGACCCCGACGTCATGAAGCTGGGCGGCTTCCTCGAAATCGACGACACCCAGTGGCGCGACCTGTTCAATCTGAACTTCTTCAGCGCAGTGTGGATGAGCCGCGCAGCCCTTCCGAGCCTCCTCGAACGCCGCGGCGCAATCGTCAACACTGGATCCATCAACGCCCTCGTGCCCGCGCAAGGGCCGGTCGGCTACAGCGAGGCCAAGGCCGCGCTCGTGGCTTTCAGCAAGCGTTTGAGCGAAGAGTTCGGGCCGCAAGGGGTGCGCGTGAACACGGTCTCTCCGGGCGGGGTCGGCACCGGGCTGTGGCGCGACCCGGACGGTTTCGGTTCGCGCGTGGCGGCCTCGATGGGCATGTCCCACAGCGACCTTCTCTCGGCGATGCCCACCGCATTCGGCGTCACTTCTGGGCGCATAGCCGAGCCCGAGGAGATCGCCGCGCTCATCGTATTCGTAGCTTCGTCGGCCGCTGAGTACCTCGTGGGGGCGAACATCGTCATCGACGGCGGGACGGTTAAGACGGTCTGATTCGCCCAAATCACGGGGTTCGTAAGGCCCGGTCGACTCTGGTCAGTTCGCCCAGTTTCGGCGGGGTCGCGGGGGTTCGGAAGGATCCCGAAGTATGGAAGGATCGCGAGGGTTCGGAGGGATCACGGGAATTCGGAAGGATCGCCGAGGTCCGGAAGGATCACCGGAGTTTGGAGAGATTGCCGGAGTTTGGAGAGATTGCCGGAGTTTGGAAGGATTGCGCGGTTCTGGCCGACCGGGCTAAAACCGCGCGCCCCGCAAACGCATGCGCCGCGACGCCCACGTTCTTGTGGACGACACCGGGAGCGAATGCGCCCGGCATGTGCCGCTGCGACGCCGCCGTTCAGGCCGCCGAGTTCGGTTTGGGCATCCGACGTCGCAGCGCCCGCAGGTCGGCGAGCCCCACCACGGCGGCTATCGGTTTGACGAGAATTTGCTCGCCGAAGCGGTAATCCGCCCCGCGCACGAGCCTGTCGGCGAGGTCTGGGCGCAGCCCGCGCAGAAGAATTCTCCCTTTGAGCGCGTGCACCGAATTGGAAACGATCGCGACGGAGGCGGCGTCCTCGATCAGAGGGATCGCATTTTCGATGTTCTGGAGCGTCGATCGGCTCTCGCGGTCCAAGCGGATTGGCCCCTCATATCCACAGGCTCGCGCGTAGCTTTCCATGACCTCGGCCTCAGGGACGGGACCCGACACCGCGCCGCCGCACAGCACAAGCACTTCCGCAGCTGCGGAGGCATGCACAATGTCTGAAACTGCGGAGGAATGTGCGATGCATGAAACTGCGGAGAGGGGCGCGATCCCTGCAACGGATGCATCGGCGAAAGCGGCCCGGCTTTCGGAAACGGACACATCGCCCGGACTCTGCCGAATAGTCGATTCGCGGCGAACCGCCGATGCCCGCCGAGAGGCAGCGGCCCGCAGCCCGTCAGATTTGAGCGAGCGGAGCTTGGCGCCTCGCCGTCCCTCGGATCCAAGCGAACGGAGCCCGGCGCGCACACGGTACCGGTTGACGAAGTTCGCGCGGGCTCCTCGGTTCGCAAAACCCAGCACGACGATGGCCTTGCCGACGCCCGCCCCAACGGTATCCTCTTCGCCGACGCCGGCCTCGTCGACGTCTCTCTGCCGCGCTTCCGGAGCTCGGCCGAGTACTTCCGCGCGTGATCGCCGACGAGCTTGCCCGAGCGATTGCCCTTTGGCGGCGTCGCCCCGGCCCAAGCACTTCCTGCTCGCCCGCCAATGCACGAGTTCGCCCCACGCAAGCAGGGCGGAGGCGGCGATCAGGAGGCGGCGCAGCATGCTTTCACTTTAACCGCATGCTTTCACTTTGGCCGTGCTGCACGGCCCGTGGCGCCCGGTCAGCCCTCTTCTTACGTTCGCGCCAGCCCCCTAGTCACACTCCTGCCAGCCTTCTGCGATCTGGCCAGCCCGCGGTATATGAAACCGAAACCGACGCTGAAAACATTGAAGCATGAGATTCGAGAATCGAAACGAGTCGCGCGGCGACGAGCAGACAGGGCCCGACGTTTCCCGCCGCACGCGAGGCGCAGGGGCCAAGATGCGAAATGAGGCAACCGGACGCTGGGGTCGAGACGTCGGGCAATCCGACGTCGGCCCGCAAGGTTCTTCTCGAGCCGGCAGACCCGGCGCCGTCCCACAGGGCTTTTCCCGACCGAACCAACCAAGAACCGGACAGCGCGACCCTTCTGGGGCCGGCCGGTCGGGCGCCGCCAGCGCCTCCATTTCCGTCCGTCGACTCACGCGCATATACGAGGTGCCGGGGCGAAAAGACGCCCGGGTTCTCGCCCTCGACGGCGTCGACGCCGATTTCCCAGAAGGCAGCTTCACCGCGATTGTCGGAGCCTCGGGTTCGGGCAAATCGACTCTTCTGCACTGCATGGCGGGACTCGACGAGCCCACGGGCGGGCGGGTGACGATGCTGGGAAGCGCGACCTCCGAGATGAAGCCGGCCAAGCGCGCGACGTTCCGGGCGCAGCACGTCGGATTCGTGTTCCAGGAGTACAACCTCATAGCCTCCTTGACCACCGCGGAAAACGTGTCGATGCCCTCGCAGCTTGCCGGGCGGCCGCTTTCCAAAGACCAGATCGACGCAGCGCTCGATGCGGTGGGGTTGCGGCGTCGCGCGAATTTGAAGCCCCACCAGCTTTCCGGCGGCGAGCGCCAGCGTGTGGCCATCGCCCGCGTGATGGCCAGCGAGCCGCGCATCGTCTTCGCCGACGAGCCCACCGGCGCATTGGACCTCGACTCCAGCGGCGTCGTCCTGGATTGGCTTCGTCAGCTCGCCTCGCGGGGAACCACCGTGGTCATGGTCACGCACGACGTCGAAGCCGCAGCCCTGGCGGACTCCGTCGCGGTCATGAGCGGCGGACGTCTGGCGACGTGGTCGAACTGCCGCGACGCCCAGCGAATCGCCGGCCTCGTCCACGCCGCCCGCGCACGCTGAAGGGAGGGGAAAATGTCGACCTTGATGTGGAAAGACCTGCGTCACCACGCTCGCCAATGGCTGTGGTCGCTGCTGGTGGCCACGGCGGGCGCCGCCGTCGTGGGGATAATCGTCATCGCGTGGTGGAGCGCCAACCAGTGGTCCCTGGAACACGGCAATGGAAAGCATTTGCGCGCCAGCAGCCTGATCGGCAGCAACCTGGTAGGATACGCGGGTTTGGCGACGGCGATCGTCATATCGACCACGCTGAGCCTGACGGTCACGGCCCAGCAGCGCTCGCACGCCCTGTGGAAGGTGCTTGGAATTCCCGGCAGCCGCATCCGCGCGATCATCCTGTGGCAGGTTGGCGCCGTCGGAGTGATCGGGGGCCTGCTGGGCGGGCTGCTCGCCCTGCCGCTGGCGCGAATCTATCTGCTCACGTGGCGGGAATTCGATCTGTTTCCCCGGAACATTCCCCTGACGATGCCCGCTTTCTCCGTACCCGCGGCGGTGCTCGTCACGGCCCTGTTCAGCGTGCTCGGAGGCCTCGGGGCAGCACGGCGAGCCGCCAACGTGCCCGAGATGCAGGCCTTGCGCGAGGCGGCCGCCCCAACCACGCGCACGAGACTGTGGCAGTGGATCGCTGCCGGAATTCTGCTGATCGGCGTGGTTATGCTGCCTATACTCGTCAATCTCCCCGCCGATGTTCTCGAAGGAGGCAGCACAAGCAAAGCGGAAGTGGCTGAGATAAAATCCCCGGGCGGACGTGCGCTTATGGGCGGGGGCATCGGTTTTATCGCCGCCTTGGCGGCGTTGTTCGTCCCGAATTGGACGCTCCGCCCCCTGCTGGTCCGGTGGACGAGCCTGATTCCAAGCCGCAGCCCAGCCTGGTTTTCGGCACGCGCGAATGCGCGCCATCGCTCGGCCCTCAGCATGACGACGATCGTTCCCTTCGCCATCGCAGTTTCGATGACGGGCACCATCCACGCCACGGGCGGCGCGGCGCGCTCGGGCGGAATGAGCAACGGGGTCAACGGTTTTCTCACGATCATGGTCCCGATTTTCTTCATAGCCGGGATCGGGGGCGTGGCGAACATCGCTATGGTCGGGCGAACGCGCCGTCAGGAGGGGGCGTTGCTCGGAGTGATTGGAGCGCGGCCGGGCGCCGTTCTGCGGTCCACCGCCCTCGAAGGGGCGATATACGCCGGAACCGGGATCCTTTTCGGATTGGCGACGACTTTGCTCAGCGCGGTCTGCGCTACGGCGATGTCGGGAGGCGGAGCAGAGATGTTCGCCTCCGCCATTCCCGTGAAGTTCCTGTTGGCGGCCATGGGAGCGTCGCTGGTTTTGGCTGTCGCCACCACGTGGCTGCCCGCGCGGCTCGATCGCCGCGCCTTGATGGACAATCTGCGCCGGCCGGTGTGACGGACGATCGGCCGACCGGCACAAGAACGGGCTGTCTGAGCCGGTCGGCGCGGCCACGGACGATCTGAGCGAACCAGAACAACGGACGGTCCGCATCGGCCAGACTAACGGACCGTTCATACCGGACAGAGCAACGGACGACCCGTGCCGGCCAACGCGACGGTTCCTCTGCAGCGGCAGTGATAACAGTGCGCCCCGCTGACCGGGGTCGACGCCTGCGACGTCGGCCCCGGAGGCTGGCCCAGTCAAGCCGGGCCAGCCTCCGTTCGCCGGCGGGGTCCGTCAGGCGACGGGCACGCAGACTTCCGTCACGTACTCGTCCGTGTTTTGGGTGTCGGCGGGGCCCACGAGGTAGCGGTTGTACATCGGCCCGGCGAACTCGAGCCCGGAGGCGGCGATGTACTCGGCCAGCTCCTCGTTGACGGGCCCGAACTGGTCGTAGCCGCCGCGGAACGTCGCCACGGCGACCTTCTGCTCTGGGATCTCGCGGATTGTGAGCGGGTCGGCCGCGACGGCGTCGGGCCCCACGGGTTCCCACACCTCGATGTCGACGTCGGCCTCGCGATACTCGAGGTCGTGGAAGGTGGCGCCGCAGAGCCCGCTGGCA
>ERZ772971.1660-NODE-1660-length-12714-cov-2.784659_pt1 | contig 12714 bp, 8 predicted proteins | sample MGYA00511943_ERZ772971 | MGnify/ENA primary metagenome ERZ772971 (study PRJEB29015, sample SAMEA2737929) | human oral metagenome | biome: human oral; feature: human-associated habitat; material: dental | place: China | collected 2144 ... | reverse complement strand
GCATAACTTTGCCGCCGAGAAAACTAAATAATTAAAAATTGCGTATGAAATTAAAGAGTATTACATTTTTCGCAGGGCTTTTAGTAGCCCAAATCTCAATGGCTCAAGTAGATCCCATTGTCAATGAAGTACTTCCTGTAGGTACTGTTACCAATACAGTAGATATGAGCGGTAGTAGCGATGCCGAGCTAAAAGCACAAGAAGAGCAGCTAAAACAACAGCAACAACTTCAGAAAGAGCAAGAAAAAGCTTTGAAGGCTGAAGAAAAAGCAATCAAAGAAAAAACTAAAGCCGAAGAAGCTGCTAAAAAAGCAGAGGAAAAAGCTAAAAAAGAGCAAGAAAAAGCTGCTAAAGAAAAAGCTAAAGCCGAAGCAGCCGCTAAAAAAGCTGAAGAAAAAGCTAAAAAAGCAGAGGAAAAAGCTGCTAAGGAAAAAGCTAAAGCTGAAAAAGCCGCTAAAAAAGCTGAAGAAAAAGCCGCTAAAGAAAAAGCTAAAGCTGAAAAAGCTGCTAAAAAACAACAAGAGCGCTTAGCTAAAGCTCAAAGCGAAGTATCTAAAATAGAAGCTAAAATTACCAAAGCTAAAACTGATTTGGCTAAAGAAGAAAACAAATACAATAGCAAAAAAGCCAAAGGTAATTTGTCTCCTAATGACGATACAAAGTACAAAGGAAAATTACTTGAAAAACAACAAAAAATCAACGAATTAAACCTTGAACTTGTAAAAGCTAAAGCTAAAGTAAACAAATACGGCAACTAATAGCTACCCAACAAAAAAGGGCTATCTGAAATTGTATCAGGTAGCCCTTTTTATATGACTTAATTTTTCAATTAAAACTCAGCACTTTGTGGAGTACGTGGGTAAGGAATTACATCGCGTATGTTGGTCATACCCGTAGCAAAAAGTACCAAACGCTCAAAGCCCAAACCAAAACCACTATGTGTAGCTGTACCAAACTTACGAAGGTCTAAATACCACCAAAGGGTTTGTTCATCCATACCCAAGTCGGCAATTTTTTGTTTTAGCACCTCATAGCGTTCTTCACGTTGCGAGCCTCCTACAATCTCACCAATACCAGGGAAAAGAATATCCATAGCGCGCACTGTTTTGCCATCGTCGTTCAGGCGCATATAAAACGCTTTAATTTTAGCAGGATAATCGTAAAGTATCACAGGGCAACCAAAGTGTTTTTCCACCAAATAGCGCTCGTGTTCGCTTTGCAAGTCTACCCCCCATTCGTCTATCAGGTATTGGAATTTCTTCTTCTTGTTGTGATTGCAGTTTTTCAGTATATCAATAGCCTCAGTATAGCTTACGCGTTTGAAATCGTTGTGTATTACAAACTCTAATTTCTCAATAAGCGACATACTGCTACGCTCTTGCTGTGGTTTGCTTTTTTCTTCTTCTAAAAACCTTGTATTGAGAAACTCTATATCATCACGGCGTACCTCTAAGGTGTATTTTAGTACACTTTTAATAAAGTCTTCGGCTAAATTCATATTATCAATTAGGTCGAAGAAAGCCATTTCAGGTTCTATCATCCAAAACTCAGCCAAGTGTCGTGAAGTATTAGAGTTTTCAGCACGGAAAGTAGGCCCAAAGGTATAGATTTTACCAAGTGCCATTGCAAAAGTTTCACCTTCCAACTGCCCCGATACAGTAAGATTAGTTTCGCGTCCAAAGAAGTCTTTTTTGTAATCAACCTCACCATTTTCGTTAAGAGGAGGTTTTTTAGCATCTAAAGTAGTTACGCGAAACATTTCGCCAGCTCCTTCAGCATCGCTACCTGTAATAATAGGCGTATTCACGTAGAAAAAGCCATTGTCTTGAAAGTATTTATGTATAGCGTATGCCAATGTTGAACGCACACGCATAATCGCTCCAAAGGCATTGGTACGCACGCGCAAGTGAGCGTTTTCACGCAAAAACTCAAGTGAGTGTTTTTTAGGTTGTATAGGGTATTCTTCGGGGTTACTATCGCCCAAGATAGTCACTTCAGAGGCTTGTAGTTCTACGTTTTGTCCCTTTCCTTGGCTTTCCACTACTTGCCCTTTCACTTTTATAGCCGCTCCTGTAGTAATGCGTTTTAGCGTTTCTTCAGGGGTATTTTCAAAATCAACCACTACTTGCAAATTGTGTATGGTAGAACCATCATTCAGTGCAATAAAGCGATTGCTACGAAAGGTACGCACCCATCCTTGAAGGGTAACCTCACCTTCTATAGTTTTTCCTTCTTGTAATAATTGCTTGATGTATAACATAACTCTGTTTTTTTACTTCTTATTTAAAACTGAAAATATATAAACGGTTGCAAATCGGTAGAATAAGCTTGGTAACATATCAGTACCACTACCAAGGCTATAGCCACTTTCACCACGTAATGGCTTTCGGCAAAAATATGTTCTATTTCATCTTTCCAACGCTGTGGTAGCCAGTGTGTAATATAACCTATTAGAATAATCCCAAAAGCAACATTGTTGTATTTAATAATTTGCATCGCCGAAGCCCAATGCATATTGTGCATCACTTGGTCAAACCATTGCTGTACGCTCTCCATATCGTTACTGCGGAAGAATATACGGGTAAAAGTAATAAAAGCAAACGTAAATGCTATTTTCCAAAAACGAGCAATCCACAGTTGGCTATTCTCATACGGACTCACTTTGCGCCAATACTTATAAGCTACTACTCCCAAGCCGTTAAGTCCGCCCCAAATAGCAAATTTCCAAGCTGCCCCGTGCCACAGCCCCCCGATGAGCATCGTGAGCATTATATTGATATTGGTAGTTAAATAACGTTCAAAAGGCTTATACACCAAGGCAACTATAGAGCCTATAATAAGCAGCAAGCCCGTAATAATCGTAAAAGTACTATTACCAATAGCCACTACCAAAATAACTACAAATAGTAGCGAAAATACAAACGTACCCAAAGAACTATTGCGATTACCTCCCAAAGGAATGTAAAGATAATCTTTCAACCAAGTAGAAAGCGAAATATGCCAACGTTTCCAAAAATCACCGCAGTTCAAAGCCTTGTAAGGCGAATTAAAGTTCGTAGGAAGGTGAAAGCCCATCAAGAGTGCCACCCCTATAGCAATATCGGTATAGCCCGAAAAATCACCATAAATCTGCAGCGAATAGCCTATAAGTGCCGAAAGATTCGCAAAGCCCGTATACATTGTAGGGGCATCAAACACCTTATCCAAGAAATGCAATGCTATAAAGTCTGCAAAAATCATTTTCTTGATAAGCCCTTTTAGTATCAAAAAGATAGCTTTGTTAAACTCCTCTTTGCTAATGCGCGTTTTTTTCAGAATTTGTGGTACAAACTCTTCAGCACGCACTATAGGACCCGCTACCAGTTGCGGAAAGAAACTCACATAAAAACCAAAATCTAATATAGAGCTTAAAGGTTTTATTTTATTTCTATACACATCCATTGTATAGCTAATCGTTTGGAAGGTATAGAACGAAATCCCTACAGGCAAGATAATTTTATCTACCGTAAAATATCCTTTATTGCTAAAACCATTAGCCCAATAAGCCAAGTAATTGAACGTTTGGTGATGCGTTTGAAACAACGCGTTGTAAGTATCTGTAAAAAAGTAAGCGTATTTAAAATAGCTCAGCACCAGCAAGTTCAAACAAACGCTTATAGTTACAGCTATTCTCCTACGTGAGTCCTCCACTTGGCGGTAAATGTAGTGCCCCAAATAAAAATCGGTTACAGTACTAAAAATAAGCAAAAGCACAAAAAGCCCACTCGCTTTATAGTAAAAGTAAAAGCTCGCAAGTAGCAAGAACAAGTTGCGCACGTGCCGGCGATTGTATATAAAGGCGAATACCGCATACAGCAAGGCAAAGAATATCCAAAAGTCTATTCGCACAAATGTAAGCGGATGCTCGGGATTGAAAGTAAAGAAATTATTAAAAAAATCTATCATAGTTTGTTATTCTACCGAGGCAAGGTCGTTATGAAGGCATTGATAAAACACTTCCGAAATAAGTTTTGTTCCCTTAGAACTAAAATGTACATAATCAGAAGCTGCCATTCCTTGCTTCACCCAGTTAATCATAGAGTTCTCACCCCCCATAGCTTCGTACATACTAAAATAAGCTATATCATTCTTCAAGCACTCTTCTTTCATCAAGTCGTTGAGTTTAGGCAAAAAAGGATACGTAATTCGCTTGCCATTGCGCGAAGTTGTCATATCACCAGGCCCCAAAAGCATAAACATAGCCGTAGGGTTGGCACGTTTCACCAATTTCATGTTGAATATAAGTCCCTCAACATACTCCCTCAGCTGTGCTTCAGTTTTCATATAAGGTATTGTATTGCCACCGTACTGAAAGATAAAAACATCAGGCTTGCGTTCCTCGCTCATCTGCCTATAGTTTTCGTAATTCATACGCGTAAATATACGTCCTGCCTCACCGCGCATCGCCACGTTATCCATTCGTATTCCCGTAGCAGCATCAAGGGTAACCCCATAAAAGTCAGCACTTAGCCTACCTTCTAGTTCCACCCGCAATTCTTTAGGTGTATTGTTGAAGTTCAGCTTATAGCTATGGTATCGGTTGTCGGCTATTAAAGTGTCAGAACTTATCAGGTTACCATCTTCATATACCTTGATAGCAATTCTGCTGGTAGCATTGCCATAGTGCAGCCCAAAACGAGTGTAGTGCTGCAAGCGCGCATACGATTTTTTTGAAGGTTTCAGTGTAAACCAAGCCTTGCTTACAGGTAGCGAAGCACTATCTTTAGCATAAGGAGTAAAGCGTGAGTAGGTAGCAAAAAGCCCATACTTGTCGTGCCCCACTTTTTTGCGTTGTTTACGATCAAAGAAAGCATAGCGCACCCAATTATTACTTGCCGTAATATCTATACTATTTTGGTTATACACCACCTTTATAGGAAAAAATCCAGGACCTCCACCTTCAAAAGCCAGCTGTAGCCTGTTGCGCACATAGCCCGTAATACGGTCGCCCTCTATTTGCGAATCGCCGTAATGCACTATCTGGCACGAGTTTTGGCACAACTTGTTCTTCAGCCTACGGATAAAATCCTTAGGATTACCAGGGTAATAAATCTTCCCCTCCTTATTCGTTTCAGAGGCAAGCGTATCTTTTACAATCGTATCAGCCTCCGCCAAAGCATCTGTTTTCTCATCTACTATTGTTTTAGTATCTCTGATGAGCTTATCCAGTGTATTGTTCTCTTTTTCATTTTTAAAGAGCATCCCCAGTATCTCAGGGGTAGGATAACGCAACATAGTGCTGTTGCCAAACACTATGCCCTCACGCACCATACCGCCATCGGTAGTGTGATAACTACTGAAAAGCGTCAACGCAAACAGCGTAATAAGCGTACTAACTATGAAGAGTAATATTTTCTTAGGATGCATATTTTTAGCTTATTAAGGCTTCCCACTCTGTCATCAATCCCTCGAGCATTTGCTTTTTTTGTTCATATTCTTTATAAAAAACATCACTTTGTACCTGTTCTCCCATCAATATATCCATTTCTTTCAACTCTTTTTCCAATAAAGTAATATTATTTTCTATTTTATTGAGCTTATTTTGCACCGATTTTTGTTGTTTTTGCTGTTCAAAGCTCAATTTTTCATCAGTTGTAGCTACATTTTTAGTTTCTACTACAGTTGCTGTTTCTTTGTTCTGCTCTATTTCTCTGAAATTAGCCGCAGCACGCTGTTCCAAATAAAAATCAATATCACCCAAATATTCTTTCAAGTGCCTATCTTTAAATTCGTATACTTTATCAGTAAGCCCCTGCAAAAAGTCTCGGTCGTGCGATACAATTATAAGCGTACCCTCAAACTGTTGCAGTGCCTTTTTTAGCACGTTTTTACTCTTGATATCCAAGTGGTTCGTAGGCTCGTCCATTACCAGCACGTTAAAGTCCGATAGCAACATTTTAGCCAGTGCCAAGCGGTTGCGCTCGCCCCCCGATAGCACCTTCACCTTTTTATCTACCTCATCACCCCTGAAAAGAAATGACCCCAGTATATCGCGCACCTTTATGCGGTTCGTATCGTTAGCAGCGTTGTACATAGTGTCCAACACTGTTATTTCGCCATCCAAGTAATCAGCTTGGTTTTGGGCAAAATAACCCAACTGCACATTGTGCCCCAGCTTAATAGTCCCTTCATAAGGAATTTCACCCACAATCATTTTCGCCAGTGTAGTTTTACCCTGTCCGTTTTGCCCTACAAAAGCAATCTTACTACCACGCTCCACTAGCAAACTCACCTCTTGCAGCACCTGCTTTTCGCCATAGCTCTTGCTCACCCTGTCAATCTCCAATACCACCTTACCTGGGGTTACCGATACAGGAAAACGCACGTTCATCACTGCATTATCCTCTTCATCTACCTCTATGCGCTCTATTTTGTCCAGCTTCTTAATCAGCGATTGCGCCATTGAAGCTTTTGAAGCCTTTGCGCGAAACTTCTCTATCAGCTTCTCCGTTTGCTGTATTTTCTTCTCCTGATTTTTCTGCGAAGCAAGTTGCTGCTCACGTATTTCCTGCCTAAGCTCCAAAAACTTACTATAAGGTTTAGGATAATCGTATATTTTTCCTACCGAAATCTCAATAGTGCGGTTAGTAACATTGTCTAAAAACATCTTGTCGTGCGATACAATTACCACTGCACCAGCATAAGTAGTAAGAAATTGTTCCAACCATATAATCGACTCAATATCAAGGTGGTTCGTAGGCTCGTCCAGTAGCAATATATCATTGTTTTGCAACAACAGCTTTGCCAATTCAATACGCATACGCCAGCCCCCCGAAAAAGTATCAGTAAGTTTATTAAAGTCATCGCGTTTAAAGCCCAAGCCCAGCAACACCTTTTCAGTATCCCCCTGATATTGATAACCACCTATAAGCTCATAATGATGCGTATAATCGCTTAAGTTGTTCAATAAGTCGTGATACGCTTCACTTTCGTAGTCAGTACGAGTTTCAAGTTGATGATGAATATCATCAAGCTGCAATTCCAAGCGTTTAATTTCTTCAAAAGCCTGATAAGCCTCTTCAAGTATCGTACGCCCTTTTACAAAGTCAATATCCTGTTTTAAAAAGCCAATACGCACCTCCTTATCAGTAGCAATAATCCCCGAGTCAGGTTTTATTTCACGTGCCAAAAGCTTGAGCATAGTCGATTTTCCAGCCCCATTTTTCCCAATAAGCCCTACCCTGTCGCCCCCATTAAGCATAAAAGCCACCTCTTCAAAAAGATACTCACCCTGAAAAGAAACCGATAAGTTATGTACATTTAGCATTGCAATATATTTTTAAAAAACATCAATTAATTATTAAGCATTCACCATTTATCATTTGCCGCTTGTCATTAATAATTACAGCCTGCAAAATTACATCATTTTTCTGAAATGAATGTAATAAAAACAGATAAAATTTATAATTCAAAAATCATAATTCATAATTTCATTAATATTTACTATCTTTGTCCCCTTAAATAGAATATATACAATGAAAACAATACGTATCGGAACACGCGACAGCGCCCTCGCCCTATGGCAAGCGCAAACCGTACAACAACAATTAGAAGCCTTAGGGCATACTACCGAATTAGTACCTATAAAGTCTGAAGGCGACCTAAACCTCACCCAGCCCCTATACGAAATGGGGATTACAGGCATATTCACCAAAGCCTTAGATATTGCCCTGCTCAATAAAAACATAGATATTGCCGTTCATAGTATGAAAGATGTCCCTACCCTACTCCCCGAAGGACTTGCAGTAGGGGCTGTACTCAAGCGTGGCAATCCCTTTGATGTATTAGTTTACAACAACGACCTTTCTTTTTTAGAAGCACCCCAAGCCACCATTGCCACAGGCAGTTTGCGCCGCAAAGCCCAATGGCTACATCGCTACCCACACCACACCATTGAAAACCTACGTGGTAATGTACAAACCCGACTAAAAACCATCATCAACAATAATTACGATGGAGGTATTTTTGCAGCCGCAGGCTTAGAACGTTTAGGAGCTTCAAGTGTAGATTACCTCACCCTCGATTGGATGTTACCCGCACCCGCACAAGGAGCTATTGTAGTATTATTGCACGAAGACAATTTAGCAATGCAAGAAGCCCTATTGCGTTTGCACGATGGCAATACCTATGTTGAAACTCAGGTAGAGCGAGCCTTTTTGCGCGCTTTAGAAGGCGGTTGTAGTGCACCCATAGGTGCTATAGCTAAATTTGACGGACAGCAGAAAATATATTTCAAAGGCGGTATTTGGAGCGAAGACGGCAAAGAAGAACGCCTTATCAACGAAGTCCTTACCAGCCTCAACGACCATACAGGCGAAGAACTCGCACAAAAACTAATGGCTTAGTTTTAAAAAATAAATAAAAAAGCGCAACACCCCTACGAATGTTGCGCTTTTTTATTCCCGCTGGCGCAAGCTTGCAGCTTGTGCCCAATTCAAAATTCAGAATTCAGAATTCAAAATTTTCAGAGTCTGCCAAAGTTAATTACTCTGACAATCAATCACTTCTATTCACATTGTAGGGGCGATTGGCAAATCGCCCTCACGAAACAAAACTTTTCAGACACCCTCAACGGGGGTGAGGACTTTTTCTTATTTCTTTACAAAAACCATTTCAGAAGTGTGCTTTTTACCATTATTGTCAGTTTCTGTATCAGTAAATATCAATTTACCACCCGATAAAGAAACTTTTGTACTTTCCATTCCTTCTCCCTTAGGTTTTACTACAAAGTTATTTCCTGAAACGGTATAAGTTCCCTCCTCTGTACTTACTAAGTCACAATAACCTGTGTTCTTTAAACCATAACGTTTAGCAACATATTCTCTATCACTAAATACAATATTTGTGTTTTTTACACAATCTGTAAGGGTTTCAGCTTGTCCATCATTTTTTATACTTTCCAAGTACCAAGTACCTACAAGTTTGTTAGGGGTAACATCGTCACTATCCTTTTTTCCACAGGATACTACCATCATTGCTAAGGCTATTAAAGCCAAACTAAAAATTCTTCTCATTGTTGTTATTTATTAAAATTACTATGGCGCAAAGTAACAACAAATAACAGCGCAGCTTAAAACTTTTTATATAAAAAATTTTACTATTAGTATCTTTTTTTATACTTTTGCTGCCAATAAGTTATTTTATACATTATGGAAGTAGAACACATTATAGAAAAAATCGTACAAGAGCGTAATAAGAAAGGTTATACTTATGAAAATATGGCAATAGAGTTAGACCTTACCACCGCTGCTTATCGCAAAATTGAAACAGGAGAAACTAAACTTACAGTAGAACGCCTCTTCAAAATATCTAATATTTTAGGCATTCCTATTGGAGATTTTTTAGAAATAGAAAAAAATGTAAACCAGCAAGTAAATCACGGAAATGCTAATATATACAATCAAAATATTGACCATTTTTATCAAGAAAACCGAGAAATTACCGAACAACTCATCAAAGCTAAAGAAGAGATTATAAGAGTTAAAAAAGAGCTCATCACTCAGTTAAAAGAAGAAAATCAACGCCTTAAAAGTTTAATGTAGCGTGAGTTTAATTCGTACAGCCCGCACTCCCCCAATTCAAAATTCAAAATTCTCTTTACACCGCACTACTGCGCACTGCCCCCCTCCCTTTTGGGAGGGGGAACGGGGGGTGAGGACTTTCACCTAAGACTAATATACACAGCGCAAAAGTACAATATTATTTTTACACTACCACAAGGTTTTATACAATTAACATCATTTTAACAATATTACTTCATTAGTAGCTATGTATACCAAGTATTTAGCTTTTACTTTCCAGCCTAAAGTTTCTAAATTGTGAGCGTAATAAGCCAACTGCTGTGCATACTGCGGTTGTGGTTCGCCTGTTTTATAATCTATTATAAATATCTCTCGTTTATTGGCATCATAGGCTAACCTATCGGGACGATAATAACGCCCTCGCTGGTCTATAAACTCTCGCTCATTCCAATAATTATAGGAGTGTGTGTAAAAAGGTTTCAATTTCTCATCAGTAAGCAACTGTTGTAGCTGGGGGGCTAATAGTGCTACTTGGGCTGCCGAGAGCATTCCTTCTTCTTGAGCATCGGCAAGTACTTGGGGTAAGTCTTCGGCATAATATATGTTTGCCAATAGCTGGTGAATGATATTTCCTCGCTCTATGGCTTCTTGCTGGTGGGTGTCCCATAACAACGAAGCTCCTGTAGCTATCTTATACTGCGGTGTTGCCCATCCTTGCTGAAAATACACCACTCCTTCTTCGTTCTTTTTGGTTTCTTTGACGGGTGACATCGCTGGTGTGCCTATGGCATAAATGCTGGCATCGGAGGTTTCAGTAGAAGTTGCTTTGCTGCTACTGAGGTATTTTTTTAAGAGGGTGCCATAGGTTACTTTTTCAGCTACTTTTTCGTCTTCTTCTTCGGGCAAAGCACTAATTACATATAACATCGATATAGGACGGGTGAGAGCTACATATAGTACATTGAGATTATCGAGCAACTGTTCTTCTTGAAACTGTTGGTAAATGGATTGTGTAGGCTCATACTGCTCCATACTCTTGTTGCTGCCCACCAATAAATGAGTAAATCCCGCAAACTCTTCGGGTAAAACGGGACACCACAACATTTCGGTACGCGGTTTCTTTAGTACGTTATCGGCAAAAGGATAAATAATTACGGGGGCTGAAAGTCCTTTGCTCTTATGTACCGAAAGTATGGTAACAGCATCTAATCCTTCGGGCAGGCTGATGCTGAGCTCTTCTTGCTTTTCGTTCCAATATTCTAAAAAATCTGACAAGCCTCCTTTGCGGGCATTTTTGAAATCAAACAGCAGATTGATAAAGTCCGACAAATAAGCATCGGAAGCCATAGGCTCGGTTGTTTCTTTATGAGGCAAATTAAAACACTGCACAGCAAAGGCTACCCCTTCATACAACGAATATTCATTAAACTTTTCGACTGAAAAACCAGACTCGCTAAAAAAGGTCTCTACGGGAGCATTTACATAAGTGCTTAAAAACTGATGGGCATCGGCATCGGCAATGCGTCCTAATCGTAAATAATCAAACAACATAGCAAGTTTTAGCTGTTGGCTTTCGGGCTGGTATAACAATCGCAATAAGGCGATGAGGAACTGCACCGCAGGTACATTTTTCAGCAATAACGAATCGGGCGAGATCACCTTTATAGCATGTTGTGATAAATAGGCGGCTACGGCTGCCCCCTCACGATTGTAGCGGGTAAGAACCGTAATATCTTTATAAGCGGCTCCTGCGGCAAGGGCGTGTTGTATTTTTTGTAATACTTGCTCGCAATATATCAGTTCGCGCTGGGTGATTCCTATGGTGGAATCTAATTCGGTATTGGGTTGGTTGGATTCTTCGGATTCTTCGGATTTGGTAGTAACAAAAGTTACTTCCACATAGCCTTCGGGCAAGTGTTGGTTTTCCTTGCTTTTGGGGTACTGCTGCTGGGCGTTCTCGTATAATTTCCTATAAGTTTCAGTTTCAAATTCGCTTGCTACCGAGGCAAAGAAAGCGTTGTTAAAATTGATAATCTGTGGTAAACTGCGGTAATTTTCGGTAAGGTGTTGCAGGTGTAACTCCACATCAAAGGGGTGGCCGTGTTGTTCGTACAAGCTGATAAATTGTTCGGCTTTGCCTCCTCGCCATCGGTAAATAGACTGTTTAGCATCGCCTACCAATAACAACGACCCTACTTGTCCGTCTTCTTCGCTCTGCAAGGCGTTTTTTACCAGCGGCAGGAGGTTTTTCCATTGCAATACTGAAGTGTCTTGAAATTCATCTATAAAATAATGTCTGAATTTTTCGCCTATACGCTCATAAATAAATGGTACTACGTGCGGAAATCGCTCGGCTTGACTCATCAGTTCGCTGCTAATCACGCTGTTAAACTCCCATATAGGTAGTATATTTTCTTCGTCTTTTATAAGGCTTATCTCGGCTTGTATTTGGTTGAGCAATGCTAATGGTGGCAGGTATTTGAGGGCATTTTCTATAAAACTACGAAAAGCAAAAAGCTTTTTGATATGCAAATAGTGTTGTTTTATTTGAGGGTGCAGACTATCAATAATTGCGCCGTGTGTTTTTCCTACCTTATCGGTATATAATTTTTCATCATTGAGTAGCTTTTGTTGCCATACGGCTGTATCCCAACTATCTATTTTTTTATGAGGTAGCGAAGTGGGATCTTCAAAGAATTTATAGGGATAGCCTCTGTTAAACTCTTTGGCGGTGAGCTGGTGTTGGCTCATCAGTGTTAAAAAGTTGTTGGCTTCTTGGGTTATGAGTTGTGGCACGGTGTGCTTATGTTGCTGCAAAATGTGCTTGAGTGCTGCAAAATCGGTTAAGGTTTTGTCCTTGAGAGTTTGCAGTGCCTCGTGGTGGTTTTCTACGGTGAGCAGCTGGGCTATCTTTAGCAGCTCTTGGGTAGTGTCCCAGCTTTTATCTTCATTAATTTTTTCATTGGAAAAGGCTATCAGCCATTGGGTAAGTGCCTTATCGGTACCTGCCCTGCTGAGCAAATTGTCTACTGCCTGCTGCAAAATAGTAGTACTCTCTAGCTGCACTTCAAAGAAAGGATTGAGGTGCAAATCGTGAGAAAAATGACGTATAAGCTGGTGATTGAAAGCATCTATAGTGCTGATATTGAAGGAG
>ERZ772971.1658-NODE-1658-length-12735-cov-5.085489_pt1 | contig 12735 bp, 10 predicted proteins | sample MGYA00511943_ERZ772971 | MGnify/ENA primary metagenome ERZ772971 (study PRJEB29015, sample SAMEA2737929) | human oral metagenome | biome: human oral; feature: human-associated habitat; material: dental | place: China | collected 2144 ... | reverse complement strand
TCGCTGCTTTGGCAATAGCAGGTGGTACTTCGTAGATAAGACGAGGGTCGAAAGGTTTAGGAATAATATAATGACGACCAAAGGTCAAGTTTTCACCTCCATAAACAAGACTTACTTGCTGAGGAACTGGTTTTTTGGCCAGTTCTGCGATAGCACGTACCGCAGCGAGCTTCATCTCTTCGTTAATTTTGGTAGCGCGCACGTCTAAAGCTCCACGGAAGATGTAAGGGAAACCTAAAACATTGTTCACTTGGTTAGGATAGTCTGAACGACCTGTAGCCATAATGATGTCTTGGCGTGTTTTCAGTGCCAAGTCGTAATCAATCTCGGGCGTAGGGTTTGCCATCGCAAATACGATAGCATCTTTGTTCATAGAAAGAAGCATCTCTGGGGTGAGTACATTGCCTTTAGAGAGACCGATGAATACGTCAGAGCCTTTTACAGCTTCTTCTAAGGTACGCAGGTCGCGTTCGGTAGCGAACTCTTCCTTTTGGGCAGTGAGGTTCGGAGCATCTTTGCGAATAACGCCTTTGCTGTCGCACATCACGATATTCTTGGGGTTAGCACCTAAAGCTACATATAGGCGAGTGCAAGAGATAGCGGCAGCTCCTGCCCCATTCACTACTATCTGAGCGTGAGCGATGTCCTTGCCTACAATCTCTAAGGCATTGATAAGTGCTGCTGCTGAGATAATAGCAGTACCGTGCTGGTCGTCGTGCATCACAGGGATGTCGAGTTCTTCTTTCAAGCGTCGTTCTATTTCAAAGGCTTCAGGCGCCTTGATGTCTTCTAAGTTGATGCCTCCAAAAGTAGGAGCAATAGCTTTTACTGTTTCTACAAACTTATCTACATCGGTAGCATCTACTTCTATGTCAAAAACGTCAATACCAGCAAAGATTTTGAAAAGCAAACCTTTGCCTTCCATCACAGGTTTAGAAGCGTCTGCCCCGATGTCGCCCAAGCCAAGCACTGCAGTACCATTAGAAATGACGGCTACTAAGTTGCTTTTGGCAGTGTACTTATAGGCATTGCTTTTATCTTCAGCAATTGCCAAGCAAGGCTCGGCCACCCCTGGGGAGTAGGCCAAAGAAAGGTCGTGTTGTGTAGAATGCTTTTTAGTAGGCACAATAGCTATCTTCCCTGGTTGTGGAAACTCGTGATAGTGCAATGCCTCTTCTTTTTTTCTTTGATCCATAATTTTTTAGGTAAGAGGTAAAAGGTGAATGCTTTTACTTTGTTTCGGGGGCAAAGGTATAGAATTATTAGCAAATTAGCAAATAGGATGCTACGACTCGTCGGCTGTGGCGAGTGTTAAAGTTTTGCCGTCAAATATGCCATAGGTGAAATAGTGTATCCAATCGCCTGTGTTCAAGTAGGTACTCCCCTCGCCTACCCTAATGGTCATAGGAAGGTGTCGGTGTCCGAACACAAAATAGTCGTAGTGGCGCATCTGAAGCTTGCGTTTGCAATACTGTACTAACCACTCGTTGTCTTCGCCTAAGAAATGAACATCTTCGTCTCCAGAAATCAGCTTGTTTTTCACTGATAGGTACTGAGCTAAGCGTACCCCTATGTCGGGATGCAACCAGCGAAAAAGCCATTGACAGAAAGGATTCGTAAATACTTTCTTCATCCGCTTATAGCCTTTGTCGCCAGGGCCTAATCCATCGCCGTGACCTATGAGAAAGCGCTTGCCCGCACATTCCATCTCTACAGGACGGTGAAATACAGGAATGTCAAGCTCTGTTTGAAAATAATTGTTCATCCACAAATCGTGGTTCCCAACAAAAAAGTAAATAGGAATCCCGCTATCGCGAAGCTCGGCAAGTTTGCCCAAAGTGCGTACAAAGCCCTTGGGGACTACCGTTTGGTACTCAAACCAAAAGTCGAAGAGGTCGCCAAGGAGGAAGATAGCGGCAGCATCGGTTTTAACGGTGTCTAACCACTGTACGAATTTGGCTTCGCGAGGTCGGCTTTGCTGCGGTGTAGGGGCTCCCAAATGATTGTCGGAGGCAAAGTAAATTTTCTTGTTTTCAGCTAATTCTATTTGCAACATTTCTTCAGATAACAGATAATAAATATAAGGGAAAGCCCTATTATTACATTGGTAACAAAAAACGACTTTTTGTATAAATGACGAAACTATCTAACAAACAAATTCAATATTAGCTTTTACTTATTAGTAATTAGCTAATTATCAGTTGCTACCCATTCTGCATAAGAGCTTTCAGTCTCACACAAACGCACCGAGAAAAGTCGTACCTCTGGAGGTAGCTGCGCTTGGATGCGCTGGGCAAAGTCTGTTACAAGGTTTTCGCTAGTAGGCTGATAAGGAAGGGCGATGATATGATGCCCTTTTTCCCGCAACTCATCGGCTAAAGCCTTGTGTGGACTGTTGGCATTGAAAACCATTGCATGGTCGAATATTGATATAATTTGTTCGTTCACAATGCGTTTGAGGTCGCCAAAGTCAATTACCATACCGTGTTTTACATTAGTGGGGTCGTTTATTGGCTCCCCTATCACTGTTACGTAGAGTTTATAGCTATGCCCGTGCAGATTTTTGCACTTCCCGTCGTAGCCATAGAGGGCGTGGCCTGCCTCGAAATCGAATTTCTTGGTGATGCGAATCATAAAGATAATGGTTATTTTCGGGCAAAGGTACATAAAAAGTAGCAAGAAACCAAAGTTCAAGAGTAGGGTCTGTTTTTAATCGGTATTTTGTTGTATTGAAAAAAGTAATCAATTAAGGAGACTTTGAGGTAAGCGATTGTTTTTCTGGACGAGTGAGAAATTTGTGGTTTTGCCTATTTTCTCTTTGTCAAATTTGCTTCCTTAGCAAATTATATATACTTTTGCCGTCAGTTAAACACAACATCCAAAAAATGAAAAGTGTACCCTTTTGTTTTGTCCTCTGCTGCTGTCTCTTCTCTTGTCAGCAACCTACCCAACAGCGAGATACCAATAGCTCTGATTCTGAGTTGTATGATCTCTGTCAAGACTCCACTACTCTACCCCTTCCCCTTGAAATTATCCAAGCTCAAACATTCTTTGCTTCGGTAGATACTTCTTACCACTATTCTCCAAAAATAATCTCATCTACTGATGATTTCCCCCAAGAAATACTATCTTACAAGGATTCTATTCAGAAAGATACCCTAGACACTTATGGGCGCTTCTATTTTAAAGGTTATTACCCCGAAGAGCAATTTGTAGTTACCAATTTGCAAACGTACGCGCTTGGTTCTAAACAGCTGTACAGAGGCGACTTAGAACAAATAGCCTACAGCCCAGAAAAGAAATACCGCGCTTGTTCGTTTGCTATCAATGGGGGGCAAGGTGCTTATAGGTGCCTCATAGAAGCGCAGCAGCCTGACGGTTCCTACCGCTACCTCACTGACTTGTGCTCGGTATTCTTAAAGAACAATTGTGGTTTCTTGCAAGAACACAAAATGTATTGGACGGACGAGCGTACACTGCTTTTGTGGCAGACGTATCCAGAAGACAAGTTCTTTAAAATTTCAATGCTGCCGAGTGCCCTTGATTTATAGAAAACTGTCTCTATGGCAAATCTAAACGAAAAACTAAATAATATGATCATAGCTATTGGAAACGACCACGCAGGCGTGGCCTACAAGAATGCCATTGTAGCTGCTTTAGAAAGCAATGGCATAGAAGTGCTCAACTTTGGCACCGACACTCCTGAGAGTGTAGATTATCCTGACTTAGGGCACGCAGTAGCCCAAGCGGTAGAGCAGGAGAGGGCTTCTCTGGGCATCGTAATTTGCGGTAGCGGCAACGGTATCGCTATGACAGCCAACAAGCACGCTAAAATACGCTGTGCGGTCTGCTGGACTAAAGAGCTTGCTGCTTTGGCTCGCCAGCATAACGATGCGAATGTTATCAGCATTCCTGCGCGTTTCACAGCCATCGAACAAGCGGTAGAGATTGTCAGGACATTTCTCAACTCTACATTTGAAGGCGGACGGCACGAAAAGAGAGTCCATAAAATTTGTTGCTGCTAATTTGTTTAAAAAAAAAGGCTGCCCTCCCAGTTGGGAGGGCAGCCTTTTCTGTAAATTGAGTATGAATGAAATGAAAAGCCTTTGCCTAAAATTTTAACTTAAGACCTGCGAAGACAGTGCGGGGTAGGGCAGGGCCGTAGATGTAATCCGCATCGCGTTTAGCTCCTTTGTCGAAGTCGTCTTGGTAGTGGTTGAGTAGGTTCTTGATACCGAAGCTTACTTCCAAGGGGAAGAAGTTTGTCCATTTGAACTCGTAAGAAGTGTTCAAGCCTAAGTCTACCATTGCTGGGGTAGTTTCAAGGCGATTGGCAGGAATATAACCTTCTAAGTGAGGAGCTTTCATTTTTCCTGTATAGACTGCTACAAGGTTGATATCCCAATTAGGACGAGGCTTGTAGGTAGCCATCAAGTTCCCATAAACGCTAGGGGTACGCAAGATTTCATCAGTGTAAATATTATCTTCAGGATTTTGAGTGCTGTTGTATTTTGCACTTTGGAAAGTTGTAGAGAGTTGCGCTATCCATTGTGGATTAGGGCTATACTTGAGTTCGAGGTTAATTCCTTTCACTACAGCACCATCGGTATTTACTTTTTCTTTTATTTTCAATCCATTTTCCTCTCCTGCATCGTTATAGATGAAACGGTCGTGTAGTGCAGTGTAAAATCCTTCAATCATTGCTACAAACTGATGTGTTTCGTGTGCGTGATTGTACTCAAAGGAAGCTGTAAAGCTGTCTGAAGTTTCTTTCTTAAGGTTGTCAGATAGTTTTACGCGACGCACCTCGCCACTGGGTAGTTCGCTGTGTACATCTTCTGAATAAAAGAAAGGAGCTCTAAACCCACGAGCATACGATGCACGAGCGATAAAATCATCATTGATATTGTACAGCACACTAGCACGAGGATTCAGTACTGTAATGCTTTTCTTAAGAACATCAGAAGCAACATTGTCTAAGCGCAAACCTCCTAGTACTTTAAACTTAGCTGAAATACGCCAGTCAGCTTGGGTAAAGAGACCAAAAGTATTGCTTTTTTGGTTTACAGCTAGGATGTTAGGATTTTGACGTTTTTCTGAAATCTTATCGTATTGAAATTCCGTTCCAGATGTCCATTGCAAATTGCCGTGAGCGGTAGGAATGTAGGCAGTGTGTTGGCCACCCATCAGCCAAATGTTTTCTTTTGTAAGACCGTAGTTTCCGGTAGAAGCCTCTATATCGGTTCCTTCTAAACCACCGTAGTAGTTGTCAGCACGAGTGCGTTCGCCACTGGCGTAGGCTGTAAACTTGTGGTTGTAGGCAGGGGTGAAGTAGTCGTAGCTAGCATTCCCTCCTAACATTTGGGTGCGGATACTCTCTGCAATGTCAGCCAAGTGTTCAGGCTCGTCCAACTTGTTACCTCCGCGGCGATTTTCGTGGCTTACGTTCAGCTCAGCAGTAAACTTATGGCGGTCAGTAAAGTCATTGAAAAGTTTTGCACCTGCATTTAGGTTTTGCAAGCGAGTGATTTCGGTAAAATCATCGCCATTGGCATCATAGCTCTGACGGGTGCGGTGCAAAGCGTGGAAAGAAATGCCTCGCATATAGTTATCGCTTACTAAGGAACTGTTGAAAGAGCTTACCACATCGGCTGCTTTTCCTCCTATAAGGCTGCTTACGATGCCTGCTTGGGCTTCATCTTTAGTAGGGTTCTTCGTAATGACATTGATAGTTCCTCCAATAGCATTCGAGCCAAAAAGGGCAGAACCTCCTCCGCGAATCACCTCTACGCGCTCAATCATATTGGCAGGAATCTGCTCCAATCCGTAAACGCCATTGAGCGAACCAAAGATAGGACGGCCATCAATAAGAATTTGAGAGTAAGGCCCTTCTAGCCCATTGATGCGCACTTGCGAGGTTCCACAGTTTTGGCAGTTTACTTCGGTACGCAACCCTGGTTGGAAAACCAACCCTTCCATTAGGGTATGAGCTTTAGCCGTAACCAGTTCGCGGTTTGTAGTAACGCTCACCAATACAGGAGCCTCTTTACGGTTTTCTTTGGTTTTGGTAGCTGTAATCACTACTTCGTCTATCCCCAAAATGTCCTCTTTGAGGCTAATGTCGCGTACAACAGTACTTTCGTTGCCTATGTAGACTTTGTCGTTGTAAGGAATATATCCTAACGATTGTACTTTAAGTCGGTATTCGCCTGCAGGAAGCGAAAGCTCGTAGTAACCATTGCGGTCAGAGGCTGTCCATTTTTTGTGTGTTTGGTTTTCCAACTGAATGGAAACTGCTTCCAAAGGCATATCGCCTACGCTGATAGTCCCTTTAAGAGTACCGTTCTGCGCCATTGCTAAAGTGCTAATAGCTAATGCGATAGCTGCAAAATATAATTTCATATGTGTATGGTTTAATTAAAATTTCGGGGACAAAGGTACAATATTTTTTAGATTAACCAAAAATAATGCTGTTTTTATTTTTAATAATACTAAAAAGTAAATAGCAAGTAACAAAAAAGCTGCCTTACGTAGGCAGCTTTTCGTTTCATTCAAAAGTTTTCTATTTCTATTTTATATCGTAGCAATAGCTTAATACAAAGTCTTCTATAAATAGAAAGAAGACCTCGTAGATATTATTCTCTATCTTAATTTCAGTGCTACTATCGGTAGGGAAAAAGTCGCGTACTTTTATATCGTTCAGCGTAATTGTAGGATTGCCGTGTACCTTGAAGCCTACTTCCTTGGCACACCACACCATTGTGAGCTTTTGAATAATATTCTGTAGCGAGAAAGCAGCAGTATGGTAGTCCCATTGGGTAAATTTAGGAGCTACCCTTAGTATTTTCTCTCTTTTCTTCTCAATATCTACTCCCACCCCCCGATTGCTAATAATTACGGCTACTTTGTCAAACGAATGGCTAATAGAAATCTGTTTGCCATCGGTAAGAAAAGGCTTGCCGTGAGGGTCATAGAACAGTGCAGTAGGCGCATAGCCAATTTTCTTGAGCAGTAGGCGCGTAGCGAGAAAGTTCTTCTTTCCCTTTTCGTTGTGGATATTGTCTAATTGTACCGATTGCTGAGCGGTCAAAGCCACCGCTTCTTGCAACTCTGCAAGCGACTCTGTTACCTCCCAGAGGTAAAGCTTTGTCCTTAAATCGGTATCGAATGTTTTAATTAATGCCATATTAATATTCCTTTCATCTAATTTCTCACTGCAAAAGTACTACATTTTCTAGTTCTACACAATAGGAACTAATAGTTTCTTACAAACTCACATTGTTATTAACATAACATTTTGTTAATAAAAAAGACCTATTCCGTTAAAAATTTAATATATTTTGGCTGCCAGAACTTCTTTGCAAAGATTAAAATATGTTATAAAACCTCTTTTTACATTAACAGCACAAAAAAGATACTTTAACAAAAAATTAACGCCTCAAACAAAAAAGTCTTCACAAAAAATACTTTTGTGAAGACTTATAAACAAAACCAAATAATATCTATGAACAAAAATAGATATTACTTTACTTGTAAAGTACCTTCTTAACAGCTTTCACTACATCATTTGCGTTAGGCAACCATTCTTTCAAAAGTTCTGAAGAGAAAGGGGCAGGTGTATCAGCTGTAGTAACGCGCTGTACAGGAGCATCTAGATAATCAAAGATATTCTCTTGAACTTGGAAGGTAATCTCTGAAGAAACACTGCTGAAAGGCCAAGCCTCTTCTAAGATAACCAAGCGATTTGTCTTCTTCACCGATTCAAAAATAGTATTGAAATCCAATGGGCGAATTGTGCGCAGGTCGATAATTTCACACTCAATGCCTTCTTGAGCTAACATATCAGCAGCTTTATGAGCTTCTTTGATGATTTTACCAAAAGAAACTATGGTAACATCTTTCCCTGCTCGTTTAATATCTGCTACTCCCAATGGAATTGTGTATTCCTCTTCGGGCACTTCTCCTTTATCCCCGTACATTTGTTCTGACTCCATAAAGATAACAGGGTCATTGTCGCGAATAGCCGATTTGAGCAACCCTTTAGCATCGTAAGGTGTAGAAGGTACTACTACTTTTAACCCTGGGCAGTTAGCATACCAGTTCTCAAAAGCTTGAGAGTGTGTTGCTGCCAACTGTCCTGCCGAAGCAGTAGGACCACGGAATACTATAGGAATATTAAACTGCCCACCAGACATTTGGCGCATTTTAGCAGCGTTATTGATAATCTGGTCAATAGCTACCAACGAAAAGTTAAAAGTCATAAACTCTACAATAGGACGGTTCCCATTCATAGCTGCTCCTACCGAGATACCTGCAAAACCTCCTTCGGCAATAGGGGTATCTAATATACGTTTAGGACCAAATTCGTCGAGCATTCCTTTCGAGGCTTTATAGGCACCGTTGTATTCGGCTACCTCTTCTCCCATTAAATAAACGGACTCGTCGCGACGCATTTCTTCGCTCATCGCTTCGCAAACGGCTTCTCTAAATTGTATCGTTCTCATTTATAATATTAAATAAGGGTATAACTAAAATTTCTATGTTTTGAAAGTACAAAAGTAATCATAATAATTGAATTTCCTATCTTTTTCGCAATTTTTATTTCGCATCTTTTCTTAATGTATTGCTTTATAGCCTTTTATATTATAGGTGCGAAATGCCTTTTGCCTCCTCATTAGTCGTTTCTCATCGCCAAATAATACGCAGCTATCGAAACTGGCACACGCCGAAAGGTTATTACTTCCACCCGCTTTACTGTATAAGCAGCCGTTTTGTAAACAGTTATTTTCTCCGATTTCCCCTCTTCAGAAGACGAAGAAATAGTTTCTGGCTCCTCCAGCAGAGCTGCTCGCTGCAAAAAATCATAAGTATAAGCACTTTCGTAAAGAGCAATGCCGTGTGCCGAGAGCAGCAAACGCTCTTGTAGCTGGTCGTTGTAGAAAACCCTCCCCTCTACTACTATGGGGCGGTCTGGAAGCTCATCAGCATTCCCTTCTACCCACGTCGGACTAATACGCTTCAGTGCTGCCAACACCTCAGCAGGCGAGGCACAAGCAAACAGCCCTTCCAAGTCTTGCAGTCGCAGCTTTCGGTTTTGCTTTTGTTCGTATCGCTCTATGTTTTCCCCCACCATAAGCCTGAAAATAGTAGGTTGTTCAGGCAAGTACAGCACCCTAACACTTTCCCCTTTGTAAATCATACTGTAGAGCGCTCTCGAGATAGAAGAGCTAAAAGTGTAGTCCTTAGCAGTCTTCGCATCAGCAAACGACACCTGCACACTATAGCTTTCTGACCAACTCCCTATCTGCTTTACAAATTCTTGCTGACCTTGCTCAACAGTAGCCTCGGCATACACCCCTTCGGTTTTCAGCAAGTAGTCTATCCGATAATTTATCAACTGATAGATAACAAAACCAGAAACAATAAATACCATCACCGGTATAAAAGCATTCAGGGGCGTATTAGTAGGAGCATCTTTGTCAAACATAGCCGTGCGAAGAGCACTAAAACTTCTCACTTCAGCAATAACCAAAAATGACTGAAAACCTACCAGCACCCCCATCACCAAAGCATAGTACACGCCACCCTTTTCAAATGCCTCTATAGGGAAAAAAACCACCGCAGCAGCTATTGTCAGCAGGAGGGCTATTGTCCAAAAATAACGCGTGCGGCTCATCTATGAATCCTCTCTTTTGCTTTTCAGCATCTTTACCGAAAAAATAAAAATCAGGGCCACTACTATTCCCATTATCCACCACAGCAGGTCATTGCTCTGTATAGTCGAGTGCGACCGAGTCTCTGTAGCTACTGCAGTAGGGGCGGGGAGAGGTGCCACACGGCTAAGGGACCCGAACTCTACTTCTGGAGCAGTCTTAGGAATATCGTTTTTAAAATAGCTAATGTCGTAAGTAGGAGGGTAGTCATAAGGTTTCCCGTAAGCCAAATAGTAAGTGCGGTTCTCGTCCAAAAAGCGCGCTGTCAGGGTATAAGGTTCAGTACATACCCAAAGCTCAGCGATAGGCAGAGGAGCATTGTCGTCATTTTCAATCAGAAACTGAGCGTGTTTCAGTAGGGTAGTGGCTATTGTATAAGTGTTTGAAGTTTTAGAGCGCAACTCAGCCGAAAGCAAAGTGCGTTTGCCTATACACGCCTTTTCCTCAAAAGTATCACAAGCGCGCAAACGCAACTTGCGCAAGTAGTTGTACGAAGCATCAGGAACTACCGATAACTGACTCACGCGCACTGCGTGAGGCAAACTGAAACTCACATAAGTGCGCTTCTCTTCTTTGTTGTTTTCAATGGTAAAAGGCACTAAGTGGCGTTGCTTCTTGTCCTCAGCTGGCGCAGCCACTACATAAGGCACTTCAATAGTGTCAATAGCCGAAACACCATAAATCCGAATATCAGTATAACCGCTTTCCAGCTGCTCAAATACCTCATCGGGTAGCGTTAGGTTATGCCAACTGTGCCCCCGAACACCTTTGAGTTCTTGTTTAAAACCATAGGTGTCCAGCTGAGCGTGAACACTCAGCCAGAGAAACGTAAAAAGTGTAAGAAAGAGATGCCTTTTCATCTTCTAATATTTTAGTTTAAAATCTTTTCAATTAGAGCTTTTATTAAAACTACCTAACCTCTATCCTCACCTCTGAGCAATTTAAACCTTTTTCCTTATAAACATAAGCATTTTCATCATAATAATATTCAATAGTAGCATCTACAGGATATACTAACTGACTACCTCCTGAAAGAACAATACCTTTCGGAGCTGCAAAAACAGGATTAGGATATTCTTCTTGAGCGTATACATTAGCTCCGTTAATATAAAGAGTTCCTCCCATACCTTTGTAATTAGCAGCTCTCACACTATGAAAAGCTTCAATAGTACAGCCTCCATCAATAATAAGATCTTTTCCTCCTGAAACAATAGCATAGTCATAAGCATTTGCTATAAGTTTCCCTTGTCCTGTAATACGGATAGGAACATTGTAAGAAACGATACACTTTTTATTAGAGATAATCTGATTCTCTCCTATCAGTTTGATGGTCAAAAGATCTGATGTCTTTCCTTGCCTTTCAAGTTGACGAATAACATCTAGTCTTGGAATACTACTCCTAAAAGTAGCTCCGTCCAGAGTAAGTACATTATTGATAGGATCATAAGTTACTTTCCCACTCTCTAAGGCAGGAAATTTTTTGCTGTTAATATCAAAGAAATTAGCAGAAGTAATTTTGTGCTCACCAATAAATATACCATAATCTCCTAACGGTAAATCTTGGATATTGTCGTGTTCATCAATATATTTTGGAACCCAATTCTTAATCCCTAAAATATTCAAAGCCTCTTCAACAAGAACATTACCTTCATCAGGATCATCTTGACTATATAAAATGATAGTTCCTGCTGTTTTCCCTTTCCTATTTGGAATACTTTTAACCATTGCGAGCATTGCTTCAGAGTTAAGCTGATTCATCGAAATGTCTATTGTACTTATTTGCAGGTTATTACTAAAGTCAATAGCCTTTAAGGCATGTCGAGACAGTTTTAATGTTTCAAGAGTAGAACAATGAGATAGATCAATGTACTTAACTGTGGCCTCAGGAAGATTTGCCGCACCAAGGGTAAAACTCTTAATACTACCATAAAAAGTTACACACTGACTTTGTGGCACAATCCCTTTCTCTCCAAAAATCTGTACAATTTTATCATCAATATCTTCTCTGGCATTGTTGTTAAGATCTACCCAATTTAAACCCTCCCCTAATACATAAAGCTCTTCCTTTTTACTTTTATCAAGAAAAAGACTAATGTAGCTGGCCTCACTCTCATTAATAACAGGATTTACAGGCCAACCTAAATCAATCGTTTGAAGGTCTGGAGCCTTAGGGTTTCCATTGTACAGATGTGGTTTACCTTCCTTATCAAGATATTTCGCATTCCAATTTTTAGCAGCTAATATATCTAACACTTCTTTAGAAACAACATTACCTTCAATATTTTCACGAGTTTCTAGATAGATACTAGCTTCCTCTGCTTTCTGTCTCTGAGGTAGTGTTTTCACCATTGCAAGCATTGCATCTGCGGTAAACTGGTTGTTATATAGACTCAGTTCTATAAGAGAAGTATTTTTAGTGAGATTTAAATGAGAAAGCTTATTTTGTTGCACATACAATACTCTCAAAGTAGAACAATGAGAGACTTCAATAGCTTTTACATTGGCACCATATACTGCAAAAGTGGTAATATCACCATAAAGAGTGATAACAGATCCATTCAGCTTATACTTTTTATAAGTACTATTAAATGTTTGCTTTTTTTCATCAGTGTCTTGCAATCCATTATTATTTAAATCTATCCAACCCTCACCTCCAACTCCAATATTAATTTCCTGTTCTTGAGTTGTTTCAGTGTAAAAAGTAATATAGTTTATCTCATCCTTTTTAAGAACAGGTGGTACAGGCCAATCCTTATAAACGGAATCTGTATTTTCTACATTCGATACAGAATCATCAGGAGTAGGAGATAGCTCATCCGTGCCCTTATCTTTAGAACAAGCAGCAAATATTATCAAATTAGTCAATACTACAAATAGCCAACTTGTAGGACGCAAAAATGTTTTAGAAAAATGTATTGAACGGTTCATAATATATGATATTACAATTTTTTAAGTTAAAAAATAAGATTATTGAGGTGTCTATTTAGCTACATACTAATTGACTTTGGGAAACGGGAGAACG
>ERZ772971.1650-NODE-1650-length-12759-cov-2.456864_pt1 | contig 12759 bp, 16 predicted proteins | sample MGYA00511943_ERZ772971 | MGnify/ENA primary metagenome ERZ772971 (study PRJEB29015, sample SAMEA2737929) | human oral metagenome | biome: human oral; feature: human-associated habitat; material: dental | place: China | collected 2144 ... | reverse complement strand
CTGGATATCAACATAGGTGTCTTCAATAACTGGAATCACACGATTTACCAATGGAACGATAACATGAAGACCCTTCAACCATGTGTTCTTAACGTCCTCTGGGTTGATACACATAGCTGAGTCACCCATGATTGTCTCTGGACGAGTGGTCGCAACAACAGCATAGTAACCCTTCGCATCCTTATGCATTACGTTGCCTTCATCCTTGCGTTCAACCTTTGCTTGGTCTTCTTCAGCAACATAGTATTTAAGGTGATAAAGCTTAGAATGCTCATCCTTGTAGATTACTTCTTCGTCAGAAAGAGCCGTTTGGGCCTGTGGATCCCAGTTAACCATGCGTACACCACGATAGATGTAACCCTTCTTATAGAGGTCGCAGAATACCTTGATAACACTCTTGCTACGAGTATCGTCCATGGTGAAAGCAGTACGATCCCAATCGCATGAGCAACCAAGTCGACGCAACTGCTTGAGGATAATGCCACCATGTTCGTGTGTCCAATCCCATGCATGCTCAAGGAACTGCTCACGAGTGAGGTCAGTCTTCTTTACACCTTGCTCTGCGAGGCGGTTCACAACCTTTGCTTCTGTAGCAATACTTGCGTGGTCAGTACCCGGTACCCAGCATGCATTCTTACCTTCCATGCGGGCACGTCTTACCAAGATGTCCTGTATCGTGTTGTTCAACATATGGCCCATGTGAAGCACACCCGTTACGTTTGGACATCTAGACAAGGATGTAACCTACTTTCTGATGCTCTACACATGAGATCCTTTAGGGGTGAAAATTACTGATGGAGAGGGGTATATCTGAGTATATAAACGGGCAACTATTGACCAAGTTTTAGGGCTTTTGTATTACGAAGATATCCGTGAACTGATGAGAAAGTCTTTTTTCGCTTTGCAGGAGAGCAATAAAAACCAGTCAATAAGAAAGGCTTTTATGGAGAAACTTGATTAAGAAAAAGCGATATAAAAGACTAAAATCAGATTTTTCTCTTCTATTCTGTAAATATTTCGCTAAAAAACTATGAAATCGCTCTTGCTTTTTGAGAGGATTTTAATACAAGTAGTACTGATTTTATATTCTATAAATTAGCAAAATGACACAAGAATTGCTTCAAGTGAGTGATGTTAAGTTTAAGTTTGTAAACGTATCAGAGGTGATGGAGGCTGATATTAAGAAGGCTGTAGATCATCAGATCGCCAATAAAGGGCAGACTATCCTTAAAAAGATTTATGCTAAAAATATTGATGCAGAGGTAATTATTGATTATACTATTACAAAAAATAAGAGCGGACTGTATGAGGCTACTTTTGCTTTCCTTTATAATGGAGAGAGATTTGTAGTTGAAAATCATAAAGGATTCAAGGTTGCAACTGATCTTGTTTCTCATGCATTTGATAAACGAAAGAGAAAAGTACTTGGTTTCTGGGGAATTTTCTCTAGATAGTAAACAGTAGTTTAGGAGTACTTTGTTTCTTTATATTGCATTCAAATAATTATGAGTAAAAATTTTCTTACCAGAGAGTGATATGATAAGTTGATTAATGAACTTCAGGAGCTAAAACAGGAGAAATTGCCTGCGGTCTTAGAAAGACTTGCTGAGGCAAAGGCTATGGGAGATCTTTCGGAAAACTTTGAATATAAGTCAGCAATGGAAGATAAGGATTTCATTAACTCAAGAATTGCTGAAATTACTAATCTTATCGCTGATGTTGAGATCGTAGAAAAGGAAAAAGATATCAAAAAATCTGACAAAGTCGTTGATTTTGGATCAAAAGTGACTGTGAGTATTCAAGATGATGATAAAGAATATCAGGTTTCTATTGTTGGTACCTGAGAAATTGGTATCGAAGATGGTTTGAAGATTTCATTTGAATCTCCACTTGGTCAGGCAATCAGAGGAAAAAAGGTTGGAGATACGGTGAAAATGAGACATGAAGGTGGAAGAAAAGATGTGAAAATTATAGCGGTAGACTAAAACTCTACTGTTTTTGCTTTTTTAGTGTGCTTTGATTTTTGATATAAGACGAGATGTATAATCCCTATGATTTCTATTTTAAAAAGGCGAAAAAAGAGTGATATAAGGCGAGGAGTGCTTTCAAGCTTCAGGAGATACAGGATAAATTCTGACTAATTACTAAAAGCACTCGTAGTGTCTTGGATATTGGATGTGCACCATGAAGTTGGCTTCAGTATACTATTGGGCAACTTAAGAAATTTGGAGTCCAACAATATCAAGTAATTGGTTTTGATCTTAAGAAGGTTGAGCTAAACTTCCCAGGCTTGAGTACGTATGTGCAGGATATTACAGAGCAGGAAAAAGTACATTCAATCCTTAGTCAACATCAGCTTTCTCAGTTTGATTTTATTCAGTCTGATATTGCTCCTAATACTATTGGGCTTAAGGACATTGATGCGATGAGATCAATTGATCTTTTGGAGCAAACGTATTGGATGTACGATGAGTTGCTGAGCGATGATGGTACTTTTGTGATCAAAATCTTTATGTGACCTGGTTTTGATGAGTTTGTTGCAAAGATAAAGAAAAGATTTTGAGCAAAAACAATCAAGCTTTTTAAGCCTCAGAGCTGTCGTGCTAATAGTAAAGAGACCTATATCGTGAGAGTTTCTCCTCAAAAATAAAAACAGCACTCTTCAAGGGAGGCTGCTTTTATCGCGAAATACAGAGCTGTCTCTTTATTTCACTTACAAGGTTCTACTACACAACAATATTATATATATTTTTTTGAAAATGTCAAAAATGATGAAAGATTTTTGATTTCAGGTTTTTGATAGTTGAGAACTACTTTATTTGCTAGCTGAAAATGATGGCTATGGATTCGACAAAAAAACAGTTGCGAGATAAGTTGCAAGATGATATTAACGAGCTTACTCCAGGTCTGCAGGCTCTTTTAGAGACTGGGGCGAATAGAGGTATGATCGAGGAAGAAGAAGTGATCTCTGAAATTGATGATATGGAGGGGAATATCAAGCTTCTTGAAAAGTTTTATGATCTCTCAGAAAAACTTGGAATCAAAATTGTAACGATTGAAGAGTTGCTTGAAAAAGAGCAGGAGTCTTTGAAAAAAGAGACTAAGCTTTGAAAAATTACGCTTTATGGTAAGGCGGATCATGCAGTTGATAATCAGTATAAGGATTATATCAAACTCTATTTTAATGATATCTCAAAAATTCCACTTTTGAACTATGAAGAGGAAAAGGAGGTTGCGAGAAGAATTAAAAAGTGAGATGAGGAGGCAAAGAAAAAGCTGATTGAGTCAAATTTAAGACTTGTGATTTCTATTGCTAAGAGATATTTGGGTTCTCGCTTGACTTTTTCTGATTTGATTCAGGAGGGAAATATCGGGCTTATTAAGGCTATTGAAAAATTTGATCCAGATAAGGAGTTTAAGTTTTCAACTTATGCGACTTGGTGGATTAAACAGTCGATCACAAAAGCGATCGCTGATATGACGAGGCATGTGAGAATTCCAGTTCATTTGATTGATGAGATCAATTCGTATAATAAAACCTATCAGCTTCTTTTTCAAAAACTTGGTCGTGAACCAACAAGTAAAGAGATTGGACAAAAGCTTTGATTTCCGATTAAAAAGATTAAAAAGCTGGAAGAAGTGATCTTTTGAAATGTTTCACTGGATAGAGAAGTTGGAGATGAAGGAAGGGATACGCTTGCAGATCTTCTAGAGGATGGGAATACCCTCAGGCCAGATCAGTTGGCCGAGAGAGCAGCTCTTAGAAATAATTTGGATAGTATTTTGGCTATGCTCGATGATAGAGAGGCTAAAATAGTGAAGATGAGATATGGAATTGATGGTCCGAAATTTACTCTTGAACAAGTTGGAGAAGAGTTTGATGTAACGAGGGAAAGAGTGAGACAAATTGAGCAAAAGGTTATTCAAAAACTGAAAGAACATCAGGGGCTTCAAAAAATGCTCGGAATTGAAGATGATATCGAAAAGCTTAATAGTGAGTGAGGAAAGAAGAAAAGATGAAGAAAGCCAGCTCAGAAGCAGAAAGATGAATATCTTGATGATGAGGATTATGGAAGAGATGACTATGATGATAATGATGATTTTGAAGAATATAATTTTGATGAAGATGATGAGAGTTAGAAGTACGGCTTCTAACTTTTTCTTAAAAATATCTTGACTTTCATAAAAAAATCGTTATTTTGTATTTTACAAATAAAAAAGTTGTACTAATTAAATTGTTTTTTTATGGAAAAGATTTATCCTTCCGTAGGAGATGCTATCTCCCCAGTTGTTCCTAAAGCAACATTGTCAGTCTCAATAGATCTTTCTTATGATGATCTCAAGGAAATTTCTAAAGCACTCTCCAAAGTTAATAAAGCTTTGGATAAAGAGATGAAAAAATTAGAATCAGCCTCTGATGTCTCTTCTAAAGAGATTGTTGGAAAAGTGGTTGATGTACTTGCATTACCCAATGGTAAGGTTGCTGGACTTGCTACTACGCCTCTTAAAGAGCTTGTGCTTAGTGATGATTTCTCTGATTTTAAGCGAGAGCTTAAGGATCAAATCGCGTGCTACAAGAACGAGTGCCGAGATCCAGAACAGCCTCTGGTAACTTTTTATGCCCTCAACGGTAAAAAGGTTAGATCTAGGTTGGAAACTTGGATTCCTAAGCTATTCACGATTGAAAGCTGACAACTATCGCATCTTTTAGATGCGAAAACAGTACCTATATACAGGTACTGTTTTTTTCTTTAAAAAAATATTGACTTTTATAAAAAAAATATTATATATGTGATCGTAAACATAAAAAAATTTTTAAATATGACAAAATTAAAGCAAATCAGTATTTCTTTTAATGATCTTCAAGAAATACAAGAAGTGATGGAAAGGATAAGTAGGCTTTATTGTGAGCTAAGATCCAAGTATTTAGATGAAAATAAGGATGGAGCTTGGGCTTACCATAGAGTTAGAATCTTTGAGGCATCTCTTATGAGGCTAAGAGAGGATGGACAACTTATGAATATGAACACAGCTACTCTCATTCATCTCTTCTTCGATGGAGATTTTGATAGATTCCAAACCGAACTTAAAGAGTTTATTGGAAGGAATATCATGGACTGCGGAGATAAAGATCTGAATCAGTATCTCTTTCCTAGAGAGGAGAATAATGAACAGAGGGAGAAGCTTAATAAGTGGATTCCCCAAATCTTCAGGAGGAAGGTTTAGTTATCTTTGTATATCATGAATGTTAAAACAGCACCTATTATATAGGATGCTGTTTTTTATTTTCTTAAGAACTTGACTTCTTGCTAGAAATAGTTATCAATAGTATTATCACTAAATAAAAAAAGATATGGAAACAAAAGAAAAAAATCTGAGTTTTGCCTCTCATCGCCCATGGAATGATAAAAAGGCTTACTATTCCTTAGATGAGGTCAGTGTTTTGATTGAAGATATTCTAGCCTATGCTGAAGCACTTAATGCAAAGAGAAGAAGAGAGCTAGCAAATGGGTTCTATCGCTACGACTACGTAAATATTGCACCGAGTGTTGTATATGAACTTGATCGACAAAAAAAGCTAAGGCTCGTAAGTAATCAGGCTTTATTGGCGCTTGGAGGAACACCGGATTTCTCTGCACTAGTTGTAGAAATTCAGAGACTGAAGAGTAGTTTAGAACAAAGAGACCTTGATGATCCAGGATTATTTGAACTGCGCTCTGAGGCTCCTCTTTTCAATGTCTGGATTACTCGACTTTATCCAAAGGGGGATTGAGAAATTAGAAAAACAGCGACTGTATGAGGTCGCTGTTTTAGTTTTCAGATTTTTTTGATTGTTTTCGTCTTTCAAGGATGATCATTGCACTGATGGTATCTGTCGTTGCATTTTTTTTGAAGTCAGAAACGATTTCTCCTGATTGCACACTACTGAAATCTTCATCTACCGTTTCGATTTCGATCCTTTGATTTTCAATGATATAATTCAGAGATTCCATAAATTTTGTGATATGTTCTTGGATATCTTTTTGTTTCTGAGGCCATCAGAGAACGATTTTTCTAATGTGATATCTCTGGATGAGATCTGCTATATAGTAATAGGTCATTGCATCATTCATTACATATCCAATCGGAAAAACGACATCTGCATTGAGCGGAGTATAGGCGAGACCAATATATTTACTACCTCGGTCAATACCAAGAGCATGCGAAACTTTCATTGTTTATCTATTGAAAATAAAGAAAAAGAAATCAGAATTTATTGTCTTTTCTCTATCTCTAATCCTAAGAATATGCTTGATAAAAGCAAGGGCATTTCTTTCACTGGGCTTTAGATCTTTGGGTATGGGAGAGGGGAGGAACAGTAGATTTTTTCTCTTGAAAACAAGGAGCGAATAGCTAGACTTAATTTCGGTTTCAAATTTTTTATTATTTCATTATTTTGGACAATGGATAAGAAATTAGCAAAAGCTCAACAGAGCAATTATACTATTACGATTTCATTTTCTGATGAGGAAAAAAATGGAGTGAGGAGTCATGTTTTGCAACATTTTGCGAAGGATATGAATGTTCCAGGTTTTAGAGCTGGGAAAGTGCCTTTGCATATTGTAGAGCAGAAGGTTTCTCCTGAATATATTAGTATGGCAATCAATGAGCATTTGATCAATAAGGGACTTCAGGCTTTATTGGCTGAAAATGCTGATATTAAGTTTATCGGGGAGCCTTACGCTTTTGATACTAAAGATGAGAAGGGAACTACAACAGTAACGTTTTCTCTTGATGTATATCCTGAGGTTGATGTAAAGGGGAAGAACTGGTCTGCGGTTAAAATGGATGGAATTAGTGTAGAAGCTACAGAGCAGGAAGTAGAGGATTCTTTGCTCAATATTCAGAAGAATTATGCTGATTATAAAGATGCTGAAGTTGTCGCTTTGGATACTATTTCAAAGCTTGGACTTGAATTTTTTGATGCTGAGGACAAGAGCATTGAAAAAGGAACAACATACCTTGGAGAAGTAGAATTTGCTGAGGATAAGTTTTGGGCAAAGACCTTTGAGGGAAAGAAGAAAGGAGAAGTGATCGAGCTTAAGTATGATGAGAAGAAACTTCCTGCTGTTTTAAAAGCAAAGCATGAAGGAGCAAAAGTTTTGAAGGTAACTATTCAAGATGTGAAGCAGATCGTACTTCCTGAGCTTAATGATGAAATGATCGTAAAGCTTTTTGGGAAGGATGCAGAGGTAAAGACTAATGCTGAGCTTAGAGAATATATTAAAAAGGAGATTCTTAAACAAAAGCAGGAAAATAGCTTGATTCAGACTGTCGAGAACTATCTTTCTGAGGTAAAGAAGAGTGGAGTTGAGGTAATAATTCCTAAGACTATGGTTGATCAAGAATTGAAGGTAAGAATGCAGAATTTGGAAAAGAGGTTTGGATCTGCTGAGAAGGTTGCTGAATATTTCTCTCAGATTGGAGAGGAAAAAGCAAAAGAATTTGTAGAAGGAATTCAATCAGCAGCTAAGGAAAGTCTTGAAAAGTTCTTTATTCTCAATAAAGTTACTGAATTGCTTGGATTGACAATTGATTGGAATAATGAACAGGAGCCACTTTTTGTAGAAAAGCAACTTTATACTAAGCTTGTTGGTCCATTGAGTGAGGCTAGCGAGTCTGAAGAGAAAAAGCCTGCTAAAAAAACTGCTGCAAAGGCAAAAAAACAGGACTAAAAAACTGATCATAGAGCCTCGAAAACTTTTCGGGGCTTTTTAACTTTATTTTATGTGATGCTACGTTTTTTGCTCGATTTTTTTAAGTATCCCTTTGATACTCAGAATCCGGAAAACAGGTTTGGGAAAGCGATGAGTACGCTTTTCAAGGAATATCCAGCATTTTTTTGGCAGAAGCCGAGCTGGAAAAAGGTCTTGGTTTTCCCGTTTTTGGTCGTTTATGCGATATTTAGGAGAAAATAAGTGGAAGAGTAGATATAAATCAGATTTTTTTGTTTTTTTGAGTTGATTTATAGAAGTATTTTAGTATATATAGACCGTCAGTCTAGGTACTGCACCCTAAAGGTGAGGAAAGTCCCGGCACGAAAAAACAGCTAGTATCTAACGGATACTGGAACATCGCTCTTGCGGGCAAACGAAAGTGCCACAGAGATTAAACTATCCTCTTAGGAGGAGAAAGGTGAAACAGTAGGGTAGCTTAGTTCTAAGCTTACCTACACTCAATCAGACTGATGGTCTGATGAGCGGTAAACCGTAGCTCGTGCAAGCTTGTCATACTTGTTATGGAAGTGCAATAGTACTCCTCTAAGGAGTAATAGATAAATAGTACCTAATACAGAACCGGGCTTATTGGACTGATATATGGGGGGTTGGTGTAGTGGTAACACATCGGTCTTCGGAACCGCTGTCGGGGGTTCGATCCCCTCACTCCCTGGATCAAGGGATATTCATTTTATAGGGCTGTAGCTCAGTGGTAGAGCGGGAGTCTCCAAAGCTCCGCGTCGCGAGTTCGATTCTTGCCAGCCCTGATTGTGTTATGGATTAAGAAGATAAAAGCAAAATGCTGATTCTGTTAGAGTCAGTTTTTTGTTTTTTTAAAATATATCTTGACTTTTTGCTCAAAATTTATATATTCACAAACCCTAAAATAAAAAAAGTTAAAATTACTAGTAATCATATGAACAAAGCAAAAAACTTCAAAATTGAGAAAGAGAAGCTATTTAATCTAGCTTCTCATGCTGAAGACACAATTGATGTCTTATCTTACTTGCGTGGTGAATTTCAAAAGTGTGGAACTGTTTCTGAGGAACAGGAACTCGCTTATCAGAAATTCAAATACAGCACTAGTGAGCGTTTTGGTATGCCACAGGTCCTAGCAGCGACAAATGCTCTTCATCTTATCACATTTATTGGAGGGTGTTCGCATTTATCTGATAGACTTTCTAGACTAGACTCTTCACATATTTCTGACTTTTTAAATGAATCGGAAAGTGATGAATTTGGTGAAGAGATTAATCAGGTAATCTCTAAGATAGGTGCAGCTAGAGCTTGTTTACATATGGCATAACAGTTACTGCATTTTATGAATTTTATAAAATGCAAGAAAGTCCTAGATTGTATCTGGGATTTTTCTTTATTTTGAGCCCTGTTTTATATTTTTTCTTGTATTTATTTTGAATTAAGCTATATCTATTCTAGATATTTATAATCTATTCTATAAAATGTCCGTAATTATGAATGATTCTTTTTCTGATTATCATATTCATAGTGTTTTATCAGATGGTTCCGCTACAGTTGAAGACATTGTTCAATATGCTTGAGTGCTCGGAATGAAAGAAATTGCGATAACAGATCATAGTGATCATCTGGTTAAAATTCTTAAGGAGCGCTATGGAATTTGTCCATCTGGTGGAGCGAGATATGCCTTGAACAGTTGGAAAAATGTCCATAATGATGTTAATGTTATTTTTTGAATAGAGGCAGATGTTTTGGATGCTGATTGAAATGTATGTTTAGTTAGTCAGCAATTGGAAAGTGATTTTACTATTTTATCTGTTCATTGGAATGGATATTTGTCTGAGCCAGTCACTGCTACACAGGGTTTATTAAATGCTATAGAGAAAAATCATCAAAAAATTAAGATTATTTGACATCCTTATGATATTAATGAACTTTGAGAATATTTGAGTATTGAGCCTATTGTGGAGCTTGCAAACTATTATGATATTGCTATGGAGTTTAATTATGGAACTTTTCGTAAAGGTCGCGCAATCTCTGAAAAGCTCAATTATATGTTAAAGTATGCAAAGTATGTTTATGTTAATAGTGATGCTCATTCACTTTCTTCAATGCAACCTTTAAGGAAAGGGTGCTATGATTATCTTCATGAGCTAGGTTTTTAAAGTATTCTATCTCTCTGTCTTTTCGAAGGCTTTCCCTTTTTTGAAAATGCTTTCAAAAATGCTAATTATGACATTTTTCCTAAATTTCAAAATTTATCATAAGCTCAAAAAACTTTCCTTGTTTTTCTGGAGGAGAGGAGTATACTGATTTTTCTGATTTTAAAATGTAATTTTTAGAGAAAGTATGAAAAAAAGGGTAAAAAATCTGATTTTTTCTGTTTTTTTGGGTGTTTGAATTGTGGCTTCGTATGTCTGAGCTTGGCAGTATCCAGTTCCAGAAGTGGAGGGGAAATTCTGTGGTACTCAGGAACTTTGTAAGATTCAGTTGCCGAAAATCGAAGGTGCGGACTATCTTTCTTTTATAAAAAATCCTTTGCATCGTTCTGTATACTCTGTTTTGCGAGGTGCAACCTATGTCTGAGGTCGAGATATGGGGCAATGAGCGCATAAAGGAGTGGATATTGTATCGACTGTAGGAACCCCAGTTTATTCAATGGGAACTGGTGAAGTGGTTCAGGCTCATGCTAAGGGCGAATGGGGAAATATTATTACAATCAAACATCAGATTTGAAGTCACTTTATTTATTCAAATTATGTGCATTTGAGTGAAATTTTGGTGCAGGTAGGAGATAAGGTAGAAGAGGGGCAATTAATTTGAAAAATTGGAAATACTGGGAATACAACTGGTCCTCACCTCCATTTTCAGATCGATACTAACGAGGGAAAGCATCCTTACTACCCGCAGACTGATTGTGAGGCGGAAAATCTTTTTCAAGTTGTAAATGAGGCAAAATGCTGGTCATTGATTCAGAAAAATACCTTGGATCCGATTTTGTTTTTGGAGACACAAGGGAGAATTTTTCAGGCAGAACAGTTAAGTGAAGGCACTAGTTCAGCTGGATATTTGTTGAATGCAGGGGATATTAGTTGAGAATTATCGTATCCTATAGTAAAGCTTGGAAAATCTATCGAATTGATGATTAAGAATAAGAGAGGAGATCAAGGGTTTCTTGAATGAGAGATTAAGGTAGAAGTTGGAAGTGGAATGCAGGTGTTTCCAGATCATATTACTTATTTGGGAGAAAAAAGAAAAATAAATCTGACTCCTGCAGTTTCTGGGCTTCATCATGTTAAGGTTTTTTATCGTGAGCATGTATTGAAGGAATTTTCAATTTTTGCTTTAGATCAGCAGATGATAACGCTTTTGACAGAAAAGGCAAAGCAAAACCCTGCTTTGGAGCAAATACTAAAAAATCTCTAAGTACAGACTTAGAGTTTTTTTATTCAGATTTTTTTATAGTTTTTTCCTGAGTTCTAGGAGTTGTCTTTTTTGTTCAGCTGAAAGTGCTGAATGTTTAAGTGCTAGTTGAAGCCACTTTTGAAGGATTGGAAGAATGGCTTGGAGGATGATTTGGTATCTTTTTTCAGTGGTTTGATGTTCCTCAAGCTGTGCGTCTCGCCACATTCCAAGTTCGTTAAGAGAGGAGATTTGTTCTGGTGTGAGCTTGTTATTTAATGCTTGTGCGAGGAGGGAATCTGGCTTGGATGCTCAGATGATAGTAATGATGTCAAAAAGTGTCGTTGCTCCTTGGAAATCTCAGAGATATTTTTCTAGTGCTCATTGGTAAAAAAGACTGACAACGAGTTCATCTCTATGGAGTTGGTAACGATCAGTGTTTTCTTGCTGTTGTTGTCTATTCTGCTGATTTAGAATAAGCTTACCATCTGTTGTTTTGTATCTCTTAAATTGTGCATCAAGGATTTCAAAAGCGAATCCAAGCTTTTCTGCGAGGAGTTGTTTATAGTGCTCTTGGATGGTGAGGCTATTAACTGAGATAATGAGTTCAAAGAGGGTATTTATGAGTTTCTGTTTGTCGATAGGTGAGGTCATATCAAGTTCTGATCTCATCTGATGATAGATACCTAGGAAACCATCTTGAGCATTCATGAGACAAGTTTCAAAAGCTGATTTCCCCTCTGGAGTGTTTGAGAGTTCATCAACATCTTTAAATCCTTCTGGAAGTTTGATAATTTTTGGGAACATATTCTGCTGATAAAAGAGTTTGAGGGCTCTTAACGTTGCTTGGTGACCTGCATTATCGTTGTCAAAAAGAAGAAAGATGTTTTCGGTGTATCTCTTCATAAGTTTGATATGATCTTGGCTGAGAGCAGTTCCAGAAGTTGCGACTCAGACTGGTGTTTCAAGCTTTGCTAGTCAGAGAACATCCATTTGTCCCTCCACAACGATCAGTTTTTGTTGTTCTCTGATATAATTTTTGGCAAAGTTTAGTCAGTAGAGAAGTTTTGATTTTTCAAAGGCTTTATGTTCGGCACTATTGAGATATTTTGGTTTATCTTCAGGATTGAGTACTCTAGCTGAGAATCCAACAATATTCCCCATGGTATCGTAGATCGGAAAGGTGATCCTATTTCTGAAAAAGGCGTAGATTTCTCCATTTGCATTTTTTTTAGCCAGAGAGGCTTCTAAGAGATCATTGTCTGTAAAACCTTTTTCTCTCAGGAGTTGGATGAGTTGGTAGTGCTTATCTGGTGCATATCCGATACCATATTCTTCGATCAGATTTTTTGAAAGTTTCCTATGAGTAGTTAGGTAGTCTAAAGCTTGAGTTGATTCTTTGAGCTGAGCGAGAAAAAATTGCTGAGTAAGTGAATGCATTCTTTTGAGCTTTGCTTTTTGGTCGCTCTCATCGCTGATTTTTTGGGTGTTAAGATTATATTTTTCAATGTCAATATGCTGGGTTTTTGCGAGTTCTTTTACAGCATCTCGAAAATCAATTTTTTCTATCTCTTGGAAAAAAGTTAATGCGTTTCCCCCTTTCCCACAGCCAAAACATTTGAAG
>ERZ772971.1639-NODE-1639-length-12808-cov-3.193131_pt1 | contig 12808 bp, 12 predicted proteins | sample MGYA00511943_ERZ772971 | MGnify/ENA primary metagenome ERZ772971 (study PRJEB29015, sample SAMEA2737929) | human oral metagenome | biome: human oral; feature: human-associated habitat; material: dental | place: China | collected 2144 ... | reverse complement strand
GCACCAAAATGCACTGCGTTTAGCACCAAAATGCACTGCGTTTAGCACCAAAATGACTTGCGTTTAGCACCAAAACGCACTGCATTTAGCACCAAAATGCACTGCATTTAGCAGCATATTGCACTGCATTTTGCTGCAAATAGCACATAGTCTGGTGCAAATTGCAATTTTATGCAACGTGGATTCATTTTGCCAGTATTTACAACAAGCCCCATTTTGCACCTAAACAAACCTTCGCGAGAATCGATTTTTTGCGGCAAGGTGTGCGTTTGGTGCACGGAAAGGGCACTCATAATGTTAAAATTTCTACCAAAAACTAGACAAAACAATTATACTGCGTACACGCGCATGCCCTACGCTGCGGAAAGCACGCAGACATACGACAGACAGCGCGATGCGAGTTATATCTAAGTAACTAGTAACAGTGGTGAAATTTGCAGTCTCAGTTCCTCGTTGTTGGGGTGGAGTGGGGGTGCGCGGCTTGTTAGTAGTAAGAAAGTGGGGGATGTCTTGCCTAGTCAATAACATCCCCCTCTGTTCTTATCGTGCGCAAACAAGGGCGCAGTACTCGTCGTTTCAGGCTATTTACAAATGCCTGTTGTCAGGTCGCATGCCATGCCTTTGGCAGGTTTTCTTACGAAATAGCTGTTGTCGGCAGGTTGTTTTATCAGCTCACCAGTGGCCAGAAGTGGAGCGATGACATCTTCCATAGCTTGCAAATCGGCAAAGTCGAAAGCCTCTTTCACCTCTTCGGCAGCTAGTCGGGGATGTGTTTCCATCAGCTCAAACAAGGCTTCTGGCGAGAAACTAACAGCTTGTGGCAATAGCTTTCCACCGCTAACAGCCTTTATCATGGCAGCCATCGTGTTGTAATCACGGAAACTTTTGAGAGCCATCTTTTTGCCTTCGTACTCGAAAACAAAGGTGGGGAACACTTCTACTTTAAGACTTTTAGCCTCTTCAACATCTTGCCAGAAAGCCTTTTCGGCCGAACCATCGTTCAATGGGGCGAGAAAAGCAGCGATGTCGATGCCACTTTCGTCGGCTATGGCTATCAGCTCGCTTTCGGTTATTGCCTGTCGTGCCTCTGCCATAGCTGCCGCACGCAAGTTATATAGAAAGAGGTCGGCCTTTTCCGTGTCGGCCATTTGCGCCGCTTTAAAGGCAATGCAAAGGGGGAACGACGAGTTTTCTGTTTCCGAAAAGAGGTTGAACCCTTCCACTTTGATGGGCATATGGTGCTTTTCGGCCGTTTCCAAGCAGTGGGTTATGAAGTCCTTGTTCTCCTTATTATAATAAGAGTGGGCATCCATGTCGGCAGGCTTGTTCTTATTCATGTCCTCAACAAGGCCACCCATCACGTTTCGCCAAGTGATAAGATTGGGGAAATGGGACTCTAACTTTCTGAAAAAAGGCTCTTCTCCCCAGCACCAAGGGCAAACGGGGTCGGTAACGTTGGTTATAATTACTTTGTTCATTGTGTTGTCTTTAATAAATGCAGTTTATGTTGTTGAGCACAAAGTTACTCATAAAACAACTTTTCTCCATCATTTTAAATTCTTTTATGAATACAAATCATTGTTTTATGCGTTTTTTGTTCTAAGTTTGCACCCGATTTATATTAAAACATAAAGAGAAACATGAAAAAGTTATTTATGATGGTAGCTGCTTGCGCAGTTATCGCTTCTTGTAACCAAACGGGCAAGAACGCAAAGGTAGAAAATCCTCAGGACTCAGTAATGGCTGTTGACACAACAGCTGCTGCAGCAGGTGTGACTTATAGCGGAACTATCCCCGCTGCCGACGGTCCTGGTATCAAGTATACTGTAACATTGTCTGGCGACTCTGCGAAGACCTTCAAGATGGAAGAGGTTTACTTGCAAGCTAAGGACGGCAAAGACGACGTTAAGACCTACACTGGCGCCGTTGAAACCATTAAGAAAGACGTTAAGGGCAAGGCTGTAACCGCTTACAAGCTGCCTATGGACAAAGACAACGCTCTTTATCTGCTCGTTAAAGACGATGCTACTTTGAGAGTTGTTAACGACCAATTGGAAGAAGCTGCCAGTGGCAACGACTACACCTTGAAGTTGGTTAAGTAATTTCAACATTAAGAAGTAAACCATTTTATCATCCCGTACGGCTTAACCCGTGCGGGATGAATTTGTTTAGCTATGTAGCTTATGTCGATTTTTTAGGGTTTACCAACATCTTTTCCGCAATAAATTATGTAATTTTGCATGGTGGGCAAGCCCCACAAGAAAGATTGTTTTAGGTAAAATAATAAAGACATGAGTCTAAACATAGCAAAAGACGGCCGCAAGCGGATTGTGATTGTTGGCGGTGGATTCGGTGGTTTGCAGGTTGCAAACAGGCTTAAAGGCACCGATTATCAGGTGATACTTATCGACAAGAACAATTATCACCAGTTTCCGCCACTTATTTATTAGGTGGCCTCGGCAGGAATGGAGGCCAGTTCCATATCGTTTCCTTTCCGCAGAAACTTTCAAAAACGCAGGAACTTTTATTTCCGAATGGCCGAATTGCGTGCCATCTTCCCCGAAAGAAGACTAATTCAGACCTCAATAGGGAAGGTGGAGTACGATTATTTGGTGCTGGCGGCTGGTACTACCACCAACTTTTTTGGCAATAAGAATGTTGAAGAGCATGCCATGCCTATGAAAACGGTGGCCGAGGCAATGGGTTTGCAAAACGCCATACTGGCGAACATCGAACGTGCCATAACCTGTGCTACGAAACAAGAACAGCAAGAGCTGCTTAATGTGGTGGTGGTTGGAGGTGGAGCAACGGGCGTTGAGATTGCAGGTGTGCTCTCTGAAATGAAACATACAATTCTTCCACACGACTATCACGACCTAGACCCCAGCTTGATGAACATCTATCTCATCGAGGCTGGCAATAGATTGTTGTCGGCTATGTCGCCCGAATCGTCGTCGGCAGTGGAGAAGTATCTGCGTGAAATGGGCGTAAACATCTTGCTTAACAAGATGGTGACCGACTATAAAGACCATAAAGTGATGTTGGCCGATGGCTCTTCGATATCTACTCGTACGTTTATTTGGGTAAGCGGCGTGGCAGGACAGGCCGTTGGCAACCTTGATGCCACTCATTTAGGCCGTGGAAGGCGCATCAAAGTAGATGCCTTTAATCGGGTAGAGGGGCTAGAAGATGTGTTCTGCATTGGCGACCAGTGTATCGTTGAAGGCGATAAAGACTATCCCAACGGGCATCCGCAGTTGGCACAGGTGGCCATTCAGCAGGGCGAAAACCTGGCTAAAAACCTTAAACGCATGGCAAAGGCAAAGCCGTTAAGCCCTTTCCGCTATAAAAACCTTGGCGCAATGGCCACCGTTGGCCGAAACAAAGCCGTGGCCGAGTTTGCCAAAATAAAGATGAAAGGCTTTTGGGCATGGTTCATGTGGCTCGTTGTGCACCTCCGTTCGATACTAGGCGTGCGCAACAAGATGGTGGTTCTGCTCAATTGGATGTGGAACTACTTTAACTACAACCAGTCGTTGCGTATGATTTTCTACCCCAAGAAGGCCAAAGAGATACGCGATAGGGAAGAGCGCGAGGTAAAAACGCACTGGGGAGAAGACCTGATGGAAGGATAAGCGTAAAGGAAGTGAGAAAAGAATAAACGTAAAGGAGGTGAGAGAAAAGCGCGCGCCAAATGGTGTGTTATAGAACGGCGAATGCCTCAAAGTCTAAAACTTAGGCGGGCAGACGTTCACCCTTTCACTTTTTTTTCGTACTTTTGCAATCATAAAGCACATAGAAGAAAGTATGAACGTATTAGAACTAAGTGAGCAGGAGATAGTAAGAAGACAGAGCCTGCAAGAGTTGCGCGACTTGGGAATAGACCCTTATCCCGCAGCAGAGTATCCCACTGATGCTTTTTCAACCGACATAAGAGATAACTTTAAGGACGACGAGCAACGCGAAGTGTGCATTGCCGGCCGGATGATGACGCGCCGCGTGATGGGAAAAGCCAGCTTTATGGAGCTGCAAGATTCCAAAGGCCGTATTCAGGTGTATGTTACTCGCGACGACATCTGTCCCGATGAGAACAAGGAACTGTACAATACGGTGTTCAAACGCTTGCTCGACATCGGCGACTTTGTGGGCGTACGCGGTTTCGTGTTCCGCACACAGACAGGCGAAATATCTGTTCACGCCAAAGAACTCACGCTGTTGAGCAAGAGCATCAAGCCACTTCCCATCGTGAAGTATAAGGATGGAGTGGCTTACGACAAGTTCGACGACCCAGAATTGCGTTTCCGCCAACGCTATGTAGACCTCGTTGTGAACGAAGGCATCAAGGAAACCTTCTTAAAACGCGCAAAGGTAATTAGCACGATGCGCCAATTCTTCGACGAGGCAGGCTACACAGAGGTTGAAACACCTACGCTGCAAAGTATCGCGGGCGGTGCTACGGCGCGCCCATTCGTTACACATTTCAATGCGCTGAACCAAGAAATGTTCCTGCGTATCGCCACCGAGCTTTATCTAAAACGACTCATCGTTGGCGGATTTGAGGGTGTTTACGAAATAGGAAAGAACTTCCGAAACGAGGGAATGGACAGAACGCACAACCCAGAGTTCACGTTGATGGAGCTTTATGTGCAATATAAGGACTACAATTGGATGATGTCGTTCACCGAACGTCTGCTCGAAACCATCTGCGTGGCCGTTAATGGCAAGCCCGAAAGCGTGGTTGATGGGCAGGTTATCAGCTTTAAGGCTCCCTATCGCCGCTTACCCATACTCGATGCCATAAAAGAGAAGACGGGTTATGACCTTGATGGCAAGACGGAAGACGAGATTAGGCAGGTTTGCAAGGAACTGAAGCTAGACATAGACGAAACGATGGGCAAAGGAAAGCTTATCGATGAGATTTTCGGTGAGTTCTGTGAGGGTCAGTTTATTCAGCCAACCTTCATCACCGACTATCCAGTTGAGATGAGTCCGCTAACAAAGATGCACCGTTCTAAGCCTGGATTGACCGAACGTTTCGAACTGATGGTGAACGGAAAAGAGCTGGCTAACGCCTATTCTGAACTTAACGACCCCATCGACCAAGAGGAACGTTTCGTTGAACAGATGAAACTTGCCGACAAAGGCGACGACGAGGCAATGATAATTGATAAGGACTTCCTTCGTTCTTTGCAGTACGGCATGCCCCCAACGTCGGGTATCGGCATCGGTATAGACCGCCTCGTGATGCTTATGACGGGTCAAACTGCCATTCAAGAGGTGCTGCTCTTCCCACAGATGCGTCCCGAAAAGAGTATTCCCAAGAGCACTACGGCCGAATGGCAAGCACTGGGAGTGCCCGCCGAATGGGTGCCCGTGTTCAATAAAGCTGGCTATAACCTCATCTCTGACATAAAAGAGGTGAAGGCGCAAAAGCTGCAAATGGACGTTTGCAACGTAAACAAGAAATATAAATTAGGGTACGAGAACCCGAAGGTGGACGCCTTCCAAGCTTGGATAGACAAGGCCAACGAAGGCTAAGGTATTGGCTAGGGGTTGAAAGGAAACATGTTAGGTCTAGGCCTTTGTCTTCCTTTCCACCCTTTTGCCATGCTTTTTCCGAGGATGAAAGGGCAATGTTTGCCAATCTCCTCACTCCTTCTCACCTTTAACCCTTTCACTTAACCATGTTTAATTGCGGTAAAATAGCAATAGTGGGAGGTGGTAGCTGGGCTACTGCCATTGCCAAAATTGTGGTGCGACACACGCATCACATCGGCTGGTATATGCGCCGCGACGACCGAATAGACGACTTTAAGCGCTTGGGGCACAACCCTGCCTACTTGATGAGCGTTCACTTTAACGTAGACGAGATTTACTTTTCGAGCGACATCAACAAGATTGTAGAGAACTACGACACACTTGTGTTCGTGACACCCTCACCTTATTTGAAGAGTCATCTCAAAAAGTTGAAGACGCGTTTGCACGATAAGTTCGTGGTTACGGCCATCAAGGGACTTGTATCCGACGACAATTTGCTTTGCTCCGAGTTCTTCCATCAGGTGTACGATGTGCCTTACGCCAATATTGCTTGCATCGGCGGTCCGTCTCATGCCGAAGAAGTAGCCCTCGAAAGGTTGTCTTATCTCACCGTAGGCTGTGCTGACAGAGAGAAAGCGCAAGCCTTCACCCAGATTTTAAGCAGCGATTTCATCAAGACAAAGACCAGTCAGGATGTCGTGGGCATTGAATATTCGTCGGTGTTGAAGAATGTTTACGCCATTGCAGCAGGCATTTGTAGCGGCTTGAAGTATGGCGACAACTTCCAAGCTGTGCTCATGTCCAACGCAGTTCAAGAGATGTCGCGTTTCCTTTCGGCGGTACATCCGCTCGAACGCAGTGTTTACGACAGTGTTTATCTCGGCGATCTGCTGGTTACAGGCTACTCTAATTTTTCGCGAAACCGTACCTTTGGCACAATGATTGGCAAAGGATATAGCGTTAAAAGCGCACAAATAGAAATGGAAATGATTGCCGAAGGTTATTTCGGCACGAAGTGTATGAAGGAAACTAACCGTCACCTGCACGTGAACATGCCCATCCTCGATGCCGTATATAATATATTGTACGAGAAAATTTCGCCACAAGTGGAGATAAAGTTGCTTACTGATAGCTTTAGATAATCAAACACCACACGATATGAAAAAGACTATTCTTATTTTGATGTCCTTTCTTTGCATCTTGATAGCCGATGCAAAAAAGAACGTAACCAGCCTTCCTTCACCTGAAACGTTGGCTGCCATCAATGACAGCATCATCAAGGAAGGGCATCAGTTGTATCAATTTGAAAAACTGAATTGGGAACTCACCGACCTCTTTCTTGCACATCATGGAAGGGAAGAGATAGGTGGGCAAATGACATACAAGGCCAAAGACGGCACCATCATTGCCTTTTTTTGCGACAAATCAATGAAAAACAGCTTATATGAGTTAAGGTGCGAGAAGTCATCCCCAAAGTTTATCGCTGTTGATTCTGTTCGTCCGCTTACTCAAGAAGAAAAAGAACTTGTTGTGAGGAAAGATGTCTTGGTTGCCAAAATGGGGACATTGGCAGATAGTATCAAAGGCGTTTCACCTGAGTTCGGACAGTTTAACGCTGATATCATTCGCATTAACGACCATATAACACGGTTATATCTGCTGACGGGAACGGTAAAACCGGGCATTATTCCCTTTGGGAATGATTACAGTTTCGACTTTACCAACGACAATCGTCTTGTCGCTTTCCGCCGTTATCACCGTTCATTAATTCCAACACAAACCAACCATAACGGTAAGACTGTAGTATCCACAATTCATTCTCACCTTAAAGATAACCCCTATATCACTGCGACAGACATTTGTAACTTTCTTCTTTACGGGCGAGATATTGCTGGTATGAAGTCGTTTTATGTTTATAGCACAGCTTGTGAATGCCTCTTCGCTTATTGGGATGGTGATAAACCAGTCATTAAGATTGAGGAAATACCAAAGGAATAGGTTGCAATAATAAGATAAACGTAGAATTTAAAAGATAAATACAATGAAACGTATTCAATTAGACATCACCAAAGCCGCCCAATTTCTTAGTGAGGGCGCAGTGAAAGCCTACGAGCCGAAAGTGAAAGCGGCACAAGAGGCTCTTGAAAATGGCACTTGTCCTGGTAACGACTTCTTGGGTTGGCTGCATTTGCCCAGCTCCATCACACCCCAATTTCTAGACGAAGTGCAGGCTGTTGCCAACACCTTGCGTGAGAAATGCGAAGTAATCGTCGTGGCAGGCATCGGTGGCAGCTACCTCGGTGCGCGTGCCATCATCGAGGCTTTGGGTAATTCGTTCGCATGGCTTGTGGGCGATAAGGCAAATCCCACCATTGTTTTCGCAGGAAACAACATCGGCGAAGACTATCTCTCCGAACTTTCCGACTATTTAAAGGATAAACGTTTCGGTGTGATTAATATCTCCAAGTCGGGTACTACCACTGAGACGGCTCTCGCATTCCGTCTACTTAAAAAGCAATGCGAAGAACAACGCGGTAAGGCGGAGGCCAAAGACGTTATCGTGGCCATTACAGATGCCAAACGTGGAGCTGCAAGAGCCGCCGCCGACAAAGAAGGCTATAAAACCTTTGTGATACCCGACAATGTGGGTGGACGTTTCTCTGTGCTGACACCTGTTGGCCTATTGCCCATCGCTTGCGCAGGTTTCGACATTAAGGCATTGGTTAATGGTGCCGCCGATATGGAGAAAGCCACAGCCCCCAGCGTTCCCTTTGCTGAGAACATCGCTGCCCAATACGCTGCCGTGCGCAACGCATTGTACACCGAAAAGGGAAAGAAAATCGAGATAATGGTGAACTATCAGCCTAAGTTGCACTTCATTGCCGAGTGGTGGAAACAACTTTACGGCGAAAGCGAAGGTAAGGAACACAAGGGCATTTTCCCCGCATCGTGCGACTTTACCACCGACCTGCATTCTATGGGACAATGGATTCAGGAAGGCGAACGCAGCATTTTCGAAACCGTAATAAGCGTTGAACAACCAGCAAAGAAACTGTTGTTCCCCAACGATGACGAGAATCTAGACGGTTTGAACTTCCTTGCGGGCAAACGTGTTGACGAGGTTAACAAGATGGCCGAGTTGGGAACGTTGCTCGCTCACGTAGATGGTGGCGTACCCAATATCCGCATCAGCGTGCCCGAATTGAACGAATATTACATCGGACAATTGATTTATTTCTTCGAAATAGGTTGTGGCATCAGCGGAAACGTGCTTGGCGTAAATCCGTTTAACCAGCCAGGCGTAGAGGCTTACAAGAAAAACATGTTTGCCTTACTAGACAAACCTGGTTACGAGGCCGAGAGCAAGGCTATAAAAGAACGTCTGAAATAAATTCTTTAATATGCGAAACGCCTCTTCGCCTGCAAAAACGAAGAGGCGTTTTGCTTGCTTTTATATTCGCAAATGAACAATATGTATGCTCCCACTTCGCCCTGTCTGCCTTTTGGACACGAACAAGAAGTGAAGTCTTATTTGGAAAATCGCGGTTTCGATAGCTTTCAACCGCAAGCCGTGCTATTCGATATGGATGGCGTGTTGTACGATTCCATGCCCAATCACGCCCGTTGCTGGCAAGAGGCTATGGCTAAATTCGGACTGAGAATGACGGCTGCCGACGTGTATGCAACCGAAGGTATGCGCGGCGTAGAAACCATTAGGCTGATGGTGAAGGCACAACAGGGACGTGACATATCGGAAGACGAGGCGCAAATGATGTACGATGAGAAAGCGCGACTCTTCGGACTGCTACCCAAAGCACCCATCATGGAGGGTGTTTTAGAGTTGATGGAGAAGATAAAGGAGGCTGGCATGTGCATTGTTGTGGTTACCGGGAGTGGTCAGCTACCGCTGATTGAGCGTTTGCAACATGATTTTAAGGGCTTTGTTACGGCCGATAAGATTGTCTCGGCTTATGATGTGACGCGTGGAAAACCTGCTCCAGATCCTTATCTGATGGGCTTGCAAAAGGCTGGTGACTTGCTACCCTGGCAAGGAATTGTGGTAGAAAATGCGCCAATGGGTGTGCGAGCAGGTGTGGCTGCAAAGATATTTACGATTGCCGTTAATAGCGGACCCTTACCCAATGCAACTTTGGCTGGAGAAGGAGCAAACATCGTGTTCGACAGAATGACGCAATTACGTGATACATGGATGAGTGACCATGACTGATTTTAGATTCATATCGCATGCCATAGGCAAAACAGCGGTGGCCGAAGTTGCCGCCAACGATATGCTTTTGACTGTCCCCGAAGACGTAAACGACCTTTTGGGAAATGCCTATTATCAAGGTTTCGATGGCATGATCATCTCTGCCGACAAAATTTCGCCACGCTTTTTCGACCTCAAAACGAGGTTGGCCGGCGAGATTTTGCAAAAGTTCTCCACCTTTCGGATGCGTTTGGCCATCGTTGGCGACTTCTCCGTCTTTCCCAGCGAAAGCCTTAAAAGTTTCATTTACGAAAGTAATCGTGGTAACCTAATACACTTTTCGCCAACCATAGCCGATGCCTTAGCTTGGTTTTTAAAAATCTGTTAATAGTACATTTTTCCTAAAACAACAGATAGTTTAATTTCAACCACTAGTGTCCACTAAAAGAAATTAAGACTTAGCAGAGTTGCAGATTGTAAGTTCTCCTTTGCTTTCTCTGGCACCAGCAAATCTCTAAGCGGCATCCGCTCGAGAAGAGATATGGATAAAATTCTTGACATTTCATAAATGTCCATGTCCAATTTCATCCTACGCTCGATGATGACAATAAGGCAATAAGTAATAATGGCACAGTATAGCTGTATCTTTACGGCGTTCTCCGTTGTGCCATAGAATTCCTTTACATGCAGGTGCTGCTTAATCCACTTGAAGAACAGCTCAACACGCCATCTGTATTTATATGCGAGGGCAATTTCTTCAGCAGAGAGAGCCATGTCGTTCGTATAGAACACAAAAGTTCTGTTGTCTTCTGTATCATAGAAGACTATGCGTCTTATGGCATCTGGATACCTCTTCTTGGTTCCGGCGCCAGTGAACTTTATTGTTTGGTCTGCCATGACACCTGTGCCAGGGTTGTTATGATGCTTGTCTTCTATGACCTCAAAAGTCATGCGGCGCTTCTCTCTGACAACAAAGAAGGCTCCTATACGTTTGATAAGACAAAGCTGGGCCGTGTTCATGTAGCCTCTGTCGAAGATATACAAAGCACCCTGCTCATAGGGGATTAGGTGCATCACCTTTGAATCGTGGACGTCTCCGTTTGTAATCACGAAGAAAGAAGGGATGTCCGTCTTGACATCATACAAGGTATGCATCTTAACTGCTCCCTTGTCATGATGAAGCCTGCTCCACCAGAATATCTGAAGACTAAGGGAAACCGTCGTAGAGTCAAAGGCATAGACAGAACCTTCATAGAAGGAATCTTTAGAGGCACTTCCAATCCGATACTCACGAGCCTCCTGTGCAAGATAACCTGCCATCTCTTCGAAGATCCTAGCTTCGCGCTGTTCGTTAGCCTTGGAGAGATTGCTTCTTGTCACAGCCTCGCCAAATCCAAGCCTGTTAAACTTGGACTTATGCGCATTGAGTGTAGAAACGAGGTCTCTTAGGCTCTCACGCTGTGTAAGTTGTGCGAAAATCATAACCAGTAAATGATTCCAGCAAGTAAACTTCTTTACGTACTTATTACCTTCGTATTCCTTTACGAGCCAATCAAACTTTATTTTCGGGAGAAAGTCTGTCAACTGGCTAAAAATGTATTTACCTTGATTCATGGGTGTACTGATACTTACAGATTGTTACTTCCTGCAAAGTTAGCCAGTTCTAACCCATAGAGTCCATTTAGGGGTCGTATTTATTTATAGTTCAACGTATTATGCGATTTGTTAATCGATTTTAGTGGACACTAGTGAATTTCAACATACTTCATTTGCTCGATTAGTTTTATTACTGAAAGTTGGTGCAACTGATATTCTAACTTCCTCCAACCTTGCTTTACTAATATTCGTTATAAGTTATATATCCCACAGACAATGTGTTGATGTAGGATTATTGTACATTCACTTATTTCACGTTACAAATTATATTTCATACAAGGAACTTGTGATAATAATTATTTTGACCTTGGACTATTAGTCAGATTGCTACGAATGCGAAATAGTTTAACCCCAATTGCCCCTTAAAGCTTGAACAGGTTTTGTGTGTTGTTGAACATATTCTCTGTCTTGAAAATGAAGACCTTGCGAGCTACGTCAAGAGAATAAGACAGGTAAGATGCCGACAAGCAAACGAAAGGGGGACAGAAAGCTATGGAAAACCACTTATCTTTTGGATATGATATATGGCAACCGATTGGGGATCAATGTATTGTCTACGAGTTGAAAACCAACTTTAGCTGACAGATTACTTCTACGTTTACATGATGCTGCCATTATTGGCCGTGGGCAGCAAGCTCTACAACCACATGAGCTGGCGGTCGTAAATGTTCGTGCTTACTATACCGATTCGCATGTGCTTGTATATGGCTAATCGTTGTTTTGTCTAGTTTTCAGCAAGAATTTTAACATTATGAGTGCCTTTTTTCCAACCAATCGTCCACCTTGCTGCAAATAATCGATTCTCGCGAAGGTTTGTTTGAGGGCAAAAAGGGGTAGCATGTGGATGTTGGCAAAATGAATATTTATTTGAAAACACTGCCATTTGCACCTATTTCGGGGCTATTTGCTGCAAAATAGAGTGCGTTTTGGTGCAAAATGGAGTGCGTTTTGATGCAAAATGAACTGCGTTTTGGTGCAAAACGCAAGGTAAAATGCTGCTAAATGCAGTACGTTTTGCTGCTAAACGCAAGCTTAAATGCAGCAAAATGCGAGACGAAAAGCATAAACATCCACAGCAATTGCATAAACAAAACCTTTTGAAACCATAAGACACATGGCTGAAAGGGGCAAAATAGCTATTAAAATGTGTGGTTTTAGGTGCTAAATGTGTGTATTTGGGCTTGAAAAAATACGAGCAGGCAAGCAATCTAGAAAGGCTAAATGGTGCAAAAAGCAGGTTTTTCTCTTGAAAATGGACAAAACAAAAGACGTGAATGACTAGAAATAGTGGCATTTTACCTACTTTTCAGCCAATATTTCCGCTAGAACGAAGTGAAAATTAGAGCGATATTGTAAAATAAAAGTAACGATTTTAAGCTTTCTATATTGATGGGTTGATGAGTTTGT
>ERZ772971.1635-NODE-1635-length-12835-cov-25.861581_pt1 | contig 12835 bp, 9 predicted proteins | sample MGYA00511943_ERZ772971 | MGnify/ENA primary metagenome ERZ772971 (study PRJEB29015, sample SAMEA2737929) | human oral metagenome | biome: human oral; feature: human-associated habitat; material: dental | place: China | collected 2144 ... | reverse complement strand
TTTCTTGCCATTGCGGGGCATACAGGTTCCGGAAAGTCGACGCTTTTGCAGCATTTGAACGGTCTCTTGCATCCGACAGAAGGTGAAGTTCTTGTTGATGGCGTGAATCTTTTGGTGGAAAAAAAGCGCGAGCGAGCAGAGACAAAAGCCGCCGCCCAAAAGGTCGGCATGGTTTTTCAATATCCAGAGCAGCAGCTTTTTGAAGAGACGATTGCAGCAGATATCGCCTTCGGGCCGAAGAATCTCGGATTGACGGATGTAGAAGTAACGGAGCGTGTGAAGGAAGCGATGGCATTTATGCATCTCGACTATGAACGGCTCCGTGAGCGCTCACCATTCTCGCTTAGTGGCGGACAAATGCGCCGCGTAGCAATTGCCGGCGTCCTAGCACTTCATCCAAAGTATCTCATTCTCGACGAACCGACCGCGGGACTTGACCCCATCGGACGGGAAGAGTTGATCGAGACAATGACACGACTGCATAGGGAAAAGCATACGACGATTCTTTTTGTTTCGCATAATATGGATGATATTGCAGAACTTGCTGATAAAGTCGCAATTCTTGCCAATGGGAAAGTGCAGGCATTTGCATCACCAAAAGAAGCGTTCTTAGACAAAGATATGCTTGCAGGTGCAGGGCTGAAAAGGCCAGAGATGATGGAAATCTGCGATGCAATTCGCGCGGCTGGGATCGACCTTCCCAGAGATGTTCTGACAGAAGATGAAGCATTTTCTGCGCTAATGAAAGCGATGAAGAAGAGGAGGGAAGAATGATGTTATCCGATATCACCATCGGGGAATATTATCCTGGAAACTCAATTCTTCACCAAATGGATCCACGCATGAAGATACTGCTTCTCTTTTTCTTCATGATTGCACTTTTTGTCTTTCATAGTTTTGTTTCGTATGCAGCACTTACAGTCTGTTCTCTCTTTGTCGTTCTGCTCTCGCGTGTTCCCATCAAGATGGTCTTAAAATCCGTACGGCCGCTCTTATGGATCATTCTCTTCACCTTCTTCATTCATCTCCTATCAACACCAGGTGAATCCATTGGAAAGATATGGATTTTCGATATTACAAAAGAGGGTATACGACAGGGTATTTTTATTTCTTTACGATTGATTCTTCTTATCGTGCTTGCATCCCTTCTGACGTATACGACAAGTCCGCTGAAGCTTACAGATGCACTTGAATCCCTCCTTTCGCCTTTGAAACACGTTGGGGTTCCTGTACATGAACTTTCGATGATGATGACCATCGCACTTCGCTTTGTGCCGACATTAATTGAGGAAACCGACCGCATCATGAAAGCACAGCAGTCCCGCGGTGCAAATTTTAATACAGGGAGCATCATGCAGCGAATTCGTGCAGTGATTCCCATCCTTGTTCCTCTCTTTCTTTCGGCCTTTCGAAGGGCAGATGATCTCGCGCTTGCGATGGAAGCACGCTGCTATCACGGAGGAGAAGGGCGCACACAGATGAAGGCACTGAAGATACAGCAACTCGATATTTGTTTGCTGCTCTTTACGGTAACATTCCTTGCGATTCTTGCAGTTTTCTTTCGATAAATACGAGAATTATTTTCTCCAATGTATAAAAATAAAAGCAGGAAAATTCCTTCGAAACTAGAAAATTCTTTTCGAACGAACATCTATCATAGTATAATTCGATACAGAATATAGATATGGTACGTCCTAATGAAAAGCTTGTGGTCGTATGATTAGGAGGCAATCATGAGAACGCGGAAAACTGCAGATGAGCGTCTTAATGAGATTTTAGATTATATTAAATCACATCTTAGAAAGAAGGGTTATCCTCCTTCGGTGCGCGATATCTGCGATGCTGTAGGATTGAAATCGACATCAACAGTTCATTCTTACTTGGGCATGTTGGAAAAACGCGGTATGATTCGCCGCGACCCAACAAAACCTCGTGCCATCGATATTCTGGAGGATAAGCCATGGGAAAACAATGTCGATGTACCGCTTGTCGGTACGGTGGCAGCAGGCGTTCCCGTCCTTGCAGAAGAGAACATCGAAGAAGTCTATTCCTTTCCGCAAGGGCTCGTTGGCACAGCAGATCAGGTCTTTATGCTGCGCGTCGATGGCGATAGTATGATCAATATTGGCATTTTTGACGGTGACTATATTATCGTCCGACCGCAGGATACGGCGGATAACGGCGATGTTGTCGTTGCGCTTGTCAATGGCGATTCTGCGACCTGCAAGCGCTTTTTCCATGAAAAAGACTGCATCCGTCTGCAGCCGGAAAATGATAGAATGAAGCCTTTTTATGAGAAGAATGTAAAAATTTTAGGTCTCGTTGTCGGTGTCTATCGACGGATGTAATCATTAAATCTTAAATTATTTTTATTCTGCTATGATGAAGCGTTATGTTTTCCTTAAAAAGGATACCAATGTATTGAAAAAGTTATACAGTTCTCGTATAATAAGAAAGAATTTTTAAGAATTGGAAAGGGGCTATTCACCATGGCACGACCGGTTAATTATGATGAAAAGATTGCAAAGCTTGAAAAGAAAATTACAAAGAAAAAAGAAGACATTAAGAAGCTGAAGGGGCAGCTTTCAGAGTTGCAGGAGCGCAAGGCAAACGAAGGTGCGCAGCAGCTTCAGGAATATATGAAGAAAAATAACATGAGCGCGATAGAAGCGCTTGCGATTCTTGCAGAAGTCAAGGGCTAAGTGCACATGAAAAAGCCGACTGCTACGTGTGGTCGGTTTTTTTCGGCTTTGTCCTTCTGTGGGAACCTTTTATTTGCTTAATCTTGACTCTTGCGCTAAACTTAGACTTATGATGGATGAAATCACTCGAAGGAATATATGAGGAAATTCGTATTCTGCATCTTAAAGAAAGGAAATTATGGAAATCAATCAAAAGTTATATGGTTTTACATTGGTTCGGAAAACAGAGATTCCCGAGACGGATTCATATGCCTATCTTTTTTCGCATGAAAAAAGCGGAGCACGTCTTTTCTTTCTGGAGAACGACGATGATAACAAGGTGTTTTCTATTTCATTTCGCACGCCGCCGACGGATGATACAGGCGTAGCACATATCGTTGAGCATTCCGTTCTCTGCGGCTCGCGCAAATATCCTCTGAAGGAACCGTTTGTCGAGCTTGTTAAGGGCTCTCTCAACACGTTTCTCAATGCGATGACGTACCCAGATAAGACAATGTATCCCGTTGCCAGCCGCAATGCAAAGGATTTTCAAAATCTTATGGATGTCTATCTCGATGCGGTTTTTTACCCGGCTATGCGAGAAAATCCTCAAATTTTGATGCAGGAGGGCTGGCACTACGAGATTGAAAATCCGAACGATCCACTTACATACAGCGGCGTTGTCTACAATGAAATGAAGGGAGCGCTTTCCTCGTCGGAAGACCTGCTCGAAAGCTGCATCATGACATCTCTCTTCCCCGATACGACCTATGGCAGGGAATCGGGCGGCGATCCGGCGGCGATTCCGGCGCTCACACAGGATGCATTCATCGGATTCCACAGCAAGTACTACCATCCGTCAAACAGCTATATTTTCCTCTATGGCGATATGGACATAGAGGAAAAATTGAAGTATCTGGATGAAGCATATCTATCACATTTTGATAAGATTCCCGTACCGTCGAAAATCGAGAGACAGAAGCCGTTCACAAAAACGGCAAGGATGCGAAAACCTTATCCGATTGCTACTGGAGAGCAAACGGAAGGAAAGACTTTTCTTGCCAAAAGCTGGCTTGTCGGCAATGTGCTTGACATGAAGACCATGATGGGACTTGAAATCTTAGAGCATGCGCTTCTTCGGACACAGGCTGCACCGCTTCGAAAAGCACTGCTTGACGCAAAGCTCGGCAAGGACGTCGATTCGATCTTTGAAAACGAGGTCTTACAGCCATTTTTCAGCATCATTCTCGACAACAGCGATGAAAAATATGCAGAGGATTTCGAGCGTGTGGTGCAAGAGACTTTGGAAAAGATTGTAAACGACGGCGTTGATCGCGAACTTTTTGAGGCTTCGATCAATCTTCTCGAGTTCCGCCTTCGTGAATCGGACTTCGGCGCAACACCGAAGGGGCTTGTCTATGGTATCCGCAGCATGCGCAGTTGGCTCTATGACGGTGAGCCGGAAATAGCGCTTCGCTATGAAGAAAATCTTCATTCGATAAAGGAAGCACTGGATCATGGATATTTCGAAAAACTTATTCGGACCTACCTTCTCGAAAATCCGCATAAGTCGTTCGTCATACTCTATCCTGATATAGAGATGCGTGCCCGCCACGACAAGGAGCAGGAGGAAAAACTCGCGAGTATCAAGCAGACAATGTCTGAAAAGGAGATTGAAGCGGCAATCAAAAGCGCACGAGCACTGAAGCAGCGCCAACAGGCGCCAGAGACGGAAGAAGCGCTTGCGAGTATCCCCATGCTTTCGCTTTCTGACATTCGAAAAGAAGCCTATGATCTGCCGCTGGAAGAGCGCGAAGTTAACGGTGTCAAAGTGCTTTTCAGCAATGTTCCGACAAATGGCATCCTATATCTCACGCTGTTCTTTGACGCACAGACGGTTCCGCAGGAAGATCTGTTTTATCTCTATCTCCTCAGTGATATCTTGTCAGATGTCGACACGGAAAAACGCGGCTATGCTGAACTTGCCAATGCAAAAAATCTCTTGACGGGCGGTATTTCGATCGATGTTATGACGTATGCAAAAAAGAATGCACCCGATTCCTCTTTGCCAAAGTTCCGTGTGAAAGTCAAGGCACTGACGGAAAAGCTACCGAAGGTCTTTGCTCTTCTCAAAGAGATTCTGACAAAGAGTAGTTTCACGGACGGGAAGCGTATTCGCGCGCTTATTGAGCAGGAAGAGACGAGTATTGCGCTCGGATTGCAACGGGCGGCAAATCAGATTATCGTCTCGCGTCTCGACAGCTATCTGTCGGATGCGGGTGCTTATACGGATGCGGGCATTCTGCCTTTCTACAGTTTCCTAAAGGGTTTCCAAGAGGATTTTGACAACAATTTAAAGAAAATGCAGCAGGTCTTTGCAGGATTGCTCACACGTGTCATCAATACAAATCATCTCATCGCAAGCGTGACGATGGCGGCAAGGGACTACGATGCCTTCGTCGTTCCTTTTAAACAACTGCTGGCATCGCTTTCTAAGAAAAAATTCCCCGTGCAAAAATACCATTGGGAACATAAAGCAAAGAATGAGGGGCTTATGTCGGCCAGCCAGGTGCAGTATGTTGCTAAAGGCGCGGACTACATGCGTCTTGGCTATGCATACACAGGCTCGATGAATGTTCTCATGACGATGCTTCGCTACGATTACTTCTGGACGAAGATTCGTGTACAAGGTGGCGCGTACGGCGCATTTACAAACTTTACCAATACGGGCTTTATGTATTTCGGATCGTACCGTGACCCGCATCTGAAAGAGACTCTGGATGTTTTTGATCGTACAGCAGAATATGTGAAGAATTTCGATGCATCCGACCGCGAGATGGATAAGTTTATCATTGGCACTATGAGTACGGTGGATGCACCGCTCACGCCGAAGATGAAGGGAGAACTCGCCGTAAGCTGTTATCTGCGCGGCTTTACGAAAGCGGATCGGCAGAAGGCGCGCGATGAGATACTGAACACAAGGCAGCAGGATATTCGTAACCTCGCACCGATGATCGATGCCTGCATGAAAGAAAATATCTTATGTGTCTTTGGTGGGGAAGAAGCGATTCGCGGCGCAAAAGATGTCTTCGGTGAGATAAAGAATGCTTTGTAAAGTGCTACTTCCCTTGATACTCTGTGATATTCGCTTTTTAGAGAAAGGCGAATTCGCGTAAGTTCATGATTATTATTGAACGAAAAGGAGCGAGCAGTTATAATGAAAAAAATATGTTGCCTCGTCCTTCTCCTGTCGGTTTTTGCCTTTGGCAGTTGTTTTGCTGCAGAAAATACCGAGGGAGGCAGCGCGGAGGCAGTTGCCGTCAAGACGGCGGCACATGCCGAAGATCGGCAGGCAGTAAGTGCTACTGATACAAGTGTGAAAACAGATGTGAATAAAGGAGAAAAGAAAATGGTCAAACATATTGCCGTATTTGAAACGACGATGGGAAATTTCAAAATTGAGCTTCTCGACGACAAGACGCCAATTACGGTCAAGAATTTCATCGACCTTTCGAAAAAGGGATTTTACGACGGCGTCATCTTCCATCGCGTCATTGACGGCTTTATGATTCAGGGCGGTGATCCCGATGGCACGGGGATGGGTGGTCCTGGCTACACCATTGAAGATGAATTTCCAAAAGATCTGACCTTTACGGGCGAAGGTATCCTTGCCATGGCAAATACAGGTATGCCGCATACGGGCGGCAGCCAGTTCTTCATCACGTTGGCTGCGACGCCGCATCTTAACTACCATCATACGATTTTTGGCAAGGTCATCGAGGGCATGGACGTCGTTCGTTCTATCGGTCATGTCGATACAGATTTCAATGACCGTCCAATAAAAGATGTCGTCATTAAACATATCGAGATCAAAGAAGCAGAATAATGCCTGCTTTTGCCTATATTGTCGAGTGCGTGGACGGCACGTATTATACCGGCTGGACGAATGACCTCGAAAAACGCATGAAGGCGCACAACAGTGGACGCGGTGCAAAGTATACGCGTGCGCGGCTCCCTGTGCGCTTGGCGTACGTTGAAGCTTTTGAGGGTAAACGCGAAGCAATGCGCCGTGAAGCTGGCATTAAGAAACTGAAGCACAAGGCAAAACAAATGCTCATTGAAAAGAGCATGGAAGTGGGCAATGAATCCTATCGAGCCATATCACTGGGAACTGTTAAAGGAGTTAATAAGATGGATGACGCCAAAAAGGTCATGCTGACCGAAGAGGGATATAATAAACTGGTCGAGAAACTCAACTACTTGAAGAGCGTGCGCCGCATCGAGATTGCAGAGCGCTTGAAGGCAGCCATCGCCTTGGGCGATCTCTCTGAAAACTCCGAGTATGACGATGCGAAAAATGAGCAGGCATTTCTCGAAGGAGAGATTTTAGACCTGGAAGCAAAGATTCGCAACTCGCATATTATTCAGGCGGGCGGCAGCGACATTGTGCAGATGGGCAGTAAAGTCAAGGTTAAAGATGTGGAGTTTGATGAGGAAGAGACCTTTATGCTCGTCGGTTCGACAGAAGCGGATCCGGATGAAGGGAAAATATCGAACGAGTCCCCACTTGGACAGGCACTGCTTGGGCAAAAGACAGGAAGTAAAGTCACAGTCAAGGCACCAGCAGGCAATATCATTTACGAGATTATGGAAATTCTCGCGTAAGTCGCTTACCTTTGCAGCATGCTTTTTTGCAGCGGCATTGTTTTGTGCAAAACGCATTGAAAGCAAACGTGTAAAAATAAAAGAATGATGGGAGTTTTTATCAACATGGCAAATGAGAAGAAGGGGCAGGAAGGTTCACAGCAAGACGAAAATGAAATGATTCGCGTCCGCCATGAAAAGCTGGAAACATTCCGCAAGCGCGGCGTCCATCCCTTTGGTCATCGCTTTGAAGTAACGGACTATGCTGTTCCTGTGAAGGAAGCGTACGATCATCTCGCCGAAGATGAGGAAGGCGGCGAGGTCAAGATAGCCGGCCGCCTCATGGCAATTCGTGGGCATGGCAAGGCGAGTTTTGCAACGCTTCGCGATACGACGGGCGACATTCAAATTTACTTTAAGCTCGACGTACTCGGTGAAGAAAAGTATAAGGAAGAATTTAGAAAGCTCGACATCGGTGACATCATCGGCATCCACGGTACGATCTTTAAGACGCGCCGCGGTGAGATCACCGTCCGCGTCGATTATTTTGACCTGCTCTCAAAGTCTCTTCGCCCTCTGCCGGAGAAATTTCACGGTCTACAGGATGTCGATATGCGCTATCGTCAGCGCTATCTTGACCTAATCATGAGTCCGGAGGTTCGTGATACCTTCCGTAAGCGCACAAAGATCATCCAGACGGTTCGCAGTTATCTGGACGGCCGCGGTTACCTCGAGGTAGAGACGCCAGTTCTTGCACCGCTCGCAGGTGGCGCGGCGGCGCGGCCTTTTGTCACGCATCACAATGCACTTGACATTGATTTATATCTTCGCATTGCGACGGAGCTGTCATTGAAGCGACTGGTTATCGGCGGCTTTGATCGTGTCTATGAACTCGGTCGTGTCTTCCGCAACGAAGGTATGGATGTTCGCCACAATCCCGAGTTCACGACAATTGAATTTTATCAAGCCTATGCCGACTACAATGACACGATGGACATAACGGAAGGGATTCTTCTCGCCTGTGCAAAGGCGGTTGACGGTACGACAAAAATCAACTATCAAGGAACGGAAATTGATCTCTCGAATATCCGCCGTATTTCGATGAACGATGCTGTCAAAGAGGCGACCGGAAAAGACTTCCTCGCTTGTGAGACTGTGGAAGAGGCAAGAAAGCTCGCTGATGAAGCCGGTATCCCGTATGAGGAGCGCCATGGTATCGGCGGAATTCTCAATCAGGCATTCGAAGAAAAGGTTGAAGAAACATTGATCCAACCAACCTTCATCACGAATCATCCGACCGAGATTTCACCGCTAGCCAAGCGCAATGAAGAAGATCCGCGCGTTACAGATCGCTTCGAGTTCTTTATCTATGGCCGCGAGCTTGCCAATGGCTTTAGCGAGCTCAACGATCCAATGGATCAAGAAGGACGCTTCCTGGATCAGCTCAAGCAGCGTGAAGCGGGGGATGATGAAGCACACGTTATGGATCGTGACTACATCACGGCAATGGAATACGGTCTTCCGCCGACAAGCGGTGTCGGCATCGGCATTGACCGTCTCGTCATGCTCCTTGTCGACGCTGCATCGATTCGCGACGTCCTGTTCTTCCCGACAATGAAACCTCTTGCGACGGAAGAATAACTGATTTTTAAGGGCTGCTCTACATGGTAGCCCTTTTCTAATACCACAGGATAGAAAATAATTCTATCCTGTGGTGTATTTACCAGAGAAAGAGAGTCTTTTGAAACCAGAACACAAAGAGGAAATGAAAGCGCGTGCGAGGAATATTGTACTTGAGGTCGCTTATGATGGAACAGCTTATCATGGATTTCAGCGTCAGACACCGCCAGTCGTTGCCGTTGCAAATGTCTTAGAGGATAAATTACAGACGATTTTTGGTGACAGCATCGAACTTGCGGCAGCAGGGCGAACAGATGCGGGAGTACATGCCTATGGACAGGTCGTAAATTTCTTTACCAATGGTTCAATTCCTGTCGAGCGCATTGCGCGGGCGGCCAACAGCCTATTGCCGAGCGATATTGTCGTAAAACGCGCGGCAGAAGGCAGCAAAGCATTCAGTGCACGTCATAGCGCGAAAAAGAAAACATATCTTTATCGCATATATCAAGGTGAAACACCAGATCCTATGCAAGCGCGTTATGCATGGTATATCCGCCCGCGCCTTGATATCGATGCCATGCGGACGGCGCTCACTTTTGTTCTTGGTACGCATGATTTTTCGTCCTTTCGAGCGGCGGGCGGCGCGCTGATGAATCCCGTTCGAACCATGGAAGAAGCGAAACTTATAACAGAAGCAAACGACATCAAAGTCAAGATTACAGGAACGGGATTTCTCTATCATATGGTGAGAAATCTTATTGGGACACTGGTAAATGTTGGCTTTGGGAAACTGACGCCAATGGATTTCGAAGGCATTATGAAGGCAAGAGACAGACAGCTGGCGAGTGCAACAGCTCCAGCCTGTGGGCTTTATCTGATGGAAGTAACATATGATGAAAAACCATTTAGTCGTTGATAAATCGATACGCAACGTGTATACTGTGAAAGACATTTATGTTTCAGCAAGTGCCTGAAAGCCATTGCTGCATCACAGCGATCAGCTAAAAAAGGAGGAATGGCATATAGCAAAGAAAAGCGAATATGCCTTAGCAGCACTCGCCTGTACACCAGGACTTGGCAGCCGGCGGCTCACAGCGCTCCTTGCAAAGGAATCTGATGCGACAAAGCTTTGGGAAATGCACGCCGCAGAGCTTGCTTCTTTCGGGGAATTTCCTTCTAATGTTGCAGAGAGTTTCCGAAAGCTTAAAGCGGCTTCGCCGAACCTTCCTCATGCATTAGAAGAAAAAGTTGTTCGTGCTGGCGCACATCTGTTGACTATCCAAAATTCGACATATCCGAAGATTTTGAAAGAAATCTTCGATCCGCCGGTCGTTCTCTATTACCGTGGGACATTGGTGCCCGACGCTGTGCGCATCGCGATGGTCGGCGCACGAAAGATGAGCGGTTACGGCGAAGCACTGGCGCTTGACTTTGGAAAAAAGCTCGCGGCGGCTGGGCTTACGGTTGTCAGTGGTGGGGCGTATGGTATTGATTCGGCCTCACATAAGGGCGCATTAAAGACAGGGCGGACGGTTGCTGTGCTCGGTTCGGGCATTGATGTTGCATATCCCTCGATTAATCGGCGTCTCTTTGAGGAGATTTTAGCAAAGGGCGGTGCTGTTCTATCGGAATACGGCCCTGGCACACGACCGCTTCCCGCGTTCTTTCCCGCAAGAAATCGCATTATCAGTGGGCTTTCAAAGGGGACGCTGGTTGTTGAAGCGGCAAGGCATTCTGGTTCACTCATTACGGCAGATCTTGCCATTCGTGAAAACCGCGAGGTCTATGCGATTCCTGGAAGTGTATTGTCTGCGATGTGTGCAGGAACCAACCATTTGATTCAGCAGGGCGCAAAGCTCGTGACAGACGCGGCGGACATTTTAGAAGACTATGGCATCGAACTTGTGCCGGAGATGCGAGCCAAACCAAAGATGGATGCGAAAGAAAGGCAGATTTATCAAGTTCTTTCATTCGACCATGCCATATCCATGGATGAAATCATGATGAGCCTTCCAGATGGCGAGATACCGAATCTCGCTGTTACGCTTTTGAAGATGGAGATGGCAGGGCTTGTCGTGCAGAATGCGTCGCGCGGCTACCGCCGAGCAGAAAGGGAGTGAACGCTTGGCAGTCATAGAGACAAAGGGAACAAAAACACCTGCGAAAAAGACTTCGAAAGCAAAGAGGGCGTCAAGGGCACGGAAGCGTACATTGGTCATCGTCGAATCTCCGACGAAGGCGAAAACGATCGAGAAGTATCTTGGGAGAAAGTTCATCGTTCGCGCTTCGATGGGACATTTGCGCGATCTTCCGAAAAGCCAATTTGGCATCGATGTGGATCATGATTTTATGCCGAAGTACATCAATATCCGTGGTAAGGGCGATCTCATCAAAGCTCTGAAGAAAGATGCGAAGAATGCAGAAAAGATCTATCTTGCAAGCGATCCCGACCGAGAAGGTGAGGCGATTGCATGGCATCTCGCACACATTTTCGATGTCGATCCGAAATCGGATTGCCGCATCGTCTTTAATGAGATTACGAAACCTGCAATTCAAGAGGCAGTACAGCACCCGCGCGCGATTGATATGGATCAGGTCGATGCGCAGCAGGCGCGCCGCATGCTCGATCGCATCGTTGGCTACAAGCTGTCGCCGCTCCTTTGGCGGAAGGTTCGGAAAGGGCTTTCCGCAGGGCGTGTACAGTCTGTGGCAGTACGCCTTATCTGCGAACGAGAGAAGGAAATAGAAGCCTTTCATTCTGTCGAATATTGGACAGTCAAAACTAAGCTTCGTCAAGGAAAGCGCCCTATGTTCAATGCGGAGCTCTTTCTTGTCGATGGCAAGAAGCTAGCGATTGACGTATCGGAAAAGAACTTCAATTTGCCGGATAAAACATCGGCGGAAGCACTGGCAGCCGAACTTGGCAAAGCCTCGTTTTCTGTAAGGCAGGTAAAGCGCAGCGAGCGCAGAAAAAATCCGTCTGCTCCCTTTACGACAAGCTCCTTGCAGCAGGATGCAGCGCGAAAACTCGGATTCACTTCACGGCGCACGATGATGCTCGCACAGCAGCTTTACGAAGGCATTGACCTTGGAAAGCGCGGCGCAACAGGTCTTATTACGTATATGCGTACGGACTCGACACGCATTTCAACATTGGCACAGGAAGAAGCAAAGACGTTTATTGAAGATCAGTACGGTGCGGCGTATGTTCCTGAAAAGCCGCGCATTTATGCAGTCGGAAAGAAAGCACAAGATGCACACGAAGGTATTCGGCCGACGAATATCGCGCTTACACCAGAGGTTCTTGCAGACCATCTGGATCGTGACCAGCTAAAGCTGTACACATTGATTTGGCAGCGTTTTACGGCAAGCCAGATGACGGCTGCTGTTTACGATACACTTGTCCTTACGATTGGTGCAGGACGCTTTACACTGCGAGCTGCAGGCTCAAAGCTGAAATTTGCCGGTTTTACGGCCGTCTATGCAGGTGCAGATGTTACGAAGAAGGAAAAAGACATTGTTTTGCCGGAGCTTGCAAAAGGAGACGTTTTAACGCTGGAAAAAGTTCTTCCTGAGCAGCATTTCACAGAACCGCCGCCGCGGTATAATGATGCTTCTATTGTCAAGACGCTTGAAGAAAAGGATATCGGCAGACCGAGTACTTATGCGCCGATCATCGAGACGATTCAGGCGCGCGGTTATGTCCAGCGCATCGACAAGCATTTCCAACCGACGGAGCTTGGTTTTATTGTCGTCGATATGCTTGAGGAATACTTTAAGGATATTGTCGATGTTAAGTTTACGGCGACGATGGAAAATGAACTCGATGCGATTGCGGATGGCAAGGTCGAAAAGAATGAGCTACTTCGTGCTTTCTACAATCCTTTTGA
>ERZ772971.1628-NODE-1628-length-12859-cov-4.582709_pt1 | contig 12859 bp, 10 predicted proteins | sample MGYA00511943_ERZ772971 | MGnify/ENA primary metagenome ERZ772971 (study PRJEB29015, sample SAMEA2737929) | human oral metagenome | biome: human oral; feature: human-associated habitat; material: dental | place: China | collected 2144 ... | reverse complement strand
TGATGAAACTCTGGAACTGAAAGTGGGCGCCCAAGTGATGTTCATCCGAAATGACACCTCATCAGACAAGAAATATTACAATGGAAAACTCGCCACAGTTTCCCGATTGGAAGAAGACAAAATATGGGTGATTTTAGAAGGAAACGAAGAGGAAATATCAGTAAATAAAGAAGTCTGGGAACAAAAAAACTATACCCTCGGCTCAGACCGACAGATAAAGGAGGAAGTCATCGGCAGTTTTGAGCAGTTCCCTATCCGTCTGGCTTGGGCTATTACCATTCATAAAAGTCAAGGGCTCACTTTTGACCGCCTCATCATCGATGCAGGACAGAGTTTTACCATGGGGCAGGTCTATGTGGCGCTTTCGCGGTGCCGCACTTTGGAGGGAATTTATCTAAAATCCAAAATTACTTCTTCGGTTATTTTTAACGACCATAGAATTTCTGAATTTCAGGATTTTACAAATGCCAATGACCAAATAGAACAAATTTTAGAAGCAGAAAAATACGATTACAGCATAAAAAAAGTTCTGAAATACACTGATTGCCTTTGGTTCAGCCAAGCTCTGGAAAACTGGAACAAAGCGGGGCAGGAATCTAAAGTATTAGACAAAGAAAAAGCCCGAGAACTCTACATTTTTCTAAAAAACAACATTAAAAACCTGACAGATGTTTTCAATAAATTTGAAAAAGTTTTACTCCAGAAAACTGCTAAATTTGTCCAAAATAAAGAATCTTGGCAGGAAATAGAAAATAAAGCCAAAGGCGGCGTGAATTTCTTCTTTCAAAAAGTTAAAGAGCAGGTTTTTGAACCTTTAAAACAATTTTACGCCGAAACAAAAGGTATAAAAGGACTGAAACAATACAACGAAGAGCTGAAAACATGGCTGGATGATTTGGAAGAATATCTCAAGAATATAAAGCTCGTCAGCCTTTTGGATATTATGCTTTTCAATGCAGAAAAAGACGAACCCGTAAGCACTAAAATAGCCAAAGTTCCCACACATATCATCACTTTCCAATTATTTGAAAAGGGAAAAAGTGCAGAAGAAATCGCCAAGGAAAGAGGGCTCACCTACGGAACTATTATCGGGCATTTGGCTAAATTTGCCGAGCAGGGTGTTTTGGATATTTCAAGAATTATATCCGAAGAAAATATAGAGATTTTCAAAAAAACTTTTGAAGAAAATCCTCAGGAAAACCTTACCGAATGGAAAAGAATCCTTCCCAAGGATTTTGATTTTCATGACATCAGACTGCTTTGGAACTATTTCAGATATTTAGAAAACAAAAAATAGTTTATCCAAAAATATCATTGAGCAGCTTTGCCAAGCGGAGACCTCCATTAAGGAGCTGGCGTTCCAAGACATCATTAAATTTATATTGATACGCATAGCTTACCCTCTCTCCATGCGGAGTGGCTGCATAGATTTTGTTTGCTGCCTTATGAGAGTCGTACAGCCAGTCCATAAGCGTTCCTGATTGTATTTTTTGTATTTCTTCTTTGCTTTTCGTATCCAATATTTCGGCGTATTCTGTATAGCTGTATTTCTGGGAATCAATAAGTTTGCTGTCCCAGAGAGAGTGCAGATTGGTTTTACTTCCGAAATAGGTAATTTCTATCTTATTTCCGCCCAAATCCTCCGCTCTTCCTGTATGCAGGGGCTGTGCCATGTCTCCCATCAGGTGGATTAGGAATTTCAGAGCTGTTTTTCTTTCCTCCTTTGGCAGATTTTTATTTTTCAATGTTTTGGATAAAGCCAAAATCTGGTTATACACATTAGGATGGGTCTGCTCTTTCACTTTTTCTTCAAAAGCCTTAAAATCCGCCTGAGGTTCTACATTGATATAATGCCACTGGGAAGTCCCTTTCCATATATCCGTAGAGTCGGATTTTATAGCATCTGCCCAGTTTGCCCAGTAGACCATTTTTTCTTTTCCGAGAAGTTTTTTTATTTCGCGTTTAGATTTTCGGGAGAGATGGTTTTCTGCAATTTCTGCAATTACTCTATGCCCTGTAACTCCCCAAGCAAAGATATATCCTGATACCAAAATACTGAGAAGCAAAGAAAGTTTTACTCTTAAATTTGTCATTTTTCTACAATTTAATTTCTAAAAATAATGCCCAAAGGTAACATTTTTATCACATTTATAAAACATTATCTATTGGTTTTTATTATAAAAACATTATTTTTGCATCCGTAAAAAATTAAGATGCAAAACATTAGAAATATCGCAATTATTGCGCATGTAGACCACGGTAAAACTACTTTGGTAGACAAAATCATTCACGCTACAAGTATTTTCAGAGAAAATCAAGAAAACGGGGAACTCATCATGGACAATAACGACCTCGAAAGAGAAAGAGGGATTACTATCTTGTCCAAAAACATTTCGGTTAATTACAAAGACACCAAAATAAATGTAATAGACACCCCTGGACACGCCGATTTCGGAGGTGAGGTGGAAAGAGTGCTTAAAATGGCCGATGGAGTAATTCTCCTTGTAGATGCCTTTGAGGGACCTATGCCGCAGACGCGTTTCGTGCTGCACAAGGCATTGCAGCTCGGGCTGAAACCCATTGTGGTTATCAACAAAGTGGATAAAGACAACTGCCGTCCAGAGGAAGTGCATGACAAAGTTTTTGACCTGTTTTTCTCTCTGGATGCCACCGAAGAACAGCTGGATTTCCCTACCTACTATGGGTCTTCCAAGCAAGGCTGGTTCAATACAAGTTTGGAACCTACCGACAGCATCCTGCCTATCCTTGACGGCGTTCTGAAACATGTTCCCGCACCGAAAATAGAGGAAGGAAACCTCCAAATGCAGATTACTTCTCTGGATTATTCTTCGTTTTTAGGAAGAATTGCCATTGGGAAAGTAGCAAGAGGTTCCGTAAAAGAAGGTCAGTGGATTGGTCTGGCTCAGGAAGGAAACCAGATTGTAAAAGGCAAAGTAAAGGAACTCTATGTCTTCGAAGGGCTGGGTAAAAAGAAAGTATCCGAGGTTTTCGCGGGAGATATCTGTGCGATTGTAGGATTTGACAAATTCCAAATCGGGGATACTTTTGTAGATTTGGAAAATCCTGAGCCTTTGGAAAGAATCGCTATTGATGAACCCACACTGAACATGACTTTCAGTATCAACAATTCTCCTTTCTTTGGTAAAGATGGAAAATATGTAACTTCCAACCACCTGAAAGACCGCTTGGAAAAAGAATTAGAAAAGAACCTTGCCCTCAGGGTGCAGCCTACTGATGATGCCAACACTTTCTTAGTCTTCGGACGGGGGATTCTCCACCTTTCGGTTTTGATAGAAACCATGAGAAGAGAAGGCTACGAGATGACCATCGGGCAGCCGCAGGTAATTTTACGAGAAATAGACGGCGAAAAATGCGAACCTTACGAAACCATGGTAGTAGATGTTCCCGAAGAATATTCTTCCCGAGTGATAGACCTTGCTACCCAAAGAAAAGGTGATTTGCTCATCATGGAAACCAAAGGCGAAATGCAGCATTTGGAGTTTGATATTCCTTCGCGCGGGCTCATCGGACTTCGTTCCCAGATGCTTACCGCTACTGCTGGAGAGGCCATTATGGCGCATCGTTTCAGCGAATACAAGCCGTTCAAAGGTGCTATCCCAAGCCGTATTAACGGAGTTTTAATTTCTAAAAACCAAGGACAGGCAACAGCCTACTCCATAGAAAAACTGCAAGACCGAGGGCGTTTCTTTGTAGACCCAGGGGAAGAGGTATATATGGGAATGATTGTGGGAGAACAAAACAAACCCGGAGACCTTGTCGTAAATATTGTAGAAGGAAAACAGCTCAATAATATGCGTGCCGCAGGAAAGGATAAAGATGGAAACATCGCGCCGAAAGTCCTGATGACACTGGAAGAATGCATGGAATACATCCAAGCAGATGAAGCGATAGAGGTAACGCCTAACTTCATCCGAATGCGTAAAAAACTACTCTCCGAGGAAGATAGAAAACGCGCCGAGAGAGGAAGGGCATAGCAAGAAAACTTCCCTGCCGACTTTATCCTAAACTTTATTATAAAGTTTTAACACAGAAATTTTTTCATTTTTTTTAAAATTAAACAAAGGCAGTAGGCTCTGTACAAATGGTGCGGAGTCTATTGTTTTTTTTTGTTTAAACCAAATTCTACTCATTATTTTCAGGTTTTTTCTTCTTGGAGAAATCTCTCAACATTTTGGGAAAGTTTAACCTATCAAAGGGAAACCTCCCAACATCTTGGGAAAGCCTAACCTATCAAAGGGAAAGCTCCCAACTTCTTGGGAAAGTTTAACTTGTCAGAGGGAAATCTCCCAACATCTTGGGAAAGTTTAACCCGTTAAAAGGAAACCTCCCAACTTCTTATGAAATCTTAACATATCATTGGGAAATCTCCCGATACATAAAAAAATCGCAAAACAGCATGACTGCTATCTCCGCTGATTTTTGTTTAGCAAAAAACCGCGAGTTTCTGTCTGGGGTAAAAATCCGCTCCTTTATTCATAGGGGTTTGGGCTTTCATGTGGAAAAATTATCGCCTTTGATTTTGATTTTATATATTATATTGTTTTTTGTATTGGCATATTCTTTTTGTGGCGTTAAAAGAATATACTTATTTTACCTTTAAAGCTCGTGTGGCATTTAAAACGGCAAATACCATAACACCTACATCGGCAAAAACTGCCATTCCCATTGTTGCTATACCAATGGTGGAAAGTGCAAGTACTGCAACCTTAACGCCAATAGCAAATATTGCATTTTGGCGTGCAATGCCTATTGTTCGACGAGAAATACCGATGGCTTTGACAATTTTGGAAGGTTTGTCGTCCATTAAAACTACATCTGCAGCTTCTATGGCTGCATCACTTCCAAGTGCTCCCATGGCTATGCCAATATCTGCTCGAGCTAATACTGGAGCATCGTTTATTCCATCGCCAACAAAAGCAAGCGTGTTGTTTGCCGATTTTTCGTTAAGCAGGCGTTCAACATGTTCAACTTTATCGGCAGGCATTAGTTCACTATAATGCTCATCTATACCTAATTGCTCAGATACAAAGTTTGCAACCTCTTTGTGGTCACCTGTTAACATTACAGTTTTTTCTATTCCCACTTTCTTTAATGATGTAATAGCGTGTGCAGAATCAGTTTTTATTTGGTCAGATATGATGATGTGCCCAGCATATACTCCGTCTATCCCAACATATATTATGGTACCTTTGAAGTGATTACATTTGTCGCAATTTGCTATTTCTGCTCCAATTGATTTCATCATTTTTTCATTTCCTACACATATGTTTTTGCCGTTGATTTCGGCAGAAATACCTTGACCGGCAATCTCTTTTATGTTTTCAACTTTACAATCACAAGAGTTGTCTTTGTAGGCATTACATAATGCAGTAGCTATGGGGTGAGTAGAATATTGCTCTACATGGGCTGCAAGATGCAAGAGTTCCTGTTCTGAAATATTATTTGGATGAATGGATTCCACCTCAAAAACACCACGGGTTAGTGTGCCTGTTTTGTCGAATACAATTGTTTTGGTGCGTGCTAATGCTTCCATATAGTTGCCTCCTTTTATAAGAATACCAACGTGTCCAGCACCACCAATACCACAGAAGAATGATAAAGGGATGGAAATCACTAAAGCACATGGACAACTTACAATAAGAAATGTAAGTGCACGATAAAGCCAAGTAAATAAAGCATCAGTATAGCTTGCAGCAAAAAATGGCGGAATAAACGCTAAAAAGAGGGCAGAAATAACTACTATAGGTGTGTAAATTCGTGCAAATCGACGAATGAAAGATTCGCTTTTTGATTTGCTTTCGCTTGCTTCTTCTACTAAATTTAAAATTTTGGATGCAGTAGAATTGCTGAAAGTTTTATTCACTTTCACCTTCAATACTCCTGATATATTTACGCAACCAGATATGACAGAATCCCCAAATGCTACATCCTTGGGAACACTTTCTCCTGTTAGTGCTACCGTATTTAAACTTGAACTACCTTCAATTACTTCTCCGTCAAGCGGAATTTTTTCGCCTGGTTTGATAACAACTACTTCTCCAACAGCAATAGTAGAAGGATTTACCACGATTGATTCGCCATTTCTTAAAACGTTAGCTGTGTCTGGATGTATATCCATTAGATCTGAAATGGAGTCACGAGTTTTATCTTTAGCATAATGTTCAAACAATTCGCCAATTTGGAAGAATAACATTACGAAGACACCTTCTAAGAATTGAGGCTCGCCATTGGGTAAAAAGCCCACAACGAAAGCTCCTATTGTGGCAACAGCTATAAGAAAATTCTCATCAAAAGGGTCGCCCTCCATAATTCCTTCTACAGCTTCGTGTAATACATCGTAGCTGATAAGTAAATATGGAATAAGATAAATGATGAGTATTTGCCATATCGGTAGATTACAGTTACGCTCTGTTAACCATGCTACTAGTAACAGCACAGAGGTTAGACCGATTCTTATTAGTTTCTTTTTCATTGTTTTTTAGATTTGTTACTAATTTCGATGCAAAAGTAAATAAAAGAGAATGCAACCAAGTTGCAAAGTTGCTGTCGCATTTAAATAAAAAACTTCATAAAAAAGGATAAACACCAATAAGTTACCTTGAAAAGCCTGAAAAATAGGTGAAAGCAGAAAATAAATAAACTTTTATTCGTCTGTTCAGCAATTAATACTTAAAAAAGAACCTTTCGCAGTTTTTCCCTTATCTGCTGATGCGCCACAAAGTGATAATCCATCTTCTATTTTTCTGTTTAAAAATCCAAAAATAATCTATTTAATTGGATTAAACAAAATTGAGTCGGCTAGATTCGTTTTTTAACAAACTTTAATACTTATTTTTTGATTATTAAACATTTTTGTTAGAAATTTACCCACTCATTTTAACAATTATGTCAGAATTACATCAAGCAGAAGAAATAAAAATATTAACTGAAAAAATACAAGTTCAGAACCATCATTTCTCCCTTTTAAAGGAAGAAATCAATAAAGCCATCATCGGACAGGAATACATGGTAGAGCGCCTTCTCATAGGGCTTCTCGGAAATGGACACATCCTGCTGGAAGGAGTTCCTGGGCTGGCAAAAACCTTGGCAATTAAAACCCTTTCCGAAGCTGTAAGTGGAGAATTTTCCAGAATACAATTTACTCCCGATTTGCTCCCTGCGGATGTCATCGGGACGATGATTTATAATGTAAAAGAAAATGATTTTTTGGTCAAAAAAGGGCCTATTTTTGCTAATTTTGTTTTAGCGGATGAAATCAACCGTGCGCCTTCCAAAGTGCAGTCCGCCCTCTTGGAAGCCATGCAGGAAAAACAAGTAACCATAGGCGATGAGACCATGCCGCTGCCAAAACCTTTCTTGGTTTTAGCCACTCAAAACCCGATAGACCAAGAGGGAACTTACCTCCTGCCAGAAGCACAGAGCGACCGTTTTATGCTAAAATGCAAGATAGACTATCCTTCTTTCGAGGATGAGCGAAAGGTAATGCGTATGGTAGCTACAGCCCACCAGCCGAAGATAAAACCAGTAATTTCACTGGAAAACATCTCCGAAGCAAAGGAACTCATCAACCAGATTTACCTTGATGAAAAGATAGAAAAATATATTCTTGATATGGTTTTTGCGACCCGTTATCCTGAGCAATACGGACTTGCAGAACTGAAAGATTACATCAGTTTTGGTGTTTCACCGAGGGCATCTATCAACTTGGCTATCGCCTCTCGCGCTGTAGCATTCCTCAAAAATAGGGCTTTCGTGATTCCAGAAGATGTAAAAAGTATCGCAAAAGATGTTCTTCGCCATCGTATAGGGCTTACTTTTGAAGCGGAAGCGGAAAACATCAGCGCAGAAAATATTATAGATAAAATTTTGAGCAAAATACAAGCTCCTTAATGGAAAAATGCTCCGCTATCATGACATACAAGTCGTGCTGCAGGAAGTCCCTGGGCAAATCAGCCTTTGTTTCAGTATCACAGGCTGTCCTCTGCGGTGCGAAGGCTGTCACTCGCCATTTTTATGGAAAAACGGAAGTGGAGAAATTTTGACAGATGAGTTGTTTGCAGATTTATTAAACAAATATAAAAGTATGATTTCCTGCGTTCTCTTTATGGGAGGCGAATGGGAGGAAGAAGATTTGATAAACAAACTAAAAACAGCCGAAGACAACGGACTAAACACCTGTCTTTACACAGGGATGGAAGATGTTTCGGATGAGATTAAAAACCATCTCACTTGGCTGAAAACAGGGCCTTGGATAGCAGAATTGGGCGGATTGGACAGTCCTAAAACCAATCAAAAATTTATAGAGGTAAAAACTAATAAACTACTAAACCATTATTTTGTAAAACCATAAAAATTTAACACCATGATTCGTTTAACACCTTCACAAATCAATAAGAAAATTGATTTTATCCAAAATTACATCAAAGCAGGTAATGCTGCATCGGCTTCTTCTGTGGATGCAAACGCAAATGTAACCTCCAAAAACATCGCAACCATGGAGGCTGAAATCAACAAGGATATCAATATCCAAATCAACCGCGAACTGGTGCGCAGAAAAATCGCAAGTCTTTTTGATGAAGAGACTGCAAATGAGTATGTTCGCCAGATAGAAAACCACGAAATCTATGTTCATGACGAAACCTCTCTGAAGCCCTACTGCGTGTCTATCAGCATGTATCCATTCCTGCTTGACGGACTTATGAAAATAGGCGGAGAAAGTAGAGCACCAAAGCATTTGGAGAGTTTCTGCGGTGAGTTTGTAAATTTAGTTTTTGCGGTAAGTTCGCAGTTTGCAGGAGCTTTGGCAACGGTGGAGTTTTTGCTTTATTTTGACCACTTTGCAGCGAAAGATTTTGGCGAAAACTATTTAGAAACCAATACTAAAACCATAGAAAACCACTTACAGCATGTGGTCTATGCAATCAATCAGCCAGCGGCTGCGCGCGGATATCAGTCCGTATTCTGGAACATTTCGCTTTATGACAAGCCTTATTTTGACAGCATGTTTGGCGATTTTGTCTTTCCTGATATGACCCGCCCTGACTGGGAGCGATTTTCTCGTTTCCAAAAATTCTTCATGAAGTGGTTTAATGCCGAAAGAACCAAAGCTATTTTGACTTTCCCTGTGGTTACCGCAGCTATGCTCACAGATGGAACTAAGCCTGTGGATGGTGATTTTGCGGAAATGTGCGCCGAGGAACTCAGCGAGGGAAATTCTTTCTTTATTTATCAGTCTGAGAGTGCGGACAGCCTAGCTTCCTGCTGCCGACTGCGCAACGAAATCAGCGATAATACCTTCAGCTATTCACTCGGTGCTGGCGGCGTGGCAACAGGCTCTATCAATGTTATCACACTGAATATCAATAGACTAATTCAGCTAAAAAAAGACATTGCTAAAGAAATTCAAAAAATTCATAAATACCAAGTTGCTTTCCGAAAATTAGTCGAAGAATACAAAGCCGCAGGACTTCTGCCTGTGTATGATGCTGGTTTTATCTCTTTGGATAAACAATTTTTGACCATCGGAATCAATGGAATGGTGGAAGCTGCCGAATATCTGGGCATAGAGGCAAGCAACAATACGGATTATAAAAATTTCGTAAGTCATTATCTTAAAATCATTTACGAAGAAAATAAAAAAGCAAAACAGCTCTACGGCTATATGTTCAACACGGAGTTTGTTCCAGCAGAAAACCTCGGTGTGAAAAATGCTATTTGGGACAAAAAAGATGGATTGTTCTCGCCTCGTGAGTGCTACAACTCCTACTTCTACCCTGTTGAAAACGAGAAGATTAATGTTTTAGATAAAATCATTCTTCACGGAAAAGAAATCATCCAATATCTGGATGGCGGCTCGGCTCTTCATCTCAATTTAGAAGAAACGCCAAACAAGGAAGGTTTCCTCAAATTACTGAATGCCACAGCATTAGCAGGGTGTAATTATTTTTGTTTTAATATTCGTATCACTATCTGTAACGACTGTGACCACATAGACAAACGAACTCTGTACGAGTGCAGCAGCTGCCATTCCAAGGATATAGACCACGCTACCAGAGTGATAGGCTATCTAAAACGAGTGTCTTGTTTCAGCAATGCACGCCAGAAGGAACATCAGCTAAGACATTATCATCTTTCAAAATAATGAGCAGACTGGACATCAAAGATATTATAAAAAAAGTAAAACAAATAGAAATCCGTTCCCGCAGGGAGGCTGACGCTTCCCTCATGGGGGCTTATCATTCTGCATTCAAGGGACAGGGAATGACTTTTGCCGAGATAAGACCCTACCAGTTTGGTGATGAAATCCGCAGAATAGACTGGAACAAAACCGCCCGATTCCAACAGCCTTTTGTGAAAGTGATGGAAGAAGAGCGGGAACTGACCATCTTGCTTTTGGTGGATATTTCGGCATCTATGGACTATGGAACGAAAATTTCACTAAAAAAGGAATTCGTAGCCGAAATCTGCGCAAGTATAGGTTTTTCGGCACTGAAAAACAATGACAAAGTAGGACTTATTCTCTTTGCGGATAAAGTCTATAAAGTCGTCCCGCCACAAAAAGGGAAAAAACACCTTTTGGCTATGATATCTGATATCATTTCATCTGACTACATCGCCTCTGAAACCCATCTGGACAAGGCACTGGAATATATGATGAATATTTTCAAAAAGAAATCTTTTCTTTTCGTTTTATCGGATTTTAATGATGATTTTCAAGAAAAAATACTGAAAACCGCTTCTAAAAAACACCAAATTTTAGGGCTGAAAATCTCTGATGAAAAAGACAGCGAAATCCCTGATATCGGCTATGCTCTGCTCTCTGACAGCGAGACAGGAAAGCAGATTTGGGTAAATACATCTGACCGCAAATGGCAGGAAAATTTTAAAGAAAATCAAATAAAAAAAGAACAAAAAACAAAGGAAATTTTTGATAGTGCTTCGGCAGGATTCATCAGCCTAAAAACAGGCGATGAGTATGTAAAAGAACTAAGAAAATATTTCAAAAAGTAGCAAAAAAATCAATAATAGAAGGCATTTTAACTATTTTAGTTGCCATAAATAAAAGATGAAAAAATATTTTTTACTTTTCTTTTTCGGAACCGCATTTGGATTTGCGCAGCAGCTTTCTACGAGTTTGGATAAACAAAAAATAGAACTCGGCGAAACGGCTGTTTTCAAAGTTAAAATAGAAAATCTAAACAAAAAAAATGTAATTTCAGCACCGAAAAATGGGCTTCTGCCGTTTAGTTTTGAGGAAACGAAAGACAGCATTTCCGAAAATCCAAACAGCTACGAACGAATTATAGAATTTACGATTTACGAGGAAGGGAAACACAGCATTCCTGCTTTGGAATTTAAAATCGGCGAGGAAATCCACCGCACCACGCCTTATGAAATAGAGGTTACTAATCCCACCCAGCAGGGCGAAGAAATCAATGACATCATGCCCAACGAGGAGGTAGAGCTCTCTTTTTCAGACTATTGGGAAATGTATAAAAATTATTTCTTCGGCGGACTTGTTATTTTAGGGATTTTAGGATTTGTCTTTTTATTTATTTTAAATAGAAAAGTCAAAAATCTGCGCGTAGAAAATCCAGCTTTGAAAACCCTGAAAAAATTAGAACAGCTAAAAAACAAAAAGCTGATAGAAAAAAACGAATACCTACTTTTCTATGTAGAACTGATAGAAATCTGCAGAGGCTATCTTGCTGATAATAAACACATTCCTGCTGACATCCTTCTCACAGAAGATTTGATAGATTTAATGAAAAGTAAGCATTATATTTCGGATAAAGAAATAGAAGTCTTTGAAAAAGTGCTGACTCGTGGAGATTTAGTAAAATTCGCGAAAACCATTCCTGAAAAAAATACGATGGAAAGTGATTTTGACTCAATAAAAAACATTATATATTCTACTCATTTTAACCCTAAAACAGATATAGACAATGTTTAATTTTGAGTTTCATAGTCCGTGGTTTTTGGCTTTGTTTTTATTATTTATTCCTTTAATTATCAAGGATTTAAAGAAAAGAAAACAAAAAGGAATCCTCATACCATCTACCCAAAATATACAAACGGGCAATGGCTATTTTTGGGTAAATAAAATACTCACTTTATCCAAGTATTTTATTCTCTCTGCCCTGATTATAGCGCTGGCAAGACCTCGCACCTACACCATTAAAAACAACTATGAACAGGGCATTGACATCGTTTTAGCAGTGGATATTTCGCTCAGTATGCTGGCAAGGGATTTTAGCCCAGACCGACTAACTGTGCTAAAAAAACTTTCCCAAGATTTCGTTTCGCAAAGGGAAAATGACAGACTTGGGCTGGTCATCTACGCCGCGGAAGCCTTTATGAGAGTGCCGCTGACGACCGACCACGAGGTGATTTCTACCGAAATAGAAGAAATGCAGCCTGGCGATGTAGCCCACGGAACTGCCATAGGCGAAGGGCTGGCAGTAGCCACCAAACACCTGATAAAAAGCAAAGCCAAGAGCAAAGTAATCATCCTGATGACCGATGGAATGAACACCACAAGAAACGCAATGCCTGCCGAGGTGGCTAGCGATTTGGCTAGAAATAATGGGATAAAGGTCTACACCATCGGTATTGGGACGGATGGATACGCGGAATCTCCCGCAGTTGATGGTTTTGGAGATGTATATTTCGTTCCTCAAAAAGTAGAAATAGACGAACATTTGCTCAATTCTATCGCGGAAAACACAGGCGGAAAATACTTCCGTGCTGATTCCAGCGAGAGTTTAGAGTATATCTATAAGGAAATCAACCAGTTAGAAAAAACAAAAATCAAAGG
>ERZ772971.1626-NODE-1626-length-12866-cov-10.221763_pt1 | contig 12866 bp, 12 predicted proteins | sample MGYA00511943_ERZ772971 | MGnify/ENA primary metagenome ERZ772971 (study PRJEB29015, sample SAMEA2737929) | human oral metagenome | biome: human oral; feature: human-associated habitat; material: dental | place: China | collected 2144 ... | reverse complement strand
GGTGAGAAGAATTCGATGGGATTCGGAATGTTTGTGATTGAAGAATAGGAGGATAGAGTGGATATGGAATTTAGAAATTGTAAGTTGGAGTTTGACCTAAAATGTCATGCGCCAATTATTCATTTCCAGCCGGAAGAAGAAGGAGCTACTTTGCGTGCTAGTGAAGTCAAGCCAAAATTTGATCGGTACTTGATGAAGAAAGTTCCAAGTTTGAAAAACCGTTTCAAAAATCAGTATTTACCATATAAAATGAAGTTTATTGATAATAGTCCTAATGTCATTTACAAGTATAGTAAAAATGAAGGCAAGTATGATAAGCAGACAAATAATAACGAAGGCAACTTCCAATTATATTTTGCCAGAGATGAGAAACGCAGAGTAGAAACAAATCCTACAATGACAATTACTTGTTTTGATCCGCTCCTTCAGAAATTGATAGTTGAACATATCAAAACCTTTTTTATAGTGACAAATTTTGGGGCTGCTCAAGGAAAAGGGTATGGTAGTTTTACTGTAATTGATGAAGAACAGAGTAAAATTGAAAGAATTCTAAGGGAAGAGTTTGGATTAAAGACTCTTTATAAAATGGATTTTAGGAAAGCAGCTAAAAATTTGAAGTTCTCAAAGAAGATAAAAGTGATTTTTGAAAATATTGAAAAATTCTATAAAATAACCAAGAGTGGCTATAACTATCAGGGAGAATATGCTCGAAGTGCCTTGTTTTATTATATGCATGATAAAATGATTGGAAATGAAAAAGCTGCTTTAAAGGATAAAGTAATAGAAAAACCTTTTGGAACTATCCCCTACCACCTTATTCAGCAGACACATAACGAAAAATATGTTCGAGCACTGCTGGGGCTATCTTCTTATTTATCATTTACAGATATAAGAAAAAACACAAAAAAAGAAGAGAAAGATATTTCTGTTAATATTGACATTATGCATGAAGCAAATAAAATTGAAGCAAATATTGAACGATTTCCTTCACCAATAACTTTTAAAGTAATCAACGATATTGTTTACATTATTCCTAAACAGAGATGGTGTAAGTATATTTTAAACAAGAAATTTAAATTTAAATATAAGGTATCGAAAAATGTTCCTAGAAGCTGGATGAGTGCCATAAAAGATAATAAAATGAGAAAAATAGAATATGAGAGATTTATAAGAAAACTGGATGAAAAATTAAAAAGGGAAGAGATATACCTACAAACTCCAAAGAAGTTTGATTTACTGAATTTTTTAGACTTTGCTGTGCAATATTATAATAAAATGGAACCCAAAGGTTATGCACATACCGTCCAAATTTCATATGATATTAGATAACAGGGGAGATGAATAAATGAAATACGTAGGTATTACAATCGGTCCGATTTTTAAAACCATTGGAGAGGCGATCTCTCCGGCAGGTTTGTGGTTTGGCAGTTATTTTTTCTCAACGGTGACAAAGAAACTCTGTGAAAAACTTATTGAGATTCCAAATGTCAAGATTTTTTCACCGTTTTATGACTCTAATAGTAATCAAAATCCACAAGAAGATGGTATTGGTCGTTACCATGATCGGATTTTGTTTTCAGTTGATGGTAATACAGTAACTGAGGAAAAATTACAGAAGATAATTTCAGCGGTGAAGAAGGAAATGGCTAAGAAATTCGGAACGTTTAAGACGGATAAGGAGATTATGCTCTTTATTGATAATTATCTGAGAATTGATTTTGTTTTTTTTGATGAAAAAACCATGAATGGAATTATAGAAAAAAGAGAAAAAGAAGGTGAGGATGGAAACAATATAGCTATAATACTGAATGATGCTTTGGATGCACTGGAGCTGATGGCTGCGGGTAAGGGAAGAACAGATAAGAATCTATTTGCTCCATTCTTTGCAGGCCAGAAAGACAATCGGAATGTCTATATTAAAGGAAGTAAGCTATTTACAGATACCAAACTAAATAGCCAGTTGCTTACAAGCTACTCAGACCACGCTTCTGAATTGAAATCAATAGAAGATATAGCTCTATCTCGAAAGAAAGAGGAAAACTCTTCTGACAGGTCCCCTAGTGGTGAGATAGCACCAATCAGAAGCGAATATTATGCAGTCGTTAATTCGGATGGGGATAAGGTCGGAACTCTTTTGAAAGCTTTATGTAAAGATGTAGAAATCCCTGAACAATCTGATAGGATAAACAGTTTTTCGAGTGCTTGTTTAGACTATGCTGGTGAAGCGGCTAAGCTTGTCGGAGATTATGGCGGGATGACTATTTATGCTGGTGGGGATGATTTACTGTTTATCGCCCCTGTTCATTCTATTTTTGCCCTATGTCAGAAACTAAATATATTATTTATAGATACTTTGTCAAAAAGTATTAAGGAGTTAAAGGAGGAAATCAATGTCAGCTTGTCTTTTGGTGTTGCCGTTCAGTATGTGAAATATCCTCTATATGAAGCGCTGGAAAGAGCTAGAGTCCAACTTTATAAGGCTAAAGAAAGTTACGGTAAACGTCCGAATGGTAGTAAAATCAGTGGAGGTAATCGTCTGGGGATAGAATTGGTAAAACACAGCGGAAAAACCGTTCAATTGATGGTAGAAAACGAGAAGTTAGGGATCATTGATAATCTGATAGACTATCGAGCAACTACGAACGATCAAGCACTGGAATCTGTTCTCTATAATCTACAGGATACAGAAATTATTTTTAAGTTGTTATTTGAGAAGACCGCACAGAATGAATTTGACTTTCAAAAATATAACACTAGGTTTTTAAATAACTTTAACAATCCTAACCAGTTGGCCTATCATGACTATCTGGAAAATATAGCTGAATTTTTCTATAACAACTATTTAAAAGAATATAAAGATAAGCCAGAGACGAAAGAAAAGATTGATGGGATTTGTATAAAACGTAACATAAGTATCGGGGAATTCTATACAAAAGAGTTGCAAGCTATCTTATTTCTGGTGAAGTTTTGGCAGGGAGGTAAGTGATGACAGACTATCTTGTGACTTTTAGACCGCTAGGAGACTATTCTTTTGGTTCAGACAGACACTTTAGCTTTGTCGGTAAAAATAACTATTCGAAGGATGAATATGCCCCTTATTTTATCCGTACTAATCGCGTTCCTGAGCAGTCCACAGTCTTTGGGATGATACGCTATCTTATCTTAGTCAGTAATGGGATTAAGCTGAAGCAGGATTTTCAGTATGATAAAGATACGCGGAATAAAATGAGAGCTCTAATCGGAGAGAAGAGCTTTTCTCTAAATGGAGGTGTACAAGATTTCGGAAAATTAGAAAAAATCTCTCCTATCTTTCTTCGTAAAATATGTAAAAATAGTAAGGAAATCGTCATACCAAATCCGTTTAACAATAAGCAAGGAAAAGAGGGGATTGAACAGTTTGCACCAATGCTACTAGAAGAAAAAATTAAAGTATCAACTAGTTTTGGTAAAATCGCTCTTCCTAAATCTAAGGAATATAATCCTAAAGAAGGATATGGGGATGGCTATTATAATATTGATACAGGTCATTTAGAAGCAGTCGAAGATATTTTTAGGACTAAGGTAGCAACTGGTGTAAGGCGTGTTACGCAGAAGGATCTGCAGAACCTGAAGATAAATATTCGAGATTTATGTGAGTCATTTGTGAATAACGCTATGAAACAAAAGGTTTCTAATTTAGATAGGAAGAGTAATCTTAGTTTAACCGAGTTTATAAATGATTTTATGGATTTGTTAGAAAAGCACAACAAAAAGAAAAAAAATCACTTTCAAGAAGAATTAGAAAAACTATCCAAAAATTTTGATGCTGACCGTCTATTTAAGCGAGAGGTACATCAGCTACATAAGGACTATGAATTTGCTATCTATGTAAAGGTTAAGGATGGTATCATATTAAAAGATGGTATCGTTCCTATGGGGCAGAAAGGTAGCCTCTTCAAGGTTTCTGTAAAAGAATCGGAAGATAATTTAGAAAGTGAAATCACAGAGCATTTCCAGAATCATACTCCACAAGGTCAGACTTGGCAATACTGCCTATCAGATGTGTGCTTGGTAGATGATGTTCAAAGCTTTGCAATTTTAGAGGAAAAGTTAGTTCGCCAGCTTCATACAGACCTTAGTAAAAATCGTCTAAAAGGACTTGATTTGCAAGGATCTAGTCTTCTTTATAAGGCAGGGAGCGTCTTTTATGGTGATGATGTTATTTCGGTAAAAACTGGTTTAGAGTCAGCAGGTTACAATACTATCTATAAGATTACAGGGAAGTAAGGAGTAAAAAATGAAAGCAAAAATTTTTGTCATTGAATGTTTAACAAATTTGCATGTAGGGAATGGAGATGTTAATTTTAACATTATTGATAACGAAGTGGAGCGCGATGTTGTGACGGGATTTCCGACGATTAACTCCTCAGGCGTTAAAGGTGCTCTGAGGGCCTTCTTTGAAGAAAATAAGTTATTATCGAAGATTGATGGGATATTCGGTTCGGAAAATAGTAAGGTTACTACTTCAGGAGCACTAAAATTTCTTAGTGCGAATCTACTAGCCCTGCCAATTCGTTCGATAAGTGGTGGGGATAAGCCCTATTCAATACATGCTCCAAAAACAGCATATGAAGATTTCAAGCAAATGCTTAAAAATTTTCAATTAGAAGATGTTTCAATAGAAGATATAAAGGGCGGAGATGAGGAGATAACTCTGGACGTAGATAATTCTTGCTACGAAAAATATGGTTTACCAGTAATTGCTCGAAATAGTGTCGGAGACCAAACTAATTTGTGGTATGAGGAGGTTGTGCCCCACAAATCGATTTTCTATTTTGCTGTGGTGGATTCAACCAGTGAGCCAGAAAACCTTTTAGAGGTTTTTACAGATTCGGTGAGAGGAAAAATCATCCAGTTTGGTGCAAATGCTTCCGTAGGTTATGGACTTTGCAAGGTTATTAAAGTGATTTCAGGAAATGAAGAAGGAGCAAATAATGGACAAGAACAGAATTAATAAGTTGCTTCCTATTGCTGTTGAGGTGATTGAAAAGGAGCTTTCGGAGCCAATTCCAAATGAGTTTCGAGGATATATCGCTTCTTTTGGAGCGGCGGTTACTATGGGAAGTCTCCCTGCAGCAGTCGCCTACTACTCGGCTGCATCAAAAAATGCCAAAGAAGATCGCACCAAGCTCCCTGTTATGATTTTGGAAGTTTTGAAGGGAGAAAATACAGCTATTACGGTAGACACCTTGTTTGAGTATGTTACATCGGCCGAAAATGATAATGAGAGTTTCGCTATTAAAGAAGATGTACTGCATGCAGCAATCGCAATCAAACTAGGGTTAAATTTGTTTGAAATTGAGTCAAAAGATGAAAAAGTCAAGGAAGACGAGAAAAATGGAGGGTAAGGATGATGTTTAGTTCAAAAAACATGTCTTATATCTACTATCATGAATATTTTGACGGCTTAAAAGAGCAGAAAGGAGCATCAGGTTTAGTTTATGAACTGTGTGGATCAAAATCTAGTGAGGAGCAATTTCGTGAGAGAAATATGGCTTTGCAGGATTTTAAATTTGACCTTTCTCTATCGCCTTTGGAGCATTTAAAAAATGCTTCAAAAGGTGTAGCAAGTTTCCAAACCTTTTCTTTGGAAACTATTTATCCTGGCCTCATGATAGGAACTGGCAATCCCCATGATTTGAAATCAAAGGGTTCTATTTATTCTGGCTTTTCTTTTGATTATGTAACTGGACTGCCCTATATACCTGGCTCCTCTGTCAAAGGGGTACTGAAAAGCGTCTTTCCTAGGAAAGAAGATATCAAAGAGGATATTAATCAACAAAAGATGGAGTATATTAAGTCACTTCTTAAACCAGGACTTTCTGATGAAGAAGTTTATGGCTTGAAAGATGATATTTTCGAAGATAATGATGTCTTTTTAGATGCTTATCCCTGTCCAACCTCTAAAAAAAATACGAAGCAACAGTGTTTAGCTTTGGAATTCATCACGCCTCATAGTGATATTATCAAGAATCCTATTCCAATCAACTGTCTGAAGGTTAAGCCAGGAGTCTCTTTTGAATTTGGCTTTTATCTGAACGATTGTCAGCTTTCGGATGGACTTCAGATTACGGTTAAAGAAAAAATAGAATTATTTAAAACTATCTTGACTGATGTAGGCATTGGCGCCAAAACGAATGTTGGTTTCGGACAGTTAGAGTAGCAGAGGAAGCTTTTATGAAACAATTTGAGTTGTGGCTAGATGAAAGTGGGAAATTTGCCGATTCTGAGTCTCAAAGAGAGGAAATTTACTCTTTTCTTGGTGGTGTGCTAGTTGAAAAGGCTGCTATTAAAAACTTTAACTTTTCTAGCATTCTTAATGATGATTCATTAAATCATGCGATGAATATGACCCCAAATCAGAAAAAGCAATATGTTATTCCTAATTGATTGAATTTAAAAATCAGACGGATGCGCGCTATATTTTTTTTGAAAATATTGAGTGGCAGGGAAATGGGGATAATCGACAACTGTATTTACATGAATAGTTTACAAAGCTTTACAGACTTACTTGATATGTAAGAACGATTTTTATATCAGTCTGAAATCTGTAATTTTGTAAACAGTTCCGTAAATATTCTATTTTGGAATTCGGAATGGTTAAACATAGATTATCGTATCGCTGATAATTGGCATATTGATAATTCACTAAAAGAGAATCTTAACTTTATTAGGTCTAAAGAAGAATTGACGCATTTTCAGAAATTGAATATGATAACGACACGAAATATTGATTATATATGGAGTAAAAAATGAGTAAAAAAGATGACGTAAGCAACCTATATAACATTGTTAATTCATGTAAGAAAATAATAAATTGTACATTTTATTTAAATATTATACTTTCCTTAGTTTCAATTTATTTAAATAGTTCTAAAATTCTCGTTTTACAACTTATAACAATTTTTTTGAATATTCTAGTATCCTTTCTTTCAGATTTTATATTTTTTCCAAAATCAGAAGAAGAACGATTAAGATCCAATATAAAAAATTCCCTTGGGGTAAATGTTACAGAATATGATACTGATGGTTATTACAATAATAAGCAAAAACATTCAATTCATAAATTGATATTGAATACATTTGAAAATATTTTTTTTACAAAAAATATTCTTAATAAAATGATTTATAAGGATTGGAAAAAACCACTTATTTCAGTTGCATTATTGACTGTTGTATCTGTTTTTTCAAAGGAAAGAAGTATTATATTGATTGTATTTCAATCAATATTTTCTAGTACTTATTTAATTGGGTATATAAAAATATGTATCTTCAAAGTAAAACTTGATGTATTATATTCTAAATTTAGAAGTAAGTTACTATCAGAAGATCGCAAAGGTGGAGTGAACTCTTTAACTAAAGAAGAACTAGTAATATTGATTACTGATAGCGTGGAATATGAAATGTTAAAATCCTCTTTCAAGATTATGCCGTCTTCAAGAGTATTTCATGAAAACAATGAAAAGTGGAGTAATGAGTGGCAGAAAATAGCAGATACACTTGTTATTTAAAAAATGAAAAGTGAATAGGTTATATTAAACTAGACAGAAATTATAAAGTGTTTTACACTAAAGTAAGAGGAGAATAACTATGTCTAGAAAACCACGTCTTCATTTTACAGATGACTTCAAACAACAAATCGTCGACCTGTATACTGCTGGTAAAAAGCGCAGCTAGATTATCTTGGAAGACGATCTTACCCCTTCAACTTTTGACTCTGGGTCAAGCAAGCTAGAACTACTGGTTCATTTAAAACGGTTGATAATCTTACAGATGAACAGCGGGAGCTCATCACTCTTAGAAAGAGAAATAAAAACTTGAAATGCAGGTTGATATCCTAAAGTAAGCGGCAGTGATGTTAGCACGAAAAGGGAAATAATCACTGCTAATAATGATAAATACAGTGTTTCTGCAATGTGTTATATCTTGGATATTACGCGACCTAGCTATTACTACAAGGAGGTAGAATCTGTATTTGAAGTCCCTTTAGAAGATAAAGTTAAGGAAACTTTCCTAGAAAATAAAGCTCAATTTGGTACTAGAAAAAACCAAACACCTCCTTGCAAATCAAGGAATTAAGCTCTCACGGCGTCGAATCATGAAGTGATTAAATCTCGTTTGTGTCTACTAGAAAGCTACATTCAAACCCTGTTCAAAAGGAAAATATGAAGCTTCAGTCCCAAATTTTGTGGACAGAGAGTTTAACGATCGCAAGCCTCTAGAAGTATTGGTAACCGATCTAACTTATGTACGAGTTGGAATGTGTTGGTTCTATGTCTGCTTTATCTTGGCTGGCATAAGACAGCTGACTTGGTCAAAGAAGCTCTACAGAGCATTCCCTATGCTTTAACGACTGTTCATTTCTTTCATTCTGATAGGGGAAAGGAATCTGATAACGCTTTAATTGACGAAATGCTTCAAGCTTTTAATATCAAGCGTTCACTGAGTCGGGCTGGTTGTCCCTATGACAATGCCCTAGCTGAAAGTACCTACAGTGCTTTTAGAATAGAGTTCATCAATCAAGAGAGATTTCAGTCTTTAGAAGAATTAACCATTAAGATAAGAGATTATGTCCACTGGTGGAATGTTCACAGGATTCATGTTAGTCTTCATTATCAAACACCATGACAATGAGACTGAAAACTTAAATCAATATCCCCTATAAATTTTGTACAGAAAACTGTTGCCTTTTCAAGGTTATGATTTTCTTCTCAGGGAAGGAGAGGTAATTTGCCAGAAGCATCAGTATACTCCTCTCAGTTATTATTCTGGTTGGCATCCTAGTCAGCTAAATTTTGTCAATCGTCAGTATCACATAGTCGAAGGTGGCATTTTAAATCAAAAGGATTATTCGCTACTCTTTGAAAATGAGGAACATCGATATCATTTGCCGATAGAGGCAGTAGAGCAGATTGATATTTATTCGGATGTCATTATTGCACCGCGGACGCTCAAGCTTTTGGCTCAAAAGAGGATCCCTTTGGTAGTTCATAATGACTCCGGCAATATCCAAGCCTACTTTATTCCTGAGACCATGAAGAGTCCAGCTCCGCTTTTATTGAAGCAGTGCCAAGTGTATCTGGACGAGGAGAAGCGTTTGCTGTTGTCCAGGCAGTTTGAGTTATCGCATTTTCATAATTTGCGGGCAAACTGTCGCTATTATCTTAAAAGATATAAGTCCAATAAGCTTCTTTTAGACATTGAGAAAGACTTGACGATGGCAATTAAGGAAGTTTATCGCAAAAAGTCGGTCGATGATTTGATGCTTTTAGAGGCACGAGTCAAGCAGATATACTATCCTATGTTTAATGAGATTTTGAATCAAAGTGGTTTTTCTTTTGTTAAGCGAACCAAGCGGCCACCACGAGACCCTCTGAATGCCTTGATTAGCTTTTGCAATACGATTTTGTATAGTCGTGTTCTGCGCCTGATCTGGCAGGCTAGACTAGATCCTAAAATCGGAGTGTTGCATGCTTCAAATAATCGTCCTTACAGTTTGCATCTAGATTTTGCGGATTATATGAAGCCGGTTATCGTGGATCGAGTGATTTTGAGTTTGATCAATAAACATCAAATCAATGCCACAAATCATTTTGAAGAAAGGGAAGACGGATCGGTTTATCTGAGTCGTGAAGGGAAGTATATCGTCTTGCGAAGTTTTGAGGAAAAGCTACAGACGAGGCTAGTCATGGGAGGCTCGACCTATACCTATGCCCAGCTCATCCAGCACGACATTCGGCAGTTTAAGAGAATCTTGCGGCAAGATGGGGACTTGAAACGCTTTAAACCCTACAAATACTATTAGAAAGTCGGTCGATCTTTTTGATATTTTGTCTCTTTTTCAAAAGCTGTCAACCAAGCGTTTTATGAGCGCTAGGACAAAAAAGATCGACCGACTTTTTTCATTGAAATCTTGAAAAAAGCCCTATTTTTTGATACAATCAATCTAGAAACAGCGAAAATGCTGTTGTTATACCTTACCTATAAGGAATTGAGACCTTTAGATCACTTTTATGATATTCCTCTAATTATAATATCATAAAGTTATACCTTACCTATAAGGAATTGAGACCTTATCCCGAACAATCGGATCCTGAGAAACCCACTTCACAATATCTTTTCGTTATACCTTACCTATAAGGAATTGAGACTAGTGGAAGCCAGTTCCTTCAATTGTTCTAGAACTTTATCAATTTTGTTATACCTTACCTATAAGGAATTGAGACCTCTGGCCTAGCTGATTCTTTTCTAATTCTTCTGAAGCTGAGTTTATACGGAGTTATACCTTACCTATAAGGAATTGAGACCTAAAGAGCCTCGTGCGAAAAATTGTAAATAAGTATTTTTTTCGTTATACCTTACCTATAAGGAATTGAGACCTACGGGCGCTTCTTCTTTTTGTGCGTACGGATTTGTACGGTTGATTGTTATACCTTACCTATAAGGAATTGAGACGATTAATCTTTCAAAAAAGGTTCTAACCGTTAAGAAAATCAGTCGTCAACGTTATACCTTACCTATAAGGAATTGAGACAAATACCATTCCCCAAAGTGCTCACTGTAACGATTTTCGTCTTTGGTTATACCTTACCTATAAGGAATTGAGACCCGCTGCTGCTGGGGCTACTACCCCAAGAACAGCTACTGACAATAGAAGTTATACCTTACCTATAAGGAATTGAGACGATTGGTAAGCCGTGTTTTCAAACTTGCCAGTGAAACCTTTGTAATACCTTACCTATAAGGAATTGAGACAATTGAAGTCCGGTGTGTTCATTGCGGAAGATGACGCCATCTGCGTCGTTATACCTTACCTATAAGGAATTGAGACCTAATCGTCAATCGAAGGCTCAGACATTGAGCTATTTGCAAAGTAATACCTTACCTATAAGGAACGGCCTTCATCAACTGAAAAAACTTGCGGGTGCAAGTTTTTTATGGTATATTGGAAGTGCTTTCATGATGAATGTCTTAATCGGAGGTTATTTATGTCTGAGAGTCAATCTGTATATAGTCACCATATCTTTGTTTTGCCCTTTGCGGCAAAGGGGCTGGAGTCTTTTCCGAAGTCTTCCAATTGGAAGAAACTCAGCCAAGATGCCAATGAACTCCCCTATCTGAATGTAGAAGCTGGTGAAAAAAGCGAGCGATTAAAGTACGCCTATCGCCGATATTTTAATAAAGAAGCAGAGGAGCTGATTTTCCGCAATCCTGAGCTGGTCACAAACTATGCTTATACTGGCTTAGAAAAAGGTGATGTGTATCGGATTTCTTACTATAATCAAATCGACAAACTTGAGTGTTATGACCTGACGCTTGACTATATCATGCTTCGTTATTTTCCAAATTTAGAAGCAGGTTTCCTGATTTTCTCAATGAAAAATCGTCTCTATGAGAAATTGGAAGATATTAAAAACATCAACCAGTATGGTCGTCATCTCTATGCTCCTTTTTTGACTCCTTTTCTGCGTGATTTAGTCTCACCAAATAATATTGAGCTGATTAAGGGTGAAAAAATTAACGAGCCTCCACAGCCGTCCGACTTGATTTCTTCCTATGGGATCATGTCGGCTCCGAAAGAAATCTTACAGGATTTCTTTAGCTTGCCTGAGGAAGCGATATTTCCAGAGGATATTTCGAAGTTTGAGTCTAAGCCTCATCTGGAAATCATCATTGATGACCGCATGTATGTGGTGAGCTACATGATGGTTCCTGAAGTAGAGGAGTTGATTTATAAAACGGCGAATTGGGCGAATTTTGATGATTCGGAGCAAAGTTTAGAAGAGATGAAGCTTCTTTATAGTGTTTTATACGTTGATAAGGGAGATTCAACATGTCTGAGTCGAGATATGCTGAAGGCAGAGCTGGAAAAGCTTCTCTATACGAGGTGGTCAGCTGAGGGAAGTCTTTATATGGCCAGTCAGCATTCCATGATTTTTATGAGTGGTTCTGATTTTCCAGAGTTTTTCCTCAAAGGATACTTTTTGACGGAATATCTGGACTTGGCTTTGATCACGCTCAGTCAGAGGATTGGTATTTTGAAGTATTCCAAGGATGCGGGAGATAAGGTCAATGCTACAGTTTCTGATAAACTGAAGCTGCAGAAGGCTTACACGACCTTTAAAAATCAATTTTTGCTTCCAGAGCTGTGCCCGCAGGAGCAAGCAGTGGAAATCTACGAATTGCTGCAAACCTCACTCTATATCGAGAAGCATATCAATCTTCTGGACAGTCAAATCAGTGAACTACATGATATCAGTCAGACGGAAGCAAGTAATGAATTGAATGAGACGGTAATAGTACTCACTGTTTTAAGTATTACATTAGCAATTATTCCGAATATCAAAGAATTGCAGGAACACTGTCTGACGATTTGTAATCTGAGCCTGGCTTATTCGTCTTGGCTTACTTTGCTTATTCCTCTTTCGACAATTGCTTTCATCTATTTCAAAAAGCGAAAATAAATGTATATTATCTTGACATACGATGTGCATCGCAAACGCGTGGCCAAGGTTTTAAGGACCTGTCGGAAATACTTGGTTCATGTGCAAAAGTCGGTCTTTGAAGGGCATATTACTCCAGCAAAGCTGAGCGCTTTACAAAAGGAATTAGCCAACATTATAGAACCTCAGACAGATTCTGTACAGATTTATCAGTTGGAATCCCCAAAATACACCAAGAAGATTCAAATCGGCATGGTAGAATCCAATGACTTTATTCTTTAGGGATTAAAGTGGTGTCATAGTCAGTCAATCAATCGAGGCTGGGACAGAAGTCCTAGCCTCTCAATTGTCTTTGGATTGTCGAGCAAGACGCAGTGGTTGAGT
>ERZ772971.1620-NODE-1620-length-12903-cov-4.299969_pt1 | contig 12903 bp, 10 predicted proteins | sample MGYA00511943_ERZ772971 | MGnify/ENA primary metagenome ERZ772971 (study PRJEB29015, sample SAMEA2737929) | human oral metagenome | biome: human oral; feature: human-associated habitat; material: dental | place: China | collected 2144 ... | reverse complement strand
CCGCCTACAAAGACGGCGTCCACGGGGACACGTGCGCGATGTTCGAAGTCGGTACAGTCGACGTGGAGTCCCACCTGCTGATCGAACGCACGAAGAACGCCATGATGCGTGGCATCAAGGCCGTCGGCCCAGGCCGCGAAATCAACGTGATTGGCCGCGTCATCGAAGCCTACGCGAAGCGCTTCGACTACGGCGTGGTACGCGACTACACGGGGCACGGCGTCGGCGAAGCTTTCCACTCTGGCCTCATCGTCCCCCACTACGATGCTGCTCCTGCATACAACACCGTGATGGAGCCGGGCATGGTCTTCACCATCGAACCGATGCTGACCCTGGGCACCGTCGAGTGGGAGCAGTGGGATGACGACTGGACGATCGTCACCGCTGACCGCTCCCGCACGGCCCAGTTCGAGCACACGATTGTTGTCACCGAGGATGGAGCCGAAATCCTTACCCTTCCCTGACACACGTTGGCCGAGGCCCGCTTCTGACTCTCACAGTCTGAAGCGGGCTTCTCTATTACTCGTATTTTCCCTTACAATTCACGTACGACGGGCTTCAGGGGCCCGTGGACAACAGGATTTCATCACCCGAGGAGGGGTCATGGCTCAGGTCGCATGCGGCATCGATATCGGCGGATCGGGCGTCAAGGGCGCGCTCGTTGATCTGGAAACCGGAGAGTACATCGGCGATCAGGTTCGAATCCCCACACCCAACCCCGCGACACCCGACGCTGTTGCCGCAGTGTGCCGCGAGGTCATCAACCAACTCGACGTGAAGGTCGGCGTGCCGATCGGTGTCACCTTCCCTGCCCCCGTCTTTGGCGGCGTCATTCCCTACATGGCGAACCTCGACCAGTCGTGGGTCAACGTCGACGTCGACGAGCTCATGGAGCGCTACCTCGGCCGTGCCGTCGTTGCGCTCAACGACGCGGACGCGGCGGGCATCGCCGAGGTCGCCTACGGCGCAGCCAAGGGCCGCGACGGCGTCATCGTCTTCACCACCCAGGGCACCGGCATCGGCTCGGCAATCATCGTCAATGGCACGCTCCTGACCAACACCGAGCTCGGCCACCTCGAGATCGACGGCACCGACGCGGAGAAGAACGCATCCTCGGGTCAGAAGACCCTCCAGGGCCTGAATTGGGAGCAGTGGGCGCAGCGCCTCCAGCGCTACTACAGCCACGTCGAGTTCCTGCTCAACCCCGACCTCTTTGTGGTCGGCGGCGGCGTGTCTGAAAACCACGAGAAGTTCATGCCGCTCCTGGATCTGAAGACCCCAATGATCCCCGCGAAGCTGCTCAACACCGCCGGCATCGTCGGTGCCGCCTACTACGCGGCGCAGCACAGCGCCTGAGCATATACCGCGTACACGCAGAAGGACCCCGACGCGAGTCGGGGTCCTTCTGGCATCTGTCGGCCTATACGCCGGGTTCTGTCACGCACGCCGTTACCGGTCATGCGGTGGCGACCATCTATCTAGGACCGTCGTTACCGACGGCCTCCAGCAACCTACCCGCAGGCATCGGACGGGCCGCCCTGCCTGCTGCTCGGTCTTGCTCCGGGTGGGGTTTACCTAGCCGACGCGGTCGCCCGCGCCGCTGGTGAGCTCTTACCTCACCTTTTCACCCTTACCGACGCGTGTGCACCGGTGGTTTGTTTTCTGTGGCACTGTCCCGCGGGTCACCCCGGGTGGCTGTTAGCCATCACCCTGCCCTGTGGAGCCCGGACGTTCCTCGAGCGTTTCCGCGCGCGGCCGCCCAGCCGACAGATCCGCATCGATCATAGCGCGCATGGTCCCATCCCCGCGATAGGGTGGTCACCATGCTGATCTGGTTGCCCCCGTCCGAGGGGAAGAATGCGCCCGCGCAGGGCCCGTCTTTGGACGTCAACGCGCTCTCGCGCGCCGGCCTTGCGACGAGCCGTCGCACCGTGTGCGACACGCTCGCTGCTCTCGGGGACGGCCCTGAAGCGGCTGCCATCCTCAAGGTTGGCGTGCGGATCGACCTGTCCGTCAACACCGCGCTCAATTCAGCCCCCTGCGCCCCAGCCTCGTCCTTGTTCACCGGAGTGCTCTACGAGGCCATCGAGGAGTGCGCGCCGGGCGCATGGTCGAGCGACGGCGCGGCCCACATCTCGATCTTTTCGGGTCTTTTTGGGGTCCTCTCCCCCACGGACTACATTCCCGACCACCGCCTCGCGATGGGCGTGTCGCTGCCCGATCTGGGGGTTCTCTCGACCTGGTGGGCGCCGCGCCTCGACGAGGCGCTCTCTACCGAAGCATCTGGGCGCATCATCATCGACGGGCGTAGCGGCCCCTATCGCGCAGCATGCAAAGCCCCTTGGGCACGTGTCTGGGAACTGCGCGTCGAGCGCGAAGCAGACGGCAAGCGCTCGGTGATCTCGCACGACGCGAAGCGGTGGCGCGGCGCGGTCACCGGTCTCCTCCTTGGGATGGGTGGCTACGGCGCCGAGGAAACGAACGAGGCCGAGAAAGCCCTTGAAGAGGCCGCATACTCACTGTCACTGGGTGACGCGAAGGGGAGCGAACACCGCGTGACGGAGGTTGAGTACGGCCCCGAAAAGTCGACCAAGAAGGGCGGTTCGACACGCACAGTTACATTGGTCACGCACTGAGCGGTTGGCTATCCTTTTTCCGGAACCTGCAGGGTGCAGGACCGGTCGATAAGTCGGCCATCAAGTGGAAACCATAGGCATGATCAACGAGGACTACCTGGCCAACATCCGTCCGACTCACCGTCAGCTCCAGTGGCAAAAAATGGAGATGTACGCGTTCATACACTTCGGCATGAACACGATGACGGACCGCGAGTGGGGCGAGGGCCACGAGGATCCCGCGCTCTTCAATCCGAGCAGCGTCGACGTCGATCAGTGGATGCGCGCCCTCGTGAGCGCCGGGATGACCGGCGTGATTCTGACCTGCAAGCACCACGATGGCTTCTGCCTGTGGCCGTCCGCCTACACGAAGCATTCGGTGGCATCCTCACCATGGAAGGGCGGGCACGGCGACCTCGTGCGCGAAGTGTCCGATGCTGCGGCGCGCCACGGCCTGATGTTCGGCGTCTACCTCTCCCCCCTGGGACATGACCGAGCCGACTTACGGCCAGGGCGAGGCGTACAACGATTTTTACATCAACCAGCTCATCGAGCTGCTCACCCACTACGGCCCAGTGTTTTCCGTCTGGCTCGACGGCGCGTGCGGTGAAGGCCCCAACGGCAAAGTCCAGGTCTACGACTGGCAACGCATCTACGATACGGTCCGTGCTCTGGCCCCTGAGGCCGTGATCTCCGTGTGCGGCCCGGACGTGCGTTGGTGCGGCAACGAGGCAGGCTCGGTACGAGCCAACGAATGGTCCGTTGTGCCCGCATCCCTGCGCGAGGCCGAGCGCACCGCTGAGAAGTCGCAGAAGGCCGACGATGGCGAGTTCTCCCGTCAGGTGGCCTCCGGCGACGAGGACCTCGGCTCGCGCGAGGCCTTGGCCGACTACTCTGGCCCCCTCGCCTGGTACCCCACCGAGGTCAACACCTCGACGCGCAAGGGCTGGTTCCACCACAACGCCGAAGACTCCCAGGTGCGCAGCGTCGACGAACTGTTCTCCATCTGGAAGGGCTCGGTCGGCGGTAATGCCACCTTCCTTTTGAACGTTCCCCCGAACCGCGACGGCCTCCTCGCAGATGCCGACGTCGAGGTCCTGGCGCGCCTCGGCGAAAAGATCGCGGACTTCCGCTCGCGCCGCATCGACCCATCCCGCGAGGACGAGAGGGTGACGTCGTGGCCCTGCGCTTTGACGCGCCGCGCGCGGTTGGCGCGGTCATTCTCGAGGAGGACATCGCCCAGGGACAGCGCATCGACGAGGCCGTGGTGACCGCATACGTCGACGGAGACGTTGAGCGCGAAATCGCTCACGTGCACTGCGTGGGTTACCGACGCATCGTCACCCTCGAGACGCCCGTGACCGCCACCCACGTCCGGGTGACGGTCACGAAGAGCAGGCAGGGTTTCTACCTGGCGGACGTCTACGCGGTTCGCGCCTAGGCTTCAGCGCGGCGTGTTCGCAGCGGTCCGTACGACGATCTGCGAGGTGTCTTCGGTCAGGTAGAGCTCATCGTCGGGCGTCAGGCGGATACGCTCGAGTTCCATCGGGCTCAGGTCAGCGGCGACGCCAATGCCGTAGCCGTCTCGCACCTCGATAACCGCGAGAGCACCGTTACGTCGGCGCGCGTCCTCGTATTCCTCGACGAGATCCGCGGGCAGGCGACCGGCGAGCTCGCGTCGAGCGGCAATCACGCGGCGCAGTTCGTCGTCGGCATCGGCAACATCGGCCTCAAACTGGGCCTTCAGGGCCTCAATGTCGGCGGCGATAGCCTGCGCCTCGGCCTTCATTTTCTCCTGCGCGGCGCGAGCGGCTTCAACGCGTTCCTCGGCCTCCACCTCATCATCTTCGAGCTTGGCGAGGCGACGATCCATTTGAGCAATCTCGTGTTCCATCAGCGAGATGTCACGCAAGGGCACCTGATTGTTATCAATGCGTGCCTGCTGACGCTTGCGGCGCTCGGAGACCTTCGCGATCTCGTCTTCAATGCGCGTCACCTCGCGAGTCGTGTCCGCGATGACAGCGTTCTGGCTGATAGCTGCACGCTGCAGGTCGGCGACGCGACCGGCGAACTCGCGAACCGTCGCGTGCGCGGGATGAGAATCGCGCTTGTGGCGCAGCGCCGACTCCTTTTGATCAAGCTTCTGGAGCTCGAGAAGCTCGAGCTGGTCGGTGTGCTTTGCTTTCACGCTAGTTCTCCCTGGGTGACTCGGTGACTGGTCCATGGCTCGGTGACAATCGTAGAGACTTCCACGCGAAGTTCCACATCAGCGCCGCTGGCGGCTTCGCGAAGCTTTCGAGCAAGGACGGAGAGCCACGGGGACTCGGTCGCCCAGTGCGATCCGCACAGCAACGCGGGAGCACCACCCTCGAGGTGCTCCGACGCTGGGTGGTGACGAAGATCAGCTGTGAGGTAGACGTCTACTCCGGCAGCGCGTGCAGCCTCAAGCGCGCTATCGCCAGCTCCGCCCAGCACGGCCACGCGACGTACCGGCATCGCCTCGTCTCCACCGACGAACAGACCGGAGGGACCTGCCGGCAGCACGGATGCGACATGGTCGGCGAAGGCGCCGAGTGTCGTCTCCGCAACGGTGCCGACGCGTCCCAGGCCGATCTCGCGTCCCTCGGTGTCAGTGCCACACGGCTCCAACGGGACGGTATCGCGCAGACCGATGAGATCGGCGAGCGCCGTCGCGACACCGTCACAGGCAACGTCAGCGTTGGTATGCGCATTGAAGAGAGCAATCCCGGAGCGAATCAGCGTCGTCACGACACCGCCCTTCGGGTCGGTCACGGGCAGGAAGGACGCGCCGCGCAGGAGCAACGGGTGGTGGGTGATCAGCATGTCGTAGGGGTTCCCGTCGCCGTGAGGACCGGCCACGGCCTGGTCAGCGATCGCCGCGGTGGGATCGAGGGCCAGGAGGATGGAGCGCACGGGCGAGTCCGGGTCTCCGACGATGAGCCCGACGCGATCCCACGACTGGGCCGTCGCCGCCGGATACCAGGATTCCATCAGGGCCATGACGTCGCGGACGGTCCAGGTGGTGGCGGGTGCACCGACCGGGATATCGGGGGCACTGAAATGAGACGAAGACTGCATGCACCAAGCATACCGGACCCCCATCTAGCAAGGGACCCTGCCCGCGACTATGATCACAACGTGCAGATTTTGAGTCTACTCGACCAGGGGCTGGTCGATTACACGCAGGTTGATGCGCTTCAGCGCTCCCTGCACGAGGAAGTCCTCGCCGGCGGCGAGGACACGCTCATCGTTTCTCAATTCACCCCGACGTGGACGGCCGGTCGCCACACGAAGCCGCAGGATATTCCCTCGACGACGATTCCCATTATCCGCACGGACCGCGCGGGATCGGCCACGTGGCACGGCCCCGGACAGGTCGTCGTCTACCCCGTTGTTCGGCTGCGCGAGCCCGTCGATCTCGTCCAGTGGATCCGCGCCGTCGAGGCCTCGGTCATCGACACCGTGCGCGAGGGCTGGGACCTGCCGGCGCACCGCGTCGAGGGACGCGCGGGCGTGTGGCTCACCGAAGAGGGACGCCGCGACCGCAAGATCTGCGCGATTGGTCTGAAGGTTGCGCGCGGAGCGACCCTACACGGCATCGCCCTCAACGTCGACATCGACCCTGCACATGCTTTCGAAGGCATCATCCCTTGCGGCCTCACCGACGCTGACGTGACCTCCCTGTCGTGGGAGGGCATCCACACGACGGTGGCCGACGCCGCCGCCGAACTTCTCCCGCGCATGGTGGAGCACATCTCCCCGTGCCTGGCGACCACTCCCACTTCTGTTTCCTACACGACGAGGTCCACGCTATGAGTACCCTGCCCGATCCCGAAGGACGCAAGCTCCTGCGCATCGAGGTGCGTAACTCTCAAACGCCGATCGAGAAGAAGCCGGAGTGGATTCGTACGACCGCGAAGGCCGGCGAGAACTACCAGGACATGCGCTCCCTGTCGCACGCCAAGGGGCTGCACACAGTGTGTGCGGAGGCCGGCTGTCCCAACATCTACGAATGCTGGCAGGATCGCGAGGCGACGTTCCTCCTCGGCGGTGCCCTGTGCACGCGCCGCTGCGACTTCTGCGACATCGCGACGGGCCGTCCTACCGAGTACGACAAGGATGAGCCGCGCCGTATCGCAGAGTCGGTGCGTGACCTGGACCTGCGCTACGTGACGATCACCGGCGTGACCCGCGACGATCTGCCCGACGGAGCCGCGTGGCTGTACGCGCAGACGTGCCGCCTCATCCACGAGCTCAACCCGGGCACCGGCGTGGAGCTCCTCGTGGATGACTTCCGCGGCCAGGCAGAGTCGATCGACATGGTGATCGAGGCCTGCCCGCAGGTCTTCGCGCACAACCTGGAGACGGTGCCGCGTATCTTCAAGAAGATTCGCCCCGCCTTCAACTATGATCGTTCGCTCGCGATGATCAGGCGTGCCCACGACGGCGGCATGGTCACGAAGTCAAACCTGATCTTGGGTATGGGCGAGACGCGCGAGGAAGTCAGCGCCGCCATGCGCGACCTGCATGAGTCGGGCTGTGGCCTGCTGACCCTCACGCAGTATCTGCGTCCCTCTCCCCTGCACCACCCGATCGACCGCTGGGTCCACCCGGAGGAATTCGTCGAGCTGGCCGCCGAGGCCGAGGAGATGGGCTTCGCCGGCGTCATGGCCGGACCCCTCGTGCGTTCCTCCTACCGTGCGGGTCTGCTGTGGGCCAAGGGTATGCGCGCCCGCGGCTTCGAGATCCCCGAGCAGCTGCGCCACATCGCCAACTCCGGCTCGACGCTGCAGGAGGCCGGTTCGGTCCTGGCGCGTCTGAAGGAGCGCTCGGAGCGTCACGCAGCGATGGCAGCCGTGAAGGCCGCCTCGGCCTCGTGACCCCCGATTATTCGCCCGCGCGGGCACTCCTGGCCTCTGCGCGCCGACACCCTGATCACCTATCGCTGGTTGATGCAGTGTCAGGCGAGGAGTGGACCGTGCGCGAGGCAGCAGCAACAGTTGCTCGCCTCGCCGCAGCCTTTGAAGAGATTGGCGTCGACGAGGGCGCACGCATCGCCGTCATCGGCGCGAACTCGCCGTGGCACTACATCGTCCACGTGGCCGCATCGTGGCTGCGCGCTGTAACGGTCCCGCTGTCGCCCCGGATGCCATCGCCGGCGCTCACCCCAATGTGCGAACAGGTTGGCGTCTCGTGGGTGTTCCTTGACGAAGCCTCCTCCCGCACTCACGCTCCCGCACTGTCCGACGCGGGCGCGCAGGTCGCGTCGTTTGCGGATCTGTCGGCGTGGGCGGATCGCGCTGCCCCCATCGGGCACCCTCCCGCCCGCTGCGGGACCGAGCTCGCCGCCATCTTGTTTACCTCGGGGTCCACGGGCACTCCACGCCCCGTCGAGCTCACTCATGAGGTCATGTGGTGGGGGTCGACGAACTTCCGCGAGGGTTTCGACTATGCGCCGACGTCATCGGTGGTCGGCGTGTGCGCGCCCACCAGCCACATCGGCGGCTTCAACGGGACCTCAATGGACACGTGGACGCACGGCGGAACCCTGGTGACGCTCGGCTTCCCAGGCTCCTTCGACGCGCGCGGCGTCATCGACGCGATCGAGCGCTACGGGATCACCATGATGTTCGCCGTGCCCGCGATTGTCCGCGCCATCCTCGATGAGCATGAGCGCGGCGGCGGTGATCTGTCATCGTGGGTGCGTCCCCTCATCGGCGGCGACGCGATGACCGCGGACCTCACAGACGCGATGCGTACAGTCGGCCTATCCCCCATTCACGTGTGGGGCATGACCGAGACCTCCGGCGCGGGAACTGTCGCCACCCCAGATTCTGGCGCGCCCGCCGGATCGCTCGGTGTTCCCTTCCCCTACGTAGACCTGCGCCTCATGGCCACCGACGAGCGCGAAGCCGGGGTCGGCGAGCTGGGTGAAATCTGGGTGCGAGGCCCCGGCGTCGTGAGCGGCGACGAGTGGCTGCATACGGGAGACCTTGCAACGAAAGACAAGGACGGCTGGCTGCACATGGTGGGACGCGCCCACCGCATGATCAACACGGGGGGTGAACTCGTCGCTCCCCCGACGGTCGAGCGCACCCTGCGCTCCCTCGACGAGGTCTCGGATGCGCTTGTCGTGGGCCTGCCGGACGAGCGCTGGGGGCAGATCGTTGCCGCGCTCATCGTCCCCTCCCCCGAGGGCCGCGCCCAGGCCTCGTCGATGAGCCCCGAAGCACTCTCCGAGGCCCTCAGCGATGCCCAGGCCCCCTGGGAGAAGGTCCGTCGCGTGCTCATCGTCGACGCGCTGCCAACGACGACGACGGGCAAGCCGGATCCGGTCGCGGCGGCCCGCCTATTCGACTCGTGAGAACACCGGCTTAGGTGCGCCTAACTTCACAATACATGTGCATCATATTTATGTAAGATTAGCCTTGCTTAATTGAAGGAGAGTCTTATGTCCCGCCACCGCATTGTCATCATCGGTTCCGGTTTCGCAGGCCTGAGCGCCGCTCGTCGACTGAAGCGCGCCGACGCCGACATCACCATCCTGGCCCGCACGTCGCACCACCTCTTCCAGCCGCTGCTGTACCAGGTGGCCACGGGCATCCTCTCCGAGGGCGACATCGCCCCCACGACGCGCGAGATCCTGCGCAGCCAGAAGAACGTGACCGTCCTGCAGGCCCTCGTCGAGGAGATCGACGTCGAGGCGCGCGTCGTCAAGTGGCGCAACCACAACAAGTACGAGCAGACCGAATACGACACGCTGATCGTCGCGGCGGGCGCCGGCCAGTCTTACTTCGGCAACGACCACTTCGCTGTCTTCGCGCCCGGCATGAAGACGATCGACGACGCGCTTGAGTTGCGCGCCCGCATTTTCGGCGCGTTTGAGCTGGCCGAAATCGAAACTGATCCTTCCCTGGTTGGCAAGCTCCTCACCTTCGTCGTCGTGGGCGCGGGTCCGACGGGCGTCGAGATGGCCGGACAGATCCGCGAGCTCGCCTCTCACACCCTCAAAGGCGAATTCCGCAACATCGATCCGACCAAGGCACGCGTCATCCTGGTGGACGGCGCCGAGCACCCGCTCCCCCCGTTCGGCGAGAAGCTCGGACACAAGACTGAGGAGGCACTGGCCAAGCTGGGTGTCGAGATGAAGATGAACGCCTTCGTGACCGACGTGGACGCCGAGGGCGTGACCCTGAAGTACAAGTCTGGCGAGGAAGAGCGGATCGAGTCCGTGTGTAAGGTGTGGGCTGCGGGCGTATCCGCGAGCCCGCTGGGCCGGGCGCTGGGCGAGGCCACGGGTGCCGAGGTGGACCGCGCGGGGCGCGTGACCGTCAACAAGGACCTGACTCTGCCCGGGCACCCCGAGATTTTCGTGCTCGGCGACATGATGGCCTTCCCGGGCGTTCCCGGCGTCGCGCAGGGTGCGATCCAGTCCGCGCGCTTCGCCGCCGACACGGTGGCGGCACGCCTGGCGGGCCGCAAGCCGAAGGCGACGGAGTTCTCCTACTTCGACAAGGGGTCGATGGCGACGATCGCGCGCTTCAAGGCGGTCGTAAAGATGGGTAACACGAAGATGACGGGCTTCACCGCGTGGGTGGCCTGGTGCTTCCTACACCTGCTCTACATCGTCGGCTTCAAGTCGCAGGTGGGCACGCTGGTGAACTGGTTCTTCAGCTTCCTGTCGGGTGCGCGCTCGCAGCGCACGACGACGAACCAGCAGATGGTGGGCCGCCTGGCGATGGAGCAGCTGGGCGCGGGTGCCTCCGGCAAGCTCGTCGCCGGCGAGGACGTCGTCGAGGAGCGCATCCACGAGGCCTGAGCGAGCCGCGCTCTGATGGTCTCTTCAGGCGCGCGTTCGGGCACAGAATGAAGGCGTCCTGACAAACACGCAGACAGGCACGGTGTGGGGCCGGAAGTAAGAGCTTCCGGCCCCACACTGTCACACGTTTTAACGTGTGGTCACATGGACTTGCTGTGATGTGTAGACTGTGCCCATGAGCATAAACAGCAACGTCGCAAACCTATCGATCACCGTCGTAAAGACATTGGTCAAGATGGCCGGCTTTGGCCGTGTTGCTGACATGATCGACGGCGGCCACGAGTGTCTCAACTTGCTTGCCGACATCAAGAACGATGCTCTTGGTGATCCCAATGCTGAGATGATTCGCTCTCTGAACAGCGCGGTAAAATCCGAACTTGATACCATTCAGGACGCACTCAAGCACAATGGCCTGGGCAGGAAACAAGTTAAGCAAGCCGCAGCTCAGCTAGCCGAAGCTGCGCGCGAAACGATCAAGAACCTGGCAGAGGACGACGACGCCCTTATCCGAGCGGTACAGCAACCCCAGTGCTTCGCCGAACAGCTCAGAGGTCACGCTGCACCACTTCCCGATTACTCCAGCGACGAGATGCATACTCATTACGAGACGCTCCTCGATCGACTTGCGGAAGAATTCCTTACCCTCGCACCCTGGTCGCCGAACTTCAACCGCGTCGCTCTCACTAGCCTGCTGCGCTGTTTCCCAGCCCTATCAGAACGCATCGACCGTCTTGAAAAGCAGATTAATGAGGGGTTCAACAGTGTGCGTGAAGATGCTGCTGCGCACCACCAAGACCTCAAAAACGACCTAGCGTCACTTCACGAAGATCTCCGCAACAAAACGACGAACAACCGTCCAACAAAATTGGAAGACGAAGTCTGGGGAAGCCGCCCAGCGATGCAAGCACACTGGGTTGAGCGCCATCCCACTAGCATGGGAACAACCCTACAGGACGTGATCTTCAGCTCTCCATCATCGCAGAGTGGTTCTCGCAGCGTGCTTGCCGGTCGCGCAGGAAGCGGAAAGACTTCTATCGCCGCGTCCATCGCCAGCAGGTGCGAATCCGATAAGTGGTCGTTCGTCGCTTGGATTGACGCATCGTCTCGTAGCAGCATCGAAGGCGAATTGATCGCGCTGGGTGAATCAGTTCTCGGGATACAGACAGACATTAAGCAAGAACAACGACTTAAAGTTGAGCAAGTATTAGCAACGCTCCGACACATCGGCAAGAATCGTTACCTATTCGTGTACGATAACGTCGAGGGCGTCGATGATCTCGACGGCGTTTTACCGGACGGTTCTGGGGTTCACATCGTTGTCACAACACAGCGCAAGAGCGGATGGTCCAATCAGAAGGATTGGAGTATTTTCACCATTGGCAACTTTTCGCGCGACGAGTCAGTAAAGCTCCTTATTAGCGTGACGAAAGATTCAGATCGCGAAACTGCCGATGAGCTTGCCTCCGATCTTGGCAATCTCCCTCTTGCCGTCGCGCAGGCGGCAGCAACATGCTCGAGGTACTACGCGAATCTACAAGACTATTATGCTGACCTGAAGGCCACTAATATTGAAGAACTTTTGGAACCCATCGAAGGCGGTCATTACAGTAAGGGAGCCATCGCATCCCTTCGCTTGGCTGCAAGTTCGGCACTCTCTTCTATAAGAGACCCACAGGTCCAAACAGAAGCTCAGACAATCTTAGCTGCCCTATGCTATTTGGCGGAATCTGGCGTACCTACCCAATGGTTCAAATCTAGAAATCATCTTCCTTCACAAAAAAGCCTTCAAAGTACTGCAAGACTCTTCGATTATTGATCAGTCAAACGATGGTAAGACCACCAGCATCCATCGCCTTCAGGCTCACGCACTACGAACTTCGCATGACAGTCGTATTGCTCATGAGGGGACACTCATTACGTCCCACTTCCTTGACAAAATTAACAGAACCCAGCATGACGAAGACATCAACACACTCAGTCACCCACGTCAGATCACATTCCAACTAATCAATCAATTCAGCACTCTTTGCTCACAAAGCTATTCGATGGCTCTATTTGATTACCCACAGGTTCAGCAATGCCTATTTGACACTCTTAGAATGGCCGTCGCTGCCTCATCCATCTTGTCCTCCGCGGCCATCAGACTCGCCCAGGCATTCTCGATAACAGAAGGTACCCTTGGTGCCTCGCACCCTAAGATCATACGCGCACGAAGTGATCTCGCGCTTGCACACTTCATGGCTTCACAATATTCCGCCGCAGCCTCTTTACACCAAGTAACGACCACTCATTTCCTTAACACCCTTGGCCCCGCACACCCCGACACCATCAAAGCGCGCAACGATCTCGCAAGCGCGTATTGCCTGGCGAAACAATACGCCGACGCCATCGCTGTGCACAAAGAGACAATTGCCGATCTCACCAACGCTCTCGGCCCACAACACCCCG
>ERZ772971.1619-NODE-1619-length-12906-cov-3.559567_pt1 | contig 12906 bp, 10 predicted proteins | sample MGYA00511943_ERZ772971 | MGnify/ENA primary metagenome ERZ772971 (study PRJEB29015, sample SAMEA2737929) | human oral metagenome | biome: human oral; feature: human-associated habitat; material: dental | place: China | collected 2144 ... | reverse complement strand
ATAAAGGTGGTGATATGAAAAACAGTGACGCTTTCCAAAGGGCTATGCACAACGTCGGTAGACCAACTGCAAACAGTAATAACCAATATGGAAGACCGCGTACAGGTGCAGCATTTAAAAAAAATGCAGCCAATGCCCACAATATGAATGATGCCAATACATCCATGAGAAAAGCCGCAAAAAAAAGACACGGAATGGGCATAATGTCCGCCAAACTCTTCTCCGCCATGGTTGGCGGGATGAATACTAGTATCAATGACTTTGACGACCTCAAAAGTATCGGTACAGGATTTAAGGAGGTATTCTCAGACAAGGACTTTGAAGGAAAAGATAGCAGTTATCCTTACAGTGAACAGTATTTCAAGGATATGAAAATAGCAGCCGGTGATAAATTGAAAAATGCATTTGCTGCTGTTGCTGACAATCTGGGCGAAGTACACCTTGGTGGTTCATCAGGATCCGAGGCCGTGAGGCAGGCAAGATTGAATGCCGGTGATGTGGACAAAAAACCTAACAGGGTTGAGATTGAAGATTATGATAAGAAGTAAATGATAAATTAGACAATAATTTAATGACATAGAATGACATAGATAAAGATAAATACGAAGGGAGATGAGTATATTTATGAAAAAGATTATTATGCTGGCTATACTTGCCATGACTGTATTCAGCTGTGAGCTTATTAGTCCTAGTTATTGGAATGAAGTGAATAAAAGTAGAGCTGAAAGAGGAGTGAGATGTTATAAGAAATATAACGGAAATATATATTGTGAGGATAAATACGGAAACAGGACATACTGATGTGTACTCTGAAAATATACAATTGAGAAACATGAATTAGAATACTAAAAAACAAATAAATGGTTATATATATATGAAAAGAATATGTCAGAAAAAACAGAAAATCAGAATGAACTATATTTCCTGATTATACAGAATTTTACAAGTTAAGTAAAGTTCTCATTAATAAAGGGGGTATAGTTTTTTTATTTCCAGAAAGGCTCTAATATTTCAAAGCAACCTTCAAATACTATATTTGACAGCATAAATAAAAAATATCTGTCAAAATAAGAAAAAATTTTTATGAAAATACTTATAAAAATCTATTCTAATCCTTTAAAAATGATTAATTCGGAAATTTTTAAAAAAATTGGAAAAAAACTAATTATTATGATATAATTATTTTAACTAATATTTAAAATCAAGTATCCAAATAAAATTCTAAAAAAAGGAGTTCCTGTCATCTTTCAAAGAATAGATTAAGATGTATATCAGCCAGGATTGACAGGATAGTATGACTATGAATATAAAAAAAAGAGTGGCACTGTCCTTGCTAATAATACAGCTGGGAGCATTTTCCGTAACTACTGCAAATGCTCTTCAGGATGCAAAAAATGCAGAGAAGAATAATCCGGAATATAATCAGATAAGAAAACAGAATCAATCGGCAAATGATGATCCTGTACTTTTTAACGTCGGGCAAATAATGGATGCTGCAGGTAAAGGAATTTCACTGTACAATCTTAAGGGTGCAGTTAATAAGATAAGTTCTTCTGTATTAAGTGGTGAAAATGATACAAATACAAATCCCATGACCTGGACACAGATAAAGCTGAAATGGTGGGAAGTAGTTCTGGTTGCAATTTTTATTGCACGTGAACTCAGAGAAGTAGTAAGGGGTAACGATGGAGGAAACAGTGCGGTAACTGATGCCAAGTCTGAAAAAACACCGATAGGGGAAATCAAAAATACAAATGATATAAGAACGAAGATTGTAATGAACCTGTTTAAGGTAACAGGAAACGTTACAGATAAAGTTGGAAGAAGCGTATCAAACATAATGGCAATATTTATGCTTCTTATGGGAACGCTTGAAATTCTTATAGGGATATTAAAAGGAGTAACAGCTCCTGACACTGAGGAACAGAAGACGATGCTTATGATTGTAAAGGACATGTTTCCTCAGATTACAGTCATGAGTGTAATGGTAGGTTTACTTGCAAACGGTTTCTTCTGGAATTTTTACACCGGTCCGCTGTTTGATCTTTCCATGAAACTGGGAGGACTGATTGCAGGAAAAAGTTTTAACATGCATGATTTGCCTGATTATATTACGAAGCTTTTCAATGTTCCTTTTAAGGTTATGCTTACAGCTGTAAAGATGCTTTTCAGCGTAAAGGGAGTAATGAATAATATCAATCCAATGCTTATACTTCTTGCGGCTCTCGTAATTCTCTGGATGAGTATGAAGGCGGCAATAGAAATAATGGTAGTTCTTGTAGATTATCTGCTTATAGGATGTTTCAGCATGATAACTATGGTGTTTGTAGCTCTTGGTATAACTAAGAATATCGGGTTTGGTGCATTAGGGGCTGTTATATCAGCAATGGTAAATGTGATTGTAACTTTTGCACTCATCGGATATGCATTTCAGTATATAGACAGACTGGATGGAGAAGGAAGTTCAGATATAAATAAACTTTTAGGAATTATAGCAAGTATATTCATCGTATATGGACTTCTGAAACAGATAAAAACAATAGGAAATGCACTTAATTCAGGAAGTGCGGCATCCATTAAGGCAAGTTCCATTACAACGGAAGTTGTTCGGACAGGATTTAATATAGCTCTGACAGGTAAGGCTTTACAGGGTGGATTTAATAAATTGACGGAAAGAACGTCCGAAGGGAATATTTCTTTAGGAAAAGCTTTCAAGGAGGTCATAAATGCCGGAAAACAGAACATGGAAAAAGGAAATAATCTACAAGGAAGTAATTTAAAAGAAATGAGAGATACCACTCTGGAACTTATGGAAGGTGGTAGTAGCAAGGCTGAGAAAAAAATAGGAGAATATTTGGTTAAAAAGCGTGAAGCTGATGAAAAAAAGCTCAAAAAAGGTAAAGGAAGTCTAAGTGATAAACTAAGAGAAAGAGCTAATAAACTGGTACAACAGGAACTGGGTCAAACAAATCCCAACGACGGAAATGAAAAAAATGAAAAAAAATCATAAACTATAGAATAAAAGGAGAAGGAAAAATGAAAAAACTGTTGCTTATTGCAATCATTGCTTCATCTTTTACTTTTGCAAGTAAGATGCGGTTTACTATGGAGAAAGACAGAAAGGTAAAAAATACTTATGAAAATGTAAATGTGGACAGTAGGGAAAATAGAAAAGGTAATGATGCACCTGCACCTCTTACAAACTATGAAACAGGAGATGCAGGAGTAAGCCCTACAAATGAAAAAATAAATACAGATATAAGATTTAGAGGAACGAAGAGTAATAAACATTCAATGCTTAATAATGCACTTAATAAACTGATAAAAGAATCAAACACTTATATTGGAGTTCCTTATTTATGGGGGGGGACCACAAGAAAGGGACTTGACTGTTCCGCTTTTGTAAAAAATGTATATTATTCAATTGGAATTATTCTTCCGAGAGTATCCAGAGATCAGGCAAAGGTTGGAAGGAGTGTAAGTCTTGCGAATGCAAGAAAGGGAGACTTGATATTCTTTGAAACAGATCCTAAAAGACCAAATACTGTATCACATGTAGGAATGTATATAGGAAATGGAAAAATGATACATGCTTCAAGTGGAAGCAGTAAAGTGGTAGTTGTTTCACTTAATCAGGGATACTTTATGTCAAAAATGGTTTCAGTTAAAAGAATAGTGGATGTTTCTTAATCTAAAAAGGGAGAAAATATGGAAAAAATAAAAAAGGAAATGAATGATAAATTTCTGGATTATTTTAGAAACACTTTCTTTGTAGACAGAAGAAATCTTATACAGAGATCTGATGAAAATGACGTTGATATGACATATAATTTTAATAATAGACAAAATGATACTTCGGAAAGTGTATTTGAAAAAATGCAGAATGCTTTTATCAATGAGAAGCATGAAGAACTCGAAGTATTTTTTGATAAAATGAATCTGATGGAAGAAAAAATGTCAGAAATTACTGAAAAAAAATCAGAAAAAATTTATGATGATGAAAAAGAAGAAATGAAATTCAGTGATGTGATATATGCTGTAAATAATAGAAATCCCTATGATTTTTACGGTATGTTGAACGAAAAAACTGATATGTTCAGTAAAATGACAGCACCTAAAATATCAGGATACGAAGAATTTTTTAACAGCTATGAAAAAAATCATATAAAAATGAAGGGCGAAGATATAATGGAAATACAGAAAATTTTTTCTGAAGCTTCTCCCATGTTTAATAAAACTTTATTTGCAGAACTTGTAGAAGATGTCATGCAATCAGGAACAGGAAATACAAAAAACACTTTGAAATCTTATACTGATCCTTTTGAAAGTCTTCCAAAAAAAATTCTTTTTGGAGCAGGCTCTGTTAAGGATACAGTTGATTCTATATTAAAAACAAAAGAGAACAGCAGACTTTACAGCGCCATAAGTAATAAAAAGGGTTTCAGCTCCGAATATGCTGATATAGAGGAAAATATAAAAAGGGAATATAATCAGACAGAATTTGATAAGATAGATAAGATTGAAAAAGTAAAAGAAAATTTTAAAATAGACACTTTTGATGGTTATGTGGAGGCACTTGACCTTAATGGAAACGGATATCTTAAAGAATTTATGGAAATAAAACCTTTTCTTGATAAATATAATATAAAAAAAATGAACAGAAAAAATATTAAAAGACTTTATGAAGACAGGGAAAGACTGATAACTGAACTTGAAAATAAAAAAGGAATGGGATTTCAGGATATTACAAAAAAATTTATATTAAATGAAGAAATAGTAAACAGGTACATGGAAAATAAGCTAAAAGGAAAACATTACATTGTCATTGATGATATGCACAGCCCTTTTTTTGCATTAAAAGTTCCTGTCATAAACGGAGAAATAGATACAGAATTTATTTCATATGAATTTGATATATTCAATCAGGACAATATAAACAAGTTGATAAGAGAAGCGCAGGCGAATGCTGACAGCAGGACAAGGTTTGTACATCAGCTTATAAAGACAGACAGGGGGCTTTTTAATCTGAATGATACTGAAAATGTCATTACGGACACAGTTTTTAATGAAATAGGTATTCCTTATAATGAAAAAATGGAGGAAATCCTTACAGATAATGAAAAACTTCTGGAAGAATTTAATACATCTTCATCTTTCTGTACGTTCAATAATGCCAGCTATGAATTTGAATCAAGACTTGACAATGTGATTGTAAAGGTCATTACTCCTTTTATTGAACATGACTATTCAGGTAAACAGAAATTATATTCGTATATAAATAAAAATTCTGTTATTTTAGAAAGTAAATCCATGTATGATAAAACTTCTGAAAACTTCTATAAAAATATTTCCCAGAATTCTAATTTTACAGTAGGAAAGTCGGATTTATATAAACTTAGACGAAATAAGAGCTATATTAATAAAATGTTGAGGGAAAATACTCCGGTTATAGATATTATCAATAGATATAATTTTAAAGACAGGGAACGTATGACTTTTGTACTGGAAGTATTCAGGGAGAGTCTGAAACATGTTTCGGAAATTCATGAACATGAGTTTAATCCTACTTTTAGAAACAGCTTTTTTGAAGAAAGACCTTCCCTTGAAATTTTAAGGGGAAAAAGTTATCACACTCAGAAAAAAGTTTCACAGTTTTCTGAAATGGTAAAGGGAAATCAGGAAAGAATAGATGCCTTTAACCTCAAAAATCAGGAAATCCTTGACACAAATTTTGATAACGTAATAAAAAATGAAGGTAGAATAAATCTCGTAAATGAAATAGAAAAAACGGAATTTAATATTGAAAATCTGAATTTTTTTGGACAGAATCCTGAAAACATAAGAAAAAGGGATCAAGTAAAAGAAATGATTTATTCAATGCAGAATAAACTTACTTCAACAACGGCAATAAATATACTTTTAAGAGATAAGGTTCTGGAGAAGAAGTATCAGGAAGTGCTTAATCTTACAGACAGATTTTATGCTGAAATAATGAAAAATGTGCCCAAAAAGAATTGGCAGGTTCTTTTGAGAGATTACTATACTGACAGGGAACTACTTAAAAATGATATAGTAATAAATCCTTCACTTAATAAAAAACTCATAAGGGAAATAGAATATAATCTTAGACTGTACAATGTTTCAGGAGTAGAAAAAAAAGTAAAGATACTTAATAACATAATGAGTAATTTAGATGTCAGAAAGCTGAACAGGGATTTTTTCAGAGAAGAATTAAAAAAAGTGACAAAAGCGGCAAGACAGTCGCTTGAAAGAAATAGGGTCGAACTGACCGATAACAATAAAAAAATGCACAATCTGTTAGGAAAAGATATAGCAAAGCTTGAAAAAATGGATAAGGAAACAAAGAAAGCTGTAAATAGCTTTGCAGACAGGTTCATAAAAAGACTTGAAGGTGAATGTGAAGACAGTGAATTTGCAAAAAAATTTGAAAAAAACGATTTTTTTGATAATGAATTTATTGGATATATTGTTAAGTATGAAAATGTAAGCAATAATTATATAAGAGATCTTCTATTGCTTAATGATGAAGGAACTGTAGCAGAAATGAGCTATCAGAACCAAGGGTTTCAGGGAATGGAATTTAGTGACAGATTTTCCCGTTATAGGGAAAGTATGAAGATTAATATGCTTAGAAAAACTAACCTTATAGGAAAAAAAATCTATGAAAATCCTGAAATAAAAAGATTAAAGAATAATCGTAAAAAAGTAGAAGGAGAAATAGAAGGAGTAAAATCCAAAATGAAAGAGATACTCGAAGAAGCTAGACGGGAGTATGAAGAAGATATAAAAAATATTAAATATGATAAAAAAGGAATTCTTGAGAATCAGGAAAAAACAAGAAAAAATATAAAAGAAAGCACCAAGATAACAATAAAAGCCATAGAGACGAAGAAGGAGGAAGAGACGACAGAAGCTGAAAGGGAACGTGAAGAAGATGTTCAAAAAATAGAGAAAATGAAAGAACAAGAGGAACAATATATAAGAAGTTTTGTGTAAATAAAAATTTTATAAAGTGTGCTAATTATTTTTTTTGATTTTATCTTATGAAAACCAGTAAATACAATACTTTGAAATGATTTTAGTGAAATTTGACAAATATGGACTACTGTTATAAAATATTTACATAAGATAAAGAAGTAATAAGTAATTAAATAATTCTAGGAGGAATAATAATGGACATGAGTGGTAATGAAAAAAAAATAAGTAGCCCAAAGAAAGAAACAAAAAATTTAAAAGAAACTAAAACGAAAATTGAAGAAAAAAATCAAAGTGAGACTCATCCACTTGATGATGGAGAAGTAATAAATCCGGATTTAATTAAAGAAGGTGCCCAGGTAGTAGAAAAACAGGGCGGATGTTACGAAAGTATGGATGATGATATTACAAATGGTCTTATAAGTTTATTGGAAAAACTTTTACAGAATCCAATATTTAGAAATAAAATAGAAGAACTGCTTGGGATTACGCAAGAATCTAATAAAAATGGAAAGAATAAAGAGAAGACAGAAGAAAGAAGTCTATTTGGAAAGTTATTTGACAAGATTCTTAATTTTTTCAAAGGAAATAATAAGAAACTTAAGGAAAAAGACAAACAGCTTGCAGAAGCAAATACAATAATAAATAATCAGAATATTGAAGTAGCAAAGTTAAAAACTCGAAATGAAAGTCTGGAAAGTGAGAATAAGTTCCTGAGAACGCAAGTTAGTAGTAATCCGGAATTAATAAAAATAATTGAAAAACTTGTTGATAAACTGCTAGAAATTCCGGCTATACAGGAAAAACAGAATGATAAAGCTTTAAAAGATGTTCAGGAAGAACAGGCAGCAATTACTAATATGACTAATTAAAGTAAAAGCATCTCTACATGATGCTTTTACTTTAATTTATTTATTAAATTTATATCATGAATAAAAATAAGGAGTTGAGTATGGAAAATGAAAGAGACTTTCTTATAATAGAGAATCTTACGCAAGAAGAAATAAATGAAAGTTTTGAAAAATTAAAGAAAAATCTGTTAAGGACTTTTTATGAATTTAGGAAAAGAAAAAATACAGATGTCAAAATATTGGATATAAATTACAGTACAGAAAAATTTATAAAAATTAATATTGATGGAATTTTTTTTATTGAAGGAAAATATACAAAGGAATATTCTTTTGATATGGAAAAAAGACTTAAAGCGAGTAATACAGAACTTATAGATATTGTATTTCATAATCCTGTAACAAATATTAATACTGTTTTTGATCTTGTAATAAGTGATATAAAGGAATTTACTAAAAATTCAGTATTAGTTTATAAAGATGTTTCAGATATCAATATAATTGATGATTTTGTAAAATTTATGAAAGAATATTTTCAATTATTTTTAAATACATACAGTTTACTTGAATTTAACTGTCTTTATATAAAAAAATATGGAAGAATAGTACAGGTTATAGGAGAAAACATATCTGAAATGGGGGAAAATTACAAATTAACATCTTCTATTGACTTTACATCCTCTGAAAATAGGAAAAGATTTTACAGTATAGAAGAAATACTAAAGATAAAATTTTTGGAGAAAATTTCATATGAAGATTTAGAAAAACAATATAATGAATTTATCATTGAAAAGATGTGATTAAGATGAGACCTTATATATTACCTACATTCCTTATAATACTTGAAATACTTTATTTTATCTATATCCTTGCAAGAGAAAATAATGAAAATTTTAGAGAGCGGGTTCAAAAAATAAGAATACGGATTTTAGAAAAAACTAAACTCAATCTTGATTTTAAAATAAAGAATTTTTCAAAAAAAAGTTATATTATTTTTTTTCTTACATTTGTTTTTACATTCTTTTTTGACGATAAAATGGTTGTTGTAATTTTTATTACATTATTTATGATTTTACTTATAAAGTTAAGAATATCATACGAAAAATTTGAAGAAGTATTTGAAAACTATGATCCTTCGATAAAAAAATATAATATTTATTTATCTGTCCTTCTCCTGACGCAAGTTTTAATAATAATTCTGACGGTTGTATGTTTAAAATGAAAAGGAGGAAATAATGTTAGAAATAATGCTTAACATAAATTCAGAAGATTATGACTATAATATGATTAATCATGTCTATAAAACATTGTCTGAAAAAATAGCAGATGTTAAGCTTGATTTTGAAAGAAGTAAATTTGATAAAAGCAAAATATTTGAAGGAAGTTTTATTCTAAAATCTAACAGTGATGTTGTAGTTATAGACACTATGATTTTTCTCCATCTTCTAGTTATGAGTTATTTAGTTGGATTTGAAGTAAGTGAAGATCAGGAGATGTATAAAAGTATATTGAACGGCAGTATTGCTGAAAATATAGAACAGTATGAAGATGAGTTAAAAAAAGCGGACACATTATATTTTGAGAATGAAAACAGGAAAAAAGTTTACAATATTTTTATAGAACTTTTCAGGATAAGTGAAAATGTTTTTATATCACTTGTTAATAATATAAAGGGGAATATAAGAGAAAAAATACTGACTGAAGTTATTCTAAAGTTTAACTCTTCAAACAGAATATTTAACAGTATTTTTCGTGAAAAAATTAAGATTGATAAAAAATTGGATAAATGTTTTAATGAAATTGAGAAAATATTTGAAAAAAAGATTATCCCTATTTGCAAAGAATATTTATCAGATGAAGCTGACAGCACGTACCATCTTATAAAAATATTAGAAGACGGCATAAAAGCAATATATACATCAATTATTTTTGAAAAAGAAGGTATAAGTGAAAGTTTAAATTTAATATATAATAAGAACACATGGTTTGTATATTTTTACAGTGTTCTCTTTTCAAATTATAATAAGTCTAAAATAAATCTTCTGAAGTTAAATGGAAATATAGATTTTTTAAAATTCGGAGCAGATATCAGTACTGTAAATAGAGCAATTGATGATTTTATAATTGAAAATAAATTACAGGATATTGATAAAGAACTGGAAGCGGAAATTTTTTATATCTTTCTGAGTACAGGTTATTATAACAAGTCTTTGTATAATATAAAGTCTTTAGATGAAAGTTATAAAATTGAGCTGAATTTCATAGATAAAAATAGAAATAAAATATTTGATAAAGGATTGGAAGTATATAGACTAAACAGAGATTTGGTATTACTGAATTTCATAAATATGATTTTAATGACTGAAAATAATAATCTCAAAGAAAGCATAGAAACATTTTACGAAAAAATTAACGATATTCAGATTGACGAAGAAATAGAAGAAGAAATTAAGGATGTAGAATTTGCTATAAATGACATTTTTAGAAACTTAGAAGAGGGCATGTTTCTAAAATATAATGAATTAAAGAAGATATACTATTCTGAAATAAAAGAAAATAAAATTCGTATGATAAAGGAATTTATAAATATTCTTATGAATAGAACAAATGTAAAAGTTAACAGTAAGAAAAATATGGTAAAAAATTATGAAATTGCATTGGAAAATTTAAAAAATAAGATAAACTGTGAAATCAATGTAGTTAAAGATGTAAATCTACCTAATCATTTAATAATAACACATAATTTGACAGATTTTCCTAGATTGGAGAACGAAAGAAAATTTTTAGATGAATCAAATGAAGAGTATAGGGAAAAAAGTAAAATAATTATAAAAGTTACTATGAATTCAGACATGGAAGAGGATGAAAATGTTAATCTTATTATAAATATGAAGATATTTTTTCTGCTTGCCGTTTATTCCGGAATAAGAAATGATATTTATTTTATGAATTTAAACAAAAACTTAAAAGAACTGTATTTTGGTGTAGTAACAGATATACATTATATGCTTAACTTAAAAGAAAATTTTTTACTACAGGATTTAAGTTTTATTCAAGAAAATGATTATTTTGAACATCTAATTGAAAAAACAGAAAATTACTTTCTCTCCCTTTCTCTTAATAAAAGAGAAGATATAAAAAAAATTAATTTAGGAACAGTAAAAGAACCGCAAGAATATTTGGATACTTTTAAAAATGCTTTAATAGATGGTTATTTTTACTATAAGAATAACTATGATAAATATATTGAAGACAGTGCAATAAATAAAGATTTAAATGATATAATAAATATTTTGACTGAAAATTTTGATTTAGACGAAGTTTTTATTTAAATAAAAGAAATAATACACATATCTGATGATAGATATGAAGAAATTTTAAAAAAATTTATCAGAATGATTGTTTTAAGTTTCTAAAAATGATATAATAATAAAGTTAAAAGAAAAAAGAAAGGAAAAGGTCATATGAGCACAAAATTAGAATTGTTTATTAAGAATAAGCACGAAGAATTAAAAAGAGTGATGAGTGATACTAGAATTTCAAGTTTTCTTGAAAAACACGAACTAGATGAAATTTATGATGACAGATTTCTGGAAAACAGATCTCTTGTCATGAAATTTCTTGAAATACTACTTTGTATGTATTTTCAGCATAAAGGTGAAAAAGTTCTTTTAAGAACAAAAATTGATAAGCTTGAGAAAGAAATTAAAGAATTAAAGAAAAAAAGTAAGAAATAAAAGAAAGGACAGGAAATGACTGTAGCAGGAACTTTTTTTCTTGAAAAGGAAAAAATAAAATTTCTGTTTGCAATGGGTGAGTTTGGAAAAAAGAATATTTATCTGGAATATAAAGATAAAATGTTCGATTTAAGGTATCTTATTAATGTATTTAAAACAGAAAAAATTTTTTTAGCCATAAAAACATACTATGAAAGAGGAATATTTGAAAATCATACAAAAAGTGTTCTAGATGGAGCAGAAACTAAAAAGTATATTTTTAAATTTATGGATCTTATCATAGAAATGGAATTATTTGATAAAGTCGGGAATAATTCCGTGATAACTAAAATAACAGAACTGGAAGCTGAATTTGATGAAGAAGTATCAAAATTTCTTATAATAGCATATACAGGTAATAAAATAATCTTCAAAGATGAAGAAGATATCCGTTTTTTTTATCGGAAAGCTAAAATAGCATTAGGTTATTATAATTCAGATTTGAATAGGATAATAAAGCTTGTGGGGACATATGTGGATTTGAAAAAAGGTTATAAGGTGCTTGATATGTCAGGAATGACAAGTTCAAACTGTTTTGTTGAAAAAAAGGAGAAAACACTTTCAAATTTTATAGAAACAGGTCTTTTTTCAGTAGGAAGTAATGGACTAATTGATAATACTGTCAAGGAAAAACTTTATGAGGAAATAGAAGAAAGATTGGAAAATATTATAAGTGAAGGGATATTAAGAGAATTAGTTGAGTTTTAAAGGAAGGGATTTTATGAGAAAATTGAAATTGGGAACAGAAATGTTGTTATTTTTGACAGCATTCAGTGCCTTTGCCAAAACACCTTTTTCAGTAAAAATTGAAAATCAGTCTTTTCAAACTGTGCATCTATTGCCTTCCTTCAGAAATGAAGTTAGGGATGGAGCAAATTCATATACTGTAAAAGTTTTAGAAGCAAATGAAATAACACAGGAGTATTTTACTTTTAATGAAGATGTAGTAGTAAGAAGCGATTTATATACTTATCCTACGACAAAATTAGAAAATGCTAAATTAGAAAGTTCTGAAGATGAAAATTCAATACATTTTTTAAAAAATGTATATTTTCGTAAAGGAGCAGTAATAAATTTTAGAACAAATGTAGAAAAAAATCTTAGCGATTTCATAAATTTTGAGAGTGTATCAATTGAAGATAATGAACTTTTTGTAGATGTGGTTGATAACTCAAAAATACCAAGATTTCTAAAAATACCTTTATTTGTAGTTCCTGAATATTATACATCATTAAATGTAAGGCTCATAAAGCCGCTTATAATAGGAGAAGCAGAATATACCGTTA
>ERZ772971.1618-NODE-1618-length-12906-cov-6.474360_pt1 | contig 12906 bp, 10 predicted proteins | sample MGYA00511943_ERZ772971 | MGnify/ENA primary metagenome ERZ772971 (study PRJEB29015, sample SAMEA2737929) | human oral metagenome | biome: human oral; feature: human-associated habitat; material: dental | place: China | collected 2144 ... | reverse complement strand
TCCGGCCGACACCGTCCTTGACCGCCTCCAGCTCACCGCCGAAGCACTCTCACCCCAGGACTGGCGCGACCAACGCACCGCCCGCCGCTGGAGCGATGCCGGCATGCCAATCATCGCCCGCGACCTGGTCTACTTCGCCCAGGTCGCCGGACGGCTCGGTACCGAGACGCTCAGCATCCAGCTCGGCGGCAGCGGCACCAGTTTGATGGTCATCATCGACCAGATGACCAATAGCGACCTCCCCGCCAAGGCGCCCCTCATCCAGGTCTGGCACTACCCCTCCAGCAATAGCCCACGAGAGATCACGCTCGACCTGGAGCAGATCACCAGCCCCCAGGTCTCACGCGACGGGCTAACCATGCGCCGCCACCGCCTCGCCCTCGACCTGCCCGACGCCCAGGCCGCTGAACCAGACGACGCCATCCTGGCTGTATCCATCACCGGGCAGGACGCCCCGATGCGCACCGTCTTCTACCAAGACCACAGCCACCTCGCCCCAGGCCTCCACACCCGCATGACCACCTACCGCACCATCGTGATGGTGGAGGTGGCTAGGGATGAGGAGTGAAACAACGAAGCAGGATGCGCGATGCGTCTAAAACGCCTGCATGAAGGCATTAAAAAATTAACAATAAAGGCGGAAATATCAGAGTTGCCCCTCCCTCAAGCGCAGTGGCATCATTATCTCACGAGAAGTCGGCCCCAAAAAGCCATACGAACTGATGGCTAAATTTGCCGACCGGCAACACAATTGACGTCGACTCCCCGCCGGCGTCGCTCCCCGAGGACTACCATGAGAAAAATTGTTGCTTTGATGGCCGCATGCATCTTGGCCGCATCCCTTGCAGCTTGCGATGGCACCAACAAGAAAATCAACGCCCCAGTCGAGTCTTCTGAGGTAAGCAGCAGCAACTACCAGGACATGGTGTCTCAGTTCAAGGGAGCAGGGTTCACCAACGTCTCGACAAGGGAGATTGACGACCTGATCCTGGGATGGCTCACTGAGGACGGCCAGGTCGAAGAGGTGTCGATCGGCGGCAAAACATCCTTCTCAACGAGCGACACCTTCGCGGCGGACGCTCCAGTGGTTGTCAGCTACCACACCTTCCCTAAGAAGGACAAGGGGAGCACCGAATCAACACCCACTCCCGACCAACCATCCACATCCCCGGCACCTCAGAGCCCCGAGCCTTCACAGGAGCCGGAACCCTCTCCATCTCCCACGGCGAGCAACGAGAACATCACGGCCGAGAACAACGAGGAGTTCCGAGCCCTCCTTGAAAACCCACAGCCGGACGCCGCCACCGTCGAACAGTTCGTGGCGAAGCACAAGGGACGCACCATCGAGTTTGATGGAAACGTCGCCAATGTAGCTCGTCACAACGACTACAAGACGCGGTTTGACTTCCTCATCCATGCAGGGGACTACAGCACGGATTCTGCATATGGGCCGAACTTCCAGTTTGCGAACTGCGCATATTATAACCTTCACCTCACCGGCGATAATATCCCAAACAGCATCAGCGCCGGCCAGAATTTGCACATCATCGCCAAGATCATCGACTTCAACAGCACTCAGGAGTTGCTTCACCTGGAACCAATCGCCACGTCGGCCCGATAGTTTTCACTCAGTCAGATTCAGACAGTTTCGCCCGGCTCAGTTGACCTGGCTGCCCACACCTTCGGTCATCGGCGCGCCTTGCCGGTCGAGCCGGTATCGGGTGTCGTCGGTGACGATGGTCAGAAGTGTGGGACGCCTGGGTGGGTTGAGGCGGATGACGACGCGGTTGCTCTGGGTGAGGTCGAGGAGCTTGGTGACGTAGTTGACCGCGTTGGTCCGCGTGTGGTCGTCGATGGTGGTGTTGTCGCCGGAGTCATCCAGGAGGATGACCTCAGTGCCACGCCGGCGGGCAGCCTGGGCACTTGTCACGATACTGGTGCCGGTGAAGAACGGGGCCCGAATCTCGTCGCGCAGCTCGGCCTCGAGCAGGTAGGCCTGGCTGCATAGCTCTGGCGTTGGTGCTTTGCCGTTGGCGATCTGGGTCAGGAGGGGTGTGACGCGCTGGCGGACGGATGCCATGCGGCTGGTCATGATGCGGTCAGCTTCCTCGTGGGCGCGCTGCTGCGCCTGGAGTCGGGCAGTTTCTCGCTGAGTGGCGGCGATCTGCGTGGTGGCTCGGGTGGATAAGTGAGCAATGCCCTGCCAAGCAGTAATCATAAAGTAATGCCCCATTGTGTATGTGACAATCATCAGTGGTGGTCGCCCGGTAGTGACGACCCAGTAGCCGATCGCAAGAGTTATCACGCCAATTCCAGCCCAGGCTTGTCTTGAACGTCCACGGATGATCAATACGCAGCATAGGTCGGTGCCTGCTCCTGTGCACCACGAGCTGTATCCAGGCCAGCCAGTGGCAACGATCTGGTTGAGAACGAGCAGATTTGCCACACCGACAATGACTACCGTGAGCCATGTCACCCAGCCTGGAGGTGTTGATGCCGTCCAAGACCATAGGAGAAGCACGGCAGGCACCAGCATAAGGACAAGGCTCACCATCACCGGTTCCCAGTGGCGGTACTGGTCGGTATAACACTCATGTACCACCATCATGACATGAACACCGATGAGGCAAACGCCGATGAGGCGGGCACCAACGGATTCCATAGACGATGCAAGATACCTAGACCAAGCAACAGCCTCATCAGCGTCCGCCGCAGAAGCGACACTCTCACTGGCTGCCGGAGGCGTCCATCTGAGAATGACCGTCGTTCCCTGGTTTGGAGCCGAATAGATCAGCGCTTCGCCACCAGCGTCGTGCATACGAGCAACGATCGAGCCAGACACACCATGCCGACCGATCGGAGTCGCATTTGGGTCGAAGCCGCGTCCGTCGTCACTCACCTCGATGGTCAGGCTGGCGGCATCGCTGGTAAGCGTCACGGTGCGCCTCATCGAGGAGCCTTCGTCGCCAGCGTGCCGCAGTGAGTTGCGCACCGCCTCCAGCGTGGCCTCAGTGATCGCCTGCGCCACGTCGGCCGGTATCTCGCCCTCACTGGTGGCCCCGACAACGGTGCGGATGTTGCCAGCCATAGCGTCAACGCGACTAGCGATGTCGTTCAGCAGCGCACCAGCAGCGACAGGTACCGACGGCGCCGTGTCCCGGCTGAGTGAGTCGAGTGCCTGGCGGGCGCTGGCTCGCAGAGCGGCCCGGTCGGGCAGGCCGTTCGCGACGGCGATCAGGGCAGAGAGGATGTGGTCATGGATGAAGCTGTTGGCCCGGCGCTGGGCCTGGGAACGCGCCCGATCGGCGGCGAGTACCACAGCCTGCGCGCGGTACCGCGCGCTGCCGCTGTCGAGCACCCCGGCTTGCCGCAGCACCCACGCCAATACACCGACGCTGGCAAGATTCGTCGCGAGGTCCAGTGAGACCTCTTTAATCGACATCGGCTGCACATGGCCAGCCGAAGTGGCGTGCATCATCAAGAGCAGCGGTGCCAAAGCAACTATGTAGGCCACTCGACGCGTAGGAGCTAAAACGACCGTGGCCGCTGCTGCTGCGATATACAAGCCAGTCAATGGTTGCGTGCGCGCCGCAAGTTCCCCCGTCATGAAGGTCGGAAAAATCGGCACGAAAGCCGTGACACTCACAGCGAACACGTAAACAACGAGGAAACCGACGAACCCGCCGGATATCATACGATCGATGACATGTTCATTCAGATGACGGCACCACCGGAACCGGCGCACACACAGACCGACGGCCGCTCCACAACCTGCGATAACCGCTGGAAACACCACAATCATCAAAAACCAGAGCACCGGAAACGAGTTCACACGGCTGGCGTCGTAGACGGTCGGATAGACCATAACGACGATCTCTGCTACGCCAATCCCGACAAATAGCCCGACAAGGCGCCGAATATGCAGCGTATACGCCCCGGCTGCCTCAGCCGACCGAGTTTCTTCCGCACGCGGGTCAGCCATAGTAGCTCACCAGCCCATCCTCAGCTGCCCGGCGGAAGAGGTCGACGCGAGTGTCAGCCGGCCGACCAGCGGCGCGGTACTTGTCTCGGATGCGTGCCACGTAGGTGTTGACGGTGTTCTTCGACAGGTTCAGGATCCGGGCCACCGTCTCAGACTTCTCACCCTCCGCGTAGTGCGCCAGGACGTCGGCCTCAATCGGCGCAAGGTAGTCGACGACGAAGTCCTCATCGGCATCCAACGCCGCCGCCCAGTCCAGGCCGGCACTCGGCCTGCCATCCAGCGCATCCTGGATCGCCAGCACCAGGTCGCTCGACGGTCCGGACTTGCGCACGATCGCCAGCACTCCCCCGGCAATCGCCTCGCGTACCAGGATTGGGCTCTCTGCCGACGTATAGGCGATGACGGGTAGGCCACGTCGCTCGATCTCGTGCAGGTTCTGCGTTGGCGTGGAGCCGTCCTCCAGCCGCAAATCCAGGATCACCAGCACCCGGCCATCGGGCCACTCCACGTCATGCAGGCTGGCGTACCAGCGCACCGACCACGGCATTCCGGCATCCTCAAACACCAGGCGGCAGCCCTTGGCAATGATGTCGTGGTCGTCAACCACAATGATCGAGCACGCCTGATCCACACCAATCTCCTCACCGCTGCACGTGATTCAACAACGAAGCCAGCAGACGCAGCTGGCCAGCACCAGCAGACAGATTAGTTACGGCACTACGCTCCCAACACCTCTATTGCGACTATCAGGCAATTCTCAACGACCTTTCAGTCAGCCAACGAGGTCGTCTTACTCAATCGTCGCAACAAAAAACGTGCGCAGCGCAGCATTTCGGCTGACACTTCAACACCAACAATGGCGCCCCAGCATCGCCCTCTAGCGATTCCAACGCCCACATACTGAGATGCCACAAAGATGCAATTCTACTTAGTCAACGACCGCGCTTCGGCGATAACTATGGGCTCACCGTGAATCACCACAAGACAAGCACGACACGCTTGTAGCCCTTCACCAGCGCGGTCTGCCAATCCGGCGACGCACGCGCGATACCACATGTCGGCACCCCTCGGTAGATCTAACTTCTGAGTCTCAACACTCATACTGGTCGATTACGCCGCGGTCTCACTAATGTCGGTTCCGCCAAGCGAGTGCAAATCAGACGCAGCACCAGCGCCTGTGCGCAACGATGCATCCACCACTCGCTTCGCTTTCCTCTCCGAATCCCGAATCGTTGAGTTAGGAACTCCTGAGATGGCATATGAGCAGACTGTCGCCGTGGTCGATTACTACCAGGAACTGAACCTGGACAAGGACGACGCCACCCCTGACATTCAGGTGCAGTTGAATAAGATCCGCATGCAGTGGCGGCAACGCGCGTCACTGAACGGCAACCGCGGTGAAGAGGCAAGAGCAAAGCTCAAGATGATTGAAAACGCCTCGAACGTATTCTCAAACGAAGACTCGCGCGATGCATACGACCGCTCTCTGCGAGCACTCCCTGAAGTGGCTGAGCAGGATATCGACTGGATCGGCCGAGCTTGGACGTACTACTTCGCTGACGACCCCGGAGCCGCAAGCGTTGCGGCACGTAAAGCACGGAGCGAGCATGGCAACGACCCAAACGCTCACGTGATCTCCGCGTGGATCGAGCTAGCGGAAGAAAACTGGCGAGAAGCAAAAGGCTACGCAGACGAGGCCTATGTTCTTGATGAACTGGGTGAAGACACCGTGGATGTCTACCGAGTACGTGGCGTCACATTCTACTTTACGAAGAAGTACGAAAAAGGCATTGAGTGCTTCCAACGCGCGCTGACCAAGGCACCACGCGAAATGGTTCCTGACATCGCATTCCGTATGGCCGCCTGCTACATCAGGATGGAACAGTATACGCGGGCAATAGACATCTGTGTTGAGGGACTCAAAGCAGATGCCGAGATGGGCCCTGACACCTGTGACGCCGTCACTCACTACTGCTGCGTCGCCCTTGAAGAGCACTGCTTCGACGCAAATGAGCTCGAGAAGTCGAAGAACTGGTTCCGCAACATGCGAGACAAGTTCACCGGACTTAACGTGCCCCAGCATCTCACGGCAACCATCATCAAGTTCATCGATCTCTACATCAAGCGCATCGAGCTACTGCAGGTTCCACCCGCCGACCCGAACCGGGTCCCGGATTTCCCACTCAAGGCAGTTGGGATCGCCGTCCTTGGCATCATCGCATTCATCTCATACCCCCATATTGGGACGCTACTGATCTTCGTGGTGCCAAGCGCCTGGGTCGTATTCTTCTTTGTTCGCCACGCCGAATACAAACGCATGAAGGATGCCTACGACCGCTCAGTCGTTGAGCACCAAAAAGTGCAGGCTGAGCTCCGAGCCATCCTGGATATCCTGGAGAAGCGACCCTAGGGTCACAGCCTTCTAATCGCGATTGGATCAATGATGCAAAGTCAGGTAGCCGACACGATTTCTCTTGGCAATGACATCCTGGGCTTCATCGGGCGGAGCAACATATGGGTCGAGGATTCCTTGGTGAATCGTGACTCGGTGCGGTTCACCCAGTTCTTGATGGCCAAAGCGCTGGAGGAGACTGCGCCAGGACAGCTAGAGGTGCTGGTCTTCGATGATGCGCTCAAGGGTATGGCAGCGCCGCTCCAGGAGGTCAACAGCGGTGGGGAGAAGATCCTGCGCCACATCAACGACACGCAGGAGCTCACCGAGACCATCCACCACCTGCACGAGCACATCCAGGCCGTCCTCAACGTCATCCAGGGGCGCACGGAGAGCCTGCTGGACTTCCGCCGACAGCTCTCACCCAAGGTGGAGGGCTTCAAGCTGGTCGTCCTGTCCACCGACTATGAGCTGCTCAGCGATGAGATCAAGGACAAGCTCACCGTCCTGTTCAAGGCCGGCCCCGCCGCTGGCGTCACCTTCCTCATCCACTCCATGACGTTGGGGGTCAACGAGCTTGTTCTTGGCCTGAGCCAGCAGTGCCAGGTCGACGGAAGCACGGTTCTAGACGAACACAGTGGCGTACGGGGCCGCTTCGACCCGCTGAGCGCTGATGAGCTGATCGCGGTCAGTCGCCGGGTGGCGTCCGCTGTCGCGTCGGCGCAGGTGGAGCCAGTGGCCTTCAGCGAGGTGCAGCCCCTGGATGCCCCCTGGTCGCAGTCCAGCCGAGACGGCATCAGCTTCGCGGTGGGCACCTACGGGATGTCCACCATCGAGGTCACCCTTGGCGACGAGCTCAACCAACGCCACAACGCCCTGATCACCGGCGCGGTCGGGCAGGGCAAGTCCAACCTCATCTCGGTGGTGGTGCACTCCCTGTGCCAGCGCTACTCCCCTAGCGAGGTCGAGTTCTACATGCTCGACTTCAAGGAGGGTGTCACCCTCCAGGCCTTCGCCCCAGACCCGCACTCCGGCTCATTCCTGCCGCACGCTCGCGTCCTGGGCCTGGATGCCGATCGGGAGTACGGCGTCAATGTCCTGCGGCATCTCTTCGCCATCTACCGCCAGCGCATGGCCACCTTTAAGGCCGCCGGCGTGCAGAACATCCGCCAGTACCGCCTGGCTGATTCCGAGGCCATCATGCCCCGCATCGTGGTGGTCATCGACGAGTTCCAAATGCTCTTCGGCGAGGACGACGACACCGCCGAGAGCGCGGTCGACCTGCTGGTTAAGGGTGCCCGGCTGTTCCGCGCCTGCGGCATCCACTTCATCCTGGCCTCCCAGACGATCAGCAGCGGCTACCTCCTGGGTGGCACCGCAGGCGAAGGGCTCTTCGGCCAGGTGCCAGTGCGCATCGCTCTGAAGAACTCCCTGGCGGAGTCCCACGCCACGCTGGGGTTCAAGAACGACGCCGCCAGCCACCTACGCTCCAGAGAGGCCATCGTCAACCTCGACTACGGCGAGCTGTCCTCCAACCGCAAGACCACCATCGCCTACGCCGACGAAGCCATCCTGGCCGAGCTGCGCACCGCCTGGTGGCAGCAGGCCCGAGACACCGTCGCCCCACCAGAGGTCTTCGAGGGTGAACGCCGCCTCGGCCTGCGCGACGACGCACGGGTACTGCCATCGCTCCACGCCGGCCAGGCGATGCTCGGCAGACGCATCAGCGTCGGCACGGCCCCGCTCACGGTCGACTTCACGACCGATGTCGGCCGCAACCTGGCCCTGCTCGGCACCGGCCCAGGCCACGCCGTCCTGCTCAACACTGCGCTCTCCCTCCTGCACAGTACGCCCGCTACCGAGCTCATTCTTCTCGACCTGATCGGCGACTGGCATCTACCGGCTCGCGAGGCTATGCGCACCGCCTTCGAGCAGCAGCTCACCAAGATTGGCGCCACCTACCGCGTTGTCGACAAGCACCAGGCCGACGCACTCGTCGATGAGCTGGCCGAGCAGGTCGCTGACCGCGCCGACGACGCCAGTGCCCCGCCGGTCTACGTCATTGGGTTTGGCCTGGAACGCTGGCGCAGCGATAGCGACGACGTGCAAGAACTAGCTAAGTCCGCCCCCACCGTAGGAATACATATTCTGGGCTGGTGGACAAAACTCGACTCCTTCAAGGAAGTCATGGGTTTCGACGGAGATGCATCCTTCGACATCCGCATCGCCATGCACCTCGATTCAGCATCAGCATGCGACATCTTCAAAGAACCACTCCTGGCCTGGACACCACAAGACAACCGCGCCCTTGTTTGGGACAGCGCAGTAATGAGTACACCGCAAGGCGTCATCCCGTACACCGTCATCACCTCGATGAATTGACCATCTTGCAAAGTCCGAGCGAGGAGGCTCTACGACCATGGCACTGTCCGAGATAATTTCAACCATCGAAGACATCAAACGCGACATCCAAAACCAGCAAAAGCAGATCAGCCTATTCAAGAAGAGCAACCAAAACAACATCAGCCGCGTCCAGGCCGAACTCAAAGGCGGCCGCAACAACCACGACAAGAACATGCTTAAGGCCCTGACGGATGCCGCGAGCAGCCTTAAGAAAGCAGAGACCGCTCTCCAGCAAGCCGAAAAGAGCGCCACACAAGCCGCCCGAATCTAAATCGCTCACACTCCGAGGAATAGACGATGCAGAACTTAGCCGAGGTCATCACAGCCGTCCAACAGATCGCAGACGACGCCAGCAAACTCGGACAGGGCGCTAACTCGACGGCAGAAACGCTACGCAAAAAAGCACAGAAGCTGAGCATGGTATCCAAACCATCAAAAAGCGGCGCAGCTGCCGCCCAGCAAGTTAGCAGCGCCGCCAAATCTCTCGCCAACTGCAGCATGGCCATGTCCGCGCTACAGAAGGCTGCGGGTGACTTCATCAAAGACGCTAGCAAGTAACAAGACAACGCCAATGTCCGCAATAACGAAGCTAGCATGGCGGCGAAATAGAAGGATAGCTCGTAAGTCACTTGAAGCCGCCATAAGGCTTACGCAATCAATCGAAAGAGACTGCGCCGACGTCGAGCAACAGACGCGACAAGTCGTTGGCCACCACCAACGAGGCAACAAGATGGCGAATGAACTAACTGCCGCCATTCAACGAATCACCGAATGCCGCCAACAACTTAAATTAGCTCTGTCGCAAACCAACGCCATCCCACCCGAGCCACCCCAAGACACCAAGCAAGAATAATATTCCATGCCAGACAACTTTGAAGAAATAATCAAGAGACTCCGACAGTGCCGACAACAGATCCAGTCCAGTGGCGGAGCTAGCGGACGTTTTACTGCGTTGGAGAACACTACCGCAAAGGCAATTAAATCACTTCGCCACATTAACAACCCTCATGCGTCTCAAGCTCTATCAAAAGTAAACAAATCACGCGAGTCATCGAAATCCGCCAGGCACGACAACGTCAGAAAGTACATTCAACAAAGCACGCAGTTAATTTCTAGTATACAACGCGGAACATCCGATAATATTCACGATAAAGACGACCACCCAAATAGCGAACTAGCGTATCATAAATCCGAAGACACAGGCGTCGCCCAGCAGAATCCAGGCTCGACGGATAGAATACCATCTCCTGAAGACAATAAAGTTGTCAAAGCAATTAAAGGAGAAAGAAGAGAATTCTCTTGCATCAGTGGCAACGAAACGCCCTCTATGATAAATTTCGAGCAAACCTACAGTTACAAACTTGGAGCGCGAACGACTGCCTACTATGAGCATATTGCCTGTTTACACATTAAAAACAAGTTGATTAAAAAATACGGGTTTCAAAGTTCGGAACTGAATAAGAAACACTACTCAGCTACGATAAAAACAGCACAAGAAAAAGGCATACTTGACGACAGCGAAGCGCAAACACTGAGGAAAGTAGTTGAACATTATCTATACCTAACGCGAGAGCTGAATGACATTTCCGAGAAACTTGGAGAGTACGCTACAGACAGATTAATTGAGCAGCGTGGTGAATTATCAATTTTAGAGGACAGAGGTAAGATCGGAGCCGGAATGTTGGATCGCGCCAGTTTAGGGGATAATCCCCCACGAGTTACATTTTATGAAGCAAAGGGAGGAAATTCCCGTCTAGGTTACAGAACAATTGACGGTGTTATATACCAGCAAGGAACTACTACCTATCTCAATGAGCTCGCGAGGCTTGATAATCGTTACATCGACGCTCTCACCAAATACGTTGCCAATGCACCGATCGACGATTCCATATCGCGAGCTATACGTGACAACACCATAGAGGTTCGCTACGAATTAGTCGAAGCAAAGCCAAACGGAAGAACATTTGTAACGTCGTTTCAACTAGACAACGATGCACTGAATCTACCGAAAATCGACATCTAGTAAAGAAAGGGTGTATACTATCATCATGACATGGAACAGCATTACCCCACAAAAATTTGTCGAACTTGTAAATTACTGGGTCAACCAAGATTGGCCGCTAACAGAAGATAAGCTAGCAGTGGCTATGGAAAAACTGGGCTGGGATGAAAGTGATCAAAGCACCGTTACGAAGGATATTCCAATCAATCGCCCGATGCTCATGGTAACCTCCGGTCCGATTGCAGGACTTAACACTATTTCTTGGAATCTAACCGATGTAGACATAGTTAGTTCTAGCGCACGCGATGCTTTTATGAACGACGCTTTCGTCAGTTATGTTAATGCAGGAAAAACCGTCTGGGGTGTTCCAAATATTGTCCGCGAGCAAGAAGATGAGAGTGCAATATGGGCATCGATTTCAGGATGCCGACTGCAACTAAGCAACACTCGCTCGTCAGTCGGCATATTTCTCCACTCTCCTCAATTCACGCGAGTGCTGGATGAAGATTAGGAGGAACTCGACAAATGGATCATGTCAATACACTGTCATGGAATGAGTTTGCATTGAAGATCGCAAGGCTGCTCATGTACGCAGAGGATCGAACCCACATTACACTAATACAGACAACAGAGAATGTCTATAACTCAAAATATATCGAGTATATTATAATGAACGGCACCGTATCATGCAGTGTCGAAAATGAAGAAAATCCTCAGTTTTTCTCTTATTCACTGCCGTTACAGAGTTCAGAGTACACATCAATTGCAGCACAATCGATCCACATCCTGCGTGACGTCCTTCAGATCGGTGAACCAACCTCATTGACTTACTACGCATGGCGTGCCCCCGAAGAGCTAGAAGAGGGTCGGTACTACTCCGCAGAAGAAGTAGATGAGCTGGACGAGGGCGAGGACCCACTCGAGGTTGATTTGGGGATTGAGATGGCACAAAGGCGACCTCAACGCTAACAGATATATGGATTATACTCAATGATGTTAATTCACAGCAGCCGTCAAAGGTTCTACGACCTGCGCGGATGCTGGTTTCCGCTACCCCCCGTGAATAAGGTTCATTGAGTGACAACATCTTACATTATTCCGTCATTTGTGTTATCCTCAAAACATTAAGCATCTAACAAGGAAAAGGAGGTGCTCTCATGCTGTCCGCCTACTCTCAAGCAGAATATCTTGCGACGTCCACGCGGCAGGTTGAGATTCCTCCCACGACGCCGGAGCACTACATCACTGGCCTCTACGCCCTGAACCTTGCTGCGCCAGAAGGCACCAGCGGGGACTGGCACGATGTCTTCCACTGGCAGGCCGGGGCTGAGCAGCCCCGGCAGGTCACCCTGGCCGGCATGGGCGACATCGCCACCACGCCGATCTATGGTGATCTGGGAGTCTATGAGGGCAGAGACCGCCTGGCTGCTCAAGGTCTGGACGTCCCAGCCGGTATGCGGCAGGTCTACATCGCCAACCACTCCCGGGCCATCCTGGACCTGCTCTACCGCTCCCTCCATAGGTGGGGACGCGTCCTCAACCTGACGGGTGCCACTACCGACTGGCTCGACACCAGAGAGCAGGGCGAGCGTCTTCTCCAGCAGGCCACCTTGCTTGAGCCCTCCTTCCACCCAGCAGCCCAGGACGAGCTGCGCCGCTGGATCGCTGACGAAGCCAGTGCGCTGAGGGCGGTGTATGGCCGAGTTAAGTGCGCCGTAGCACGAAAACAGATGATCATACTACGTGATCGAGGCTAGCGATAGCCTTAAGAACATCAGGTGTTCAAACTGCCACGCGTAAGATTGTAGCGAAATACTGTGCATGTATGAGTGAATCTACCGGCTCCCCCTGGACTCTTATCTTTGCCCTTCCCGCTGCTGCAGCAGCTGCAGTTGCCACTGTAAATGGGTTAAGCCAGTTTTCCCGGTCGGCAAGAGCGCGTCGCACCATAGAGTGGATTAACAGTACAATCGATAAGGACGCCGACGGCAATTTGCGTCAACGGCCGTTTACGGAATTGAAAACAGAGCAAGAGGCCCGCCTCATCGCTACTTACTACGTCCCCTGGTGGCGTCTACTACTGTTCCCGGTTTGGGTGACTGCTTTCGGAGTGCTTTTCACGCTTGC